>ENA-USYV01000054-USYV01000054.1-human-gut-metagenome-genome-assembly--contig:-NODE-54-length-107797-cov-24.487328_pt1 | contig 107797 bp, 91 predicted proteins | sample MGYA00250066_ERZ773514 | MGnify/ENA primary metagenome ERZ773514 (study PRJEB29103, sample SAMN06112049) | human gut metagenome | biome: human gut; feature: ankylosing spondylitis patient; material... | reverse complement strand
ATAGCACCAATCTTGTGAAATCACAATTTATTCTTGTAGCCTGCCGCTGATACCGTCTGGATTGTGCTTTTCCTTTCGTTTTTTGTTCCAACTAATTAGCCATGAACTGCTTCATGCCCTGGCTTTTTGCTTGTGTGTGATAAAGAAGCATTAGAAGTGTAAAAAATTTTGCCGTTCCTATCCGGCACTTGGCCATTGTGTCGGATAGGTCGGGCGGTTATTCGGGCAAGTCAATCTTGCCGACAAAGCTGTAATAAATCTCAATGTCCTGCCTGCGGGTGCCGTTCTCGTCGTAGCTGCACTCATGCACCACGATTTTCTCCACCATTTCCCGCAAGAGGGTGGGGGTCAGTTCTTCAAAGGCAAGGTGCTTGCGGACAATACCCATGAATTTCTCGGCGTTGACGGTAGCTGCCTGTGACTTGTCCAGTTCGGCTTGCAGGGCGGCGGCTCTCTTTTTCAGCTCCGCTTGCTCGGCTTCGTAGTCAGCCGACAGTTCCATGAAACGCTCATCGCTGATTTTGCCGTTTACATTGTCCTCATACAGCCGCTTGATAATGCGGCTGATTTCAGAAATGCGTTCCTGCGCCTGTTCAAGCTGCTTGATGGCTGCGGCGGTCTTTCGCTTGCCGCCGATCTCGTTCTGCTGGACAAGTAGTTTCACAAACCGGCTCTCATGCTTGGCTGCGTATTCGGTCACTTGCCGGAGATTTGCCAGGACACCAGCGGTCAACAGATCGGTGCGGATAAAGTGCGCCGTACAGTCGCGGGTGCGCTTCTTGTAGCTGCCGCAGATGTAGCAGTCCTGTTTGCGGTCTTTGTTCTGATACCGCTGCTGATACAGCACATGGCCGCAGTCGGCGCAGAACAAAATCCCGGAGAACAGCCCCACTTCATCATAGCGGTTCGGGCGTTTGCGCTGCTTGCGTAACTCCTGCACCCGTTCCCATGTTTCCTTGTCGATGATCGGCTCATGGTGGTTCTCGAAAATGGCCTGCTTCTCGACGGGGTTCTCTATGCTGTGCTTGACCTTATAAGAAGGCTTTTCCGTTTTGAAGTTCACCAGACATCCGGTGTACTCTCGGTTTTCGAGGATATGAACGACGGTGTTGGTCGCCCATTTGCACTCATAGCCTGGGTGATAACGGCGGGTGCTGCCTGTCCGCTGATATTCCAGCGTCCCCGGCGTGGGGATTTGCTGCTCCGTCAGCATACGGGCAATCTTGGTCGGGCCGTTCCCGGCAAGGCAAAGCTGGTAAATCTGCTGTACCACCGGGGCGGCTTCCTCGTCTATGATGAAGTTTTCGTCCTCGTCCATCACATAGCCGTAAACCGGCTTGCTGGTAACGGGCTTGCCGCTCATGCCTTTTGACCTTTTTACTGCCTTGATTTTCTTGCTCGTATCTCTCACCAGCCATTCGTTGAACAGATTTCGCAGCGGGGTAAAATCGTTGTCCATGCCGCCGTTTGCGCTGTCCACATTATCGTTGACAGCGATAAAACGCACACCCTTTTGAGGGAACAGCATTTCCGTGTAAAACCCCACTTGCAGGTAGTTTCGCCCCAGCCTTGACATATCCTTGACGATAACGGTTCCCACTTTTCCGGCTTCAATGTCTGCAAGCATAGACTGAAAGCCCGGTCTTTGGAAATTTGCCCCGGAATAACCGTCGTCGGTGTACCAGCGCAGATTGGTAAAGCCGTTCTGTTTTGCGTAGGCTTCGAGTATCCTTTTTTGGTTCGATATGGAATTGCTCTCTCCTTGCAGTTCATCGTCTTTGGATAATCTCGGATAAAGGGCGGTAATGAGGTTTTGGGTGGCTTGTCTTAACATAAAATCCTCCGTTTCCGACAGCCAGCCCCACTATTCCGTATTTTTATCATACCACATGGGGCGGCTGTCTGTATAGCGGCAAAAGTGTAAAATCTGCTTCTTTATAGTTTATAAAAAAGAGCGTTCTTTTCATAGGGATTATCATGAAAAACGGTAATTGAAAATCCCTTTACTTCATGCTATAATACGAAAAGCGTTACCAGCGACGATAATGCGGGATTTTGTCTGCAATTCATTGAAGGAGGTACAGGCATGAAGTTTGAAAAAATTGATTGTGGCAACGGAATTGCGGTTGCCGTATCAAGTGACAGCATGATTATTACTGATGTCGATTCTGCGCTTGATTTGCTTATGTCTGCCAAATACGAAGCAGGCACAAAGTATATTGTCGTGGATAAAAAGAACATCATTGAAGATTTCTTCATTTTGAGCAGCGGCTTGGCGGGAGAAATTCTTCAAAAGTTTATCAATTACGGTGGAAAAATCGCTATATACGGGGATTTTTCACATTACACCAGCAAGCCGCTGAAAGACTTTATCTTTGAAAGCAATAAAGGGAAAGATGTGTTCTTTGTTGCAACAAAGGAAGAAGCAATTCAAAAAATAAGTCAAAGCATTTAGTGGATAAAATCCCCATATCGGATAGTTGTGTATTAACCCAACGCGAAAGCGGCCATGTCAAAGCATGGCCGCTTTTTCCATGCCCCCGGCTCATGCCGGATAAGTCGGCTTCTGTGTAGCAGCGGCTTCGGCTTGCAGCACTTTTTCCATTTTGTCGATGGCAGTTTCGGTGCTGTCCTGCTTGAAATAGCCGGACACCACAAGGACAGAGTTGCCCATGCGGATTTTCGTCACGCAGTCGGGGCGGCGGGGATTGGTTTTTGTGGTCTGTTCGTAATCTGCCATAGGCTACTCCTTTCACTCATTCATCAGATTTTTCAGCCGTTCCAGCTTGGCTTGTGCGGTTTCCCTGCGGAAGTTGCCGCCCGTAAAACGGACAGGGGCGCACATTTCCAGCAGCCGGTCATAGATACGGGCATAGGCGGTGTCGGTTGGGTTCTGGATTTGCTGCAAGGTCAGGTTGGTGGTGACGATCAGCGGCCTGCGGCTGCGGTATCGGCTGTCTATCACGCTGTAAACCTGTTCCAGCCCGTAGGCGGTGTCACGCTCCATGCCAAAATCATCAAGGATAAGCAGCGGATAGCGGCAAAGCCGGGAAATGTATTCGTTCCTGCCCTCGAAGCTGGCGGCAAGGTCATTGAGGATAGCGGCAAAGTTCGTCATGCGGACAGGGATTTTCTGCTCCATCAGGGCGTTTGCGATACAGCCCGCAAGGTAGCTTTTGCCGGTTCCCACACCGCCCCAAAAGAGATAACCGATGTTCTCGGCCTGCATGGTGTCCCAATGCTCCGCATAGAACCGGGCAACGGCGGTCTGGGGGTTCCTGCCGTTGTCGTTTTCAAAAGTCCAGTCCCGCATGGCGGTATCGGAAAATCCCCGGCGTTTCAAGTCCTCTACGGTGTCAAGGTGTCTGCGCTGCTGTTCGGCGGCTTCACGCTCAATCCGCTGCGCCCTCTGGCAGTCGCACTCTGCCGGGTGGCGGTCAAGCCCGAAAAGCGTCTTGCCCTCTGGGAAATAGGCTTCTTTGGGCTTGCGGCATTTTCCGCAGTACAGCAAACCGTCCTCGCCTGTGTAGTCGCCGCTGTCCGGCTCGGTATCCGGCAGCAGATTGATATTCTCGATTTTGTTCATAAACTTTCTCCCTCCTTGCAGGTGTAGTCCGGGACACCCTGTTTCGGGGCGTCCTTTTTGTCATTCTCTGCCCATATCCGCAGGGCGGCGGCATAGTTCTGGTAGGTTCTCCCGTTGGCGGCAAGGTAGCGGCTCATTTCCTCAATGAGCCGTTCCAGTCTGTCCGGGAACTCGGCTTTCAGTTCTGCATACTCGGCTTCGGTCAGAAAAACATTCTCATATCTGCCAAACGGTTTGTGCGGCTCTCCACTCACTCCCATTGTTTGGTTTTCTATCAGGTTGTTTATAGTAAGGTTGTTAGGGGTCGGTTTTCCGACCGTCATAAGGTCGCTTTTCCGACCATCAGTAGGTCGGTTTTCCGCACTTATGAGGGTCGCTTTTCCGACTGTCATAGGGTCGGAAATCCGAACTAATGGCGGCAGCTTCACATACAGGCGGTTGGCTGCGGAAAATCCCGCCCGTTTCCGTTCCAGAAGTCCGGCTGCGTCCAGTTCGTTCAAGGCGGCTTTGATGGCGGTCTGCCCCTTATCCAGCATTTCGGCAATCTCCGCTATGGGATAGACAATGAATGTCCTGCCCTGATCGTCCTGCCAGCCGTTCCGCTGTGACAGGGTGGTGCGGTCTAACAGCAGCGCATAGAGCAGCTTGGCGGTCTGGGAAATGTCCATTTTCAGCAGGAACCGGGGATATGGCAGGTAGGGCGGCAAGCCTGTGTCCAGCCCTACATAAATGGTTTCCTGCGTGTTGTCCGGCTTCATGGCTTCGCCCGCTTGGAGCGAAACGGCGGGCACTCGATGATCATAGCCCGGAAACTCTGCTTGCAGGTGCGGCGGCACTTGCGGCAAAGAGGATTGTAGGTGATACGGTTGCGCTCATTGAGGAAGAACGCCCATTCTTCCTTGCGCTTCTTGCTCATTCTCGGCATGGCGGCTCCTTTCTGCCGTTTCTATCGATGTAACCGGATAGGCGGCGTTTGGTGTATGATTTCGGTGTCATTTTCGGGGATTTTCCTCTCTGTATGCCCCTTGAAAAAGGCAGGTGGTATTGCGGATAGGGTCAGATATAGGGAACGCTTTTGTGCGGTTTCGGTATCATTTCGGGGTGGAGTTCAGTGGTCAATTTCCCATAGCAAAGGGGTGTCCAAAATGGAACCCCCTTTCCGGGTAGGGGTGGAACAAAACGGAACACCCTTACCGCTCCCAATCCCGACGCACCTCTTTTGTCCGTTCCTGCCGGAGCATGGCGGCAAGGTTGGATTTGACCTTTTGCAGCTCGGCGGCTCTGGCTTTCTGCTCCCGGTACTCGGTGTAAATCCCGTTTTTCTCGGAAATCAGGGCTTCATTTTCCGCTTGCAGCTTGGAAACGGCGGGCAGCTTCTTTAAGCCCTGTTGCCGAAAATACCGCACCGCCGCTTCATACAGCGTCAGGTCTGCATGAAACGCTTCCCGGTATCGTTCCGGCTTCTTGGCAGTTTTCAGCCCGTCATGGGCGGGCTTGGTTCTGCGGTAAACGCTGATCTGGTGCATGAGTTCCTTGTTGGCGGTGATTCTGGATTCCAGTTCTTTCAGCTTTTCTCCGGCGGCGTGCTGCCCGGAAATGGCGGCTTCCAAAGCTGTGTCCACTTCTTCGGGGCTGGCAAAACCATGCTCGGAAAGGAAATTCATGGTCTTTGCCATCTGTTTGAGGTTAAAGGTTTTTGCCCAACGCTCATAACCGATACCTTTTCCCTCGGCTCGCTTGGCGGCTATATCTACAAGCCGCTGCGGGCTGTCAGGGTTCGGGGTGATTTGGGCGGGTTTTGTCCGCTGTATGCCCTTAGTAAGCTGCGGCTGGTGTTCCTGTCTGTCCTGCATCTTTGCGGCTGCTCTATGGGCGTTCTGCTGGAAAACAGCAAGGACAGCGGCCTTGTCGAAGTCCGTCCCCAGCTTCCGGGCGGTGATGGGCTTTGTTCTGTCCGGCGTGAGATAGGACAGCCGCCCCCGGCTCTCCTTAACGGTCACGCCCTCCCGCAACAGGAGAGCGGAAAACTCGTCAAAGCTGGCGGCGGTGGCAAGGGCTTGGCGTATGGTCTGCCGCAAACGGCCTTTGTCGGTTTCAAACTTGGTCTGTCGGGGTGCGATACCCTCGGCAAGCAGCACAGCGTTTTCCTTGTCCAGCTTGGCTTGCCCCTTGCGCTTCGCCCAGTATTCACGCTCGGTCACTTTGTTTCGGCTGCCGTTCAAGAGGTCGATCTGGTAAAGCCCCTCCCGGTGGCACATCTCCATGACTTCGCTGCGGAAATACCGCATGGCGGCTGCGGTACAGCGGTGCTTGTTCCCGGCTCTGGTGTCGCTTGCCCTGTCCATGTAGGGCTTGCGCTCCACCTCGGCAATCCGCAGACTGTTGATGACAATATGCACATGGATATTGCCGCTATGGTTGTGCCCGTCCGGGTGGGTACAGACAAGGGCTTGGTGTCCGGGAAAATGCTCTTTGCAGTAGGCCAGCCCCAACGCCTGCGCCCGGTCTACGGTCAGGCCATTGTCGGCTGCGTCCCGTGGGTCAAAGCTGATGATATAGTGGTGGCTCTTGATGTCCTCCCGTTTGCTGTTCTTGCCGTACCGCAGATTTGCCCGGATACATGACAGGGCAAAATCTTCCTCCCCGCAGTTCAGCGTGTCCAGCCGGTAGTCCTGCCGGGGAATGAGCCGCCCGGCTTCATCAAGGGTGGGTTTCATGGTAAACTCGTCATGCTCAAAGGTGAGATAGGCTTCGGCGGCTCCGTAGTCGGCATTTTTAGAGCTGATATGCTTGATCGTTGCCATAGGCTTCACCTATCACTTTCAGCACCTCGAATTTGAGGGCGGCAAGGTCGGAAACAGCGGCTCTCACCTCACTGGACAGGGCGTTGTAGGGTGCGCCGTATTCGTTGAGATACCGGGCGATCTGGTTCAGGTTGCTGCCGATTTTCCCGTACTGCGCCACAAGGGAAGATATGGCGGTGAGCATTTCTTCGCTGTGGGCAGTCACCCGGATAACAGGAGAAATCCGGCTGTAAAAAACGGCTTGCCGGATATACTCGGACTGGCTCATGGAGAGGGCGGCGCATTTGTCCTCAAAGGCTCTGCGCTCGTCCTCGGTCAGACGGGTCTTGACAACACATTTCCGCTTGGGGGTGTTGTAGGTTTTGTGTGGCATGGTGGCTCAACTCCTTTCAAACTGCAACGGACAATTTTTATCTAAAACACAAGTATTGGGGCAAGTTTTTTCAGCGGCGCAAGCCGCAAAAGGCGGGTTTGGGGTGGCAACCCCAACAAGTATCTGACCGGGGGACAAATGAGCGAAAAGCGAAATTTGGTACACTGGTCGATACTTGCTCTCCGTAACTGCAAACCCCGGCGCATATGGGGGCTTCTCATTTTCCGCTAATATAACGCTCGAAAAGGGCTTTGCTGCCCGCTGTAGGCGGTCTTTTTTCCTTTCCGCTAAAGATACATTTCAAAGACCGTCATCTACCCGCTGGACGGGGATTTTCTCAAATTTCCTTTTGCTCCTGTAATCCGGGCAACAGCTTTTTGGCAACTGGCGGGGTAGAGAATTTTTCTTTTCACTCACTACTGCAACCGGCAAGGGGCAAAATGGCCGGAAATAGAATAGAAAAAAGCAGTAAATCTTTTTCAAGACTTACTGCTTTCGATGGCCGCCGGTGGGCGGCAAGTATTCAGTTTTTATGGCTCGTCCGGCGGGTAGTCAAATTGGAATTTGAGCAGACAGGCAATCAACCGTTCTTTCACATAGTCCTCAACTTCGGCATTGACTTGCCCGTTCATTTTGGAAAAGTATCGGATATATCCGGCATAGTGGGAAAGAACTGCGTCCACGGCTTCCGGGTCGCCTTCATGGGCTTTGACAATGGTTTCATAGGGAAGTAGCCTACTCATGGCGGCTCACCTCCATTTCCTCCCGTAACCGCTGCAAGGCAAGTTGGATATGCCGCCCCGCTGTGCTGCGTGTTTGACCAAAGTACGCACCGATCACGCGCTGCGGCTGGTGCAGGAAATAGTAGCGGAAGATTTCTTCCTGCGCTTGTTCCGGCAAAGTCGAGAGTGCAGCGGCAAGGGTGACGTTGCAGAGCAGGACGGTCTGGCCGCAGACGATAAAGGGGTGTTCTTCGTCCGGCTCCGGCTCGGCAAACTGGACAAACTTCTCATTTGTCAGATAGTCAAGGGAAATTTCCCGTTCCCATTTCTGCCGCAGCCGTATGATTTTCCCGATGGCGGCATACCGAATAACGGCTTTACAAAAGGCGTTGTGCTTGCACCGGATATACTCTTGATAGGCTTCAATCTCGGTCATGGAAATTCCCCCTCTCTGAATAATAGTACGGGGCGGGCAGCACTCCTTGCTGTCCACCCCTTGATTGCCTGCCAGCAAAGGCGGGCGGGGCTGTCAACGGCGGCGCGTATGCGCCGTTCATCTTAACCGTTGACTGGCTCGACTGGCTTTGCTATTTCGTTATGTTCATTCAGTTGTTGACAAAAGAAATGTAGATACCGAAACTGTCTGGAACATAGCTGATGCTTATCCACTTTTCTTCATTTGACAAAAGTGTTCCGATAGAAACATAGTTTTCTCCCTCGATTTCCTCTGACACATTTTCAATTACGGAAAAGCCTTCTTGGTTCAAAATCTCCATGTACTCGTTATAGTCGTTTTCGCTAACGCCGGTAAGGTTGATACTGCAATTCCCATGTTCTGTATCAAGTGTAGCCCATGCAACCGTACCAGGCGGAACAGGAAGCCCCTCCGTGTACTCATTCGCAGGCCAAACGCCCTCTTCCAATTTTGTAACACTGTTAGATTGTGTATTGCTCTCATTGCTGGTTGGTGCAGATGAGATATTTTGATTAGAACACGCAGCCAAAAAAATCATAAGCATGATTGCGAATACAGAAATATACTTCTTCATTGGTTACCTCCTGTTTTTGTGTATGGTTCTAATAATTAACAAAACAGCAATAGCCGTTGCTACAAACCCAATAGTCAAAAGGATTTGTGAAACATCAAAGGCAAATGCGCCCTCAATCTGTATATTTGTTGTCGCGTCTGCCTGTCCGATTGCTCCTTCTGGTACTTTTCCTGATTGTGCAACAGCATATACCGAAAAGGCAGCAACCGCGATAACAAGCGCAACAAGAGTAGAAATGATACCGTTCCTTTTTTTCAATGTGGTGTTATCAATGCCAAACTGTTCTGCGGTGCTGTCTGCAAATTCTTTTGGTGTGCCCAAACGTTGGATAACCTGTTGCTCTGTTTCTCCATGCTCCATAGCAGACGCAAAAACTTCATTCAAGTCACGCACAACCTCTTTTTTCATTTTGCGTGGTAAAGATAGTTCCTTTTCAACCTGTTTGATATATTGTTCTTTCATTTGGACACCCTCGCTTGTTGATAACTTTCTATAAAGCCGTTTACGCAGTTTTCATAGCTTGACCAAAATAAGATTAGTTCATCAAGTACATTCCTGCCTTTATCCGTTAAAGAATAATACTTTTTTGAGCCGCCATTTGCCGCAGCCGGAGCCAATCGGCATTTGATTAGTTCTGCTTCCTGTAAACGATACAGAATAGGGTAAATGGTTCCCTCTTTCGCATATCCCAAAACAGACGCACTATTGTTCAATTCGGTTATAATTTCATATCCATAAGTTTCCTTGCGTCCGATTAGGCATAAGAGTATCATTTCCAGAGAGCCTTTTTTGAATTGCTGGACATATTTGTTATTCATATCGTCGCCTCTCTTTAGTTTCGCTACTTAGGCTTGCTAAGTAGCAACTATATTATATCTCTTTCGAGGTATCAGAGTCAATAGTCTTAACGAAAAAGTTACAAGATGCGTGCGTAAGGCAATATCGGAATAATGGGCTGCTGTCTATCAAATTCTTGTGTGTTACTTTATGGCACATGAGCATTTAATCCCGGCTTGTAACCATTATGGATTCCCTAAAACGACTTAACACCTCCGACATCAAATCAGACATATCTCGCGATGATCTGGCTCTCATATTCTGCATCGTGAATATCTTCCACCTGATCTCCCCCGGCAACCTCATTGTTGTACTTTGTCTTTACCTCAGTTTTTCTGCCTTTTCCAGCCAAGAACCATTCATATTCCATATCCACATGACCGATATCTAACGCCTGATATCCTTCAATTGCCAAATCATATGCCAGAACCGTTGCTGTTGGTCCAAGTGCAACCAGCACCAACTTATCCTTGCCTTGCTTTTTGGTTTCTGCAAGCAATTCCTCATATCGATCAAATGCATGTTCTGCCGGTCCCAAAATTCTTACAATGCTTTTCGCTCCAGCAAACAAATCATTTCCGATGCCTAGACGACTTTTCTCCCCTTCCACAATCACCAGGTTCCGCCCCTGCCATATCTTCTTCAGCGCATCAAATCTCTGTTTCGGTGCGTCTGTATTATTATCAAGATAACTGGCATACGGGCGCGTCACATATGCATCGTAATATGTCCGATCCATATCTAACAAATCATAATTCTGCTTGCGTACCTCTTCCGTCAGATATGCCCGGATGTTATATCGACATTCCGTATTATACTTGGATAAATCCCCATAAATATCCGGAATCCCCAATAAAACTTCCTCATTCTCCATATGTAAAACTTCCATAAGCCGTCTGGCAAGCTCCGCATCCGCATGCTGAAACTTCTGCCGGTTTACACCGGCGATTACCGCAAACTCACCATCCCCGAACCGAGCCATAGACTTCCGCTCAGATATGATTTTATCAATTGCTTCCTGACCTGATCGTATCGTTGGCAACTGCAGCTTATCCTGTGTGGCAAGCACTTCGTATTTCAGATTGTCCACAGACAGATTCATAGCATATTGATTCGTCGACAGCTGTGCAATCTGCTGCTTGTACGCATTCGTAAGATTCGAAAGCATCGTCTGCAATTCGCCGACCTTCCGTTCCAGTTCATCTATCTGCATTTTATCTGTCTGTGTTCTACACATGCGCTCTGTAACCTGTTCAGCAAACATTGGCACATCAACACCCGAGATACAAGAAATTCCATACAGATCTGCCATATCCATATATCTTACATTGTCCGTACTACGATTCGTAATATATCCATCTACCTGCCCAAACAAGCTCCTCTCATCTTCAGGATTGGCAACAAATAGATTCACATAGCAATCCACATCCTCATACTTTGAGAAGATATCATCTAATCTCTCTAGCTTTTCCTGCAGATCAGCATCTTCCCTGATATACAGCAAAAGTTCGCAATTCGTATCTGCATAACTATTTACAAATGCTTCAATCACATTTGGATATGTCGGATAATCCTGTTCAAAATCCGGTATATACAACAATCTCCGATCTGGTCCGGACTTTGTCTTCTCCATTGGAATAATATCCGCCATCGGAATCTGTTGAAGTTCCCGCTGTGCATCCGGCAGAAATGCCTCTATAAAGGTATCTATGTCTCCATACAGCAATCCAGCCGCAGCACGTACCTTCTCTGCAGTCCAATTCCACCACCGGATCAGTTCCAGCGCTTCTATTTGTCTCTTTTCAAAACGATAGCCAATTACTTTTGCAGGATTCCCTGACACAATCGCATATGATGGCACATCCTTCACAACAACTGCTCCCGCTGCCACGACAGCGCCATTGCCAATCGTTACCCCGCTCATTATTGTAACATCATCACCGATCCAGCAGTCATTCATAATAACCACCTGACCTTTACGCCTGATTCTCTCTGGTCTGCGATATGGAGCCCCATTAATCCGCCCCTGACAGACACGTCTATAATCGTGATTCATATCCACAATTATCTTAACATCGCCCGCAATTGACGTATAACGTCCAACCTGCAGATTATATATCATGCCGGAATCAAAAACGACCTCTGCCCAGGCTTCTTCAATATAGCTGTCTCTGCCAATCACCAGCACAGGGAAGTTCTTCTGTTCACCCAGAACATCACTCATATATGCTGTATCCGTCTGTACACTATTTTCAGGTATGTTTAACTTTATGCGCATGATTTTCTCCTCACGTACCAGATTATACTAATATTCTATCTCTGTCGAAGCAAGCATCACAGGTTTCTCGCGTAGCGTAAACGCATGTACATACGGAGATGGAGAACCATAATACGCATCACCGTTCATCGCCAGACGCTCTCGATAAGCCGCGAGATCTTCCTGCTCCTGCGGTTTCTCCAACGTACACCATGTCTTGTTTGTCTCTGCATAAGTACGAAGCATTTCTGTTAACGTCTTAACCCGCTGCAGATCAACCTCCCAGTCCGATAATCGTGGTGGATAGAAGCATATCTGCACCTGTAAATTCTCATGGTTATTTGCAAATATCTGTAGTCTGGATTCCACATGAGCAAGTGCGCGCTTTCCAAGATTGGCAAGCTCAGTTTCTCCGATGCAGTAAAGGATCGTCTTCTGGGATGTACCCTTTCCTGCTTCACTCTGGAATACAAACTCCGATACAGAGATTTTCCGCTCCCAAATTGCCCTGTATGCTTCTCCCGAGAATTCCACCAGACACTCCAGATACCGCTGCCGCATGTTCTCCGACTGCACATAGATCTGATCTGCATACATAAGTGCCGGTGCCGTCACATAATGCTTCATGTTATATCGATCCGTTGTATCCTCTGCTCCGAATTCCTTCACCTTATACGACGGAACATAGATCAGATTCTTCGTATACTTCCGAAGATTTCCCGCATAGTACATCGGCGGAATCGTCAGACATGGATTCTCACCATCATACGGATCCTGAATATATATCGTACCCGGTGCCAGAAGTGCCGGATTTACCTTCTGCCATGGCATGAACTGTATATTATCCGCAAATTCTCCGTACAGATTCTGTATATGATCTTGTATACGTATTGTGTTTACATCTTCCGCGTTCTGCCCATACTCCGCATGTCCATAAATATCTTTGAATACTGTCGGTACACATGCGATATATACATCCGTATCTGTCTTTTGCCGTTCCTCATCACATAGATGTTCATACGCATGCCACTCCCGCATCCCTGTACATATAAATAGCACAGAACGGCGTGCAATGCAGAATTGCTGTATCTCCGCTTTCATCTCTGTATAGCTGCGAGCAAACGCCTCATACGAAGCACGAACTGTTACATCTGCATCCGGCACATCGACTGACTGCTGTCCTGCTTCCGGTACACCCGGTTCCTGTAACCGGATATTCAACTGCTCATACAGCGCATACAGCGCATCACAGTATTCCTGTATCTTCGCAACCACGTTCTGCACGCATGGATTTGTTTCCCCACGTACCTCTTCGAGCAATGTGCCAAAGTCTACGACCAATTGCTGTAATTCCGGCAACACCGATAACACATCCTCATACTGTTGCTCCTGCATCTGTGCTGTACAGGCTTCCATCATCTCGTCGAGCACCGATACATATTGTCTGGCAATGTCTGTAAGTGTCTGCTCCTCTACATCCTTTTCCTGCTTACAGGATGACTTCTTATCCACTTCCTTGCACACACGACCTGCGTTGTCACACAACGAATGCTGTGATGTGTTATCGAACGCATTTGCATTCCTGCACACATGACCTGTGCTGTCATATAACATCTCTGGCTGGAACGTAAACTCCGGCAGAGAAAAATCCGCTACCGCCTGCAGGTTCTTGCGCTGCCCTTCAAAATACGGATAGTCGTGTCCACCCCAGACCTTCCGTATCGTCATATAATCCCCATAACGATAGCGAAGTGCCGTGTCATAATCTGCAGGCACCGGTATCGTAATCTCTTCAAACGGCAGCCGCACAAGCGTATCATAGCACTTCTTCGGCAATCCCCGATTTCCTTTGAGCACCCACGGAAAGATCTGTGCAACCGCGTCCGATTCATCTGCTGATACACGCGCCATCTGTAATTCCGCAAGTCGGTACAGGGAAATTCCAAGTTCCCGTGCATTCTTTGACCTCGGCAGCTTCGTCTGGTATTTATTTTCAAGTTTCTGTAAAAACATTTCTCTTACAGAATCCTGCATGCGCCCCTCTATGATCTGATCTGCCACCGCCAGAATATGCTTGATCTCCTCGCAGCGCGCTTTCTCCTGTTCCTCGTCCCTGTACAGATAATCCATCACGAAGATATCAACCGTTGCAATATATGGGAAATTATGATACTTGCGCAAATGCTCTTCTTCAAAACAAATCTGATTACAATTCACCACACGCGACAAAAAGAGCCAGTGATTCTCCTTCGTTGCATAATCGTGAATCGCAAACTCTCCCGGAAGCTCATCCTTCGCCATTTCCTTAAAGCGCTCATAATCTTCGCGCAGCATACCGATATCCAGATCATCATCCCACGGCACAAATCCACCATGGCGCACGGCACCGATCAGCGTCCCCCACTCCGCGAAGTATCGAATATTACATTTTTTACAGATGCGGTCAATCTCTGCAAGAATCTGAAGCTCTGCCCCCCACGCCTGCTTGATTGCCGTCGGCACGTAAAATCCATAACGCACCTCATCCTGATAAAATTCTGTGGTTAATTTCATTGCATCCATTTCCTGTAACTACCGAAAAAATCTCGCATCTGAATATTTTTCTATAGAAAAATATTCGCGAAACAATTTTTATCTATAGAAAAAGTCGCTTTACTCATTCACACCCATGATCTTCACATAGTCTTCCGTCTTGTCTCGCATGATTGTAAGCCCCTGCATCAGCTGCTCCATCGGAAGTCGGTGTGTAATCAACTTCTCCGGATGCACACGCCCTTCTGCAAGCGCACGCACCACATAATGCCAGTCATCATCCTCACTGCCGGTAAAGGACGAATTCCACGTACCGGATACGCGAAGCTCATTCCGCAAGATTTTCCAATACACCGCTTTCGGAAGCGTCATGTCTGAATATGGATTCCCCACAAATACAATACTGCCACCCGGTGCAGAAAGTTCTACCGCGTGCTGTACCGTCTCGTTTTTCCCGACACACTCAAAGAACAGATCTACTCCGACACCATCCGTCCGTTTCATAAGCCAGGCAGCGGCATCTTCCTTTCTCGAATCGCAGAAATTCTCCTCCGGAATTCCCAGTTCCCCGACATGGAGCTTCTGTGCATCTTTATTTCCGATCACATATAAATCCTTTACACCTGCATCCTTCAGGAACATCGTAAGAAGCAGTCCAATCGTTCCAAGTCCCCAGACAGCAACCCGGCTCTTCGAAATATCCCCCGCCAGCGCCATGCCTTTCCGCATCGCATGTACAGAAACCGCCATTGGCTCCAACATAGCAGCCTGCTCGTAAGTCACGCCCTCCGGCAACTCAAGCAGGTTCTTCTCCGGCACTGCCACATACTCCGCAAAACCGCCATCACACCGGGAGCCAAGATAATTATAATTCCGGCACATCTGGTACTGTTTCTTCTGACACGGTCCGCACGTCCCACACGGAATTAAAGGAAATATACCAACCGGTTTACCCTGCCATTTCGCATCCACATCCGTTCCACACGCACAGACCTGTCCGGAAAACTCGTGTCCGATAATAATCGGATGCACATGCGCCCCTGTCACAAAGGCACGGGGAATATCCGAACCACAGATACCCGCTGCCTTAACCGCAACCAAGACTTCATCTGATTTTGGCTGTGGTTTCTCCGTCTCTTCATATGTCATATTGTTTGGGTTATGTAATATCCATGCTTTCATATGTGGGGTCCTCCTTTGTCTACACCAACATCACACGCCCGGTATGCAGAATCTTATAATCCTCCGCATGATGCATAAAATATAATGTCTCCAAATTCTCTCCTAAATAACCAATATAACGATCTGCTCGTTCCCAGCCCTTCGGATCCGACAGTTCTTCTGTACGCTCCAAAATCGGGAACAACCATGCACAGTAATCTCGAAGCACCTCTTTCTTCGCCAGAAGGATATTATAATTGTACATATAATTTCCCTTGAAAATCCGATGATAAGTCTTCATATATTCCGGATGCAGTTCTTCAAGTGCCTGCACCATCGCATCCCAGTCCGAAGTTTTCACATACCGCTCATGATGCTCGAAAATATCCGGTTCACACATCGTCGGACATGGCAGCACCACATCCACATCGTGCTCTGCAATATAGTTCATCTGGTCATCATTGATATCGAGCAGACGACGGTATTGATATAATCCGGTATATCGCAGTTGCTCTTGTCTCGCATCTTGAACAGACTTACCGCCATAATCTGTCACATCATGCTGCAGCTGATTCTTCCAGATCCAGTAAAGTGCCGTCAGTTCACAATAATTCACATTCTTTGCCGAGATGTTTTCTCCGATATCATCCGTCAGTGCTGCGACTCTCTCATCCGTCAACGCAGCTCCAACCTGAATCGGCTGTACCCATGCAGGAACCGGGTAATCGGTCTGCACCTGCTTGTCCCGGTAGAACTTCGCCATATAGCAATTTGCTTCCGGCAAAGCCTTAGCAAATGTGCGCTCCTTCTCATCCTGCACGGTCACAGAAAGCATCGGTGCTACACCGCCCGGCAATACCGGAAACTCGCCCTGCTTCGCATAATACGCGCCCATCAGCTCCGCTTCCACCTGCCAAGTCATACAGATATGATTTTGAAATCCCTGTTCATCCAGAAACTCCACAATCTTCGGCTGAATATCCTGCGGCGTTGCAATCAGAATACAGATCTCTTTGTCTGTCAATTCCGCAAGCTCATAGACATGCAGATTATTTAACGTAGACGGATTTCCCTTCCGCGAGGTCACCACGAAGCCTTCCAGATGTATGTCCGGATGAATGGTCTGAATCGCTTGGGAAGCACCAAGTGCAAGACTTTTGGCGCCGTAGATTATTAAGTTTGATGGTGGGGTTGTCAAATTTACTAAGTACAATTGTCACACATCCTTTGCATCTATAATTGAATCAATCGAATACATTCCCACATAATCCTTCGTCCACCTCACATTTTTTCGAATAACTTTTGCTGGCGAACCTGCTATTACAAGGTTTTCTCCAAATTTGCTTGAAGAGATACTTCCATATCCAACAATGCTCCCATCTTCTATTTCAAATCCAGACATTAATCCAACCCTTTTGCCAATCCATACATGATTTCCTACTTTAATATTCTTAGAATAGTTAATTCTTATTCCACTTTGCATATCAAAAAAAGGATGCGATGCTCCTTGTTGAAAGTCTATATCATATGACATCATACATTCGTCACCTATACTGATATTCCCTTGTTCCGCCAAAGTCATGTTTGTGCTTCCTATGAAACAGTTTTTTCCAATTTTCAAGCAATTATTATTTCCTACGAAACACGCAAAAATCATGTTTTCAATTTTAGTATTTTTTCCAATTATCACTTTGTTCTCTGCTCCCTTAAAAACAAAATTTAATTGGTTAAACTGAACATTGTCTGCAATAAAAATTTCATTATTTAGATGATCACGATAATAACTTTGATAATTCGAATTCTCTAAAATCTTTTGAGTTTGAACAACTTCCAAAATTTCCATAACCTTAATATCCGGATTAATATTATGAATTTGATTCTTTATCTGCATGACTGCATTATTATTTTCACAAGTAATTATTACCTTATCAACTTTTTTCTTACATGCAACTTCTGGTCGCTCACAAATAATCCCGTTATAAATTTTATTTTGTTTTTCTTCTGAATTATCAGTCAGACAAATGATATCATACATTTCCGTTAGAAAATTAAAATAAACTCGATAATAATATCCAATTCCAAAAATAATAATTTTTTCTTTCATAGCTCTCTTATTTAACTACATCTATAATAATGCATGCTCCAATAGTGTGCTTTTTACCAATCTTTCATCCATTACCTGAATCTTGTCTTCCATTGTCACCTGTTTCAGATAATCATATATTGCTTTTCGTGTCCTTGCAAATGAACAGGTAATTACTATATGGTCATACTGCAGATTTTGAATGTTCTCCGGAGACTCTGCCGGTATTCCCTGTCTGCGAAGTTCCTCCCAGTTCCGATCCACCAATGCACAAACTTCACAAAATCCAGTTTTCCGAATCCACGAATATAGCCGCTGTCCATATAATCCTGCCCCATATAAAACAATCCGGCTGCCTTTTTTTACCCGTGGATATGGATATAGATATGACAATTCTTCCATGTTCTCATACAAAATATCTGCACGCGGAAGCATCAGAAACATCACATATTCCTTCCACTGGTCACGTAAATCATAGATAGAGGCATATTTTTCGAATATTCGATTTCCTTCCTGATAAAGCAGCTTAAACCGTTCTCTTTCTTTCTCCGAGTTACCTTTCTGATGTACCATGGAAGTAGGTGTTTGGCGATAATGATACAAACATTCATCTAATATGTATATACTATTTGCATTTAATAGATAGGGATATGTACATAAGGCATCTTCACCCATTGTTATCCGATTATCCACCTGCAACTGAAGCAGTTCCAATCGTTCCCGCTTGAAGAGTTTATCCCATACCCCTGGGAATATCCCCCACTCAAAGAAATCATTATTTACAATCATATTTGGATATACCTGTTGCATCAAAGCGTACTCATCATACTTGCCTTTCTGTATTCCATGGCACACCTTCCGGCATGTACTACCGGTATCCTCATATCTTCCACACATAGCAACATCTACTTGTTTATCTATAATGGCTAAATATAGTTTTTCCACCATATCTGCTTCTATCCAATCATCACCATCTACATACAGGATATAATCTCCGGTTGCAATACTCATCCCATCTTTTCTAGCCTTGACCAATCCTTCATTTTCTTTATGTAGAACAATAATTCGATGATCTTTACTTGCATACCTATCGCATATCGTCGAAGAATGGTCTGTCGATCCATCATCAATCAATATAATTTCTAATTCCGTATATGATTGATTTAAGATACTATCTAGGCATATTTTCAAATACCTGTCTATATTATAAATTGGTACAATTATTGAGATTTTATCCATATAACACTCCAATTTCCCTAATTATTAATCAAATCCTCTATCATATAGATTTTCATGCCGGGGGGGTTCTTTTCAATATCAGCCTTGATTGTTTTATCTTTAAGTGACACAATAATTGCATCTATATCATTTGGTATATCCTCGAGCTTATATACTGGTATATCACTTAATATAAATTCTGCATTTCTATCTATTAAGCACCTTACTGCAATGCCATTCCTTTTACAGATTGCACTAAGTGAAATTCCAAGCTCTCCTGCACCATAAATTGCTACATTCTTTACTTCAACCGGCAACCATCTGTCTCTTTTGCAGACTATCTTTTTTAAGACATTAAATGAATATTTGCCCGTGTCAAGATCCTTTACATGTATTCTTCTCAACGAATCCTTTAAGCTGTCCCAAATAGCTTCTTCACACAATGTACATGATTTTAATATGGAAATCATCTCATCTTCGGAATCCATCATTTTATTTGTATTTTCAGAAAAATTATCCCCGGACACTATATGTTCAAACAAGATATCATCATTTAGACTGAATGCCTTGCCTTCTAGCATCATTAATAACCATAACATATAATCATCTGCACCATTTGTCTTCAATATTTTAGTCTTCCATGCCTCAGGAATCGCAGATTTTTTAATAATCACCTGACCAGGCGAAACAATGGAATTCCATTTATGTAACATGAACTCTTTTGTAACAACCTCTTCAAACCTAAATGAATCCGTATAATGCAAACGTTTATTATGTATCACCCTGCAAACCACAGCATCTGCGTTTCCTATCATATTCATCTGCGATTTAATATATTGAGGTTTGATAATATCATCCTGATCCAAAAAAAGAACATACTCTCCGGTCGCGTATTTGAGCCCCTGCACACGTGCCCCTTGAATACCTAGATTTTGATCCGCATTTATGCATTTTATATTCTGGATATGCTCGCAAAGCATCACCTTAATCTCTTCTTCCGGACAATCATTATATAGTATCAGTTCAACATCAATGCCATCCGCCTCTTTTGCGCATTGTTCCACCTGATTTATCATTTGTTTTACATATTTTTGCCCATAATACATCGGCACTATAATACTGATTCTCATATGGCATACAGCTCCTTACCGGTGAAGATCACAAATTATTTCACTCATATATTTCTTTATGTTGTCGTCCATCACGTGCTCAACACCATCGTAACTAATTACTTCGCTAACACCTTTATATCTGACTTCACATCGTTCTTGAACCCCTCGCAAAAACCATTCATACTCTGTATCAAGCTGTCCTATATCTACAATCCAATAATTTTCATTTGCCAAGTCATACGCTAATACTGTAGCTGTCGGACCAATAATAGCTAGAATAAGCTTATCTCTTCCATATTGACAAGTTTTTTCTTTTATAATCTCATATTCATCAAATGCATTTTTACTCGGAACAATGATTCTTGACACACTCGCTGCATTATCCAACAAATCATTTCCTACTCCAAATCGCGTATATTCGCCCTCTACAATAAGCACATCCTGATCATTCCACAGTTGCTTAATATGGTCAAACCGCTCTTTCGCAGTTGATTTATCCCTATACATAATGTATGGTCTGGATAGATATGCATCATAATATGGTCTATTAAGATCTAATAATCTCATATGATCTTTTCGGACATCTTCTGTCAAATATTTTCTTATTTCCCTTGCCGCATCATCTGTATATTTGTCTAATGCGCGGTAATTATCTGCAATCGCAATCATCAGGTTTTCTTTATCCGAGTGTAATACCTCTGTTAATCTATTTGCCAAATCATTATTTATATTTTGATAATTTGTCCTTAACCGGCCACACATCAATTCAAATTCATTATCCCCGAATCTTGCCATACACTGTTTTTCAGAAATGAGCTTATCAACAGATTCCCTAACATCTATTATCTTTGGGCATTGTTTTTTTATTTCTTCTGAATCAGAATAAATTTCATAACATAAATTATCAATGGACGGAACAACAACACTATTGTAATGTTTCCACATTAATTCCGTTCTCCACTTAAACGGATCTATCACACTCCAATATTCTTTATTTTCAGCATCCTTAAAATCAAAAAAACAAATAATTTTCTCCCGTTTAATCTCTTGTTCCAATAAACTATCTCTTATGCTCACAAATTGCATTAATGTCACAATAATATAATCACAATTCTCTTCCAGCTCTTCCTGTGTTACAATTTTTTTGCCATCTTCAGCTATTTTATTTTCATTTCTATAATTATTAATATATCCCAATATGTTTACATTGGAAGAATTTATACATCTATCTAAATACTCCTTTCCTTTTCCCATTCCAAAAATGTATATGTTATTCACTTTATCGTCCCCTCCTGCTCTGCTGCTGGTATCAAAAAAAGCTCTGCTTCTTTTCCCCTGCAAATCCTGCACATATCCAAAAATCCTTTATCATTATAGCCAAGTTCAAATTCAAGTAAAATTTTTCTATCTTTTACATCAGATAGATCAATATAATCTACCTTTCCAATATTATAATTACGATTCTTAGCAACTGTATGTGCCATCACGCAATAATAATATTTCTCCCCTGATATCTCTCGACATTGCGTCTTACAATGTTCAAAAGTTTGCATTACATCCTTAATACTTTTTTTCAGGTCTGTCTGATCGAATCCATAATCGAACCACGAATCCTCCGCGTTCGTTTTCCATACTTCTACACACAAATCCTTTAATTTATCATATAGCTTTTGATAATTATTCTTAAGCCTTGGAACCGATGCAGAATAATCCGATATTCTTATCATGACATTATATCTCATACAAATCTTAATCAGCTCATCCGATGGTATAATCGTACCATTTGTCGTAATTGAAAACAAAATAATCTTGCTTCCATATTTGGACCCTATGTATTCCACAATTTCAATCAGATTTTTATATAATAGCGGTTCTCCCCCAATCAACACAAATTCACCTACGCAATCGTATTTACTAAAGAATACATCTGCGCTCTTCTTCGCAATATCCAAAGGCATGTCTTCTTCATTCATAGCCACTACATTGCAGGCATGAGCACATTTCCTGCATTTTAATGTACATCTTTCCGTAACACATATTTGAGCCAGATTTGTATACAAATGTTGATACCGGTAATATAACAATGTGGGCAGCCATTTATTTTCAAATAATTCTGCATTTACAAAATCTTTATCTTCTTCCAAGCCTATTTTTTGCAATTGCTCTGATACTTGTTTATATGCACCTGCCACAGCAACAACCAATAAATATCCACCATCTATTATTTGGTCAGAACCAACTACCTGTTCTCCCATATATCCTGATTTTTGTTTTTGAGTATCATTATCGACGAATTTGTGAAATAAATCATATCGTTTTAAGGCTCTGTAAATCCTTGTTCCGACATTACCTGCTCCATATACTATAACGCCTTTTTTCTGATCAAATATATTACATATTTCCAATGCAAAATTATCTATCTCGTGTCCCTTATTTTTCCATTTCATTATGTATCGCCTCCTCCAATGTGTTAACGATCATCACAAGATCTGATTCATTATAAGGTGCATACAGCCTGCATATTTTCGTCTCCGGCACTCCATGTACCAATAGGTTATCAATCATCTCTCCTTGAAACCGTTTACTGGAAGGTATGAATAAATCTGTTTGGTCAATCAAATTCTGCCTTAGCTCCGACACACTCATAAGCTCATTATCTTGCTGTTTTTCTGTCACCATATATGAAATGTTATCAATTGAAATTTCGTATTTATCTAACAATCTTATCAGACTTTTTGTATGCTCCCCAACTCCATAAACTATTATTGATGAAACATTTTCAAAAACAGAAGTCAACCAATCCCTTGTTTGTTCATCTAGCAGTTTTCTTACTCTTTCGCTGTTAAAATTCATGTGAATATGCCATTTATTTTCCATAACATTGATTAGATGCAGCAAGCTACACGCCTCATCAACACCCAAATACTCGTAACGAATTTCCGGTTTCCACTGTTGCTCAAACATTTCTGCATATTTACAATCTAACTCCATATCATTACCTGTATTGGTATATTCACTAAAATACATTTGAACAGAGCTCAACGCATATTTAATCAGAAATTTCTCATTAAACTGCCACTGATTGGATTGCTTAAGATATTCCCATTCTCGTTTATGAGAATACATTGCATCGCACATTTTTTGTACCGATGGAGCGGTTGTGCTAATGGAATCCTTGCGGAATCTACGAATATACAAGGTATCTTCTATAAACAAAACTTTTTCTGACTCTGTTATTAATTTTAATGAATACAGACGATCCTCATACACATTTCCATCTAAAAATTCTATTTTTTTCGATACCAAAACAGATTTTTTAACACATTCAAAACACGCGCTCATAATAAAATCATTAGGAAAAGTTTTTTTCAATGCAGCAACACCGGTCATTACTTCATTACACAATTCTTTCGGACGTTTATATGCATCGTGCGAAATTGTTATACCGCTATTTTTATTACCTGTTATATCAGATGAAAAATAAATAACATCGCACATATTATGTTCAAGGGTTTTCTTTAATACTTCACAACATGCTGGTGATACCATATCATCTGCATCAACAAAGCAAACATAGTCACCTTTTGATAGCTTTACCCCTTTATTTCTCGCTTTGGCAGCTCCCATATTTTTCTGCTTGTAATACGAAATAATACTATATTTGTCTGCATATGCTTCACATATTGCTCCACTTTCATCTGTCGATCCATCATCAATAATCACTATTTCATCAAATGAGGTTTTCTGATTTAATAAACTATCCAGACAGTCTGAAATATAATCTTGAACGTTATATACTGGTATAATTACGCTAATTGTTTTCATTCTAATCATCCGTTCTTATGAATATGTTAACTACCGTTTTCAACAACCTATATCCATTAATAATAAGCATAACAAGCTTCAATGCCTATTTTTTGAAGTTCTTTCAAAAAATCAATTATTTTTTCTCCCCCCGCAGCAACAACAATCTCACATTGTATTTTATTTCGTTTTTCAACCATTTCCTCTAACGATAGTACACTTACTCCTTCAATTGATGTGTGTACCTTAGCTTTATCTCTGTCTGCAAACCACAAGACATCTCCCTTATTTTCATCGAGATATTTTTTTCCCATTTTTCCTGCGCCATAAACGATAACCTTGCCTTTTGCCATTCCTGTCTTTATCATGTTCAAAAGATTAATTTTCTGCTTAAACATGTCGTCAACTTCCTGTGTTAATAAACTACATTTCTGCATTTCAAAATACATTCTGCTTAGCAAATCTTCTCTTTCACACAATCCTTCAAAAATTTCTTTTATGTATTGCAATCTCATCCTTGTGTTATTGTATGCTATACCTTCCTGCCTCGTTGCAGTAAGACTTTTCGATTGTTTTCTATATATATATAACACCTTATCAATAAATCCAATATTTTTATACTTAAAAAGAATCCTTAACCAATACTCATAATCTTCTACTAAAAAATAATCGGGATTATATTCTCCTATCTCTTTCAATACGATATTTCTATATAAAAAACACGCCCCCACACAATCATTGTAAAACATTGATTCATTTGAATATGGTGGCATAGTAATCTCATATTCCCCATTTTCATTGATATAATCCATCTTGGCGCAAACCATCACTTCATTCTTATTTTCGTCAAGGAAATGAACCATTTCTTCGATTGCTTGCGGTAAATATTTATTATCATCGGACGTCCAAGTCAGATACTCTCCCTTCGCCTCGCGAAATCCTATATTCAAGGAACGTGGAAGCTTCTGATTTACGACATTATTAATTGTTCGAATTCGTTTGTCCATTTTAACATATTCATTTATTATTTCCACTGTCCCATCTGAAGAGCAGTCATTCACTATAATCAGTTCCCAGTCTGTAAACGTCTGATTCATCACACTATCTATAGATTCCCGGATATATTTCTCTCCATTATAAGTTGGCAGTACAATCGAAACCTTTGGCATCTTAATTCTCCTTAAACTTCTCTTCTATGATATCTACGATTCTTCTTGCGGCCTGTCCATCGCCATAAGGGTTAACTGCATTACTCATCGCCGCATATACGCTCCTATCATTCAACAATTTCTCCGCCTCTTCCACTATCACATCCACATCTGTTCCTACAAGTTTCAATGTTCCGGCTTCTACCCCCTCCGGTCGTTCTGTAGTATCTCTCATCACCAAAACCGGTTTTCCTAACGATGGTGCTTCCTCTTGAATGCCTCCACTATCCGTCAATATCAGATAGCTTCGATTCATAAAGTTATGAAAATCATATACGTCCAATGGTTCGATCATTTTTACCTGTTCACAGTCATCAAAATAACGCTTTGCGATTTCCCGTACTTTCGGATTTTTATGTATTGGATAAATAACCTTAATATCTTTATGCATGCACACGATTCTTTTTACAGCTTCAAATATATGCTCCATTGGTACACCAATATTTTCCCGTCTATGTGCTGTCAGGAGAATCATCCTGCTGCCTTTGCACCAATCGAGTATATCACTTTGGTAATCTTCAGACACCGTTGTTTGTAATGCATCAATTACCGTATTCCCAGTCACAAATATTTTATCCGTGTCTTTTCCCTCGTCTAATAGCTGCTTCTTCGAAAGTTCTGTCGGTGCAAAATACATATCTGTAATCAGATCAACAGCCTGTCTGTTAAACTCTTCCGGATATGGTGATTGCATATTATATGTACGAAGTCCGGCTTCAACATGTCCCACAGGAATATGATGATAAAATGCAGCTAACGCTGCGGCAAATGAACTGGATGTATCTCCATGTACCAAAACTAAATCCGGTTGTTCTTTTTCAAAGATGGAATCCAAGCCATTCAATATATCAGAAGTAATCATACTTAAGGTCTGATTCTTCTTCATAATCTGCAGATTATACTCCGCCTGTATTTCGAAAAGACTCATAACCTGCTCTAGCATCTCTTTATGCTGCCCCGTTAAGCAGACTGTGCATTTGATTTCTTTCCTTCGATTCAATTCTTTTATCACAGGACACATCTTAATCGCTTCAGGACGTGTGCCAAATATAGTGAGAATCTTCATAACCTTACTTTTCCTATCCATGCATAAAATAATCCATTTGCCTTGTTATTATCGAAACTGATTTCTTTTTCAACATGCACCTCCGAACAATACCTTTGCATTATATCGGTTAATTCCTGTTCTCCAAACCATTGTTCCCATTCTCCGATTTCAAAATATCCATACATGTCTTTGTTCTTATCAATTACAACGATAGTTCCATCTTGTTTTGTAACCCTTGCCATCTCGCCGATTGCTCGATCTATATCCACGGCATGTTCTAGTGCCTCGCACGTGTAGACAACATCAAATGAATTATCCTTATATGGTATATTCGTTAAACTTCCCTGCCGTTTTTCTACTCCTTCCAATACTGAAAAATACTGCATTACATTCGTAGATAAATCAACCGCATGATAATTTTTGTCAGGAAAAGCTTCTACTAGTCGTTTCAGATATCTTCCTTTTCCACATCCCAGATCAAGAATATCTATCTTACCGGATGTACTTACGACATTTTTAATTATATTATATCTTCCATCTTCTGTTGAAATCTCATTGCAAAATATACTCGCAGTATTTTGAAATTGGCAAAGATTCTTATAATATAACGCATCTAAAAAATACTTATTTGCCCAACTAATCTCCTGCTTTGGAAAATATGTATTGATTTCATTCTGGTTTTCTTCTGATAGATAACTTCCAAACCATCCACCGGATTCATTTTGCAATTTACATGCATATTCAAATGCTTTGTTTCCATGTTTTTCATCTCCAAGCCGGAACCAGATTAGGGACAACTGGAGTAGCCCTGTCGAGCATACCCAATCTACGTTATTATATGCGGGAACTGCACCACTTGATTTTTGGTACTCAGTAATATGATCCATAGCTTGTCTGGCTATCTCTATCTCTCCTAGATCAAGCATTGCTTCAACAACATAAGCATAAAAATGTGACAACAAACTAAAATTCAATATCTTTGTCTCATATTTTTTCTTATAATAATCCAATATCCGATGTGCCTTTTGAATATATCCGTCATTTTTCATGCGTTTACCCGCTTCTATAATAGGGCTTATACAATACGTATGAATCAGTTCGGAACAAGTATCCTCATTTTCACTCCAACAGCATTCATCGGGGGCTACCAATCTCCCTTCTTCTGTCATACAACTCAGAATCCAGTCTGCACCTTTTTTAATTGATTCTTCCACGCGGACTTTATCTGAATGAATATCCCATATAGCAAGTAAACCTTTCAAAATCTGCGCTGTATCAAATATGTATGGAGATTGATTATCTGTATCATACCATGATCCATCTTCCTTCTGGATCTCCATAAGCCAATTTGCGTACTGCTCTGCCAAAACTCTATATCCCCAACGAATCAAAGTCGGAATATAGTATCCGGTAACTTCCGGATATGGTTTCCTCAACATAGAATTATTAATGATTCCGGCATTCTCTATTGTATTATTTTTTATCCATTCTATAGCTTTATTATAAATCGTTAAATAATCAGGACGAGCCAGTATCTTTTCCTTCGTGATTGACCTTTGTATTTCCATGACTGATACATAATTTTTTATACTCGAATCATCCAATTGCTTTTGAATCTGGTCGTAATATAATTCAGATGCTGCAATAACCACAATTTGATTTGTTAATCGTAACAATGCTTGATCTAAAGATATAATTTTTACTCCATCAAGGCTCTTTCCCTGCTTATCAATATCGTTATCAATAAAAAAATCAATATTCTGACTTCCTAACAACTCTAAAGCAAGTCTTCCATAATTGCCCGAGCCAAATACTACATAGCGTTTTATCATGCTCATTCTATCACTTCACTCTCCGTATCTTTTATATTCCAACACTTCCCTTGTCTGTTCAGCAACTGGGATTTTACTATTATTCCAGTTTTCCCAAGAACATCCGTTACACCAAGAGCATGCTTTTGGCATTCTTTTATCACGACTTAAATATTCCACAATCTGATTTTTTGCGTTTTTGTCATAAACATCAATATAACATTCTCTTCTAACATCTTGCGGAATCGCCTCCAACAACATTAATGACTTTAAATTACAACACAAGTAAAATTTCCCTTGATCAATAACCCTGCAGAGCGTTACACATCCGCCCTTTCGAAGTTCTAGCAATTCTTTCTCGCTCTTAATGGTTTCGGCCGGAACGTATTGCTGAACATTTGACCACCATTGAATATTCATCACTATATATTTTATTTTATACCGAATTAACTTTTCAATTAACTCATCAATCTTTCTACTTTTACTCCCATAATTTGAGATCTCGACGACAAGATTATGCTTAGAAAACTCTTTTAGGATCTCATCATTCGGCAAAATTGTTCCATTTGTAGGGACACGTACTATTCCCACCTTTTTGCTTGTATTTGGATTCTTATATATTTCTTCAACTAATTTCCCCAGATTCCTATATAACAAGGTTTCGCCACCTATTGGCATCACATCGTCTGTCCAGTCAATTAACTCAAGCATCCTATTATAATCATTGATAACCACATCTACATCTATATCGTTTGGATGTGAAAAATACTGCATCATATTACAACAGTTTTTACATCGTAAAGTACATCTAGTCGTCACGTCAACTTCCAATCTTTTTAAGATGATATGACCATTCCCCTGCTGATCTCGATATACCTCTTTCCTGGTTTGACCTTCAAATTCATCAATTTGAAGATTATACTCTGACAAGCAAAATAGTTTCTTAGCTTTTACATATATGCTTGCATCTCCATATCCTAATAAGCGATATATATCATCTAAATTTAAGTCTTTTGCTATTTCATTTTCATTTATATCCTTAAGTTCAAAATCACAAATAGATTTTATATTGGCATCCTTATACCCAATACTCTGCAATTCTTTACTTATCTCATAAAAAAAATTATCCGAACATACTACAACTGTTGTATCCGGCATATATCGCGCCCTCTCAATATGGGTGTTTTCATATATTTCCCCATGAAGATAGCTATTTCTATCAAAAAAACCCACAACATTTCTTCCAAGCTTTTTCAATTTATGATAATTTATAATATTTTTCAATGTAAATGGACATAAAATTATTTTCTCCATAATGTATATCTCCCTATTTTTTTTCACATAAATACAACGTTCTGGTTTTTTTCGGTGTCGACACAGCAGTTTCAATAATAACAAACCTCTGTTTTAGCGTTTGCTCAAAATTCTCTTTTGTATACCACTCAAATCCATCTTTTAAAAAGTCTGTTATATATTGATCTGTTTGTTCAATAAATTCAATAATCAAATACTGACTTGTAAACAATGCTACTTGATTGATTATTTCCTCAAATGTCAATTGTTGTGCAAAAGCAAGATGATGAACTATTGCAAGTGCTAATACCATCTTTGATTGAAATCTCTCTATGGCATTTTTCCTCCATGGAATAATTCCATTTTCTCGAATCGCATCATCTCTGTAATAATCTAACGTAGGTGAACAAAGTGACATTGAGATTGGTATCACATTCTTAATATCTAACTCTTTTATTTTTTCCCACAAATAGTCTATACAATTATAATCCATATCAACAATGACAGAGTATTCTAATTTATCTCTCATATAGGAGCCATACCATCCCATATTACCAGCTAAATCTGTTATTGTATCCGGATTAACTTCTTCTATCATCTTCATGACATTCGTCATCTTTGAAGACCATTTATTTTTATTAACTGACCAATCCCATTCATCATTTTGATAGCCTTCCCAACGTGTCCTGATTTCTGTATCTGAAAATAAAAATATACAGTTTCTCACTCTTTTTATAAATAATTGCATATCCTCTTGCGTATTCACCCTGAGTGCCAAATCATACAAATCCACTATCGCATCATATTCTTTTTGATTCAAATATCCTTGAATATCTGCCGCCGTATATTGCAATCCCATATTTTTCAAGAAAAGATATGCTTTTTTTGTCTGTTTTTTCCCAAACAAAGCCACCGGGATAATATGTGTATTAATATATTCAATTAGCGTTGCCTTTCTTGTCACCCCTTGTTTAATTGCACCAAAATCCAAGAACAAAAAAGATCCATTTGCAATTGTTGTATTTAATGCATGCCCATCATTCAACCCAAGATCCGCATTAGACAGTTTTAACAAAAAATCCGCCATAAATAAAGTATAATCATAAAATGTTTTGGGAGACCATTCAAAACAATATGAAACAGGATTAACAAACTCATGTTCTAAAACTAATTTATAAGGTAGTCCATACGTATTCCCTGAACAGGATGTCTTCACAATATATTTACCAAACAGACCATTTTTTAGGCATTTTTCAAATATGTCTTTATATCTAGCTGCGCTATCATCACTGACACATCTTAACATGTAGCCTGTATCCTCTAGTTTTACTAAGCGTGAAGAAGGATCAAAGCTCTTAATCGAACTAGCATATTCTGGTAATTCAATATACCCGGAAACCAATCCGGATACCGTATTTCCAATAGAAATCAATTCAGCTGCATCAAAAAAGTTTTCATTATACTTAAATCCCATCCCCTGAAGTTGCTCCACTATAGCACAATGAACATCATCCCTTGTGACAGAAATTAATATATTCTCACCATTGTAATCACTTGATATCAGATAATCTGGCGACACAATTTTGATTCCTCTTATCGTTTTTCCCTGTTTTTGTTCATCATTATCCACAATATACTTATATGTAAATATTCCTATGCTTCCATCTATTATCTGTTCTGCATTTCTTCCTGCTCCAAACATTATATATTCCTTCATGCATTTTCTCCCTTCTTTAGTGCATTTATAAAATATGTTATTAATTATCTTTGATGTTAATTAAATTTATATAGGACGAAAGTGTGTACAATTCATTTTCATAATTTATATCTCGAATTATATTGTTGCTTCTTGCATCTGCCATAACACTTTCTTTTATATTGATTTTTACTACTTTTACTTCGTCATTCTGTATAAAAATCAGATGATTTTCCGTATCTAACCCTACCGCATAAAAACCATCATTTAAAAACCATGCTCCAAATTGCCACTCTGGTTTAGAACTATTGTTAATATTTTCTGAGTGACTAAAGTATTCGCTACAGCGAAAATTATTATCGATAACTATCCATTTGTTACTACTTGTAGAATCTAGTATCATTTTATCCTCAGCTATCGGATACAAATAAGCGTCGTCCATAGACAAACATATTTTAGACTCTATAGTATAATCGCTTGTATTCAACTTCATTAATTCTTGTGAATTTGCATTGTAAAGAAAAACTCCATCCTTTATCTTACAGATTTGCGATAAGCCAGGTTCTATACCATTCACTAATTTTTTCCTCCATTTACAATCGGAAAAGTTATATAACAGCAAATAATTGGTATTCCATACAATACACATAAGCTCATCTTCACATAAGCAAAAAGCATTTATGCATATATTGTTATCTTTCGACAAATCATCTATTTTCCAATCGCTTTCATATCCCACTTCGTAGGTATTTAAATCAACTGAAACTAAACTTCTATATCTATATGGAATGCAATATAATTTATTTCCTTTTTTTAAACAACCGCAAAACATGTTTCTGCATGGCTCTTTTATAGAAATTGCGTGAAATTGATTATTCGCTATAGAATAAACGAATACTTCTTCTGCATTGTTTGGAATCAAAAACAGTTTATTGTTATATTGATATATTCCCTTAAACAACGCCTGTTGTAGCATTCCTTTTGTGCTGCATGGGATTACTGCCACTTTCACTATCTCCTGACTATTAAAATCATATCTTAGCAATAACGGCAATGTACCATGAATAAACCATATTCCTTTTTTATCTCCCGTTATTGCAAGAGCGTTTATCGACATTACTCCCTGAGTCTCATATTTCATACCTACTTTTTCCTCCATCAAAAAAGGCCAACTCCGCGCACAATCTCACAGAATCAGCCTTGTTATATCTCATCCGACCTCCATGTCATGAATCACGATACATCTATATGATATATCGACATTTTACATATAATGCTTAACCAACAAACGCCGGAGAATTCGATATCTTCTCCAGCGTTTATGCACATATCTATAAACTTATATCTAATATTTTCGATCTTCCCGAAACCGTTCCAGATCCCCCTGTGTTGTGATCTTGTAATTCTTCTCATCTCCGGGTATCATAGCAATCTTCATGCCTGCCAGAATTGCTGGTTCGGACGAGCCATTGATTGTGTAGATATCATCGGGGAGTAACGCTTTGCACGCCTCATAATATGGTGTGAATCGAAAGACTTCCGGTGCCTGTCCGGCAAATAACTCCTCTCTGCGAAGCGTACTGGTGATTATCTTTCCATCCACACTTTGATAGATCGTATCCTTCATCGGAAGTACCGGCATTACACCATCGTTTTCAGGTAATGCAGCAAAGCAATCGCTTATCATCTGCATCGTCAGATTCGGTCTCGCAGCATCACAGATCATGACATTGACATCTTCGGACACTATGCGTCCTGTTCTAATATCCTCTTCGATATCTTCCAACGCATGCAAGATAGACAGTTGCCGGTTGTCTCCCGGCTCGGAATATCCTATGAATATTTCTTTCCAGGTCGAAGCTGTCAGATGTTTTCGGATATCCGCTTCGATATCGTCCTCCCACATATCTGCACAGACTATCCGTATTCCGTCGATCTCCGGTGCCTGCACACAGGTTGAAAGCACATATGTCAGAATCATCTTATCATTTACTTGTATATACTGCTTCGGAATATCTGCACCAAGCCTGGTTCCGGTTCCTCCTGCTAATATAATTGCAATGTTCATACTCTATCCAATCTCCCGTATCTCACGCAGGATATCGCCATATGGGCGGTCCTTCCCGAACAGAACCGTCGTACCCAGTACGAACCCATCGACACCCTTCGGTGCAAATTCCTGTATCTTATCCTTGCCACAGGCACCATCCCAGTAGACTTTGATGCCCATTTCCTCTTTCATAGATACCAGACGTTCTACTTTCTCACCGACATAAGGCAGGTACATCTGTCCGGCATTCCCCGGATTCACGGTCATGACAAGCACCTTGTCCACGATATGTAACATCTCATATACCGTCTCGATACTCGTGCCTGGATTTATCGCAATTCCCGGTATCATACCCGCATCTATAATCTTCTGCAGTGTCGTAGACGGATGATACTCTGCCTCCGGATGGATGTATACCGTATCACCTTTTCGAAGGTGATTCAGGAACATCTGGATATTGTTGTTCGGATGCTCGATCATCAGATGGACATCCAGTGGCGTTGTCGTCGCAGATGCGATATATGCCATATCATAGAGTGACATCGCGAAGTTCCCTACATAACGTCCGTCCATGATGTCAATATGGAAGGAATCGATTCCCGCCGTATCCAGTTCCTTTACTTCTTTCTCCAGATTTCCAAAATTCGCACACATCATGGATGCATTCAATTCAAACATAATACATAACCCCTTTCTCGCTTGTTCCCCAAACCACTTCTACCTATACATCTACATTCTCTATCATAACCGGTTTCTTAAGTACTTCACATTTATGTGCCAGGCTATCGGAATCTCCATAATATGCATCACACACATGGATTGCAAGCTCACTATCCTGTGTATTATCATAGATCCCCCATGTCTGTTCCTGATAATTTCGGACAATCGACCGATATTCTTCGATTCGCTCCGGACATGCCTTCTCGACCGCCTGCCCGAAGAGCGGATGCGGTCTCCATAATAGTACCACATCTTCCTTGCTTTCTTCAAATATTTTCAAGCTTCTTCGAATCTTATCAATCGTTGCACCGCCATGCTGCATCAATGTTGCCACGTTCGTGCCATACAGGATAATCTTCTTCCTGCTGCCATCTGCACGACAGATCATGTTCTTCCAGTTCGATGGCATATTCCGCAGATATTCTTCCCGTTCCTGCTCCCGCTCATATCGTTCGGCATCATCAAGTGGGGAGCCATCTCCGCGAATTTTAGTCTCCCAGATTTCCCGTGTATCTTCCCCGGCGAACTCTGTCAGATAATCAATATACGCCTGCCGCATCGCCCCTGACTGTACGATCGTCATGTCTGCATGCACAACACCTGGCATCCGGCAGTAATAATCCATCACCTTCCGTGCCTTCTGATTCTCTTCACTTGGCACATCCACCTTGAACCACGGGATATAGATCAGCTTGTCTGTATAATTCTTGATCACAGAAGAATAATACTGCGGAGCCACGGAAGTCGTGTAGTTATAGCTGTCATACGGGCTTTGGATAAAGATGATATCCGGATGCACTTTCTCGATATCATAGGTCTGATAATCCTGCACACCCAGATAATCCGGATATTGATCGCCCTCGTAATAAGCTTCCTTCTTCGCACCCTTCGCATCCCGCAGATAATACGGAATCGGAAGCACCGTCACTTCCGTCCCCACTTCCTCTTTTTCTCTCCGCCATACACTGTCAAACGCCTTCCAGTTGGATGCTTTGTATGTCAGGAACAACACACGCTTCTTCGGTACACATCGCTCCACACATTCTTTGAACCCATCTGCGATTTCTGTCAATACACCTGCCAGATCATCCACATCAATTCCAACACCCTGTTCCACGGCCTGACCTGTCAATTCGCCTATCTGATATAGCAATTCACAATACTGCTCCAGAAGCTTTACAGGTTCTGTCCCTTCGCCCAATCGTTCTTCCAACAGATTACCTATCTGGACAGCGCTTTCCTGGCAGACTGACAGAAGCTGTACCGCTTCCGTATATTGTCTCCCCGCAACTACTTTCAGAAGCATGTTATGAGCCTCTTCCATAAGGCCTGCGAGCTGTATCGCTGCCTCATACGGCTTCTCCTTCTTCTGTCTGTGACTTAGATCTAAATCATCCTTGGAGAAATGATACTCAAACGGATATGGCGATACCAGTGCTTTCAAACGCTCTTCCTGCCCTGTAAAGAACGGATAATCATGTACACCCCCGCTTTTTACAATCTTCATATAATCCCCATATTCAATCTGCAGCACACCATCGTATGCCGCCGGTGCCGGAATCTTCGTAGTCTCGAATGGCACCATAACTGTCGTATCAAAATATTCTGCCGGGTATAGGTGATTATCGAAGTATACCCAATATGGCATGAGCGCTACATGGCTGCCACCCTTGCTTGCATACAGGGAAAATACTTTCTCTCCTGCCTGAAACAGTTGCTGCCTGATACACTGTGTATAATCAAATTCTACTAAGCAGAGTTCTTCTATCTGCTTCAAAACATCTTCATACTCTCCTATATTACTGTTGTCTTCCTTTATTTCATCCCCTGCTGCCATGATCAAAGTTGCTAAAGCTTTCCGTTCTTTCTCTTCTTCCTCATCCTCTGCTATATAATCAAGCACAAATATATCAATACCAGTTGCATATGGGCAGTCATGATATTTCTCTAGATAATTCGAGTCGAAATTCAGACGATGTCCATTCGTCACACGCGTCATATATTCGAGATACAGTTCCTCTTTATGCATATTCAATACAACAAAACTCTTCGGAAGCTCCTGTTCTGCCACCTGATTGAACTTGATATAATCCGGACGAAGCATGCAGATATCCATATCGTCGTCCCAAGGAATATACCCTCCATGCCGGACTGCGCCAAGCAGCGTGCCACAGTCTGCAAACCAACGGATATTGTGTTTCTTGCAGACTTTGTCAATCTCTTCGAGCACCTCGAGCTGCGCTGCCCATGCACGCTTCATGGCTCCCGTAATATAGAATCCTTCCCGGATTTCATCTTCAAAATATGTATGTGGAAACTGCATATAATTCCTCCTGAAACAAAACAAGCTGGCCCATATAGAGCCAGCCGTATTTTGTCAATAATATTTCAATTACTGAAGTAATGAGAGTACGCCCTGTGTAGACTGATTTGACTGAGCCAGCATAGACTGAGCTGCCTGCTGAAGAATGTTGTTCTTCGTGTAGTTTGTCATCTCAGTAGCCATATCTGTATCACGAATCTGTGATTCAGCTGCTGTCAGGTTCTCAGAGTAGTTCTCCAGATTGTTGATCGTGTAGTTCAGACGGTTCTGAATAGCACCCAGTTTAGAACGAGCTGTAGATACATCCTTGATAGCCTTTGAAATAGCTGTCATTGCGGATGCTGCAACCTTGTGTGAAGATACTTTAAGAGCATTTACACCGATGCTTGTAGCTGTCATAGAGCTGATTGTGATTGACATGTTCTCACCTGCAACTGCACCTACCTGAAGCTGCTTGTCCTTGAAAGAACCTGTCAGAAGCTTTGTACCATTGAACGCTGCCTTCTTAGCAATAGAATTAATCTCATCTCTAAGCTGTGTCATCTCATCATCGATAGCCTGACGATCATCAGAAGCATTTACATCATTGGCTGCCTTTGTAGCAAGCTCACCCATACGCTGAAGGATGCTGTGGATCTCGTTCATGTTACCTTCTGCTGTCTGAATCAGGGAAACACCGTCCTCAGAGTTCTTAACAGCCTGATTGATACCACGAATCTGATTTCTCATCTTCTCACTGATGGAAAGACCTGCTGCATCGTCTGCTGCTCTGTTAACCTGATATCCGGAAGACAACTTCTCAGTTGACTTAGATACTGCCTTAACATTCTGTCCCAACATTCTGTTTGTGTTTGCTGCCTGCAAATTGTGCTGTACTACCATAATAATTCCTCCTTGAATTTATTCCCGCGTCCTTGCGAGAAGTACTAGGGCACCGCCCCGTGTATAGTATGTATGTTAGAACCCGCTTGGGTAATAACCTTGTTCACAGGAACTTGTTTGTTCCTTACACCTTATATATCGGACAAGGATTCATATCCTTAACCCTCTTTTTATTATTTTTATAAAAATTATTTTTTCTGATCATAAAGCAGGGAATCATTCACCATGCCATTCGCCATCGATTTATAATACTTGTTCGCAACCGTCTTCGACTGCTTGACCTGACGCACGCCCTGAAACTTCATGGCAAAGACCTGTTCCATCGCCGCACGGTTCCGTTCCTCGACTGCCTCAATCTGCATTCCCAGATCTACACACTGACGGATCAGATTCTGGATTGCCTGCAATTCTTCCCGATAGCGCATTGGATCCGCCTGTATCTCCTGCTTCACACGATCATATACAGAAGAAAATCCTTTATCTCCTTCATTGATATTACCAATCAGTATCTCCTTTTGGTCTACCAGCTCAGCGAACGCATCTTCCCGGAACTTCTCTTCCGCGGCAAGCTCTGCTTGTTTATTTGTAAGCGCGAGTATCTCCTCTAGATACCGCCTCTTGCGTTCTAGAGACTCCCGCAGAATCTTCACATAAGTTCCGATCTGATCCATGTCTGCCTCCTAACTCAAAGTAAGCTGTGGTCCCCGCGCACGTTTCATAACTTCCTTCCAGATATCACGCATATCGCGCAGCTCTCCGAGCGCACGGTTTAAGATGTCCATATCTTTTTTCATATTCGCCTCGGTCAGAAGTGCAAAGATATAGTCATACATCCGCTTGAAGTCCTCTGCCACCGGATATTTCATATCCAGCGTTGAGGTAAGCTCTACTATAATATTCCGGCACTTCTGGATATTCGTATTCGTCTTCTCATAATCCTTCTTCTCCAGTGCCGTCACTGCAATATTGCAGAATTTCACAGCACCTTCATAAAGCATCAAAGTAAGATCCGCCTGTGTTGCTGTCTCGACTTTTCTTGTTTCATACGCTTTTGCCGCCATATTATATGCCATGTTCTACCCCTCCGAATAACCGACGTCCCCGGCTCATGTACGCGGAGACGTCATGTCTTTTATCTATCCTGTTTCTAAAATATAGTTATATTTCTATCTGCCGCTGTCTTTAAACTGTAGTCCATCAGCTTCCGAATAAAGACGAAAGATAGGACTGCTGGCTCTGCATCTTCGCCATCGCAGCTTCCATCTTGGAAAACTGATTGTAATACTTATCCTCTAAGTTCTGCAGCTTCTCTTCCCACTTGTCAATCTCATCATCATAATCGTCGATTTCACTGTCAAGTGTCTTGTCGTTGTAGAAGGTCTGTGTACTCCGGACACCCTCGATTCGCGTCATAGATTTTCTGAGATAATCATACATCTGTGTTCCAACGCCTTTATTGTCTGTCGTTCCACCGATAATCTGGCTGACTAAGTTGTCATTTCCTTCAAGTGCCGCGCGAAGCTTGTTTTCCTGTGACGCATAATTTTCATCATCTTCGTCACCCAGAATGTGCAATTTACCATTCTCCGTATAATCACCTGTCACGATACCGATCGATGCAAGCGACATCGTCTTTGTGCTACCGTCTGCAAGTGTCACCTGTACACCCTTGTTCAGCATGGTACGCATGTCAGAAAGCAATGTCTGCAATGTAGAATCCCGGCGCAGCAATCCCTGCTTTGCCTTCTCTTCCCACTTCTCGATCTGCGTGTCGGACAGCTTGCTTCTCTCATCCTCTGTTAAGGCATCATACCCGGCATCCTTCTCACTATAGTATTTGTTCATCTCATCGATCAGCTCATTATAAGCCTTCACGAATTTCTTGACGTTATTATAAGCGGCATCTGTATCTGCAGATACTTCGACATTCACATCTGTATCGGTCTTTGCCTTTGCAGTGATGGTCATGCCGTTGATAGTCATCGTGTTGCTGTCACCCGTGTATTTGACGCCGTTATAATAGATGATGGCATCTCTTGCATCCACCTTCTTAGAACCACTGCCAAGTCCCAGTGCCTCCAATGCACTCGCATCACTCGATGTGATATTGAAATCATTGGCAGCACCGGTCTTCGATGCATTGACATAGAATCTTCCCTGTGCGGCATCGAAGCTTGCGGAGACACCCATCTTGGAGACAGCTGTCGTGAAATCATTGATCGTTGACTTGTCATCTACAACAAAATCCTTGCCATTGACTGAGAATGTTGTTCCAACCTTGATTCCAAGATCCGCTAATTTCGTGGTTCCCGAGATATCTGCGCTTGTAAAGTTATTTGCCACCTTCGCGGTAAATGCAGCGCTCACGGTATTTCCGGCTGCTGCATCCTTGTCGTAACCGACGGTACCATCGATGCCAAGCGCATCTGCCTTCACAGTATAAGTTGTTCCACTCTTGCTGCCATCGTCTGCTGTTTTCGCGGTTGTGTTCGTGAATATCAGCTTTCCGTCCTTAATGCTTGCAGACAAGCCTTTGAAGTTCTCTTCCTTCGCAAGCTTCTCGTTCAATTCGGAAAGGGATGCAACACCATCTGTCCCGGTTCCGCCAAGCTCATATTCCACCGTGTTGGTTCCATCGGAGATAGAGATCTTCTGTCCTGCCAGACTCAGATTCTGTCCGGACACATCTGTCATATCCGCAAACTTTGTAGCAAGTCCTGCGTCATTGTATCTGGTATAGGAATTCCCTTTTATCTTGATATTGTCCCCCGTCAGATATGCAGAAGATGCGGTCTGCTCTACGGATACCGAATGTGTACCGTTTGAAGCATTTGCTCCGACGCTGACAGACACCTTTGTCTCATCGCTTGCCACTGCTTTCTTCGCATTGTAGCTACTTACAGTCTTGAATGCAGAAAGCTCTGTCTTATAGAAGTTATAAATCTTCGTATTGAGTCCGCTCCAGATCTCCTTCCTCCACTCAACATCCTGCTTTTTCTGTTTGATTTTATTTACTTTTTCAGAGCTGGCACTGACCAGTTCTTTCACCATGCTCTCGGTATCCAAACCGGATGCGAGACCTGTCATACGCATTGCCATATTGATTCCTCCTGTTCAAGGTATCGCCCCTCGCATTCGCTCGGCGGCAGTTCGTCGAACCCATCCTAAATCACTCACGTCGTTCGTGACGGTGTTCTCCTCTATCTTCTCTCATCAACCAGAAGTCCTGCCATCTCCCATGCCTTTGCAAGCATATCGAGTGTCTTCTCCGGCGGAATCTCACGGATGACTTCATCGGTGTCACTATCTGTAACGGTAATCGAAATCCGGTTTGTATCCTCATGATACTTGAAGCTAAGCTGGGTGTGATGAAGCGGACTTGCCTGCTTTACGGTCTTGTTCAGATCATCGACCGCTGCCTTGATCTTGTCCGGTGCAACTTCCTGATCCGTCTGTACCGCACCACGATCCTGCTGCTGGCCCGGCTTGCTATTATTATCGCCACTACTGCCTTTTCCAAAAACCGGTGGCAAAGTCGCAGCCTGCACCTGTTGCTGTCCGGCAGTACTGCCTGTGTTTACATCCACCGTCTCCGATTGCGGACGTGTCACTCTTGTCTGTGAACTTACATTTAAGGCTCCTACGCCTCCGATTCCATCCATTCCCATAATCTATACGCCTCCTTGCGTGAACCTTGCGTGAACCTTGTATGCCTTCCATCCATGAACGGCATACGCCTATAGTTTCCTACTAGTTGTATCGTCAACTAATCACTCATACTTTACCACTTTATAAGAGTTTTTTCAAACTTTCTACGTCGAGATTCGCCACAGCTTCGCGGTTTTCTTCCTGAATCTGTGCGTAGATTTCCTTGCGGTAGACAGGCACGCTCTTCGGTGCGGAGATACCGATCTTGACCTGATCGCCCTTCGCCTCGAGCACAGTGATCTCAATGTTATTGCCTATCACGATGGATTCGCCTTGTTTTCTGGATAGTGCTAACATATTACTCACCTGCCTTTTCTTTCATCTTCTGGATTGCCTCGTAGGCATTGAATTTCACCTTGTAATCTTCGTTCTCCACGATCACCTGGATGGCTTTTCTGCCCTCTGTGTTGATGATGATCGGTGCCTTCAGATTCGCTGTCATCTTCGTTAAGTCCGAAGGAATCGACAATGTGACAAACATCAGAATATCCGCATCTGCAGGATCACCGATGTTCTTCATCAGCTCGTCCTCCACGATCGGCCCGTAATCATCAATCAGTTCAGATGGATGGATGATCGGAAGTGCCAATGCAGGCTCCTCCATGGACTGCAACCAGCTGATCTTCGAACGCTCCTCACGGTCGCTGTCATAAATAATCGCAAATTTCTTTAAATTTTCAAAACCGATTAGCCCCATTGGGAACTCCAGGATCTTGTCCTCCGCGATATCGACGGTTCCAAATAATCTTGTTTCTGCTACCATGCTTTATCCCTCCTCAAAAATTAGAAATCGTTCCTCATCATATGTATACAATAATAACGATTTCTCCGTTCTTCGAACTCTCGAATTCGTAACAGACATGCGCATTCCGGGCTATCGCCCTACATGCTTATGTCTGTTTATCCGTCATATAAATAAGCAGCTCCGCCTGCAAGCAGTCTCGCTGCTTATTTGCATGACGGAATTATTTTCTACAAATAATCAATCAGCGATGCTCTGACCAGATTGCTCGTAGCAGCAAGCGCTGCCTCATATACGACATTGGCCTCCTTGAAGTTCAGTGCTGCCTCTTCCGTGCTCACATCCTCATTTTCAGACTTCAATTCCTTGAATGTGCTGTACTGTTCTGTCACGCGAGTTCTGATCATGTCAAGCTTTGTCATCCGGCTTCCGACATCGGACTGGATGGCAGATACCTGATCCATATAGCCCTGGAAGTTCGTGATATTCTTCGCAAATGTCTTCTGCATCGTCTCTTTCTTGATTGCAATTTCGACGTTGATATCTTCCAGCATGGCGTTAATCTGCTTTACCGCATCATCATTCGACGCATACTGGGTATCTGTAAGCATATTCTTTAACTTCTTCTCTGTCTTTTCCGCTGCATCTAACTCCTGCAGCGTATAGATCAGATCGTTGATGTTGTTGCTCATATCATCGTTGATAATATTTTTGCCTTCCGTATTAACCTGAATACTCTGGCTGAAATTCACTTCATAATAAATCGACTGTGTCCGGTCATAGGTATCATAATCTACCGTCTTAATGCTTCCATCCGACTGTTCCGTGTACTGCGTACAGTCAAAATAATGTTCTGGGCGGAGGTCGCCTGCTTCAAATTTATTTTTCGCGTAGTCAACTACAATATCATCTGCCTGCTTGAGTGTGTTATACACGTTCTCACCGAAGATGATCTCGCCAGTCTCCTCGATGATGTTGATTTCATCCGGTCCGACCTGATAATACGTATCTGCATCCGCCGTTGTCTTCACCGTCTGGGTAAATCCACTCAGATCAATCGTGTTACCATTTGCGTCCAGCGCCTTCAATGAAAGCGCTGCATTGCCCTGACTATCCTTACTTGAAATGCCCTCATATGCCAGATTCAGGCGATAGACCTGTTCCTTGTCCGGCTTTACATAGGTACTTGTGCCTGCCAGAATCCCATCTACATCTTCATTGTTCACGCCGTTTAATACGACCGTTTTCATATCCAGATCATCCGCATTCAGATGCTGTGTGATCTTATAAGAATATTTCTTGATATCCTCTGTCTCGTTAAATGCCAGAGAACGATCCGTCTTATAGCCAGAGAAAATATAACGTCCAGCGTAGGTTGAATTTCCCTCACTGTTGATCATATCCTGCATCTCTTTTAACACATCAATGATCGCGCTTCGGTCGGAGGTATTGAACGAATCCGTCGAGCCCTGTGTACAATAGCTCTGGATATCTTCGAGTCGTGAAGTGATGTTGTCCAGAGAGGTTGTCGTAATCTTCAGCCACGACTCTGCATCACCAATATTCTTATCCTTGTACTGTTCCAGCTGCGTTACCATCGTACGAAGCTTTAAAGCACGCACAGCAACAACCGGATCCTCGGATGCCTTTGTAATTTTCTTTCCTGTCTCCATCTGCGTTGTGCGGTTGTCCACATTTGCCATCGTCTTCTGCATGTTCCGCAGAGAGTTGTTGGAGATCATCTGATTTGTAATTCTCATATTCCTACCTCCAAGGCGTCAGCCTTATACACCAGTCTCGTTAATCAGTTTGTCATATACTTCATTCAATACAGATATTACCTTAGATGCCAGCCGGTACAGTTCCTGGAACTTCGTCAGATTCGAACCTTCCTCGTTCTTATCGACACCGGAAATAGATGCTCTCTGGTTATCGATCGTGTATCGGATATCATCCTGATTTGCTGCAAATACCTCATTTTTCTTTGTATCGACCGCCATGTTTGTTGTGATTGCCTGCAGGAAATGTGAGACATTACCCTGCTGGAACATCGATGTATCCGTCAGTCCAGCCATCATCTTTTCTAAGATGCCCCTTGCCTCTATGTTGCCCTGATCGATATCTTCCTTGTAAGACACAACAATCTTCTTCGGATCGGTCTTCCACTGCTGGTTCAGCTCCCAGTTCAGTCCGTTCAGACGGTAATAGCTGTCGTCGCCGGAAGAAATCGTTCCAGTTCCCTGCATGCTGCCCTTCAATACGAAATCGTGTCCATCCGGTGCCTGTGCGGTAAATGCATCAAGTCCCGGATTTCCATCGGCATCGGCACCCGCGCTTGTCAGGTCGTTCATGTACTTGGAGAATACACGCACCAGCTCGTTTAACTTTGCCTGATAATACGGAATACCCTTTGTCATATTTTTGACGCCAATCTGTGCCTGACGTCCGTCGATACCTGTCGGGAAGATAGCTGTTACTTCCGCATTCTTCTCATCAATCATCGTCATATTTTTAAATGTAAAGTTATTCAGCTTTCCGGCTGCATCATACTCGGCCGTCCAGCCGTCGTACAGATAATCTTTACCGTTCAGGGTAATTGTTCCCTCGCTTGGAATGTTCAGATCTTTCATGGCAACACTCTCTGCAAGCGATACTGTCACTTCCGGTGGATTGTCCGATACAGCAGTTGTTTTTCCGGAAAATACCTCACCATTGTTGCCGTCACGGATGTTGAACAGACCTGCGATTCTTCCGGTTGTATTCGCCGTATTGAAGAATTCTCCCGCAGTATCATCCGCGTTCTTCCAATAAATATCAACCAGACCATCCTGATCGTTCTGGTTCACCTTCTGCTCCCGTGGAACTATGGTCAGTTCATTGTAACCAAGCTCATCGACCAGGATTTCACCATTAATACGGATCGTCAGAGTCTTGGCATTTGCTTCGACCTGATCATTTCCCACACCATACATGATGCTTCGCTCGTCCACATCAACATTGATATATTCGGATAATGTGTCGATACATACGCCCCGCTTATCACGCAGGTCGTTTGCATTTCCACCCTTTAATTCGACTGTGATAATCTCCTGTGTCAACTCGTAGATCTGCTTTGCAAGCGAGTTCACTTCGCTGACTGCAAGTTCAACCTCATCGTTGATCGTCTTCTGCGTCGATTGGAAATTGCTTGCAAGCTCATTCACCATGTCTGTGAAAGAATCTGCCGTAAGCGCAAAGGAGATTCGCGTTGTATAATCGGCTGGCTTTGTCGAGAGATCCTGCATGGCATCGGACATCTCTGCCATCCATTTTGTATAGCCTGCCTCGGAAGTCATTTCGTTCATATACGTCTGTAACTGTTCGAGATTGGCATGCTGTGAATTGTACTGACTGTACTTGGAATTTGCAGACCAGTATTTCGTGTCGTAATATGCATTTCTCTGACGTTCTACGGCTGAAGCGGTAATACCGGTTCCCATCATACCATACGTCTTGTTCAGGCGTAAGGCGTCCGATGCGGAAGCCTGCACGTTCTGTCTGGAATATCCTTTTGTATCCGCATTGGATATATTGTGCGCGGTTGTATTCAGCGCCGTCTGGAAATATGTCAGTCCCGAAAGACCTGTATTGAGTCCTAAAAATGTAGATGGCATCGCTTCCACTCCTTCTTTGTCAATTGCGAATTATCGTTTCTTTTATGCACCCAGCTTCTCGATCAGATAAGCAATCATCTCGGATACGGTGTTGATGTATCGGGAGGACGCATTATATGCATGCTGGAATTTGATCATACTGGATAACTCCTCATCAGAGGATACGCCAAGCAGCTGCTGTCTCGTATTCTCGGCGTCGGACACTGCCTGCTGTCCGGTTTCCATCATGGATTTGTATGTGTAACCACGGTCCGACAGATCATCCATCATACCGCTGTAATAATCTTTGTAATTGCACTGCACCAGAGAATTCGGGCTGACCGTTGCGAACTTATCGTTCCACCGTGCCAGCAACTCATCTGCGATCGTCTGTGCCTCCTCACCCGATACACGGGAGAGTGGAAGCAGGGACGGATTCTGTAACAGCTTCTCGTTCACCTTCAGGTTTCCGATCGTATAAAGCGAATAGAAATCGTCCGGATTTTCTTCGTTATATACCTTGAACGTCTGTGTCGTTCCATCTGCCAGCGTCAGTGTACGCTCTGTGTACCGCTCCACGCTGTTTCGCGTAAACAACTCGGTGCCCGGATACTCATTACCTGAACCCATGCCGATACCTGCAGTATCCTCGTCCAACACCTTTACGGTAGAACCATCTGCCAGCGTCACGGTTTTGTTCGGACACAACGTATCGTTGATCTGTGTCACCATCGCATGAATCAGCACATCAAACTGTGCCTCCAGATTCGTAATCGTGTATGGTTCCACATACGTATTAAAATATTCCAGATCTTTTACATAATCTTTGACGTCCTGCTCGTACTGCGCCATCGCCGTCTGATAATCCGCATTGTTAGCAAAATCTTTCTCCAGCGGTTTCGTCGGCTTTGTCGGTACGTCCGTGTAGTTACTGATAAAATAACCCCGCGACATCATAAGACCATTCAGAGAACCGATATCGCTGTTACTGTCCGCGGTCGGTACCCGGTTTATATTAAACAAAGGATCGCCATCCTGCTCCCATACCGGCATCAGGAAGTCCGTCGAAGAACCTGTGAATCCGTAATTCTGCTGATATTTCTCATTCTCACACACCTTCTGTGTCGTCAGTGTGTAGGTTCTTCCAAGCGTAACCAGTGTATGTCCTTCCAGATACACCTCTACCGTACCGTCTTCGTTGTTTACAACTTCGGAATTCACAATAGAAGAAAGCTTATCAAGTGCCTGATTCCGCTTGTCCTTTAAGTCATTTGCTTTTTCCACATTTCCTGCCTCAACCGCACGGATCTGCTGGTTAAGTTCATAGATGGTAGATGCAAGATCATTGACTGTCTTGACTTGATCCTTGATCTCCGTGTTCAGATTCCGCTGATACTCGATCAGACTGGAACGTATCGTCTGCACACGATCGATCAGGGTGAGTGCATTGGAGATAAAGGAGCTCCGCGTTACGATACTGTTCGACTCCTTCTGCAGCTCCTGCATGGATGTCCACATATCGTTTAACGTCGTGTTAAAATCCTTACCCTCTAACTCACCGAAATAATTCTCTATCTCTGAGACGGTTTCATACTGCGCCTTGTAGTAGCTCATACGCCCGCTCTCTGTGCGGTAGGTATCATCTGCAAACTGGTCGCGCACCTGTCGGATCTGCGCCGTTACAACTCCCATACCTACGTTATTGATATAATATGAGTCCGTTGCGACTCTGTTATATGACTGGTCTGTCAGGAGTACCTGCTGTCTGGTATAGCCCTCAGTCTGTGTATTTATTAAATTATGTGCGGTTGCATTTAACGCATATTGACTTGTCTGAAGTCCTGTTACGCCAACGGACAACCGTCCCATCGTTCCTGCCATACGTTTACTCCCTTATTCCCGTTAATTCTGTACATCAAATCTGCCCGGTACATCGGCACCGCCTGCATATGCAGCGTTGCTCTTGAACATCTCTTTCGAATACTCTGCCGTCTCCGGCGCCCGGTTTAAATTCTGCATCAGATTGATGTTATACTCGATCATTTCAAGTGCATCCTGAATCAGATTCTGATTATGTCCGTTTACTTCCCGCACCTTCCGTGCAAGCTTCGCCAGCTTCTCGTTGATCGCAAGCAGCGGATCATGGAATTCCGGCTGTCCTTCCAGAAATGTAACAACGTCCATCACCTTGACATCATCTGGTCGTTTGCCTAAGATATTCGCTACATTTGTCATTGTCTCGCGCCGTCTGTGTTCCACGCTTGCAAGCGCATCTGCCAGACGCTGCTCCTTCTCGGTTGTCTCAGACAGACGGTCAAGATTGTTCGATACAATCGCACCCGTCTTCTCCATCGACACCTGCAGAAGCTGCTCATACAATGCATACTCATCATTCAATTCCGTAATCAGATTCTCAATTATACTTGCCATGTCGCATCCTCTTTTAGATATTTGTCTTGCTGTAACTGTCCAGTAATTTCTGTGCGAAATCATCCACGCTCACATCATATGTGCCGTTGTCAATCCGGCGCTTCAGATCCTGAATCTTGGACTCTCTGACATCTGGTGTATTGCCCAGTGCTGTCTTTGCTGTCTGCATATCTTTTCCCATGCTTGAGAAAGATACCTGATCCAAAAAGCTTCCTGATCCGGTTGTTCCAGAAGTCTTCGTCTTCTTGGTGCCTGTGTTGCCATAAATCTGACTGATCATATTATAGGTTCCTATTCTCATTGCTTCTCCCTCCTTTTTCTTATCTTTCGCAAGCCGCAGTCTCCTGCAATTACGATTCTTCAATATGAATATCGGAAGTTTTCCCTGTATCATAACCCTTTTTATGTAAAAAAAGACACATGCACCAGCATTTGTGCATATGTCTCTTCTCTGTTTTATGTATTTTATACAGAAGCAATCCCTGCCTGCTTTTCATCCACTGGATTAGTCAAGAAATCGCATCTTACCAGCGGAACTCTTCCGAACCGCCTGCTGGCGTTCCCGCTTGTAAGCGTTTGTCATCGCATCTGCCAGTCCGCCTGCACACTCCTTACAGAATCTTCCACTGTGGATCATCTTGCCGCAGCGCTCACATTCCAGACCAACCAGAGAATCATCGGTAAAGGATAAACGTTCCTCGCGCACCCAGTATTTGATCTGCTTGATCGTAACATCACACGCTTCCGCTACCTGATTGATATTCTCGCGTGGATTCTCCTCGATATATTTCTTTACTTTCTGAAACTTCTCTTCCAGCTTTTCTTTACATGCAGGGCACAGCTTTTCGCCCGCAATATAATTAAATAACTTCTTACAGTTTCTGCAATTCATCAGTTCCATGATTTGTTCCTCCCTCTATCTATTCTGACACAATCTCTATATCACTTTCATCTTCCGGTTCCGATTGCTACACTTGTATAATAAACATCCGGGATTCCCGCCGCATGCAGACTCTTCGTACATGCCTCGATCGTAGCCCCCGTCGTGTAAATATCATCGACCAACAATACTTTCTTATAGCTTACACTTTTTTCTATACATTGAAAAGCCTTTTTTAAATTTTGCTCGCGGTGCTCGGGGTCCAGACTTTTCTGTGGTTCCGTATTGACCACGCGTGCAAGCAGTTCCCGTTCGACCGGTATATCCAGCTTCTTTCCCAGTGCATCTGCCAGAAGCTCCGCCTGATTGTAACCACGCTTCTCCAGCTTGCGCTTATGGATTGGGATCGGAATCAGCGCATCAATCCCCAGACTCTGCAATGTGAGTCCATGCCGTTTCACGATCTGTCCTGCATAGAATGCTGCATAATCACGCTGATTGTGATACTTGAACCGCGCCAGACTCTCATCAAGTGGATACTGGTATTTCATCGCCGGAAAGCCCTGTATATATGTCCGTGTATGCCGCGTACAATCCTCACACAGCTCCGCTTCCTCATCAGTGATCTCGCACCCACACCGCATGCAAACTGGCTGTGCCGGATAATCAATCATCGGTCTGCACTCGTCACACACCTGTCCAGCCTGTCTCCCTGTCACATCGCCACAAAGCGGACAGGTCGGCGGATATATCCAATTCACAAGTTTATTCCATACTCTCATTTAACTCCTCTAACCGAAGTGCCAGCGACGTGTACCGCTTCTGCTCCTCGGAATTATCAACCATCTGGTTTACCAAATTTACATCACCGACGATAATAACCAGCTGTCTCGCACGCGTGATTGCTGTGTAAATCAGATTCCGGTTCATCAGTTTCCGGTTTCCGCCAAGCAGCGGAATGATAACTGCCGGATACTCACTACCCTGTGATTTATGAATCGTCACGGCAAATGCATGCTCGATCTGATCCAGCTCTTTATAGTTATAAACACTCTCTCGTCCGTCGTCAAACAGGATTGTCAGCTCCTCATCGTAATCACTGATATCGGTAATCACGCCCATATCTCCGTTAAATACACCGACACCTTCATCCAGCACATAGCCTCTGCCGGTACCTGTCTTGGAAACACCGTAAATCTTCCACTCCTGTTGGTAATTATTCTTGATCTGCATGACCTTGTCGCCCTTTCGGAAGGTCACATCGCCACGCACATGCTCGGGCTTGTCCTTCGCCTTCGGATTCAGACGGTTTTGCAGCTTCTGGTTCATATTCTCCACGCCGACTTCGTATTTCCGCATCGGACACAGGATCTGGATTTCCTGCGGTGAAAATCCATAGTAATTCGGCAGATTCTTCATCGTGAGTGTCTGTACTTCCTCGATGATCTGCGATGCTGTCCGCTGTGGGATAAAGAAGAAGTCCTTGCTCTTGTTCGTCAGGATCAGATGCTCGCCACGCTGGATCTTATGCGCATTGAATACGATGTCACTGCCATCCTCCTGCCGGAAGATCTTGTTCAGCGTCGTAACCGGGAAGCAGCCCGAATTGATAATATCCTTCAGCACATTTCCGGCACCCACGGAAGGAAGCTGGTTTACATCCCCGACGAAGATCAGTCTCGTTCCATATGGAACCGCCTGCACGAGTGAATAAAAGATATACGCATCAACCATCGACATCTCATCCACGATGATCGCATCACATTCGAGTGGATTGTCTGCATTTCGTGAAAAATGCATGCCGTGATCGTCCTGATTTTTGCTGTCCTCATCCATCGCACCGCTGATTTCCAGCAGACGATGAATCGTCTGTGCCGGCCATCCGGTCGACTCGGTCATACGCTTCGCTGCACGCCCGGTCGGTGCACAAAGCTTGATCTCCATACCTTTCTTGGAGAAATATTTGATAATAACATTGATGATCGTCGTTTTTCCGGTTCCGGGACCACCGGTAATAACTGCCACCCCGGCTTCGATCGCCGATTTTACAGCTGCCCGCTGCAGCTCATCCAATGTCAGTTTTTCTTCTTTTTCAATCTTCTGAATTTCCCGTTCCAGCTCGTCCTGTTCCATATCATAGCGAAGCTGCAGATCGGTAAGCAGTCTTGCAGAATTCAGCTCCACATAATAATTCGATGCCAGATAGACGACATCTTCTTCATCGATCTGCTTGATCATGATCTTGCCTGCGATCAGCAGCTCCATCAACTGCTGTTCAAACAGGGAAACCGTCTGTTCGTACGCCGATTCCGCACTTGTCGCGTCTGCGTATTCTGCATAGCCAAGTGCTGACTGTCCATAGATGCCCTCGACATCCGTCGCCGTGTCACGCGTCAATTCCACACAGCGACGCAGCAAAAGCTGTTTCGGCAGATACATATGTCCTTCGCCGCCTGCCATATTCAGCACATACAGCACAGCCGACCGCAAACGGAATTCAGAATCCTGTGCAATTCCCATGCGCTTTGCGATATCATCCGCGATCCGGAATCCAATACCGGAAATATCCTCCGCCAACTTATATGGATTGCCGCGCAGAATGTCATAGACTTTATTTCCATATGTATTGAAGATGCGAATTGCCAGATTCACCGAAATTCCATACTGTGCCAGAAAAATGGCAACCTCCTGAAATTCCTTCTTCTCCATGTACGAAGTCGCAATCGCCTGTGCCTTTCGCTCGGAAATTCCGCTGATCTCCGCAAGACGTTCTGGTTCCTCCTCGATGATCCGAAGGGTGTCATCCTTGAATTTCTTGACGATCTTCTTCGCCAAAACGGCGCCAATGCCCTTGATGATACCAGAGCCTAAATACCGCTCGATTCCAAGTGTATCCTTCGGCATCTGAATCTCGCAGGAAGAGAATTTGAACTGAATATCATACTGCGGATGATTCACGTATTCTCCCTCTGCAATCACATAGAGACCTTCACCGGCACCCGGCAGGGTGCCAACGAAGATCTCTTCACCTTCTTCGCCTTCCACGGACATCACACAATAGCCCGTTTCGTCGCTTTTATATACGATTTTTTCTATGTAGCCTTCTCTAATCATGTCATGATCCTATTTGTATTTTATGCATTTTGTGTCTGCGTAGTTGCCGCAGCCTGTTCCTGCTCATGCAGTTCCTCCAGCGTGATTGCCGCGTTCTGTTTCTTCATGGATTCGTATAACTGCTGTGCCAGACCAAGCTTGCCCTGATCGCTGACCAGCTTTGCATACTGCTGTGCCTGCAGGTCATATGCGTAGTCTGCATATGGGTTGTCGTCCTCGTCGCTGTCAGACTTGATCGTGGATTGTACCTGCTTATACACCTGCTCGACCAGATATGCTTCAAACTCCTTGCATGCCGCAAGCATCTCCTCATCGGTTGCTTCCGAGGAGGTTGATTTCTTGATCTGATTGGTTAAGTTGCTCGTCTGTGCCTGTGTCACATAGGATGAATAATCTTTATTTGTAAGGTTTGTGATGTTTTCCATAAGGTCACCTTTCCTCTACCTAACGAAGAGCGTTAGCCTGTTGCATCATTTCGTCGGATGCCTGAATTGCTTTGGAATTCATTTCGTATGCACGCTGTGCCACGATCAGGTTGACCATCTCATTTGCCACATCGACATTCGATGCCTCCGTGTAATACTGATGCGTCTTTGTCTGCTTCACTGCCGCATTTCCATTCTCCGCAACTGCCGCGCCACTTGCGACGGTTACCGAATAATTGTTGCTGCCTTCCTTGGAAAGACCTGCCGGATTATTAAACTGGTAAATACCAAACTTGACCGGACGTCCATTCGCATCTGTAATCACTGCTGGGTTCCCTGTACCATCCGGGAATGCCAGAGTGCCATCCTGATTAACTACCAGATCCGTTGCCACACGATTAGATGGCAATATGATTTGATTTCCATATGCATCCAGAACCGGATTTCCGTCAGATGTACAAAGCATGTTTCCATTTGCAACCGGCGAGATTTCAAACGAACCATCTCTTGTGTACTGCAATTCTCCACTCTCCGTGCGAATCTGGAAGAAACCATCCCCTTCCAGCGCTACACTGAACGGATTCTCCACATGCGTCAGGTTTCCCTGTGTAAATGTACTTGTAATCGCTGCCACACGGCTGCCAAGACCTACCTCTGCCGCAACCGGCTTGTTCTCGCCTGCATTGTTCGTCGATGTCGACTGCAGGTTCTGATACAGCAGTGACTTGAAGCTCGCCTGCTGTGATTTATAACCAATCGTATTAATATTTGCTACGTTATTTGCAATTGTATCTACATTGACCTGCTGTGCCCGCATACCGGATGCAGCCGTCCAAAGTGATCGCATCATACGCTACTACCTCCTATTATCTTCCACTATAACCGTCCGATTTCATTGACTGCCTTGTCCAAGGTCTGGTCGATCGTCTGAACCATCTTCTGATTTGTCTCATACGCTCTTGTGACCGCGATCATATCAACCATCTCTGTGACCATATTGACATTTGACATTTCCAGATATCCCTGATTGACTGTTGCATCCGCCTGTGTCTGTACGGCGCCATCCACGGCTTCGTACATATTCTCACCATAGCTGGATAATGCGTCGTAGCTCTGAAAATCAACCAACTGCAATTTCGCAACATACGTATTGCCAGAGTAAATTTCTCCCGCCTGATTTACGCTGATCTTGACCAGATTTGCATTCGGAATCTGTATACGATTACCGCCTTCCGCCAGCACATAATCGCCATCCTTTGTCACAAGATAACCGTCCCTGGTTACAGTGAAATCGCCATCGCGCGTGTAGCGTGTCGTTGTCGTTCCACTCTTGTCTGTTGTGCTGATGGTAAAAAATCCGCTGCCGGATAATGCCAAATTGTACTGGTCTTCTGTCTGTCTGAAATTTCCCTGAGACATATCATAATACGTCTCTCCGATCTTCACGCCGAGGTTCACGCCGCCGATGCCCTGCTTTATGTTCGGTCCGATCGTTGGATCGTCAATCTTGACTGCCAGCTGGCGGTCAAAAGACTGCGATGTAACGTCCACCTTTTTGTAGCCGGTCGTGTCCGCGTTCGCCATGTTGTTTGTCACAACATCCATTCTCTTTTCCTCGTTGCGAAGTCCGGTCCATGCCGTGTACAACCCTCTTACCATCGTTTTCCTACTTTCTACTTTCGCTCACTCAAAAACTCAATATACTTACCTGTACCGATTGCCACTGCAGTCAGCGGTTCCTCGGCTGTCATCGTTGTGATTCCGGTGTTCTCCTCGATCAGATCTTCGAGTCCGTGCAGCAATGCACCGCCACCAGTCAACACGATTCCACGGTCTGCGATATCAGCTGCCAGCTCTGGTGGTGTACGCTCCAATACCGAATGTACTGCATCCACGATCTGGGATGTCACCTCGCGCAGCGCCTCCTCGGTCTCATCCGAAGATACCGTTACCGTCTTTGGAAGTCCGGTTACCAGATTTCGTCCACGGATATCCATGGAGATATTCTCTGGTCGTTTGTAACAGGTTCCAATATTGATCTTGATCTCCTCTGCCGAACGCTCACCGATCAACAGATTATGACGTTTCCGCATAAAACGAACGATCGCATCGTCGAAATCATCGCCCGCTACCTTGATGGACGATGATACAACCACGCCATCCAGTGAAATAACTGCGATATCCGAAGTACCGCCTCCGATATCTACGATCATATTTCCGCATGGTCTGGAAATGTCAATACCGGCTCCGATTGCGGCTGCAACCGGCTCCTCAATGATATAGACATCTCTGGCACCCGCCTGATAGGTCGCATCCTCAACAGCACGCTTCTCTACATCCGTAACACCGGATGGCACACATACACTAATACGTGGTCTTCTACCGAAGAAGCTCTTGCCCACTGCCTTCTGGATAAAATATTTCAACATCTTTTCTGTCGTTTTATAATCGGAGATAACACCCTGTCTGAGCGGACGCACCGCAACGATATTCCCAGGTGTTCTTCCGAGCATCAGTCTTGCCTCTTCCCCGATTGCCATGATCTGTTCGGTATCTCTGTCATAGGCAACTACGGACGGCTCCTTCAATACGACGCCCTTTCCTTTGACATAGACTAATATGCTGGCGGTTCCTAAGTCGATTCCAATGTCTGAACTTGCCACGTCTTGTTCCTCCTATCTATATATCGGAAATTTCCTAATTATCCTTAGCTTTTTTCATAATAATCATGGTTGCAGCGCCTCCCTGTAACCATTCAATCGGCACTTCCGTGATATCCATGATCTCGTCCAATGCTGGCACATAGCTGCACCAGTTTGTGATCTTCCGTCCGGCAATATCCTTGCGGACACCATCCATATGCTCAAATTTATCGCGCAGATTCTTCAGGATCTTGCGGCTGTCGCCACCAGTCAGATCATATCCAAGCATGTCATTGAGTGCCTTGTTGGAGAAGAATACATAACCCGTGTACAGATCCCGGATAAAAATGCCCTCATGGAAACTATTGTATGTTTCTATCAGATGTTTATTCACATTTCGCACATTATCATCGCCATCTGCATTTTCCAGCATATTCTGGATCAGCAGAGAGATACTCTGTGAGAAACGAAGTTCTTCTTTTGTCCAGATTCGTTCCGATTTCGACTCTGCAAAAATCAAAATACCGTACAATCTTCCTTCCAGATAAATCGGATATGCGATCTCCGCCCGGAAATTATACCGCATCAGGTTGATTACATCGCGCTGTGTCATATTGGTACGGTCAAGCATACAACAGCCATTGCCGCGCTTGATCGCGTCTACCACAAGATACAAACGCTCCGGAAGCAAAGTCAATATATCGTCACTCGGCATCTCACCGGATACATCGAAATAACTTCGCAGACTGAATGCTTTTGGATTGTCCTTGTCAAATGTATATAAGAACATGCGGTCCAAATCCATATGCAGCGCGACCTCACGCAACGTCTCGCCAATGACCTGTTCTACATCTTCGCTTAATTTGCTGTTGATCTTCGACAATGCATTGTTGACAATGCTCTGTCGTGCAAGCTCCTCACGCAGCTTCTTGCCCGCGCCACGTGACTTCGCAGATTCCACAATAGAATTATAGCTTTGCAGCAGGAAATCCGATACCAGTTCTGCTGTCGTCCAATGAAGCTCGTAAATTTCCTCCAGATGCTCTGTCTCATCCGGTGTATAAGAGCCAAGCACCCAGAACCCCTGCAAATTATCACCGACGAAGATCGGTGCCATTGCCAGCTTTCCATAACCGCCTTCCTCGCGGTCAAAGATATGTGGCTTCATCTCTGCCAGTACTTCTTCCTTCATCGTTTTGAAAAACTCTTTGTAGGTTGGCGTCTCAAACAGATCATAGAAATCACCCAGATCCGTCGCAGGTCCGACTGGTGTAGATTCCACCTTGCCATTCTCATCAACAAACACAGAATACAAATTAGTGAGTTGTGAAAATCCACTCATGATCATTTCCATCTTCTGAATCTGCGGAATCATGCCCGGATTATCCAGCTTGCTGATTACCAGGGATCCCGTCGGCGAAATCTGCATGCGTCTGTTTGGCTCTTCAATCGCCCGTTTGATCTCCGCCTGTTTTTCTTCTTCCTTCTCCGCAGAGATATCGCGGATATAAAACTCTACTTCATATGTATTTTCTTCTTCTGACACAACTTCGATACAGATATTGACCCGCACCTGTCGAAGCACCCCATCGTCTCCAACCATACGATATTCGTGCACGTAATCCTGAACACGATTGTCAATCGCATTATGAATGGTCTTCATTACCATCTCACGATCCGACGGATAGATATAATCCTCGGACAATTTCATTCCTTTGTTCAGCATCTCGACATTCATACCAATCTCGGATGCGTTCGGTGAAACATATACCAGACTGGAACCCGGCATATCGATAATATATCGTTTTACAAGCACAATATATTTTGTCTTTTCAATCGCTTTTCTGAGGTATTTGTTTTCAATTACCATGCCACTCGCCCCCTTATCGTATCGTAAAGCCTCGGTATCTAATAAGGCTGTCACACGCAATGTGCGACAGCCCCGTCTATACTGCTTTCTGAATCGGACTAATTGTTGCTGATCTCAGGGAATGCCTGATCTGCAACCTTAATCGTATTGTCTACGGAAATAACTACATTATCAAGTGCTGCTTTCATCTGTGCCATATATTCGCTTACACTCTCGCACTCACGCTTCACAGACATACGTGTATTGTATGCCTCTGTTCTTGCCTGATTCCGCATCTCCTCACACTCTGCAGTTGCCTCTGCGCGCATATTTGCACAGGTTTCCTCTGTATGATCGTTCAAAGACTGACATGCGCTCTCCGTCTCTGCACGCAGGTTGTCTGTCTCTTCTCTTGTCTCACGCTTCACGCGCTCACACTCTGCATATGTGGATTCCTTGCGCTCCTGACATTTGCTCTTTGTCTCTGCATCGAGTCTCTCACAGGCTGCAACTGTCTCTGCATGCATACGCTGGCACTCTGCGGTTGTCTCCTCTGACATCTGACGGCAGGCATCACTTGTCTCCTGTGTCAGTCTGTCGCATTCTTCCTCTGTCTTTGCGCGCAGCTCCCCGCACTCCTTCTGTGTCTGCTTTGTCAATGCATCTGCACTCTCACGTGCCTCCAGCAAAGTTCTGGAAATTGACTCGTAACGGCTCGCTGACTCTTCTTCTCTTGTCTCGTACGCTGTCATCTTGTCACGGAGCTGTGTCACTTCTACCTGCAGCTCATCGTTTACCTTCTTGAGGTTCTCGATCGTGCTGGAAGATTCGTTCAAGTTAACCTCTCTCATCGTGTGGAGATTCTTTACTGTCTCTGACAGCTTCAATACGTTTGCCTTTAAATCTGCAACCTCTTTCTCGTGTTCTGCTGTCAATTCGTCTATATAATTTTCTACTGCCTTCTTGTCATATCCACCAAACGATGTGGTCTTCAACGTTACATCCATTCTGCAATTCTCCTTTCGAATGTCCATTATCCAATATGTTTCTTAATTATATCATAAGAACTTCGTTTATGCATCATTTTTTTACACGGGATTTATGATTAACAATCTATATACAAATTACTTTAACGGACGTTTGAATTGACGATAATGGTTCACTCCGGGACCGCATTAAAAGGTTTAATAAAAAGTATGTGTGTATTGATATTTGCTTTCACTTTATGATACACTAAGGGTATGTTTAATCATATAAAAATTATTACGAGGTGATCTTTAAATGAACTTTTTCATGAAAATTCATGCAAAAAAATACAAACGATTTTCTCTTTTGCCGATTTGTATGCTGTTAATTTTTTCATTAACCGCATGTACAGCGAATGTGGAGAAGCGGTATCAGACCTACATCAAGAGTTTGATCGCAATCAATTATCTTGGTGCAACCAAGGATTACATTGCGGCGTCCGGTGCCAATCAGGAGGATGCAGATGCCCTTTATCAGGCAAACATTGACCTGCTCACTGACAATATCCTCACCTATTACAGTGTGAATATTGACGATGCGCCAGAGATGCGGGAGCAGTTCGAGTCTCTTGCCAAAAATATTTACAGCAAGGTTAATTACAAGGTAGATAAAGCAAGAAAAGACGGCAGTGTTTATCTGGTAGATGTCACGATTTACCCGATCAACCTGTTCGCACAGACCTCTTCTGAAGTAACTGCTTATGTCGACACATTTAACAACGATGTGAAGGCTGGAACTTATAACGATTATTCTCTCACTGATTACGAAACATTATTCTCGCAGGGCTTGATTGACATCCTGAATGCCGGTTGTGAAAATATGAGTTATGCCGACCCGCAAGTTATAACTGTTGAAATTATTGAAGATGGAAATAAATATTACATCAGCGACCGCGATTTCATGCAGATTGATGCTGCTATGATCAGTTCCGCAATCGTGACTGAGACTGCAACTTCAACAGATGCGAATTAAATAATGAAGCATGCAGGTAATATATGAAACAACATATAAAAACGACCGATTGGTTTTAAACCAACCGGTCGTTTTTGATATATTATTTTATTATTCCTAGCTGATCATTGCTCCAGCCGGCATATCCTTCTCTGCGGTAAGCAGTGCCAGATTTCCATCGAAATCCTCTGCACAAAGAAGCATACCTTCGGATAACACACCTGCAAGCTTTGTCGGCTTCAGGTTCGTGATAACAACAACCTTCTTACCAACCATCTGCTCTGGTGTATAGTAATGCTTGATTCCTGATACGATCTGCAGGGTTCTGCCCTGTACCTTTACCTGTGAGCAAAGCAGCTTCTTGGACTTTGCAACTTCCTCACAGGAGATGATCTCACCCATCTGCAACTGCATACGGCTAAACTCATCAATTGTGATCTCTTCTTTCACTACAGCATCAAGTGTAGGAATCTCAACCTTTTCTTCCTTCTTTGCCTTCTTCTCCGGCTTTGGCTCTTCTTCAACCACTTTGGATGGGAAACGCTTCTCGATCTCCTCGAGCATCTTTGGTGCATCGATTCTTGCGAAGAGAATCTCCGGCTGATCCGTTACCTTATTCCCGGATGGATACAGGCCAAAGTTCGAAAGTTCTGTCACACGACGCTTTTCTGCATTGAGCTGCTTTAAGATCTTCTCAGACGTCTCCGGCATATATGGCTCCAGAAGGCTTGCGCCAACCACGATGCTCTCTACCAGATTGTAAAGAACGGTGTTCAGACGATCTGCATTCTCCGGATCCTTGGCAAGTGCCCAAGGCATTGTCTCATCGATATACTTATTGCAACGCTTAAACAAAGCGAAGATCTCTGTGATCGCATCTGCCACGCGGAGCTTGTCCATGCATGCATTTACACGGAGTCTGGTGTCGGTTACAACAGCCTTCAAGTCATCATCGACCGGCTCATGTGCACCGGCATTTGTCACAACGCCATCAAAATATTTATTCGACATGGAAATCGTACGGTTCACGAGGTTTCCAAGTGTATTTGCAAGTTCTGAATTGATACGCTCAATCACAAGCTCCCATGAAATAACACCATCGTTCTCAAATGGCATCTCATGCAACAGGAAGTAGCGGACCGCATCCACGCCGAACAAATCTACCATATCATCTGCATAGATTACATTTCCACGGGACTTACTCATCTTTCCATCACTCTGGATGAGCCAAGGATGTCCGAACACCTGCTTCGGAAGCGGCTCGCCAAGCGCCATGAGGATACATGGCCAGTAAATGGTATGGAAACGGATGATATCCTTGCCGATCAGATGCAGATCTGCAGGCCAGTAACGATGGTACAATTCGTCCGAATTGCCATCCACATCATAGCCAAGACCTGTGATATAGTTGGTCAACGCGTCGATCCATACATATACGATATGTCCCGGATCAAAATCTACAGGAATACCCCATTTGAAGGATGTTCTTGATACGCACAGATCCTGCAGTCCCGGAAGGAGGAAGTTGTTCATCATCTCGTTCTTGCGGGACTCCGGCTGGATAAAGTCCGGATGTGTATTGATATGCTCGATCAGACGGTCAGCGTATTTGCTGAGCTTGAAGAAATATGCTTCTTCCTTTGCCGGCTGTACCTCACGGCCACAGTCCGGGCATTTGCCGTCCACAAGCTGTGCTTTCGTGAAGAAGGATTCACAAGGTGTACAGTACATGCCTTCGTACTGACCCTTGTAGATATCGCCCTGATCGTATAATTTCTTGAAAATCTTCTGTACCTGCTTCTCATGATAATCGTCCGTTGTACGGATGAATTTGTCGTAAGAAGTGTTCATCAGATCCCAGATACGCTTGATCTCAGCCGATGTCTCATCCACGAATTCCTTCGGTGTGGAGAGATTCTCAAATGCTTTAATCTCGATCTTCTGACCATGTTCGTCAGTTCCTGTCTGGAAACGTACGTCGTATCCGACGTATCTCTTGTATCTGGCAATGCTGTCTGCAAGTACAACCTCATACGTATTGCCTATATGAGGCTTACCAGATGTGTATGCGATTGCGGTTGTAATGTAGTACGGTTTTTTAGGCATATGAAACCCCTCCCTTATTTTTGTTTTTAACCCACTCTTAATTTAAACTTCTGGACATCGCGCTCGTCATCAACTACCTCGATCTGACCGCCAAGTCCACGGATCTTTCCATCGAAATCTTCGTAACCACGCAAAATATACTTGATATCGTCGATCGTACTGAATCCTTCCGCTGCCAATGCTGCAATGACAAGTGCGGCACCTGCACGCAGATCCGGTGCTACCAGATTCGCGCCTGTGTATCCATCCACGCCAGTAATCACTGCGGAATTACCTTCTACTTTGATGCGTGCTCCCATGCGGGAAAGCTCGCTTACATATTTAAACCGGTTTTCAAATATACTCTCCGTAATCACGCTCGTTCCCTGTGACAATGCAAGTGTTACCGCCATCTGCGGCTGCATATCTGTCGGGAATCCCGGATATGGAAGTGTCTTAATCTGTGTTGCCTTGAATCTGCCGTCCGCCATAACACGAACTGCATCATCGTATTCGATTACGCGTGCACCAATCTCATTCAGCTTCGAAGAGATTGCCTCTAAGTGTTTTGGAATTACATTTTTGATGAGAACATTTCCCTTTGTCGCTGCCGCCATCGTCATAAATGTTCCCGCCTCGATCTGATCCGGAATGATCGAATACTCCGTTCCTCTCAGCTTCTGAACACCACGGATACGGATGACATCCGTTCCGGCGCCCTTGATATTTGCACCCATACTATTCAGGAAGTTCGCTACATCTACAATATGTGGCTCCTTCGCAGCATTCTCGATCGTCGTCTTGCCCTCTGCAAGCACGGCTGCCATCATGATATTGATGGTTGCACCAACCGTTACCACATCGAGATAAATATGATTTCCAATCAACTGGTCTGCTTTCGCAACAACCTTACCGCCATTTACAATCTCTACTTTCGCACCAAGTGCCTCAAAGCCCTTGATATGCTGGTCGATCGGACGCAGTCCAATATCACAGCCGCCCGGCAAAGCAACCTGTGCATAGTTGTATTTACCAAGCAAAGCTCCAAGCAGATAGTAGGATGCTCGTATCTTCCGAATATATTCATCATCCACACAGACATCCTCGCCGGTTCTGATTGTTCCGCCGCAGATAGAAACTGTATGGTTATCAATGTATTTTACCTTAGCGCCAATTGTCTCGATTGCACGAAGTAATGTCTTTGTATCTTCTACATATGGTACATTCTCAATAATGCATTCTTCGTCTGTCATGACTGCTGCTGCAAGGATACCGAGTGCGGCGTTTTTCGCACCGGCAATCGAAACTTCACCTTCCAGAACATTGCCGCCTTTTATAACATATTTTTCCATTTCACACCTCTGTGCTGCCAGTTATTTTTTACGCTACTAGCCCATAATCTTAATAATTATAACACATTCCATTATTTTGTAAAGCATTTTACTTGTCTGCCTCACAATAAATGCATCGATAAATACGATTTTTTTCATCGGCTAATTTAAATATATGCACAATTCCTGGTTCTGTCGATGTGATACAGCGAGGATTTTTACATTTTTTCACATTGATCAGTTTTTTGGGCAATGCCAGCTTCTTTTTCTCGACCGTCTGTCCGTCCTTGATGATGCTGACTGTGATATCTGGATCGATGTAACCCAACACATCCAGATTCACATCGTACTCCTTATCAATCTTCAGGATGTCCTTCTTGCCCATCTTGCTGCTCTTGACGTTCTGCAGGATGGCAACGGAACAGTCGAGCTTGTCAAGTTCGAGGTCGTGATATACCTGAAGTGCCTTGCCAGCAGTAATATGATCCAGCACAATACCATTTTGAATACTATCTATCTTCATGATTTTTCCTCCTTAATGCAAATCCATTTCCTTACTCTGGGATCTTGGCAAGCTTGTCCGCAGACAGATTCAGCTTCGCACCATTCGCCTTGAGCAGTGTCAGCATCAGTGCCATACGCACGAATTTTCCATTCATAACCTGACGGAAATAGCAGGCACGTGGATCGTCATCGATTTCCACAGAGATCTCGTTCACACGTGGAAGCGGATGCAGGATTGCAAGGTCAGACTTTGCATTTTTCAGCTTCTTTCCATCAAGAATGTATGTATCCTTCAATCTGACATAATCCGCCTCGTTGAAGAAACGTTCCTTCTGTACTCTTGTCATATAAAGCACATCCAGCTCGCTCATCACTTCTTCCATCGACTCTACTTCTTCATATGGAATATTCTTTGCTTCGAGCACTTCGGAAATAATGTATTCCGGCACGCGGAGTTCCTTCGGTGCAATCAGGATGAATTTGATGTTCTCATAACGGGACAATGCCTTGATCAGGGAATGTACGGTACGTCCAAACTTCAGATCGCCACACAGACCAATCGTGAAATTATCCAGTCTTCCTTTCTCCCGCAGGATTGTAAGCAGGTCTGTCAATGTCTGTGTCGGATGGTTATGTCCGCCATCCCCCGCATTGATAATCGGCACGCCACTCACCATGGAAGCACGCATCGGCGCACCTTCCTTCGGATGACGCATTGCGATGATATCTGCATAGCAGCTTACCACTCTTGTTGTATCGCCCACGCTCTCGCCCTTCGTTGCTGACGTAGAATCAGCCGAAGAAAAACCAAGTACATTTCCGCCAAGCTCCATCATTGCTGATTCAAAGCTAAGCCTTGTTCTTGTACTTGGTTCAAAAAATAATGTTGCAAGTTTTTTGCCCTTACACGCTTCGCTATACGCTTCTTTGTCGTCGATGATATCCTGTGCCAGCTTCAAAATGCCATCAATTTCTTCTACGGTCAGGTCTGTTGAATCAATTACATGTTTCATTTCTGGTTTCCTCCCATTGAACGCACGTTGTTTTTTCGGAATATCTCATCGATTGCAAACCGGTCTTCCCGGTTGCAAACGAGGATATATGTTTTTCGATTCGCACGAATCTTCAGTACGATTACATTGCTGTCCTCCCCCTGGTTCTCCAGGAGAAAAGACCGCATGAATTCCCATTCGATAAATGTGGTTCCGACCAGCACTCCATCTTCTGTGATGCCACTCTGTATCCGGGTGGACAGCACGATGAACAACACAAACATCAATACCGCAGGCACAAATATGTAGATCTTAAAATATACCAACACAACAAGTCCCACAAGTCCAAGGTTCGCATAGACGACCTCAGAGATATTTAATTTGTGATGCAGCCGGCTCTTTATGACGATCCCAGACTGTTTTTTCACGGCAGAGACGCAGACAAGCGCGCCCGTACCAAAGCCAAGGAAAAGCACAAACGCCAGTACCGAAAGCCACACATCCATATATTATACCACTTAAATTCCTTTTATCAATGTATACATGACAGCTTTTTCTGCGTGTCTTCTGTTTTCTGCCTGATCGAGAATATGATCAAGGTTCTTCATCTCCACGTCCTTCGAAATCTCGAAGCCTACATGCATTGGCATGTCGTGGAAGACAAGTGCATGACTGCCCTCTAAGAACTCATCGTTCAACTGATATGGCATCATCTTATCCATGAGTTCTTTCTTCTTATCCTGATATGCAGGATCGTTAAAGAACTCCATGTCAAGCCATGTATCGGTGTAGCAGATATCCATATCCTTGACATATTTCTTCACTTCGTCCATCGGCATGTTCGGATCAAGCTCTACATAGTAACCAGTCTTCTTTGCTTCCTCATAGAAGTCTGGACCGCAGGCAGTATCATTTACAAGCGGGGTAAGTCCGTACAAAGTTCCCTGCTTCATCTTGGAGAAGAATTCTACCAGTGAATTGAATACGTTGTTCTTTGCACCGATATATAAGAACTTGACATTCAGACTACCAAACTTCTCGATGATCGTCAGTGCATCTGCCAGAATCTGGCAAGGATGGTACGAGTTATCGCAGCCATTGATAAATGGTACCGTTACATTGTCACCGAACAGCTCAACGGTCTCATTTTTCACGAGACGTGCCATGATGATGTCCACATTGCGGCATACATATTTGATCTCAGAAACCGGCTCGCCAAGAACAAAGTTGCTGTCCTTCCAGAGCTGGTTGTAGTAGGTTCCGCCAAGCTCTGTCATTCCTGTCGTGAAAGAAAGGAATGTACGGGTACTTGTCTTCTCAAACAACGTATAGAGCTTCTTGCCCTCCAATGCGTGGCTGTACTTCTCCGGGTTCTTCTTCATATCCAGTGCAAGATCAAGAATCTTCTGCAGCTCTTCCGCAGAGAAATTCTTGAAGTTCAACATATTCTTCATGATATCTTCCTCCTGTTTTCTACAAATATTTCTTTAAGTCGTCTACCTTGTCGGTCTTCTCCCACGGAAGGTCGATATCGGTTCTTCCGAAATGTCCATAAGCGGCTGTCTGCTTGTAGATTGGTCTGCGCAGATCAAGCATCTTGATGATACCAGCCGGACGCAGGTCGAAGTTCTCACGGATGATCTCTACGAGCTTATCATCTGCAAGCTTACCTGTGCCAAATGTATCTACCATGATGGAAGTTGGTCTTGCAACACCGATCGCATAAGAAAGCTGGATCTCACACTTCTCAGCCAGTCCGGCTGCTACGATATTCTTTGCTACATAACGTGCGGCATACGCTGCGGAACGGTCTACCTTTGTGCAGTCCTTTCCAGAGAAGGCTCCGCCGCCGTGACGTGCATATCCACCGTAAGTGTCTACGATAATCTTACGTCCGGTTACACCAGAGTCACCGTTTGGTCCACCGATAACAAAACGTCCGGTTGGGTTGATGAAGAACTTCGTCTCATCGTCGATCATATCCTGTGGAAGGACTGGATCAAATACATATTTCTTGATATCCGCATGGATCTGCTCCTGCGATACATTCTCGTCATGCTGGGTAGAAAGTACAACTGCCTCTAATCTGCAAGGCTTTCCGTTCTCGTCATACTCTACCGATACCTGTGTCTTACCATCTGGTCTTAAATAAGGAAGTGTGCCGTTCTTACGAACTTCTGTCAGCTTTCTCGCAAGCTTGTGTGCCAATGAGATTGGATATGGCATAAGCTCTGGTGTCTCGTTTGTTGCATAGCCAAACATCATACCCTGATCGCCAGCGCCGATTGCCTCAATCTCCTCATCGGACATATGATTTTCCTTTGCTTCGAGTGCCTTGTCAACACCCATTGCGATATCGGTTGACTGCTTGTCAAGTGCAACGATCACACCACAGGTATCGCAGTCAAATCCGTACTTTGCACGGTCATAACCGATCTCACGAATTGTCTCACGTACGATTGTCTGAATATCGATCTGTGCCTTTGTTGTGATCTCACCCATAACAAGTACCAGTCCGGTTGTTACGGCTGTCTCACAGGCAACACGGCTCATAGGATCCTGCGCTAAAAGCGCATCTAATACGGCATCGCTGATCTGATCACAGATTTTGTCAGGATGGCCTTCGGTTACTGATTCTGAAGTAAATAATAACTTCTCCATTTGTTCCTCCTTTGGAATGCATTTGTCTATGGTTCTTTGTCTCTTTTTCAGCGGCAATTCATAAAAAATAAATCCGGCTGCAAGCAACCGGATTTGAAAGTCGTTATCAAATCTTCTTATTGCTCGACAACTTAATCTAAGTATCGCTCAGGTCGGCACCTTCCGTCTCCGGGGTTGCCGTGGCTTCTTCGTCCCTTATGACTCCACCACTCTGAATAAGAGAGACATGTTTAACATATATCATATATTTCTAATTGTCAATGGTTTTATTTGCTAATCTCGTTGTATTTGCGCATATTCTGGCGATTTTCATTCCTGTGTGCCATGCTTTTTACGGATAAATCGAATCAGCGCCGCAACAAGCATCAGAATCAGCACGCCTACTGCTGCGCCACAGCTATCGAGTAGCACGTCCTTTACCTGTCCGCTCCGTCCAGGAACAAACAACTGATGAAACTCATCCGTCGCCGCATACACCGTCGCAGTTCCCCACGCGAATAACGCAGACACCTTTCGTTTTCTTCGGACATCCAGCCATACACCACAGAGCAGCATTGCAAAGACGGCATATTCCGTCGCATGTGCCAATTTTCGGATCGGATGATCGACCTTCGCTGCAAACGCAAGCTGTGCTTCCTCCGACCAGTTCTTAAAATCCGGATGTACAATGCGTCCAAACTCCATACCGACCGTATAACTGTCCTCCGTCGATTCCTCGCCATTTCTGGCAGAGAAACAGAAGATCATAATCGCGAACAGTACCGACAATACAAGAAACACAATCTGCCGTTTCGACAGCCTCCCCGACTGCGTCTGTTTATCCTTAGATATGCTTCTTGATTGCATCTGCCAGTGCCTTCAAGGATTCTGATTCTGTCTCGCCCTGCTTCCATGTCACCTGTACGTCATCCCCTGCGTGACGTGGAATCACATGCATATGGAAATGATGCACAGTCTGTCCAGCTACTTCGCCATTGTTCTGCACGATATTCAGGCCCTCGCAGCCAGTCTCTTCCTGTACCGCTTTCGCAACGTGGGTTGCAAGCGAAAATACCTTGCCTGCAGTCTCCTCATCAAGCTGGTAGATATTATCGTAGTGCTCCTTCGTCAGAATCAGCGCATGTCCCTGATTGGCTGGTGCCAGATCCAGAATTACACGGCACTCTGGTGTCTCATATACCGTTGCAGATGGAATCTCTCCATTTGCGATCTTGCAGAAAATACAATCATCTTTTTTCATCTTTACTTACTCCTTTTTATTTTAACTACTTATACTTTACCATTTCTGATAAAGCATGGCATCGTTTTGCTCTTAGACCTGGTATCCACGTTTTTCGTAGTTTACACCCTGTATACTCTCGTTCAGGGTTCCTTTCCCATAGGTAAGTCCAGCGTACACCTGATGTACATTCTGCATCACAGCGCCCTCGTTGTCAAGTTCGTGTAAATGTACAAATCCGACACGTAAATCATCGACCATCTGCACACATCGATCCAGTTCATCCGGCTGTCTGCGTACTTCCGAGCGCACAAGCTTCCCATAGATAAATCGCAAAATGGCAACCACATTTCTTCCAAGCGGATCTTCCTTCGAGAAACATTCAATCAGCTCCTGCATCGCACGCCGCGCCTGCCCAATCGTTTGCAGGTATGTGGTCATATTCTCCGCTTCGTACGCTGCCATCGCATCCATGCCGTATGTATGAAATATATCACATAGCACCAGAATCAGACCGCTGTGGTTCTCCTGACTGATGCGTCGTGTAAATTCCTGTTTTTGTTCCTGTGTCATGGTGGTTTCCTCATATTCCTGTCTTATACATATTATCCCAATCCGGTCTGCGCCGCCTACTGCAGCAGCTGTAACAGCGATTCCGGTCTGTCGTTCGCCTTCTGCATCATGGAGATTGCCGCCTGCGACAAAACCTCCTGCTGCGTATATTCTGTCATCTCCTCAGCCATATCCGTATCCATGATCCGCGAATAAGCCTCCGTGATACTCTCACTTTGCACTTCGAGATTCGAATGCACATCATCCAGCCGGTTCTCATACGCACCCAGCTTCGAACGTGCAGCCGAAACTTTCTTCACTGCCTCATCAATGATATCAACTGCCTGACTTGCATATTCATGTGTGTACATGATCAACTCATCCACGCCAAGTGATTTTGCATTCAGCTCTGGAATGTCGATGGCTAACTGCTCACCCTCGTTGGAACCTGTCTGTATTACCATCGTTCCAGCCGACAGCACTTCGATCTCTGCTGTTACAGCTCCACCATTTTCGGCAACAGCGCCCGGATCTGCTTCAATCGTCATAGAGAAGCCGCTTCGGTCTGTGACTTCAATCTTATTTCCATTTGTCTTCAAAGTTGCAGTCGTAGAAAATCCATCTTCTGTGATGTTCAAAGCTGCCTGACAATCCTTGCCCTGCATCATCGTGCCATCTGTCACTCCAAACACCGCTGCCAGCTCCGGATTTCCCACAGAGATGCTGATTTTCTCACTGCTGCCATATCCCTTTGTGCGGAACACCACCGGTGCTCCACTGTCAAAGCTCTCCTCTGTCGTTCCGTCATTCGACGCAAAGACATCAATATTGATCTTGGCAAGGCTGGTCTGGATCTTTCCATATACATCCTCCATCGTCATGCCTTCCTCGATCTCGATTGCAAATCCATTTACCTTCAAAGTTCCTGCCTGCTCTTTTGTGATCACGGCTGTAGAATAGGTAAATCCTGTCGTCATAGATGCCTGCTCTGCATCGGCTGTGACATTGATCGAATAAACACCCGTGCTTACCTCTGATGAAATGTATGTTGCTTTCACACCATTGACGCTGGACAGAGAACGTCTCGTCAGATCCCCATTCAGCAGTGTCTGTCCGTTAAATGCGGTCGTATCGGAAATCTGTGTCAGCTCAGCCGCCAGGGAATCAATCTCCTCCTGAATCGCATCACGATCGACCTCATCATTGACATCGTTTGCCGCCTGCACAGCCAGTTCCCGCATACGTCCTAAAATGCTGTGCATCTCCTCCATGCCGCCCTCTGCGGACTGGATCACAGAGATACCATCGTTAGAATTCAAAGCCGCGCGGTCAAGTCCCCGGATCTGTGCACTCATCTTCTTTGAAATCGCAAGTCCTGCCGCATCATCTGCCGGGCTTGTAATCTTATAACCAGAAGAAAGTCTGGACATCGACTTTGCAACTTTATTATTTATTTTACCGAAATTCGTCGTGGCATTCATCGCCAGCGCATTATAATTAATTCTCATGGTCTGCCTCCTTAAACTCGTTCGTTATGCTTCAGCTATCCAAATGTCTGCTTCTTATCCGGCATCATGTCCGCGGCACATTATACGTCCGCATCCCGGTTTTACTATGTTATATATCGGTAAGTTTCGCCATAGCCTTAACGAAGAATATTGCCGCCCGACACAGTTTTTGTGTGTCCGCTCCCCCGTTCGTTCCACGCGCCGCTGTACGGCTTTCTCCAAGCGCAACTGCCGCATCCGCATATTCACTTCCGGCAAGCAGTTCCCGGAACGCATCCGTCTGTCCAGCAAGCCATGTATTCGCCTCCGAGGAACCGCCAAGAATCTCACCCGTGCATGTTCCCGCTTCGTCCATCCGGATCTGCGCCTGCAGCATACCATGCACCCCTGCCGCCATCCGGATCGTGATGCCGCGGGCTTCTACTCCGCCCGTCTGCATCGTCAGATTCACTACCTTCATACCTGACTCTGTCTCAACCGGGAGCTGATACTGCCTTCTGCCCGCCATGGCTCCCAATATTCGGAATCCTGCCTGCACGACCTTCATGCCCTGCAGCTGATCTGATGTTATATTTCCTTCTTCTGCCTGATCATACATCTGCTCTACCATCTGTTGCCGGATATCCGCATACATCTGCGCCAGATCTGCGTCTGCTTCGATCTGTTTCAGCAGCATCTCCGATTCAAACGGCAACGCAATCTCCTCTCCTGTGAGGGACTTCGCCATAGCATCCGTCTCTGCGTCAACTGCATCCTCCTTCGTATGGTCCTGCCATCCAATCTGCTTCCATACCTGTGATGCAAATGTATAGAAATTCATGGACGCCTGATGATTGACAGCTTCTGCTTCCGGTCCTACCGACATTCCCTGCAGTATATAATCCGCCGCTTCCAGATTCTGTGCGCTCTCTTCAATATCATTTGCCTGCAGAAGCTGTTCTGCCTGTGCAAGCATCGGAGAATCAGAGATTTTCTCCCATGGGTTTTTATATTCTTCCTGCGCAGCCATCGGTTCATTTCGGCTCATATATTCATCTTTCTCTCCCATGCGGAGCTGTCCGGTCCAGTTACCATCCGCACCAACCCGTCCCGCATATGCACGCGCGATCTGATCATCCATCTTCTCCCCACGTGTCTGCAGATCCGCAAGCATACCGAACGAATCATCGACCACAGCCTCCATCCCGGCGGCCTTCCGGCTTCGCATCGCAGTAATCAGATTACGCACGGTAAGCCGGCTGTTGTTCGCGAACAGATACCCGGCTTCCCGGTCGCCGGATTTCTCTAACTGCTTAAATACCCGGTACACCCCGATATATCCTGCGCGTTCCTCGCTGCTGATCTGTCCACGCTTCTCTACATCACGCAGATACGTTGCAAAATCGTCTGTCTCCTTCACACCTGCTTTGTAATTTTTGTCCCGCAGTGTCTGATTGAGTTCATCGACTGTCATATCAAGCGGGTTGATACCATCCCGGATCATAGACAGCACCGCATTCGGATGGCATGCGGCAAGCATATCATTGACCGCTCTGTCATACTCTATGATCTGTGCGATATTTTCCTCCGTGATTTCCATGCGGTTATACCCGAGAATCTGTACCGCTCGTGTATGTTCCTCATCCACCGGCAGCTCCATATCTGTCAGTATATCTTCGATATTTGAAAATGCTTTGCGGATACTATCTCCCATATCCGCACGCGGGGCTGTACCAAGTGCCTCATATCCGCGCTCCATCGCTGCGAAATCAACGGAACGCCGGATCGTCTGTGTCGATATATCTGCCACCCCATCCGGCACATTGTTATCGGACATCCGGCGTTGCATATCACCCGCCTGTCCACCGATCTGGTGTTCTTCCTGTACAAGCTTCGCAAATCCATGTACCGTCACCGACTGCAGCGCGTCCGTACCCGCCAACACGCCAAGCCTTGTTGCCGGTGCCGTGCCAATCGTCTGCAGATCTGCCTGCATCTGCTGATAGATTGCCTTGTTTTCTTCGGTTGGCGCAACACCCTGCTTCGCAAACATCTCCTGCGTAAGCTGTGCCTCTGCATTTCGCAGCTTCGCCACCACCTGCGCCAGTTCACGAGTATCAATATTGATATCCACGGAGAGCATCCGTACCGCAACACTCTGTGTCATGGAGAGCCGGATCTCCTCTAACTGCCGCAGTGCCGTTACCTCCCGCAGCGTCTGATTCTGTATGTCGGAACCTGCGCTCCGGCCATCCTGTAACTGTGTACCCTTATCCGCGGTTTCGTCGTATGCTCCCACCGGCTGTCCACCGGTCTGTCCATCCCGTACCCCATCATAATGCGCCGCCACCAGCGCAGCGATTGTAAGCGGCCGCTCTGTACGTACTGCCTGTGCCACATCCTCTGCTGTAATCGAAGCTGCATCCTGTCTGAGCTTTGCCGCTCTCGTCTCAAGCTCCTGTGTCTGCCGCTTCTCTGCCTGCTGTGCCGTCGGCAGTTCACCGATATCCTTCCCGATCTGCGCCTGCATCTGCATATAAGCCCGCACGGAATCCGTCGTGACCGGAATATCATTTGCCAGAAGCAGATTTGCCCCGGCCATACTTGTTTCATCCACGACAAATCCAGCCTGCATGATCACATGTGCGAGCTGCGCCTGCAAGCCGGAATCTGCATTTCCATCTTCACCCGAAGCATACACCGATTGTCCAGCGCTCTGCTGCGGCCTGGATATTGTCTGTTGTGCAGCCTGTTTCGCCGCATATGCGGTGTCTCCTCCCAATTCATCCACCGCGGCAATCTCTCTTTGTCCACTGTAATGCGCCTTGTAGAGTGTCTCCTGCGTGAGTGGCTGCCGATTCTTCAACAGGTACAGAATGTCCTTGTTCCCCACCTGCAGCTTCACATCTGTCCCGGCTATCTGCGCCCCGCTACTTGTAAAAACCAGATTCGAGGCGTCTCCCTCCTCGATCTGCGCCTGCGCGAGCACATTTACAAGCGCGTCCTTACGCGCATCTGCACGCATGGAAGTAACCAGCCCTTCTATGTCCGAAAGCGATGCCGAAGCGACATCCACGCCCATCATACGAAGCTTCTTTATCTCCTCGGAAGTAAGGGAACGCGCAATCTCCCGTGCATCTGCACGCGCCTGTTCTTCGTCGCTTGTCTCTTCCTGCTGTTCCTGCTTCGCCTTCTCCTGCATGTCCTTGCGGTACTCATTGAAATTATCCATGACCGTCTGCGCATTCGTGTCGACCGAAGAATTCCTGTCGTACTGCACCTGCCCGACCTTCTCGAAGGCATCGAGCTGATCGACCGAAGCAGTCTTCATCTTTGTTCCACTGTAAGCATTTGCACTGTCACTATACGCTTTGATGGCATCCTGTGAATTTTTGATATTGATATTCTGCATAAAATGCTCCTTGCATCATTAATTTGTATGATATTATTCCTATCTTGCATCGTTCCGATCCTGCGCTCCGGTTGCCCGAACTGGTTCTCTGTCTTTTATATCGGCACAGTCCGCCCAATCATTAAGAAGCTGCATGGTGTCTGAAGCACAATGTCCAAGACGCAATGCCTGAAGCACAATGTCTGAAACGCAATGTCCAAGACGCAATGCTTGGTGTTTGCATGAAGATTAAATGCAAAAAGCATGGACGGCTCATTATGAACCAACCATGCTTTTTCATTACTATCTCATGCGCATCTGTCACTGCTTACCGGTACAAGCACATGTATAATATTTCATCATTTAATTGAAAAATGGTGTCCCGGGTGCTACTGTCCCATCATAGATCAGACCGTTTTCCGGCAGCTTCCCTGCGTTGCTATCAACCCGCATATTTGCGACCTGTTCTTTGGATAGTTTCATGTCAGCCGGAAGCTTATCATATGAATCTGAATGCCACCAGTTTCTTCCGTAATACGACTGCACTGCATACCAGCCACCTCGTTGCGCATCATATTCATACAGGACATCCTGTGTGACGGTTTTGCCGGATGCATTTGTAAATGTTTTATTCCGGACAAGAATATCCGAAGTCGGATGCTGTGCATAAGTTGCCTTCAGGTCAATACAGTTATTCTTATTGACATATCTTCCGTCCACCCATACATCCTCCATATGGTGGACGCCGTTTCCAACACCTGTATATGCACTCACATACGTATATGCCGTTCCATATCCCCAGCCCTCAGCAGCAACCTTCAGCCAACTGCCTGCGCCAATGTTTTTCTCAAATTCATCTCCGGACAACTGATTCCGGTATGTCTGTAACTCATCGGTCGATTGTTTCTCATATTGATGAATTTTCTTTTCCAGTTTATCGAGGGACGAAGAAAATGCGTAATCATTCGCTCCACCGTCAAAGGTAAATAAACTTTCAATATATTTGGACATAACCGGATCCGTATTTCCGTTTCCGGCACCACCATATGATTTCGTTGTTCCGTTCCATGTTACATCGACCAGATAATGCGCCGAGCCTGACGAAACCGTACAATCCGGCTGCAACGCTTTCGCTACATTCGCCATAACGCCCGGAACTCCTACGGATGACAACACCATCGGATGAAGGTATTCCAGGAACATCATCTCATCCGCCGACTGCCACATCGAATAGTGTTCATTCAAAGACAATTCCGGGTATGGAGATGTTGCCAGCAGCGGATACGGGCGATTCGGATCCGGCTTCGATGTGTCAACGATGTTTTTCGGATAGACAGAAAGCCGCCCCAACGCTGAGTTCACACTTTGCAGATTGTCGAACAAGCCTTTTGATTTATCCGTGTAATTGTTAATCAGATAATCGGTCAGACTCTCCACCGATTTGCAGGAAACCTGAACCGGTGTATCCGTATAAACCGGCATTGTTGAATACGACACATTTCCCGAATAAGTGACTTTATAGGCACGATCAGCCTGCTGCAATGTATATGCTCCGCCATCGGAACCCGATTCAAACATCTCGAATATATATCCGCCCTTCACACGTCCGGTTTCTTTATTCTCGTATTTGACATCGAAAAATCTCCGGGTCGTCGGGATAAGATAAGCTCCTTTTCCGGCCTTATACTTACTGTTTTTATCCTCAAAACGAACATAGGAAACATCCGGATTATTCGTCTTCACATAGAAATACTCATTGAAAGGCTCCAGCAGAGGAACGATTTCATATGAATATCTGGTGACATCATTCTTATTTGTTCCGGTTGAACCCGTTGAACCCGATGTTCCGGTTGAACCGGTGCTTCCGTTCGATACCGGATTTTCCGGCAAAGCAATTTCAGGCCGGTTCACAAAACCCGTTCCAACTGTAGATACGATACCTGCAACATTTCCCGGAGCCGCCCCGTTCTTTTGAACAAGAACGATCTGGATTGCCTCTAACCTTTTTGCATATCCGGCCGTTCCAGCAGCTGCTCCATTTCTTGTCCATCCAAGCCAGCCATACGACTGTGCATGTACGCGGTAATAAACATCATAGTGATTGGCAAGTTCTCCAGTAAGGTAAATCTGGATTGCCTCCAGCCGTTTTGCCTGCCCGCTTGTTCCGGACATCTCGCCATTCATTCTCCAGCGGGACTCCCAGCCATAGCTTTGTACATGTGTGCGATACACAATATTTCCCGTATATTGTTGATTGGTAAGTTTTATCTCTATACCTTCCAGGCGTTTTGCACGTCCGCTTGTACCTGCCATCACTCCGTTGTTCTTCCATCCCTGCCAGCCATAGCTTTGTACATGCGTACGATATGTAATGTTGGTCGTCTCCCGACCTCCGACATTCACATCAGAGGCGCCATTGAGCGATACGTAGTTTCTCCCATACCTGCTTACGATACCATTGACATTATTCTGAACCGTTGTTCCCCTTGCGACAACAACAATCTGAATTGCCTCCAACCGCTTAGCAAGCCCTGCTGTTCCGGCTGCCTGTCCATTTTTTGCCCAGGCAAGCCAGCCATATGACTGTGCATGCACACGATAATAAATATCGTAATTCTGTGCATTTGCACCGGTTAACTCAATTTTAATCGCTTCCAGACGCTTTGCTTCGCCCTGTGTTCCGCTCATCTCACCATTCGAAACCCACGGGAGCCAGCCATATGTCTGGCAATGTGTTGTATAACGGACCCCCAGATTATCTCCGGAGACTGTGATCCGGATTCCTTCCAGCCGTTTTGCTTTTCCGCTTGTTCCGGAGGCTTCTCCATCACGCTTCCATGCAGATTCCCAACCAAATGTCTGAACGTGTGATTTGTATTGTACCGAAACCCCTGCGGCTTCCACATTTTGAACCGGGACATATGCAAATACAGACAGCACCATCACGATTGAAAGCACAAGTGCCCATACTCTTCTCTTATTCATAAATAACCCTCCCTTGTCACCACACGCTTACGCGGTATAGATCTTCTCCGTCACCGTATGAGATTCACCCGGTGCAAGCTCCTTGTAACCAGATTCCTCTGCTGGGATTGGCTGGTTTGGTGCATCGATGATCCATGTGCAAGGCTCTGGACAGAAGTATCCTTTGTCTCCATGATCGTTCCATACAACCCAGAATTTGAAGTCCTTACATACTTCATAGCAGATACGCTTGCCTGTTGCAGCATCCGTTGCCACTGCGCCATAGAATGGCTTGCCATCCAGACTTCCTTCCTCTGCAAAGAATACGTCATTGTCAATATCATGCAACACTGGAACCTGTGAACCAGTCAGATACTGTCTGTCGTGATTTGTCTGTACGAGCATGTCGCCTGTCGGAATGCAGGATTTTGAAAGCTCCCACTTCTCGCCAACCGGGATATACAGACGCATATCCAGACCATTTCCATCCTTTGTGAACGGTCCGTTGATCGTTGTATGGTTGCACATACCATATGGCATCTGCTTGTCAGATGTATTTGTCATTGTAAATGCATACTCCAGACCGTCATCGGACAAAGTAAATGTGAACTCTGCCTTGAAGCTGACTGGGTATGTTTCGAAAAATTCATCGTTCTTGTCATATATGTACTCTGTCTTTGCGATTGCCTTCTTGCCGTCCACGGCTGCACTCACAAGTGTATGCTCACGCTTATGCAGGAAACCATGAATATGGTTGCCAAGCGGATCATTCAATGGAAAATGATAGGTTGCATCGCTTACCTTCAACACACCATTTGCAAGGCGGTTTGGAAGATACAGGGTCGGAAGTCCATACACCTCCGGGCTCTTCTTCAGATCCTCAACAGAAAGGGATTCGTCATAACGGAAAATCTCAATGTCATTTTCAACATCCTGCATACGAATGACATTACTGCCTAAAAAAGGTGCCACGATTGCTTTATACTTTCCTGCTGTCAGTGCAACTGCCTCTTTCCCTTTATAATCAATAATCTCTGCGGAATAACTCATTGTTTTTTCCTCCTTTTCAAGACTGCACCTTTCGTGCAGTTTCACTCAAAAAATTTCATTTCAAATCACATAAAATAATAGCACATCGACCATACTATGTCTAGGAAAAAAGAACACAAGACATGCTTTTTGCGTATGATATGGATAGGCACGCATGCAACCGATTATTCACAAGTCTTTTCGAGTTTTACCATCCATTTCTCCCCCTTGCTAAGATACCACCCGCGCGGTTGCATTTTTATAAAAAGGGACCGATTTGTTTCGGTCCCTGTAATTTATTATCTGTACTTTTATAATTTGAATTTGATCTGCACTGGCTCCTTCAACGACTGTCCGCCTCTCGACTTCACATTTTTTGTGATCGTCAGGAAATAGTATTCGTTCGTCGAATACGGCTCCAGCGGTTCCACCTCGATAATCTCATTTTTCGTATCATAACGGATATAGGATCGCAGCTTTTGGTTCTGCGAATTCGTCACATACATCGTATCCTTGTTCACCGTATGCGGGTCCAGCGGAATATTGAACCGCACGCGCCACACAAAATTCCCGGTCTTAAAACGCAGATCCTGCTTGACCTTGTTCGCAAGCTGTGGTGGAATATCTTCTATATCAATCAAATTTTTTGCCATTTGCAACTCCCTCTGTCGTAATCCAATGCCGCATTTCCAGCATCCATCTTCTGTACTCACTCATGTTTTAGTTTATCACAAAGCGCATGCGCGAACAAGAATTTTGCCGCTGTCTGTCAGAATTTTGTACACGCATTTTCTTTACATCACAGATTTGTAACACTACAATAAAATTGTTACGAATTTGTTATCGTACATTTCAATATATCGTCACATTTTCCATATATTTGAATAGCGTATGCCATATATGGGAACACTGACTGCAAGTACATATTCCGTAGGAGAGCAAATCATGAAACATAAATTTCAGTTTTCCTACAAAAGACAAAAATTACTGACATTTACTTTGGTGGGAAGCAGTCTGCTCGTCTGTCTGATGAGTCAGGCACGCGAATTTCCATCGATCAAATTACCGCAAAAAGAATACCGACTAACCGGAACATCCCTGCAAAGTGTAAAGGAAATCGTTCCTTATTATGATTCCTGCAACACCGTCTACGATGATTCCCTCTATCAGGGCGAGATCGTCGTCACACAGGAAGGCACCGCTGGCCAGCAGGAAACAACTGCTTTGATCACCTATTTAAATGGACACGCTGTGTCCGAGGAGATCATCGATTCCCGCGTCATCACGCCCGCGATTGCCCGCGAGGTACATGTCGGAACAAAGGAGCGACCGGACTTTCTGATTCCAGTCGATGATTACGTCATCACTTCTTACGTCGGTCCGCGCTGGGGCAGATCGCACAACGGAATCGACCTCGCGGTCAATGTCGGCACGCCTGTCAAGAGCAGCACCGCCGGAACCGTCATACAATCCGGTTGGAACGGTGGCTACGGCATCAGTGTCTATGTGGACTGCGGCGATGGCATGGTCATCCGTTACGGACATCTGTCTGAAACTTCTGTCGAAGTCGGACAGACCGTCGCACAAGGCGATCTGCTTGGACTTTCCGGCAACACCGGAAACAGCACCGGACCACATCTGCATTTTGAAATGCGGGTGAATGATGAGGTTGTTGATCCATTGGAATACGTGAAGCTACAATAAAATAGCTGGGGGTATTTGATTGGAATAATTTAATTTTTACATTTGGGTGGGGCGGAAATTTTCATAAGAAGATATGTAACAGGATTTCCAATCACTGCTTGTCCCAACACACACCCAAGTGTATTATCAAAGATATCATCAAATTCAAACAAGCCCCGGCACAGCCAAAGCTGCAAGCCTTCAATACTTGTAGAAATCAGAATTCCAGTAACCCACGCCAGCCAAATACCTCGTTTCCGTCCACTCGCAAGCGGCAGCAATGCACCAATCGGAACAAACAACGCAATATTCAGCAGAATCTCCCAAAACAAGCTATGTGTATATCCCTCTTCAAAGGCATGATACACTACCTTCCACGACCAGAACCATTCATACTCCGCCTGCCTTGTCCCTGGCTGCCGCATAAACACAGTCGAACCAAATACAAGCATCAGATATGTCACAAGCAATAACACAGAAACTGCCTGCACCCAACGAATATGCTTGCGTAGCACTTGTATCAATAAAATGGCTGTTACTCCTATCAAAACCGAGAAAAATACAACCGCTTCAAACGCGGTCCACTCTGGATAATATTTTATAAATATCTGATTGAGATCCATATGTTTCCCCTTTCCTTGTGTAGTATAGCACAAGTTTTTATCCTCAGATATAACCTGTATTTTTTATCAAAATTACAAAAACCGGACTTGACGATTCTGCATGAAATATAGCAGAAAATGCACGAAAGTGAAAAAGTATGCTCTCCAGCGCGTCAATTGTGCCACCCCCCTTGTTTTTTCTTCCACTTATGTTACGATAAATGTGTTCAAAGCAAACACCTTTGGACATCTTGGGGAGAGGATGAGTTGCTGATGTTCGGAAGCAGCTCAGATGTGTGTTTTATATAGAAATACCGTGTGGATTGGGGCATCCACACGGTATTTTGCTTTGTTAATATCCTATAATCAATCCAAGCTCCTGTATCGCTTGTCGTAAATCTGTTTTTAAATCCAACAAATCTGTTTTTTTCACCCGTTATAAACTCATTTATTTTAACATACATTTCTCTTTCAAGTTTATAACAACCTGGCTTTTCCTTTATTAAAATAGCATTTTTCCCTTTACTATTATCACTTAGCCATGCTGGTATATTACTATACGGTCTAATTTTTAAATTCAAGCAACAATTCTTTAAATTGGCAGCTGAAACCGGCTGTAAATTATTTTCTAAATAGTATGCTAAATAAATCAACAACTCTCTGGTCGTTATAGTTTCTTTATTAGGTATCTTGTTATAATAATTCTCTATAGTTAATTCCATTTCTCATACATTACAAGTTAGCAGCTGATGGAATAGCAGCTTTAATTTCTCTATTCCCACTGTTGCTTAATTCTCTCGATGGAATCACTTCTGTAATCGACGAGTTTGATAACGGTTTACACGAAATACTGTCACAATCACTACTAAACTCTTTGCAGAAATATATCACTGGACAATTAATCCTCACTACTCATAACATCAATCTACTTGATTCTGATGTTCTGAGCGAATATGTTTATATTATTTCTGAGGACGATGATTATAATAAGCATGTACAATGTATTACAGAAACTAATCAACAGATTCATGCAAATTCTAATCGCATGAAGCAATATCTCGAAGGAAAATATCAGGGATTGCCGCAGAAAGCAGATATTAATTTTGATGAATTGCGTAACTACTTACGACAAAATTAAAAAGCAAGCTCAAAATATCTATAATTACCGTAATAAACGGAGAAAACGCCGAAAGTCTCAAACTCTCGACGTTTTCTCCGGCATATCTTCATACGAAAGTTTTCCAAGTGCCAGAAGCGATCTCGCCGTTTCCTTTGCAACTTCCTCACACATTTCTTCTAAAATCCCGCACATACGGCCTCGACCTCCTTCCGTCTCTTTCAAATATTTTACCTCATCTACCAACACTTTACTTTCGTCTCGACTAATTTCAGTGCCCTATTATATTTCTAAAAACTTGAATATTCTAAGTATTCGTGTTATATTATGAAGTAAGAAGAGTACCCACTCCAAAGTGGATGCTCCCAAGAGTGTGTTTTGTCCTTACGGACATCGCCTCACCTGTGGATCAGACAGGTGAGGCATTTTTATTTCCTCTTGTTTCTCTTATCGAGAAAGGCAAGAAACGCTACAATCAAACTTCCAAAGGCAATGAGCAAGCTCAAAATACCTATAATTATCGAAATAATCTCAAAAGCCGTCATTATAACGCACCGTCTCCGCTCCCGCTTCGGTCCTCGCTGAACAGGTGTCCACCGGACACCTAGCGACCTTCCTATGTAATCCAGTTTTCTGGTATAAGTTCGGGAGGCTACCTCTTCACTCCGTTACGGTCGGCGCAGAACTGATGTCCCCCGGACATCATGCGCCCTGTCATGGGGACTCCAATACATGTTTCCATGCATATCTAGAATACCATATATCCCATATTTATTTAATCAGAATCGAATATTCGTTCGATTTATTTTTATGGTTTTAAACACACAAAAACCGCCGAAAGCACCAAACTCCCGACGGTCTCCCATCCCTAATCTCTCCTAAATATATCTCTCGTATACACCTTGTCCGCCACATTATCCAGACAGGCATCATGTCGATTTCCCAATCGCTTCCACCTGTTCCACCAACATATCCTTATGCCGTCTTCTGCGCAGCCAGTTCTTCAACCACTTCTAACGGAAGACCTGTTCCTTGAGAAATATCTTCATACGAAAGTTTTCCAAGTGCCAGAAGGGATCTGGCTGTTTCCTTTGCAACTCTTGCTGCTGTTTCTTTCTCAACCCGTTCCGCCGTCTCTTTCTCGACTTCCTCACACATTTCTTCTAAAATCCTGCACATACGTCCTCGACCTCCTTCCGTCTCTTTTAAATATTTTACCTCATCTGCCAACACTTTGCTATACATATCCTCTGATTTTGTACAATGGAAATCATGCATCAGTCTGCCAACCGGCGTATCTACATTACGATATTCACCGTTTACATATAAAATATGCAGACCATCATCAAATAACACATGTTCTTTTTCCTCAATTGTTCGCTCGATATGATACAACGGTTCTCCACATCCATACTTATCATCCTCTGTAATAAATATAACATACGATTCGGGAAGATCATCGAAATCCATTCCTTTTTCCAACAAATCCCGGTCAATCATGCTTCCATGAAACCGCGCTCTCTTTGAGCCACTGCCTTCTTCCGCTCTCTGAATCTCCAAATTAAACCGTTCATTTTCTCGATCCACTGCCTTTATATCCAGCCGAATCGACCGCTTCGTGGCACTCTTGTACTCCACCTGTGCTTTTGTCTCGATCACCTTCAGGTCATCCCGTTCCAACACCACCTGCAAAATAAATTCTACCGCTTCAATCTTTCCATCCAACGCCTCTGAAAAGAAATCATCATCCATCAGCTTCAGTCTGTCAATCCGATTCAGATACTTTTCCTGCCTGTTCATCTCCATCTTCGCCATACACTCCTCCTGTATCGCCCCGGGGTGATGGTTCATCCATCCAATCTTGTCGACACAAAAACCATACCACAGCTGAAAACGCATTGTAAAGCGTAAGTTTGGAACATTTAGAAAAAGCACGCAATCATGCGGGGTTACAAGCAAAAATAATTTTTTAAAGACACAAAAACCGCCGAAAGCTTACGCTCCCGGCGGTCTCCATTCCCTAATCTCTCCTAAATATATCTCTCGTATATACCTTGTCCGCCACATCATCCAGACAAGCATCATACCGGTTCGCAATGATCGCCTGCGACAGCTCCTTGAACTGCACCAGATCATTCACAACCTTGCTACCAAAGAATGTGCTGCCATCTTCCAAAGTCGGCTCATACACGATCACGGTTGCCCCTTTCGCCTTGATCCGCTTCATAACGCCCTGGATGGAACTCTGCCGGAAATTATCCGAATTACTCTTCATCGTCAAGCGGTAAACACCAACGACAACTTCCTTTTCCTTCAAAGCATCATAGTCTTCATTCGGTCCATACGCTCCGGCAATCTCCAGCACCCGGTCCGCAATATAATCCTTCCTCGTCCGATTCGATTCCACAATCGCTTCGATCAGGTTCTCCGGCACATCCTGATAGTTCGCCAACAACTGCTTTGTGTCCTTCGGCAGGCAATATCCTCCATAACCAAAGCTTGGGTTATTATAATGTGTGCCAATTCGGGGATCCAGACACACACCGTTAATGATCTGCTGCGTATCCAAGCCCTTCATTTCCGCATATGTATCAAGCTCATTGAAATACGATACTCGCAGCGCCAGATATGTATTTGCAAAAAGCTTGACCGCCTCTGCTTCCGTATCCCCCATGATCAGCGTGTCAATATTCTCCTTGATTGCGCCTTCCTGCAACAGCCCCGCATATGTATGTGCCGCCGCAACCAGTCTCTCATCATCCATATCCGTTCCAACAATGATACGGCTTGGGTATAAATTATCATACAACGCCTTTGATTCCCGCAGAAATTCCGGACTGAAAATAATGTTTTCACAACAATATTTCTTCCGGATGGATTTCGTATATCCCACCGGAATTGTGGACTTAATTACCATAATTGCAGATGGATTATACTTCATTACCAATTCAATGACCGATTCTACTGCAGATGTATCGAAGAAATTCTTCTGACTGTCATAATTCGTCGGTGCCGCAATCACAACAAAATCTGCCCCCGCATAAGCCTCCTCTGCATCCAATGTAGCTGTCAGATTTAACGTTTTCTCTGCCAGATACTTCCCAATATATTCATCCTGAATCGGACTTATGTGATGATTGATCTTCTCACACATACGCTTGCTCGCACCCATGACATTTGTCGGATTGACTGCTTTATCTGTACTGATCAGCACAAAACGGTCGCAGTGATTTCGGATTGCCGCAAGTGCGGTTTTATAAGTGCCAAATACGTTGTTTTTGATCGCCTCGCAAGGACTTCCCTCCATGAGTGGCACATGCTTGTGTGCCGCCGCATGGTAGACGATCTGCGGTTTATACTCTTCAAACACACGCTCGATTCTGCAGCTGTCACGTACCGATCCAATCAGTACAGTCAGATTCAGTTTCGGGAAGTTATGTCGTAATTCCTGTTCAATCTCGTATGCATTGTTCTCATATACATCAAAGATGATAAGTCGTTCCGGCCGGCTTGCCGCGATCTGTCTGCAAAGCTCACTTCCGATCGAGCCGCCTCCACCGGTTACCAGCACACGTTTGCCCTCGATATAGCCGGTTATACTAGCAAGATCTGTCTTGATCGGTTCTCTTCCGAGCAGATCTTCCATAGAGATCGGCCGGAGCTTACTCAGCTTCACATCACCATCCACAATCTGGTAGATACCTGGCACGGTCTTCACAACACAATCCGTCTCGTTACATATATTAAGTATCTCCCGACGCTCATCCTTTGTTGCCGTTGGAATAGCAAAGATGATTTGATCGATCTTATGCAGCAAATATATCGTCTCTTGTTCCTGCTACCGGAACACCCTCGATAAAACGTCCATTCTTGTTCTTATTATCATCAATAAAACATTTCACACGCATGTTGTTGAGCTTGGATGACCGCTGGATTTCTCGCATCAGCGTCTGTCCTGCCGCACCGGCTCCAATAACCATGACATTGTCCACCTGCTTGCCATGTGCCCGGTTTCGTTCTGTGACAAAGATACGATACGAATACCGCAGTCCGATCACACATACATATTCCAGAACAAATCCTAATATATAGTAGGAAATCGGCATACGCTACAGGAAGATCGTGATTCCACACAGATTGATCAGTCCTGCGATCAATGTCGCGTTCGTCATTGGCAGTAATTCACGGATGCCAAGGAACCGCCATATTCGTTTGTACATACTTGTGAGCCAGAAGACTGTCAGCGTGATAACCATTCGAACCGGTATATATATAATCCACGCTTCCAGATATTTGATATCGATTGCTGAGAACCGGCAGTCAAACCGCAGCCACAATGCAACCGCATACGCAAAATTAACTACAACTGTATCGTACACCATAAGCATCACTGCGACAATATGCCAGTGCTGAATTTTGAACTTTTTCTCTGCCATGTTTCCCATTTCTCCCTGTCACCGGACGCCACGCCCGGAAATTTTATCTTTTGTTACCATTCATCTCCAAAAATATAGTATAGCAATTTGTGAATTGCAATAGACCTTGCAAAATTGACACTTAATCTGTCATAATTGGTATTCGTCCTTGTAAATAGGGAGTTTTCTGGCATACTTTCTGCATTTTTCGTTTGTGCAATTTGTTGCCTGAATGCGAGAATTTTTGTTGTGCTTTGACTATTTTTATTATATAATGAGGGCAGTGTTTTATGAAAGGAAGGTATTATACATGAAATTTGGTTACTTTGATGACGCAAATCGTGAGTACGTCATTACTTCGCCTAGAACTCCATATCCATGGATCAATTACTTAGGCACACAGGGGTTCTTCTCCCTGATTTCCAACACTGCCGGAGGATATTCCTTCTACAAAGACGCTCGTCTTAGAAGAATCACTCGTTACCGTTACAACAACGTACCTATTGATATGGGTGGACGTTATTTCTATATCAATGAGAACGGTACGATCTGGAACCCGGGCTGGTCTCCAGTGAAGACAGAGCTGGATGCTTATGAGTGCCGTCATGGTATGGGTTACACAGTAATCACAGGTAAGAAGAACGACCTGAAGGCTGAAGTAACATTCTTCGTACCACAGAATTACGACGGAGAAGTACAGCAGGTAGTTTTGACAAATGAGAGCGACAAAGCTAAGACATTCTCCTTCTTCTCATTTGCTGAGTGGTGTCTGTGGGATGCACAGGACGACTGCACAAACTTCCAGAGAAACTTCAGTACTGGTCGTGTAGAGGTAAAGGATTCTACCATCTACCACAAGACTGAGTACAGAGACAGACGTGATCATTACGCATTCTATTCTGTAAATGACACCATCGATGGTTACGATACAGACCGTGATGCATTCATCGGTTTGTACAATGGTTTCCACAATCCACAGGCAGTTGAAGCTGGTAAGGCTAACAACTCCTTTGCAGATGGCTGGTCACCAATCGCTTCTCATTATAAAGAGATCACACTTGCTCCGGGCGAGTCTAAGACACTCATCTTCATCCTTGGTTATGTAGAGATGCCAGTTGAGGAGAAGTTCGAAGCAGATGGTAAGACTATTAATAAGGTAAAGGCTCTTGCTATGATGGACAAGTACAACACACCTGAGAAGGTTGCTGCTGGTCTTGCAGAGCTGAAGGCTACTTGGGATAATCTCCTTGGAATCTTAAATGTTGACACACCAGATGACAAGGTTAACCGTATGGTTAATATCTGGAACCAGTATCAGTGTATGGTTACATTCAACCTTTCACGTTCTGCTTCCTACTTCGAATCAGGTATCGGTCGTGGTATGGGATTCCGTGATTCAAACCAGGATATCCTCGGTTTCGTTCACCAGATTCCAGACCGTGCAAGAGAGAGAATTATTGATATCGCTTCAACTCAGCTTGAGGATGGCGGTTGCTACCATCAGTATCAGCCACTGACCAAGAAGGGTAACTCCGATATCGGTGGTGACTTCTCCGATGATCCATTGTGGATGATCCTTTCTGTTTCCGCTTACATCAAGGAGACAGGTGACTGGGGTATCCTCGATGAGATGGTTCCTTATGATAACGACGAGTCTAAGGCAAAGCCAATGCTTGATCACTTGAAGGTTTCCTTCTACAAGATCGTAAATAATCTTGGACCTCACGGACTTCCACTTGCAATGCGTGCAGACTGGAATGACTGTATCAACCTGTCATGCTACTCTGACACACCAGGTGAGAGCTTCCAGACATATACAAACCCTAAGTTCGCTGCTGAAGGCGGTTACTCTAAGGTTGCTGAGTCTGTTATGGTTGCTACACTCTTCACATATGCAGGTCCAAACTATGTATCTATCCTGAAGCACCTTGGCAAGGATGACGAGGCAACAGCTGCTCAGGCTGAAATCGATAAGATGAAAGCAAACATCATGGAATCCGCTTGGGATGGCGACTGGTTCATCCGTGCATACGATGCAAACGGCGAGAAGATGGGTTCTAAGGAATGTGAAGAAGGTAAGATCTTCATCGAGCCACAGGGCTTCGCAATCATGTCTGAGATTGGTAAGGATCAGGGCTGTGATATGAAGACACTTGCAGCTATCGATGAGAGACTGAATACAAAGCATGGTCTTGTACTGAACAACCCTGCTTATACAAAGTACTACATCCAGTACGGTGAGATCTCTACATATCCGGGCGGATACAAAGAGAACGCTGGTATCTTCACACACAACAATGCATGGATCATCTGTGCTGCTGCTTACGCTGGTCAGGGTGATCAGGCATTCAAGTACTACTCAGAGATCGCTCCTGCATTTACAGAAGAGACATCTGATATCCACAAGACAGAGCCATATGTATATGGACAGATGATCGGTGGTAAGGATGCTGGTTCTGATATCGGTCAGACAGGCAAGAACTTCGGTCAGGGTAAGAACTCATGGCTGACAGGTACAGCTGCTTGGAACATGGTAGCTATCTCCCAGTACATCCTTGGTGTACAGCCTGACTTCGACGGTTTGAAGATTGATCCTTCTATCCCTTCTGCTTGGGATGGTTTGAAGGCTTCCCGTCAGTTCCGTGGCGACACATATGATATCGAGGTTAAGAACCCAGATCACGTATGCAAGGGTGTTAAGAGCATGACTGTTGATGGCAAGGCAATCGACGGAAATGTAATCCCTGTTGCTGGTGATGGCAAGGCTCATAAGGTTGAGGTTGTTCTTGGTTAATTGATAACTAACGAGACAATTCACAGATAAAAATAGCAGCGGCTGCACATCGTGCAGCCGCTGTTTTTGTATGCAGTCACCACATAAAAAAGGCACCACCCGACAGGTGATGCCCTCATATGTAGAAATTCGGTCCTAAGTCCCGATTAGTCCTCGATACCGTTGTTCTTAAGGTAATTAACAACATCCTCTACAGTTGCCATAGCAGCTACGTCATCTGCAGGGATCTCACAACCATACTCCTCTTCCAAAGCCATAACAAGCTCATAAAGATCCAAAGAATCTGCGCCAAGATCATCCTTGAAAGATGTTGAGAGTTCGATTTCGCTCTCGTCAACGCTAAGCTGGTCTGCAATAATTTCCTTTAACTTTTCTAACATACTATTAGTCTCCTTTTACATTTCATTTTATAACTGCACTTGCATATCGGCTAAGTGACTCTCATACAGAAAATATACAACAGCCCTATACTATATGTCAAGCTAGTATTCGTATTTTTAATAAGCGGGGTTAAAAGGCAATCCGCTCAAACTCTGGTACAGGCATTGGCTTTGCAAAATAAAATCCCTGCGCGATATCACAGTTAGAATTCTTCAGGAAATCCACATGTGCCTTTGTCTCGACGCCTTCCGCGATTACCTGCAAATGCAGATCCTTCGCCATACCGATGGTGTGATTTACCACAATCTTGCCCTTCTCCGAAGCGATCTCACTATCAAGGAATTCCTTGTCAATCTTGATCGTATCGACCGAGATATTTCGAATCAGATTCAATGAGGAGAATCCGGAACCAAAATCGTCCACCTCCAGCTTAAATCCCAGCTTCTGAAGACGGTCAAGCACACGATTCAGCTCCTCCGGCTTGTCTAAAAACAGAGATTCTGTGATCTCCAGATTCAGCATATCCGGTGTGAGATCGTATTTGTGGATCAGCTCCATCAACGCCTTTTCCAGATCGTTGTGCTGAATATGATATCTCGATATATTCACGGATATCGGCACAACCGAACGTCCCTGATCCAACCAGCGGCGGATATTCTTACACGCCTCTTCCCACATGTATTCATCCAACTTCAAAATAAAGCCGTTCTTCTCAAATAACGGAATGAAATCGTTCGGCGGGATCAAGCCCTTCTCTGGATGCTGCCATCTACAAAGCACTTCGGCACCACACAGGGAGTTGTCCTTCAAACGATACTTCGGCTGCAGATACATCTGATATTGATGCTCGGTCAGCGCCTTCTCCATATCCTGCTCGATCTGTCCGGCACGTAGCATCTCCTCGCGGTAATGCTCATCATAAAATGCACAGAACTTCATGATATTACCCTTTACGGTACGCTCTGCCATCATCGCACGGTCGCACATCAGATTCACCGGAATACTTCGGTCGTTCACCAGATAAATACCGAACTTTGTCACGATATCATACTGGAATGGATTGTTGCTGATCTTCTTGCGCAGCTTCTCAATCTCTTTGATGATCTCGCCCTTTTTATCATAGCTCATATAAAAGACGAACATATCCGAATGCAATCTTGCGTAATTGTTCTGATTGCCATATGTCTCCTGCAATACCCGCGCTACAAAACGGAGCACCTGATCGCCCTCCGCAATACCGTGGATATCGTTAATATTCTTAAAACGCTCAATGTCTAACAACACAATTGCATAATTATTGTATAAATCCTGAATCGCAACCTGCGTCTGATCATAAAACCGAATCCGGTTCGAAATGCCAGTCAGCTTGTCCACCTCGTCTGGTGTATGGTTTATCAGCTTGACTGCCTGCTCCATCATATTCTGCATAACTACCTGCTCATTGTCGCCAAGTGCGACCAATGTTGCAAGCACAGCGTCTCTACCGTCAAACCATGCAATATCATGATAACGCCACGTTGCCACGCCATCAAGCAGCTCCTCATAACGCTCCCGCACCAGCGGTGCCTGTGTCTTGATATGCTGCATCGGGCAGTCCATACACGGAGTTTCCTTCGTACAAAGCACCTCATGACAAATCATGCCGACACGATTTCCCATCAATTCAATCGCCTTGTCATTCTGATACAGAATCTCAAAGCTGGAACGGTCAATGACGATGCTTGCCTCACATCCGGCATTTAAAATGGAGTGAATGACCTGCTTCGTCTCCTGCATGTTTAATTCATCGGTTATCATACCGAAATTCATATATTCGCTTCCTTTTATCAGGTAAATATTTATTTAGTAAACAACACAGATTTACTATAACAATGATGGAATTTTATGTCAATCGAAATCAGTCAAATACTTACAAATACTTGTGATTTTCTATGTTTTTACTAGATTCTTTTCCTCGTGTTATATAATTTTTTGGTTGACAGAATGTGTATTATTCACTATACTAAATAATAAGAATTATTACTATTTTATGATATAGTATCAATACTATTCGTATACAGATAATGTGCAGAGTACGTTAACTCATATATTGTTCAGAGTGTGTTAGCTCATATATTGTGCATACAGTGTATTAGTATATATAGTAACGGAGGTATCTATGGCAACAAGCAAATATAGTCATCAACGAGAATCAATTATAAACTTTCTGACGGGCAGAACCGATCACCCGACTGCGGATGCTGTCTACCAGTATTTGCGGAACGACCTCCCAACGATCAGTCTCGGTACGGTCTACCGGAACTTAAACCAGATGGCTACGTCCGGCAGGATTCTGCGTCTGCATGTAGACGGAAAAACCGATCACTACGACGCCTGCACCGACCCACATGCCCACCTTTTATGTACGAAATGCGGTGCCGTGCGTGATATCCATATGAATTTCGAGGATGATCTGATTGCACAGGCTGCAGAAATCTCACCATGCCGCGTGGATGGCGTATCTGTATTGTTTACTGGTTTGTGTGAAGAGTGCGCAGACTGTGTCGACGATGAACTTTGATGGGTGATAAATCATAATTGGTGTTGAACTGTAATTGATGAAAATCGCCGGTTCATAACAATTTCCCCAATATTTGACTTCTGTGTCTGTTTTACTGGGTAAATTATACGTAAAAACAAAAAAATCCCCAACCATTTACGCTCTCAAGCAGCTTCCGGTTGGGGAATTTTTTGTTATATGAATTTATTCCCCAATCAGCCACTTTCTAGCCAGCTTCCAACTGGGGAATTTTTATTCTACTGCATTTTTTACCCAACAGTCACCCAATAATCAGTACTACTGCATCAGAATCATTGGGTTGATTGGCACGCCATTCTTCATCAGCTCGAAAAATACATGTGTACCTTCCTCGGTATAGTAACTGCTTGGAGGAGCAACCTCGCCGATATTCTGCGCGGTTGTAATCGTATCACCCTCGGCGACAGTGACATTCATCAACTGTCCGTAGATTGCTTTGAATCCATTTCCCATGATTACAGTCACCGTCGTTCCATGCTCTTTGTCCTCGCTGACAGACTCGACAACGCCCTCATAGGCTGCCAATACATTTTCTCCCTCATCTGCAGCGATCAGGATACCCGGATTGCAACGATAAGAACGAAGTGTCTTGAAGTATACGGTTGTGTCCATGCTGTATGGCAAGATGACCTTTCCATCTACTGGCCATACGAGCGTGCCACCTTCGTTGTAGGCATTCGCAACAACCACACCATCTTCATTGACGATCACGCCATCACTGCTTGTCTCTGCAGTCGCTTCAGATGATGCATTGCTGTCACTTGTACTTTCATCTGTATTTTGTGCGCTTTCATTTGTGCTGTTTTCTGTATCCACACTTTGTGCATCTTCATTTGCAGCTATTTCCTGTGCTGTCTGATTGTCCGCATCGGTATCACCAGCAACTGCTTCATCGGAATTTGCCTCTGCTGTTTCCGGCATCTCCACCTTTGTCTCAGCAACCTGTTCCGTTGTTTCTGTTACCTCCGGTGCATTCAGATCCACCGTCTGCTTGTCTACTCCAAACTCGCTTTTGTAAGTATTGTAATTATAGATTACCATCAGACCAACGAACGCCAGAACGCCTGTGCCTATCGCAATATACAGTCCCTTTGTCCGCAAAAATTCTTTGAATCGGTCCATACTCTGCCTCCTTTTGATTTGCTAATGCTAGTATGGACACATTATTTTCCTTTTATTCAATTATTTTCTTTTTGCTCGATTATTTTTCCTTTGGTGGCGATCACCGCACGCTCATAACGCGCCTTGACGGATTTGTAATTCTCCCTGCCCCATTTTGCGATATAATCTTCTTCCGTATAATATTGAAATTCCAGATCTGACGCCTGTATTACGGTCGCGTCTCCCATCGCATAATACACCTTCGTCCGAAGCGCGACCGCCTGTGCCTGCAAATAGCTGTCATCCGCGCTTGCATCCACGATTCCCGGCATGATATGCGCTACATATTTTTCCACATCCACCAGCTCATTTCCCGCTTTCGTCTGCACCAGCACATCTCTCCCGGTTGAAATGCGTTCCAGCGAGGCAGTCCCGTCCCCCTGCTTTCCATTCACGCAGAATGTGACGAGACACGGCACCACGATTGCACAGACAACCGCCACTAAAATATATGGAAATACTTTCATATACAACAACCCTTTTCTTGCTCGTTTTATTATATGTACAAACGCGGAGCAGCATGCTGTATTTTTGTATGTGTGCTCGCGATTGCTTCCGGCTTGACATATTCCGTATAATGTCTATAATAATAGCAGAGTGTTTGTCATATATGGCTGCGCGAAGGGGCACACCACCACGGGTGTGGTTTTTTCGCGTGGCTTTTTTGATATTTTATAAACGGAGGTTTCAAATATGGAGAATAACAACGATGTTTTCATGCTTGGCGGACATGAGTTTCATTCCCGCTTTATCTTAGGTTCTGGAAAATACAATTCCCACCTGATCCGTGCGGCAGTCGAATATGCCGATGCCGAGATCGTCACGCTCGCCCTGCGCCGTGCCAATACCAGACCAGAAGAGAATATTCTGGACTTTATCCCGAAGAACGTAACGCTGCTGCCGAACACATCCGGCGCAAGAAATGCAGAGGAAGCAATCCGTATCGCCCGCCTCGCCCGTAAAATGGCTGGCACTGATTTCGTCAAGGTCGAGATCATGCGCGATTCCAAATACCTGCTTCCTGACAATCAGGAGACGATCAAAGCGACAGAAGTCCTCGCGAACGAAGGCTTTGTCGTTATGCCTTACATGTATCCAGACCTGAATGTTGCCCGTGATCTGGCAAATGCAGGCGCCGCCTGTATCATGCCGCTCGCATCGCCGATTGGTTCCAACAAGGGTCTTGCAACGAAGGATTTCATCCAGATTCTGATTGATGAGATCGACCTCCCGATCATCGTCGATGCCGGTATCGGACGCCCTTCACAGGCTTGTGAAGCAATGGAAATGGGTGCCGCTGCCATCATGGCAAATACCGCGATTGCAACTGCCGGTGATATCCCGATGATGGCAAGCGCATTTAAGGATGCGATCATCGCCGGTCGTAAAGCTTATCTGGCAGGACCTGGGCGCGTACTCGACAAGGGCGGCGCCGCTTCCGATCCTCTGACCGGATTTTTGCGATAGGAGGAAAATAACGAATGGAACAAGAATATACAATAGATAATTCCTACCTCTCCCCGGAAGCGCAGAAGCGCAAGAAGGACTTGGAGGAAAACCCGGCATCCCGTACCAACCATATGGAATATATGGACGGCATGGAAGTGCTGGATTCTGATATCAAGGACAAGGTGCGCGCAGCCATGCAGTCCTATGATTACAACGCTTACACTGATGCGGATGTCCGCACAGCCCTTGCAAATGCGAAGCAGGGACACTGTGGCATTGAAGATTTCAAAGCACTTTTATCCCCTGCCGCACTTCCACATTTGGAGGAAATGGCTGCTCTGGCACAGAAGGAGCGGTTGGCACATTTCGGCGACTGTGTGTACATTTTCACGCCATTATACATTGCGAACTATTGTGAGAATTACTGTGTATACTGCGGTTTCAACTGCTACAACCACATTCACAGAAAGAAGCTTACCGAAGCAGAAATGGAAGCAGAGATGAAGGTCATCGCAGATTCCGGCATTGAGGAAATACTGATGCTGACCGGCGAGAGCCGCGCCGTAAGTGACGTGAAATACATCGGCGAAGCGTGCAAGCTGGCGCGGAAATATTTCCGGAATATCGGTCTGGAGATCTACCCGGTCAATACTGACGAATACCACTATCTGCATGAGTGCGGTGCCGACTACATCACTGTCTTCCAGGAGACTTACAACCCAGACAAGTATGAGACGCTTCATCTGATGGGACACAAGCGTGTATGGCCATACCGTTTTGACGCGCAGGAACGCGCGCTTCGCGGTGGCATGCGCGGTGTCGGATTCTCCGCGTTGCTCGGACTTGATGACTACCACACAGATGCTCTTGCAACAGCTCTGCACGTATATTATTTACAGCGCAAATACCCGCATGCAGAAATGTCTATTTCCTGTCCGCGTCTGCGCCCGATCATCAACAACGACAAGATCAATCCAAAGGATGTCCATGAAAATGTCCTCTGCCAGATATTATGTGCTTACCGGTTGTTCCTTCCATTTGCAGCAATCACGGTTTCTTCCCGCGAGGAAGCGCGTTTCCGCGATGGCATCATCCGCATCGCCGCAACTAAGATTTCCGCAGGCGTATCGACCGGTATCGGTGACCACAAGGAGAAATACGAAGCACACGAAGTAACAAAGATAGATTCTGTCCAGAAAAGTGTGAATAATAGCGCACAGACAGACGATGGTCTGGCATGCGCAAATAACGGTTCACCGGCTGATGCTGCAGATGCTGGTGATGAGCAGTTCGAGATTGCTGACAATCGTAGCTTCGAGGAAATCTACGATGCCATCCGCGCGCAGGGCATGCAGCCGGTATTGAACGACTACTTGTACACAGAGGAATACCATAATTAGGTTGTGGGGATTCTAATTTAGACTGGTAGCATGTTTTCGCTATGGTCTAATTACCAGTTTGTTGGGGGAATTTGGGCTATTTCCATTTTTCACCCAACTTGACATGGCTTGATTGCCTCTTTGTTGGGGAGATTTCCTACAATACGGATTTTCTCCCCAACTTGCCATATTCTAATTACCTATTTATTGGGGGAATTTTGTACTATTCATTTTTTCACCCAACTTGACATGGCATGATTGCCTCTTTGTTTGGGAATTTTTGCACTATTCATTTTTTTACCCCATTTACCATGATCGAATCACCGATTTGTTGGGGAATTTTTCTACAAGATGAATTTTTCACCCAATTTGCCATAGCTTAATCGCCTACTTGTTGGGGGACTTTTCCTATAATATGAATTTCTCCCCCCCAACCTACGCCATAGCGGACATATCAAGACTAGGGAATATTTACAATTATCAAATGATATTTTCGAAAGGATTACAGAATATGATGACACAAACACGAATCGCAGTAACAAACCGGACTATATGTTATGAATTATACAAACAGGCAGGCTTAGCAAGTGCAGAGGACACACCGCTCACTTGCTTATCCCGCCAGATTCGTGTGCTTCTAAACAATAATTCTTACGACAAAATTCTAGTTCGTGAAAAGGATCTAAGCGTAGAGGAATACCATGAATTTATCGCTGATATTTTCTCTGCCCAACATTCCTATCGCTCCGCAACTAACTTGACCTCCAATAACTGTACATCTCCAAAGAATCCGCTCACCATTAACTCAAGATCAGATAATTCTACCCTCACAAAATCAATATGCTCCGATGGATTCAACATAATGTCCTCCCGCATCATTGTACACAATTTTCCAGCGGTTGCCGAAGAATTTGGTACAGATCTGCATCTGCCATTTTTCATGTTTACGAATTTACTTTGTCAATCAGGCAATTCAGGACAAAATAATTTTCAGAATTCCCTATCTAATAGTTCTGTCCTGGCTTCTGATGCTTCTGGTACCTCTGTTATAACTTCAAATAACGATCTGACTCATGGTACCTCTGTTATAACTTCAGATAATGGTCTGTCCCATGAGAATACTACATCCGCAACAACATCTTCTGACGGCTTCCGAAGAAAATATCCGCACATCAAAAGGATCGGAACCTCTATCCACAGTGTAGAGGACGCAGTCTTTGCAGAATCACATGGTGCAGATTACATCACCGCCGGACATATCTTTACAACGGATTGTAAAAAAGGGCTTCCGGGAAGAGGTATTGACTGGCTGAAGTCAATCTGCAATGCTGTTTCTATTCCAGTGTACGCCATCGGTGGAATTTCAGATGCAAATGTTTCCATGTTATACGATTGTAATATATCTGGATATTGCATGATGTCGGCGTCCATGAAACCAATTCTATCCGAATAATTGAGCGTTCCATTTTAAGGAATTAAGTTTGTTTCTGACAGATTACCTACTTTAATAAACCTAATTAAACTCCTTACAATTTGGAGCTTTTTCCCTTTTGGTTTACTTTACCACTACTCTGTCACATACTTTTGGGATTTACTATATTGTAACTTCATCACATATTTTTGATTTTTCTCTGTTGCAACCTCATCACTCGTTCTTCGTTTAGTGCAAATCTTATATTTTCTCCATTTTCCCCCAGCATATTCCCACTTGAATTTGTGCAAATCTCCTAAACTTGCATTTTTTACTCAAAAAGTTCTTTACAAGCAATCATAATCCATGCTATTGTCTATATGGTTAATTCATTTAATTTCTAAAGTGAATTTATCTACATGTTCTTATTTTTACCCATTATTTTATTACATAATGAACATTATAACGAAACAGGCATAATTGTATCAAACTATGTCATGTCATAACACTTTTTCTGACCCGGATTCTACTTCCCCCGGTCCCATATTTTTCTTTCTGACTAGGGACATTTTCTATCAGTTTCCTGTCATGTTCCTAGTCAATTTCAAAAACTATAATTATTTTATTTAACAACGGAGGTTTTTATGGACGTACAAAAAATGCAAAAGGAACTCGAACATTTATTAGCTGAAGTACACTGGATACAGCAAAAGCTAAAGAATCTACCAGAGGAAAACATATCTTGTGAACGCGACAAACAATACATTCGATGGTACTTAATATCTGAAGGGAAACGAAACTATCTGCCACGCTCACAAGAGAAATTAGCCAATAAATTAATGCAGAAAAAATACTATCTCGCCCGTCTAAAAGATGATTTGGATGAAATTACATTTCTAAAAAAATGCTTGAAAATTGCACCACCACACACACGAAGAATTGACAAACTTCTATCTCCAGATTCTTCCTATCACAATCTTCTACTTTCAGCAGTTTTCAATGATGAAGTTTCATGGTCAACAACCGACTATCAAAGATCCAATAACTATCCAGAAAAATTAATTCATAATACTTATGCGGGGATTCTGGTACGTTCCAAATCAGAAGTTCTTATTGCCAATGCCCTATTTTCAAAGCAAATTCCTTTTCGATATGAAGCATGTTTGCAACTTGGATCTCATACTGTCTATCCGGACTTCACGATCCGACATCCTGTCACAAAGAAAATATATTATTGGGAGCACTTAGGAATGATGGGGGAGGAAGACTATCTCGACAATGCCTTAACGAAAATCCGACGTTATTGCCGGAACAATATCTATCCTGACGGCAATTTGATTCTTACATATGAGTCGCGTCAAACGCCACTTGATTCTGAACTTGTCCTACATATCATCGAGCACTACTTCTCGTAGCTTCCGGTTGGGGAGTTTCTCTCGCTCTACCACTTTCTACCCAACCTGCTTGCTTCTCTGTAGCTTCCGGTTGGGGATTTTCTCCCGTTCCGCCATTTTCTACCCAACCTACTTGCTTCTCTTTACCTTCCGGTTGGGGATTTTCTCCCGCTCTGCCATTTTCTACCCAACCTGCTTGCTTCTCTTTACCTTCCGGTTGGGGATTTTCTCCCGCTCTGCCACTTTCTACCCAATCCGCCCCAATATCCACAGAGACAAGATGCGCTCTGCGCATCTTGCTCTGATTAGCGGTCGTCAAATGCACCGCATAAATGGGGGAATTCCCTCCATTCTACTATTTTCTTCCTAATCCAGCTTGCTTTACTCCAAAAAAGGCTGCCACCATCGGTGACAGCCTTCTCCCATATAACCGGCATGTGCACGCACAGCCGCTCATATATTCCTATCTATAAAATTACAATGTAACTTCTACTTTCTCAAGCTTCCAGATCTCCTGTGCATACTCTTCGATTGTTCTATCAGAAGAGAACTTACCTGCACAAGCAGTGTTGAGCATAACCATCTTAGCCCAGTTAGCCTTATCCTTGTAAGCCTTGTTTACACGCTTCTGTGCATCTGCATAAGAATCGAAATCCTTCAATGTGAAGTATACGTCCTTCATTACAAGAGAATCATATAAGTCACGGAACAATTCCTTATCGCCATTTGAGTAAGTTCCATCTACCAGCTGGTCAAGAACCTTCTTAACCTTTGGATTTGAATTGTAGATGTCCATTGGATAGTAACCGCCATCCTTCTCATACTTCATTACTTCCTCAGCTGAAAGTCCAAAGATAAATGCGTTCTCCTTACCAACTTCCTCTACGATCTCTACGTTTGCACCATCCATCGTACCAAGTGTAACAGCACCGTTCAACATGAACTTCATGTTACCTGTACCGGAAGCCTCACGGGAAGCTGTTGAGATCTGCTCCGATACATCTGCTGCTGCGAAGATGATCTCTGCGTTTGATACACGGTAGTTCTCGATGAATACAACCTTGATCTTGCCCTTGATAGACTTATCATTGTTGATCACGTCTGCTACAGAGTTAATCAGCTTAATTGTAAGCTTTGCTGTCTTGTAACCAGCTGCTGCCTTTGCACCGAAGATAAATGTTGTCGGCTCAAAATCCATATCCGGATTTGCCTTCAACTCATTGTACAGATGCATAACATGAAGGATGTTAAGCTGCTGTCTCTTGTACTCATGAAGTCTCTTAACCTGAACATCGAAGATAGAGTTCGGATCTACATCGATACCATTGTGTTCCTTGATGTACTCAGCCAGACGAACCTTGTTCTTGTACTTAATGTCCATGAACTCCTTCTGAGCCTTCTTGTCTGTTGCGTACTTCTTCAGACCTTCAAGTACCGGAAGATCTGTGATCCAGCCGTCGCCGACCTTCTTTGTAGCCCAGTCAGCAAGCAATGGGTTTGCATGGAGAAGGAATCTTCTCTGTGTAATACCGTTTGTCTTGTTGTTGAACTGCTCCGGACGCATCTCGTAGAAATCACGAAGCTCACGCTTCTTCAAGATTTCTGTATGAAGTTTAGCAACACCGTTTACGGAGTAAGATCCGGCGATAGCAAGGTGAGCCATCTTAACCTGACCATCATAGAGGATAGCCATGCTGCGAACCTTATCCTGGTTGCCCGGATACATATCTTCAATCTTAAGAACGAATCTACGGTTGATCTCATCTACGATCTGATATACTCTAGGAAGAAGCTTCTGGAAGAGGTCGATTGGCCACTTCTCAAGTGCCTCAGCCATGATTGTATGGTTTGTATATGCGCATGTTCTGCAAGTGATATCCCAAGCATCATCCCACTCAAGATTCTCCTCATCAACAAGGATTCTCATAAGCTCTGCTACTGTTACAGTTGGATGTGTATCGTTCAGCTGGAATGTAACCTTGTTTGGAAGATCATGGATATCTGCGTTGTTCTCCTTGAACTTCAGGATTGCTCTCTGTACAGAAGCGGATACGAAGAAGTACTGCTGCTTTAAGCGAAGCTCCTTACCTGAATAATGGTTATCGTTTGGATAAAGTACCTCAACGATGTTACGGGCAAGGTTTGCCTGCTCCACTGCGTTCTGATACTCACCCTTATCAAATGAATTAAGATTGAACTCCTGTACCGGCTCTGCATCCCAGATACGGAGTGTATTTACAACATTATTGCCATATCCAATGATTGGAAGATCATATGGAATCGCACGAACTGCCTGATAATCCTTGTGTACGAAGTAATTCTTTCCCTCTCTGCATTCTGTCGCTACATAGCCACCGAACTTAACCTCTACTTCATACTCCGGACGTTTTACTTCAAATGGATTGCCGTTCTTCAACCAGTTATCCGGCTTCTCGATCTGGTAACCATTCTCGATTGCCTGCTTGAACATACCGTAACGATAACGGATACCACAACCATATGCAGGGTAGTTCAATGTAGCAAGGGAATCCAGGAAACATGCAGCCAGTCTGCCAAGACCACCATTACCAAGTGCTGCATCCGGCTCCTGATCCTCGATCACATTCAAGTCAAAGCCAAGCTCTGCCAATGCTTCCTTCACCTGCTCATAGCATGTGAGGTTGATCATATTATTACCAAGTGCACGGCCCATAAGGAACTCCATAGACAGGTAGTAAACAGTCTTTGCATTCTTCTCCTCGTATGCCTTCTGCGTAGCGATCCAGCGATCAATGATATGATCCTTCACTGCGTAGGACACTGCCTGAAATACCTGTTCCTGTGTTGCTTCATCGATAGTCTTACGGAAAAGGTTTTTGACGTTGTTAATGACGTCCTTCTTGAAGCTTTCCTTATCGAAATCAGCCATCTTCTTCATAGAATTAATCCTCCTTGTTTATGTGCGTATGTGCATCCGAAAATGCCCACACTTATCTTACGTAACATGTCCATATCATCCCCGTTGCTAATCCTCTCATTACCGTTATCGTAGCTTATCCGGCAGCACACCATCATCCGGCATACAATCCTAATTCTCTACGCGATACTCTCCCGTCGCAGACATGTCATTTCAGGGCATCCCAGCCCCATTCCAACACATTCAGTGTAGCAGACATAATTACACGATACAATGAAAAATGTATTTTTCGTTACATCTGCCCATGAATGTGTGAATTAACAAAAAATTTTATACAATTTGCTTGCAAATCCTCTGTTTGATTTGCAGAACTTTACTTATTATTTTATTTACTTACTTCCACGCCGATCGTAACTTTCTCGCCGTTGATGTTCCACTCTTTTGAGTTGTCGCAGGCTGCATCCATCACAAATGCATCGGCAAGTACGACACGCTTGATCTCGTCTGCGTTCTTCTCCATCACGTCTGCGATCTTCGCATTGCCGGTTACATAGACCTTGATGCGGTCTGTTACCTGGAAGTCAGAATCCTTACGCATCGTCTGGATCTTGGAGATCACCTCACGCACATAGCCTTCCTCGATCAGCTCCGGTGTCAGGGTTGTGTCGATAACAACCGTTACATAGTTATCGCCCTCTGTCACATATCCGTCCATCTTCGCTACATCGATCAGCAGATCTTCCTCAGCGAGTGCAATCTCTGTATCATCGGCTGTGAACTTGATCACACCGTCTGCCTTGAGCTCGCTCATCGCTTTGTTGCCATCGACATTTGCAAGGTACTCCTTGATTGCATTCAGATGCTTGCCATACTTTGGTCCGACTGTACGAAGCTGTGGCTTGAACGAGTATGCGGTAAATGCAGACAGGTCTTCCTTGAACTCTACATTCTTCACATTCAGCTCGTCACGCAGGATATCTACGAAATAATCATCCAGTGTCTTTGCAGCCTTGATGTACATATTTGCAATCGGCTGACGGGACTTGATGTTCGCAGTATTTCTTGCGGCACGACCAAATACAACGACCTTCAGTACTTCATCCATGCTTGCTTCAAGCTCCGGATCGATCATGGACTCATTTACCTCCGGGAAGTCACACAGGTGGATAGATTCCGGTGCATTCTTATCTACCGTGCGAACTAAGTTCTGATAGATATCCTCTGTCAAAAACGGAATCATCGGTGCTGCAGCCTTGCAGAGTGTCACAAGTGCTGTATACAGTGTCATGTACGCATTGATCTTATCCTGTGGCATATCCTTTGCCCAGTAACGCTCACGACAACGTCTGACATACCAGTTACTCATATCATCGACAAACTCAGCAAGTGCCTTGGTTGCCTCCGGAATACGGTAGTTGCCCAGATTATCATCTACGGACTTCACCATAGAATTAAGCTTTGACAACAGCCACTTGTCCATCACGGACAGCTTGTCATACTCCAATGTATACTTCGTTGGATCAAACTCGTCAATATTTGCATACAGTACATAGAATGCATATGTGTTCCAGAGCGTACCCATGAACTTTCTCTGGCCTTCGACCACTGCATCCTCATGGAAGCGGTTTGGAAGCCAAGGTGCGGAGTTGCTGTAGAAGTACCAGCGGATTGCATCTGCGCCGTATTTGTTCAGGGCATCCATCGGATCAACCGCGTTACCCTTGGACTTACTCATCTTCTGTCCGTCCTTATCCTGTACGTGACCAAGCACGATAACATTCTTGTAAGGCGCCTTGTCAAAGAGCAATGTGGAGATTGCCATCAGGGAATAGAACCATCCTCTTGTCTGGTCAACCGCCTCACTGATGAAGTCAGCCGGGAAGTTGTCCTCGAAGATATCCTGATTCTCAAACGGATAATGCCACTGTGCAAATGGCATCGCACCGGAATCGAACCAGCAGTCGATAACCTCCGGCACACGCTTCATCTCGCCGCCACAGTCCGGACACTTGATCGTCACTGCATCAATGTATGGACGGTGCAGCTCGATATCATCCGGGCAGTTGTCGCTCATGGATTTCAGTTCCTCGATGGAACCGATTGCATGACGCTTACCACAAGAGCACTCCCAGATATTCAGTGGAGTTCCCCAGTAACGGTTACGGGACAGCCCCCAGTCCTGAACATTTTCCAGCCATGCGCCGAAACGTCCCTTACCGATACCTTCCGGAATCCAGTTTACAGTGTTGTTGTTCTTCACCAGTCTGTCCTTCACTGCGGACATCTTGATGAACCATGTATCTCTCGCATAGTAGATAAGCGGTGTGTCACATCTCCAGCAGTGTGGATACTCATGCTCAAACTTCGGAGCGTCGAACAGAAGTCCTGCCTTCTCCAGATCAACGAGTACCGGCTTATCTGCATCCTTTACGAATAATCCTGCGTAAGGTGTTTCCTTTGTCATATCACCCTTGCCATCGACAAACTGAACGAATGGAAGGTCGTATTTTCTTCCGACGTTTGCATCGTCCTCACCAAATGCCGGTGCGATATGAACGATACCGGTACCATCGGACATCGTTACATAGGAATCGCATGTAATGTAATGTCCCTTCTGTGGAAGCTTTGCCACATACGCCTTTGTGCACTCAAAAAGCGGCTCGTATTCCTTGCCCTCTAATTCCTTACCCTTATAGGTCTCGAGGATTTCATATGCAGGTGTTCCCTCTGCAATCTTCTCTTCTTTGACAAGCTTCTCTGCCATGCCGCCAAGTACCTTGTCAAGCAGAGCCTCTGCCATGTAGTAAGTATAGCCGTCTGCTGCCTTTACCTTGCAGTAGTTCTCATCCGGATTCACACAGAGTGCCACATTACTTGGAAGTGTCCAAGGTGTTGTCGTCCATGCAAGGAAATACGCATCCTCACCGATCACCTTGAAACGTACCACAGCGGAACGTTCCTTGACTGTCTTATACCCCTGTGCTACCTCATGTGACGAAAGCGGTGTTCCACAACGTGGACAATAAGGTACGATCTTGAATCCCTTGTAGAGAAGTCCGTCGTCCCAGATCTTCTTCAATGCCCACCATTCGGACTCGATAAATGTATTGTGATATGTGACATACGGATTATCCATATCTGCCCAGAATCCTACCTTGTTGGAGAATTCTTCCCACATACCTTTGTATTTCCATACGGACTCTTTACATTTGCGGATAAACGGATCTAAGCCATACGCCTCGATCTGCTCCTTGCCATCGATACCAAGCTCCTTCTCGATTTCAAGCTCAACCGGAAGACCATGTGTATCCCATCCGGCCTTACGGATAATCTTATGACCCTTCATTGTCTGATAACGCGGAATCATATCCTTGATCACACGTGTCAGCACATGGCCGATATGCGGCTTGCCGTTTGCAGTTGGAGGGCCGTCATAAAATGTATAAGTCGGCAGGTCTTTCTTCTCTTCGATACTCTTCTCGAAGATCTCGTTCTCTTTCCAGAACTTGAGTACTTTTTCTTCCCGGCTGGTGAAGTCCAGCTTTGTAGAAACCTTTTCGTACATACTTCTATATTTCCTTTCTTATTATGTTTGATTTTCATGCATATCTGTATCTGTCATAAAAATAGATTTCCGTCTGATTCACAGACCTATCCAAGTTTTCAGTATAACGCATAACCCACGAAAATGTCAATAAAACCCTGCCATGTCACTTCCGCCAGTTATAAATATATTTTGTTATCCATTCCGTGAAAACTTGCTCCTTCATTTTTGTAAAAAGGAAATGACATACGACTGTAATTTTGGTATAATAAACGCAGATCGTCAAAAGCTGACACGGAAGGAGTTTCATATGATCAATTTTAAAGTTGGAATTATGGGTGCCGGAAAGATTGCCGGTGTTATTGCAGATACATTAAAGGATTTGGATGCATTCGAAGCATACGCGATTGCTTCCCGCGATACAGAAAAAGCAGCAGCATTTGCCAAAGAACATGGCGTTACAAAATACTATGGTTCTTATGAGGAACTTGTGGCGGATCCGGATGTCGAACTCATCTACATCGCAACCCCTCATTCCCATCATGCAGAGCACGCAAAACTTTGTCTGAATGCAGGAAAACCAGTGCTTGTCGAGAAAGCATTTTCTTACAATGCCGCTACAACCGAGGAAGTTCTGAACCTTGCAAAAGAGAAGAACCTGTTCTGCGGCGAAGCAATGTGGATTCGTTTCATGCCAATGTACCGCCTGATGGCAGAGTACATCCAGAAGGGTGCGATTGGACGTGTGAACAACATTACCTGTTCCCTCGGTTATTCCCTTTTGAGAGAAGAACGGCTGACCAAGCCGGAGCTTGCCGGTGGTGCACTGCTTGATCTTGGTGTATATCCGCTCAATCTGATCTCCATGATCTATGGCAGCGAACCTCCGATGATCGGTTCTACCTGTGCCAAGCTTGACACAGGCGTGGATGCGCAGGAAGCATTGCAGATTTCATACAAAGGTGGCAGATGTGCAAACGCATTTGTCACAATGATGTACCAGCCTGACAACAATGCAAAAATCTATGGTGACCGCGGATATATCGAGATTGACAACATCAACTGTCCGGAGACATTCCGTATTTACAATCAGGATCACAAGCTTGTGCTTGAGACAAAGAAACCGGACAAGCAGACAACCGGTTATGAATTCGAGTTTATCGCTGCCAGAGATGCCATCATCGTTGGTCAGACCGAATGCCCGGAGATGCCGCATGCAGAGACACTCCGCATCATGCAGATCTGCGACTCACTGAGAAATACATGGCAGATCAAATATCCGATGGAATAATCATTTCCGTTAGTAACGCACGCTGCCAGGCGCACATTTAACAAACACCGGACAGAGAGAACGCTTCTCCTTGTCCGGTGTTTTAATTTCCATTCATATATATGTTTGCCGGTTCATTCAAAAAACATACAACGATTCTGTCTCCGCTGCCATAACTCCTGCATCGTCGGAAACTGTTCATGCAGCGACCTCACATACGTCGATCCAATTGCAATCTGATCCGAATTGCACATCGTAATAACGCGGTTTGTATAATCAATATTGCGTACATAGTTTGCATTAATGATTCCACTGCGGGAACATTGCAGGAAATACCATACATCGGCAGCCTCCAGAAGCTGTTGCAGGGTAACATATCGCACAGGATATTTCCCACCATTATTCAGACAGACCTCCATTGACCGGTTAGATGCCAGTATATGACTGACCTTGGCACATTGGATCGGGTATATCACATTCTGGTTCTGGATATACAGCATGCGTGCCTCTATTTTATCCTGCCGCAGCATCGGACATGTGTGCGGACTCGTGCACCAGAGTTCCTCCAGAGCCTGTACAAGTGTTTCACACAACCGATGTTCGAGCGACAAAGTATCAATTACCGCAAAACAACACAGCTCCCTATCACAATAACCATTCGGATCTTCCACGTCAGATATCAATATCATAGGCGTATCCCGATAACGCTTCAACCTGCGCGCGGACTCCATAAACCGGTATGCATCTACAATATTCTGGTGAAACTGCTCCTCCGCTGGCCCGCACACCATTACATCAACCTGATGCTCTACAATAATCTTATAGGCCGCACTATAATTTCTGACAATCTTCACAGAATATTCCAGCGCTAACTGACTTACAACCATACGACTACGTTCTAATATCTCTTCATCCCCCATGACAAACAACACAATTTTTCTTTCCCTCAACACATTCTCCCCCTCGTAAATAAAAAGCAGAAAAACCTCCTCTTGTCTTTCTGCTTTCTTGTCCCCTAGTTACAATATTTCTCTATCAATGTAAGTGCTTCGTCCATCTTATCAACCGGAATCTGTCCGGGTGCCGATGCCTCCGCAAAGCTTGCAAATGTGATTGCACTGCCGAACACCTGACCGCTGATCCGGCTGATTGCCCCCATCTTCCCCATCGACATCGTGACAACCGGTACCTCTGCATACGCTTCCTGCATCATAGCCGTTGCAGCAAGCAGATTCACCACATGCATTTTATTCTCCGGCATCACAGCAATCTTTGCAACATCCGCGCCAAGATCCTGCATACTGCGCAGCCGGTCCACGATCGTGGATGCATCCGGTGTGGTCTGGAAATCATGATTTGACATGATGATCTTTACCCCTTTTTCCTTTGCAATCCCGATCATTTCCTCTGCCTGCTCTGCCCCGGAGAATAACTCGATATCCACCATATCTGCCATTGCTTTTTCAATCACGTGCCGGTTGATCTCGTAGATCGTCGGCGTGTTAAAGGCAAGCTTCTCGCCGCCCTCCGCTTCACTCCGGATCGTAAATAACAACACTTTTTCTGGCAGAATCTCTGCTACCTTCGCAAGCAATCTATCTAACACTTCATAGTCAGGCAAAATATCCAGATAATCGCCACGAAGCTCCACCATATCAATGGCAGAGCTTCTCTGTGACTGTCTTATCTGATCCGCCTGCGCTATGATCTCCTCCTCCGACCGTCCGACCAGCGGCACACAGATCTTCGGCCGGTCAAAGCCGATGATACAATGTTTGATCTTACAATAACGAATCATATAATTTTCCTCTATTTTTACTGTATCTTCTCATAGTACTTGGATTCCAGTGCCTGCAACAGCTGCTCCACAGTATAGTCATCGTCATCCAGATAGATGCTTGCTTCCATACTCAGGAACACACCCGGTTCTACTTCGATCACGGCTGTAACATCCATACATTTCATCTGGAATGCGTTATAAGTCTGTACGTTATAAAGCACATCCTTGTCTTCTACTTTCGCTGTCTGGTTTAACTGTGTATCCAGAATCTCGTAGCTGTCGATGTTGGACATATCATAATAGACAGAATCCAATGCGTCAGATGCAGATTCTGCAGTATATAACCCATACTGTATCGTAGATACCTGCTCTGTCTCAAACATAACACCATACTCATTCGCATACTCGAAGTTAAATCCGTCGATACATCCCTTGATCTTGTATTTCGCACTTCCATCATAGGTCATAACTGATGCATTATCGAGGGTAATCTCATCTGTATTATCGTCGCTGAAATCTGCATCGCTATAGGTAGCTGTGTCTTCGTCGATATCTTCTTCCACCTGATTAAGCAGATCGGAATTTGTTCCAAACAGACTGTTCAATGCATCTATCAGATTTACAAATGCTGTATTGTCAGATAAACGCTCTACCCAAGCATCCATCAACTTCTGGCTTTCTTCACCAAATGTCTGCAGATCGTCCTCTGTCATGGTTGCAAGATCATACACCTTTTTGCTTGCATCCATCTCCTGTACAGAAATCTTCGATGTATCGATCGTCGTATCAATACTTCCATTGCAGAGCGTCTGGTTGGCTGCCTTCAGCTCGAACGAATCAATCGCCACAGCATAGCCGACACCCTTGTTGATGTCTTTGTAAGCACCCTTGTAATTAAACACATAGGTATCTGCGCCTACAATATTGGCATTAACCGTATTCTCAAATGTATTGTCCGCCTTGTTAAATGTCTTCTCCCAGTCAACAGACAGGTACGAAGAAGCGGAGATCTTTACCTTTGTCGTAACCGTATCACCAGACTCTACAACATCCTTTGTGAAATCCAGTCCAATCTCCTTGTCACCGGCAAATGCCTTTACATTTCCATATGTATTTCCGCTGATATCATGTGCCTCGAACTTCACGCCAACGGAAGTGTCTGACACATCAAAGCTTAAGTTTCCTGACAGATCATCCTTACCAGCATCCAGCCAGAAATCATAATCGATCTTCACCATATTCAAGATGTTGATCTTATCGCTACATGTGATCTTAACAGCTCTCTTGCCCTTCACATATACTTTCACACACAGATCATGCTTAATGACACTTGGCACAGCCGCTTTCAACTGATCCATATAATATGTATAGTCGTCTGCACTCATACCAAGCTGATCAAGCGTATCCTGCGAACCTGTTACCGCTTCTGTCAAACCATCGATCGCAGATACACACGCATCCTGCAGATCTTCCTTTGCCCATGTCACATAATATTCCTTGGCTGTTACATTCTCGCCATTGACTGTGATCTTGGCACTTCCCTGCTTCTTAAATTCTGCAGCATCCCAGATTGTCTCCAGCGCACTCACATATCCACTTGTAAGACCTGATCCATCAGAACCAGATGCAAATGCGTTTAAACTGTATCCGGTAAGTGCCGATGCGTCCAGACCAAGTGACTGTCCGGCTGGTGAATTCGCAAGCGCGCCCATCGGATCGTCCGCCGGGTATACAAGATAACCTGCAAGCAACTCCGGTAT
>ENA-USYV01000051-USYV01000051.1-human-gut-metagenome-genome-assembly--contig:-NODE-51-length-108939-cov-10.316869_pt1 | contig 108939 bp, 103 predicted proteins | sample MGYA00250066_ERZ773514 | MGnify/ENA primary metagenome ERZ773514 (study PRJEB29103, sample SAMN06112049) | human gut metagenome | biome: human gut; feature: ankylosing spondylitis patient; material... | reverse complement strand
CGATCAACCTCTCAGTCCGGCTACTGATCGTCGCCTTGGTAAGCCGTTACCTTACCAACTAGCTAATCAGACGCGAGTCCATCTCTGAGCGATAAATCTTTGATCATTGTACCATGCGATACTATGATTTCATGCGGTATTACCATCCGTTTCCAGAAGCTATCCCACTCTCAGAGGCAGGTTACTCACGTGTTACTCACCCGTCCGCCACTAAGAATATCAAAGCAAGCTTCGATATTCTCCGTTCGACTTGCATGTGTTAAGCGTGCCGCCAGCGTTCGTCCTGAGCCAGGATCAAACTCTTTATTTAAGTTGTATATACAGATGCTTACGCATCTTTATATCGATCCTAGCAATCACGATTTCGCTCGCAATTACCTTTGTGATTTTTTCGTCTTTTCTGACTTCTTAAAGTTCCAATCTCTTGGAATTTCAAGGGCTTTTTCGCTTGTAGTGCATTGTTCAATTTTCAAGATACTTTCGAAGCAGCTTTCGTGCTGCAACTTTTATATTATATCACATTCAGAAGTTTTTGTCAAGTAAACATTTTGTGAACCGAAGCTCAGATCGTTTTCTTTTCTTTCCTTCTCGCCGTGACCAGCTTTTCTATTTTATCACATTCTGTCGTTTTTGTCAAGTAAACAATCTGTGAACTGATGTTCAACCCATCATTCTCTTTTCATCCCCGACAGCCTGTCCAAAACAGTCAGCCTATTCATTCTATCACACTTTCACGCTTTTGTCAAGTGAACTTTTCTTGAACAAATTCCACCGGCCGCTGTCGATCTCCCGATCCGCTCTTCCACTTTCTTTCATTCATCTGTCCTCTTGACTACCGCTCCCGTGCGACAGCTTTATTATTATACCACGCTATTTTGACTTTGTCAAGTAAAATTGCACTGTTAGTTTTCTTCTGTAACTAGTTATTATGCCTAAAGAATCCATTTTCTCTTGTATTCTCACCCTTTTCATGATAAAATGACTCTAGCACCTTCCCTATATACATACATTATATTACGAGGTAAAATTATGTTCCAGGAACAAATCAAGCAGCTCCGCTTATCACTCTCTATGACACAAGCTGCCTTTGGCAGTCAGCTAGGCGTCTCCAAGCAATGTGTCAGCAACTGGGAAAAAGGAATCATACGACCATCTATTGAAACATTGACCCGAATTGCCCTTACCTTTCATGTGTCTACAGATTCTCTCCTCGGCATCGAGGAACTATGCAATTCCAAATATGTCGATGTCACAGGTTTAACAGAGACGCAGATTCACCATATAGAGCTTTTTGTCTCAGATCTGCGCACGCAGTCGTCTGCTGAATCTCAAGGCTAGGTTGTGCTGATTTTCGGATTTGCTTTCATTTTCCGAAAAAATTCACGATTCCATGCAAAAAAATCGTTGCATCCTGGCAGAGAATGTGGTATAATAATTTTAGTTTTCATTTGGTGCTGTATGTAATTGTTTCAGACGCATGATAATACAATCCTGATACAGTACCGTTTCACTGATCCCTATGCGTCTGTACTATTTTATCATTACAGAAATTCTATTGATGGAGGTAACATCATGACGGAAAAAGAATTATATCAGAAGTGGCTTGAATGTGCAACAGATGACGCTGATCTGCAAACAGAACTGAAGGCAATTGCCGGAGATGATGCAGCGATCAGTGACCGCTTTTACCGTGATCTGGAATTCGGTACCGGCGGTCTCCGTGGTGTCATTGGTGCTGGCACATACCGTATGAACGTTTATACGGTTCGCCGTGCAACACAGGGTCTGGCCAACTATGTGAACTCTGCATTCACAAACCCCAGCGTTGCCATTTCTTATGACAGCCGCATCAAGTCCGATGTATTTGCAAAGGCTGCTGCGGAAGTGCTGGCTGCAAACGGCATCAAGGTACACATCTATACAGAGCTGATGCCTACTCCGATGCTCTCCTATGCAGTACGTGCGCAGAAGTGCAGCGCAGGTATTATGGTAACCGCCAGCCACAACCCGGCAAAGTACAACGGTTATAAAGTATACGGCAGCGATGGCTGTCAGATGACCATTGACGCCGCAAATGCAGTTCTGGCTGAGATCAATGCACTGGATATTTTCCAGGATGTCAAGCATACCGATTTCGAAGCAGCCATGGCTGACGGCATGATCTCCTACACACCTCAGTCTGTAATCGATGCTTATTACCAGGATGTGCTGAAACAGAGCTTGAATCCGGATCTGTGCGCAAAGAGCGGTCTGAAAATCGTTTACACACCGCTGAACGGCACTGGCAACAAGCCGGTTCGCCACATTCTGTCTGCAATCGGCATCAAGGACGTAACTGTTGTTCCGGAACAGGAAAATCCGGACGGCAACTTCACCACCTGCCCGTATCCGAATCCGGAGATCCGTGAGGCTCTAGAATGCGGTCTGAAACTGTGCCGTGAAGTCAAGCCGGATCTGCTGCTTGCAACTGACCCGGATGCAGACCGTGTTGGTATTGCTGTACCGGACGGAGATGATTACGCTCTGTTCTCCGGCAACGAAGTCGGCGCAATGCTTCTGGAATACATCTGTCAGCAGAGAATTGAAAAGGGTACTATGCCGAAGAATCCGATTGCTGTCAAGACCATCGTTACCACTGACATCGTCAATGCTATTGCCAAGGAATACGGCGTAGAAGTTATCGACGTTCTGACCGGATTTAAGTTTATCGGCGAGCAGATCGGTTTCCTGGAAGAAAAGGGCGAGGAAGACCGCTATATCTTCGGATTTGAAGAAAGCTACGGCTATCTGGCAGGCTCTTATGTTCGGGATAAGGACGCAGTTGTTGCATCCATGCTGATTTGTGAAATGGCTGCTTACTACCGCACCAAGGGCATCTCCATGATCGAGGCTCGCAAGCGAATGTATGAGAAGTACGGCGTTTACGTTCACAGCCAGCACAGCTTTACCTTTGAGGGCGAAAGCGGCATGATCGAGATGCAGAACATCATGACAAAGCTGCGCAACGAGCATCCGACCGAGATCAACGGTTTGAAGGTTGTAAAGTTTGACGACTACCAGACCAGCGTCTCCAAGGATCTGACCACCGGCGAAAAGACAGAGATCACCTTGCCGAAGTCCAACGTTCTGGCATTCACACTGGAACAGGGCGCAAAGGTTGTTATCCGTCCGTCTGGTACTGAGCCGAAGATCAAGGCTTATTACACCGTAACTGCGGATACCAACGAAGAGGGTTCTGTAAAGGAAAAGGCACTGGATACTGCATTCAGCGCAATGATTCTGAACTAATTTTCACTTGTTGAAATAAAGCAAATGCTCTGTCCATGTATATGGGCAGAGCATTTTTGTTGTCCGATAACAGAAAAGCGGAGGGTTTCTGCTGAATCCTCCGCTTTTCGTTGTTTTGCTTATAAAGTGTGGCAGACTTCTGCAAACGGCACCAGCTTTTTCAAAGCTGTACACGCCTGTTCCGCCGCTGCACGAGTCGGGAACAACCCAAACACTGCCGCACCGCTGCCGGTCATCACGCTGCAAAGCGCATCGTGTTCCAGCATACTCTTCCGAATTGCAGCAACTTCGTCCAGGTCAACTGCCAGTTCGAACAGGTTGCCGCAAAGCGGTGCAATTTCTTCCGCAGTTGCCCCATTTCGCAACGCCTGCCGCAGTTCCTGCACAGGCGGATGCTGTGGATTTTGCAAAGCGTCAATCGCACCATATGCCTGTGCGGTGGAAACGCCTGCTGTCCCCTTGGCAATCACCATGCAGTCCGTAGAAAACGCCGGCAGTTTTTCCAATTTCTCGCCGATTCCGGCAGCATATGCCGTTCCGCCGTACAGGAAAAACGGAACATCTGCTCCCAGAGATACCGCAATTTCAGCCAATTTATCCATGCTCAAAGCATTCCCGGTCAGTTCCTGCAATGCCAGCAAAACAGCCGCACCGTCTGTGCTGCCGCCGCCCATGCCAGCCTCCATGGGAATCCGCTTTTTAATGTGTATCTGCACGCCGTCTGTCAACCCGGCAGCATCCAGATAGCGCTGCGCCGCTTTCCAGGCAATATTTTTCGGACTGCACGGCACGCCAGCCACATCACAGGTCAATGCAATGTCCGGCGTATCTGTCAGTTCCACTGTGACTGTATCTGCAATGGAAACTGCCTGGAAAACCGTTTCCAAAAGGTGATAACCGTCCGGACGAGTTCCTGTGACATCTAAGCCCAGGTTGATTTTCGCCGGTGCAGTTCTCGTGACTTTTCTCATGCCTATTCTCCTCTGTGACGGTTCACAAAGCGCTCGATGCGAACCAGTGCCTCCTGGAGATGTTTCAGCGAGTACGCATATGATACACGCACAAATCCTTCGCCGCTCTCCCCGAAAGCATTGCCCGGTACAACAGCCACCTTTTCTTCCTGGAGCAGTGTTTCACAGAATTCCTCACTGCTCATGCCGATGCTGCGAATACATGGGAACATATAGAATGCGCCTTCGGGATTAAAGCAGGTCAGTCCGATTCGGTTGAAACCGTCTACCAGCATCCGGCGGCGGCGGTTGTATTCGTCCACCATCTTCTGTACTTCTTTGTCGCACTCCCGGAGTGCCACGATTGCGGCATACTGGCTCAGTGTCGGCGCACTCATGATTGCATACTGGTGGATTTTCAGCATCTGCTTTGCAATCGGTTCCGGCGCACAGACATAGCCCAGCCGCCAGCCGGTCATGGCAAACGCTTTCGAGAAACCGCTGACGTAGATCGTCCGTTCCCACATTCCGTCGATGGACGCAATGGAGACGTGCTTTCTGCCATAGGTCAGTTCGGAATAAATCTCATCCGACAGCACCAGCACATTGGTGTCCCGCAGTACCTCTGCAATTGCCTCCAGATCTTCCCGTGTCATAATGCCACCGGTGGGATTGTTCGGATACGGCAGAATGAGCAGCTTGGTGCGCTCTGTGATGTGCGAACGCAGTTCCTCTGCTGTCAGCTTGAACTTGTTTTTCAGCTGTGTCGAAATCGGAATCGCCATGCCGTGCATCAGCTCCACAATGGGTTTATAGCAGACAAATGACGGTTCCACGATCAGCACTTCATCTCCCGGATTCACAATGGCACGAATGGCAAGGTCGATTGCCTCCGAACCGCCGACTGTCACCAGTGTTTCATTTTCCGGATGGTATGTCAAATCGTATTTGCGTTTCAGATAATTGCAGATCTCCTGCCGCAAATCTGCCATACCGGAATTTGCTGTATATACCATGCGCTTGCGTTCCAGGCTGTCCACTGCGGCTTTCCGCACCATCCACGGTGTCTGAAAGTCCGGTTCGCCCACGCCAAGGCTGATTACGCCATCCATCATGGCAGCCAAATCGAAAAATTTCCGGATGCCGGACGGCTTCATTTTCTTTACCTGATCTGAAAGAAGCGTGTCATAGTTCAACACGAGTTCTCTCCCCTTTCCTGTTTCCGACCTTACGGGAAATAATAGCCCCGTTCGTCTTTCTCTTCACCTTCGATAATGATACCCTTTTCCTTGTACTTCTTCAGCACGAAATAGGTTGCCGTGGAAAGCACGCCGGCAAGGGTCGCCAGACGCTGCGATACAAACATGGAGACATCCTTCACATTTGTACCTTTTACAGTAACCGACAGATCATATGCACCTGCCATCAGCGCAATACTCTCCACTTCGTCATACTGCATGATGGTATGTGCAATTTCTTCATAGCCGCAGTCACGCTGGGGCGTTACACGCAGCTCGATCACTGCGGTGACCAGGTCTTTGTTGGCAAGCTCGTCATTGACGATCGCACTGTAACCCTTGATGACACCCTCGTTTTCCAGCGCTCGGATGGCGTCGGCGACTTCTGCCTCTGTCACGTCCAGCATAACCGCCAGCTCCGCATTGGTGAGTCGGGCGTTCTGCTGCAATAATTCCAGTAATTGTTCTTTCATGAGAAACCCAGCCTTTCTGAAAATAATATTTGAACCCGGTTAAAGTGTTATAAAAACCGGCTTTCGTTTGACAAAATAACAGGCTCGTGTAAAGCCGGCTGCTTTCGCCAGCGCCACGCCCTCGGCGATCCCTTTGGTCAGATCTTCCGCACAGTGTGCATCCGAACCAAAGGTCAGCACCTCGCCGCCCATCTCCCGATAGAGTTTCAAGTATTCCAGCGTGGGAAAGGGCTTGCCGTACTTCTGGCGATAGCCGGAGGTGTTCAGCTCAATGCCCTTTCCGTTCTCCGCCAGCGCCCGGAAACAACAGCGGATCTGTTCCGCATACGGTTCCAGCGGTACCGGTATCCCTGCCTCGCCCTCGATATAGCGCAGCGGATAGGTAAGGTGACCCAGCACATCGAAGTGACCCCAGCGGCATATGTCATAGAGCTGGCTGAAATACTGTTCCATCAGCGCCGGGATATCTTCCTGCGTATAATCCAGGCAGAAAAAATCCGGCTTATCCAATAGTTCGTGGAGCGATGCAATAATGAAATCCAGCCGCATATCCCGGCTCACAGATTCTGAAAGCCCAAAGTCTGCGTTGGGCTGCCCCATTTCCATGCCGCAAAGCAGGGTCAGACCATTGGCGGCAGCCTGTTCTTTGGCAGCTGTTACCACCTCCAGGGACTGTTCCAGCACGGCGGCGTGGTCGAAGATCTCCCACTCGTTCCGTGGTTCTGTCCCGTAATGAGCCTGTGGGAAATAGCGGTTCATCTCCACGTGTTCCGTCAGTGCCAGCACCGGCAGTTCCAGCTTTTCCGCCTGTGCGATATGTCCGGCAACTGTCCCCGATCCGTCGGGCGAGATTCCCGTGTGGGTGTGACAATCCATCGGCAGCATATGCGTTCCCTCCTGTTCACTATTCCGGAATGCGCCACAGACACACCCCGGATATACAAAAAAGGCTTTCGCCGCCAAATGGGACGAAAGCCTTCGTGTTACCACCCAAGTTCAGAAGTGCCATGGCACTTCCCTCATGCTCCTTTAACGCAGGAAATACGTTCCGGTTTCCCGGAACAGCTCCCGGACAGCACCTGCGCCCCAGCCGTGGCGTTTCCACCAAACACGCCCTCTCTGTGCAGCCTCCGCAGCAGTCAACTCCGTTCATCGCTGATAAATCTATACTTACAGTATAGCAGATTTCCGGTGGGTTGTCAATCTTTTTTTTGAAAAAAACCGATGACGCTTACGCATCCAGCCCGTCTCGCAGGCTCTTGACAAATGCGCCGATCTTTTCCGGAGCAGCCTCACCGCCGTATTCGCCGACCTGGCGCACGATTGCACTGCCCACGATCACGCCGTCACAGTACTTGCTCATCTGCTTTGCTGCCTCCGCACCGGAAATACCGAAACCGACCGCACAGGGTACCTTTGCGTACTTATAGATCTTCTCGAAGAACGGTGCAAAATTGGTGTCGAACTCGCTGCGCACACCGGTCACACCATTGGAAGATACGCAGTACAGGAAACCGGTTGCCTCGGATGCAATCATCTGGATGCGGTCTTCGCTCGCCGGTGTTACCAGGCTGATGTTATGGACGTTATATTTGTCAGCGCTGCCCTGAATCTCATCTTTTTCCTCATACGGGATATCCGGAACAATGACACCGTCAATGCCGCTTTCCTGGCACTCCGCAAAGAAACGGTCTGTGCCGTAGCAGAAAATGGTGTTCAGGTACATCATCAGCAGCAGCGGCACATCTGTCTGCTTCCGCAGACGGCGCACCAACTCGAAAATGCCTACCAGAGTTGTGCCATTTTTCAGAGAACGCTCGCTGGCGCACTGAATGACCGGACCTTCTGCAATCGGGTCAGAGAACGGCACGCCCAGTTCGATCAGATCTGCGCCGTTTTCTACCATTTCCAGCACTGCCTTTTCTGTGCAGTCATAGCCGCCGTCTCCGGCAGTGATAAATGTAATCAGTGCCTTTTTGCCCTCAGCCTTGCACTGTGCCAGTTTTGTATCAATTCTGTTCTTAGTCATCGATCTTCACTCCTCTGTATTCTGCGATCTGCTGCATATCCTTGTCTCCTCTGCCGGAAACGTTAATAATCATGATCTGATCCGGTTTCATCTCCGGTGCGATCTTCATTGCTGCGGCAACAGCATGAGCCGATTCAATTGCCGGGATGATACCCTCTGTCCTGGACAGATATTCCAGTGCCTGCACTGCCTCTTCGTCTGTGATGGGCAGGTATTCTGCACGGCCGGTCTTATAGAGGTTTGCGTGTTCCGGTCCTACGCCGGGATAATCCAGTCCGGCAGAAATGGAGTAAACCGGAGCGATCTGTCCCTCTTCGTTCTGGAGGAAATAGGACTTCATGCCATGGAAAATACCCAGGCTGCCCTTGGCAACGGTTGCCGCATGGAGTTTGGTGTCGATTCCCTTTCCGGCAGCCTCTGCACCAACCAGGCGCACGCTCTCATCCGGAATGAAATCGTAGAACATACCCATTGCATTGGAGCCGCCGCCGACGCAGGCAACGACACAATCCGGCAGTCTGCCCTCTTTTTCCATCAGCTGTTTCTTTGCCTCTTCGCCGATGACCTTCTGGAAGTCACGCACCATGGTCGGATACGGATGCGGTCCCATTACCGAACCGATCAGATAGAATGTGGTGTCGATGTTGGTTGCCCAGTCACGCATTGCCTCGTTGATGGCATCCTTCAGCGTACCTGTGCCGTTGTCCACGCTGTTCACCTTAGCGCCCAGCAGTTCCATCCGGTATACATTCAGACGCTGGCGGCGCACATCTTCCTTGCCCATATAGATCTCGCACTCCATGTCAAACAGTGCGCAGGCAGTTGCAGTTGCCACGCCGTGCTGACCAGCGCCGGTTTCGGCGATAATCCGCTTTTTGCCCATTTTCTTTGCCAGCAGAATCTGTCCCAGCACGTTGTTGATCTTGTGTGCGCCGGTGTGGTTCAGATCTTCCCGCTTCAGATAGATCTTGCAGCCGCCCAGATCTTTTGTCATCCGGTCTGCGTAGTACAGCATCGACGGTCTGCCGGCATAGTCCCGGAGCAGTGTCCGGTATTCTTCCAGAAATTCCGGATCATTGCCGTATTTGGCATAAGCTGCCTCCAGCTCATGCACTGCGTTCATAACGGTTTCCGGCACATACTGTCCGCCGAAAATCCCAAATCTACCTACTTTACCCATGATATCCACCTCGTATAATTGTAACAATTTGTTTCATTTTCTCATAGTCTTTGACGCCGTCGGTCTCAATGCCGCTGGAAAAATCCACGCCGTCCGGCTGCACCAGTGATACAGCCTCAGCCACATTCTCCGGTGTCAGTCCGCCTGCCAGCAGAAAGGACTGGCTGGGTCTTGCGCCAGCGATCAGATTCCAGTCGGCTGTCACGCCTGTGCCGCCTGCCTGTCCGGGAACGTGTCCCTCTAAGATCAGACGGTCTGCACCCAGCTGCTGTGCCGCAGCGATCTCTTCCGGGCTTTGTACCCGTACTGCTTTCCAAATCGGTAAGCCGGTACGCCATCGTACTCCCGAAACGATCTCTGCCGTTTCGCTGCCGTGGAGCTGTATCACATCCAGCGGTACCCGTTTCAGCACCTGTGCGATATGCTCGGGCGTTTCATCGACAAACACACCGACCAGCGCCGTCCTGCCACGCCTTTCCGCCGCAAGCTTTGCCGCCGTTTCGATCGGAACGGTGCGGCGAAAGCCCTCTGACAAGATCATGCCCAGATAATCCGGCTGCAAATCATTGCAGTACGCCACATCTTCCAGCCGCCGGATACCGCAGAATTTGATCTTCATATACCCTCCCGGAGCTGGTGCAGTGTCTCAGTCACATTGCCGCTGCGCATCAGCGTTTCGCCGATGAGTACAGCATCTGCGCCCAGCTGACGCACCATCTGCATATCTGCATGATTCCGGATGCCGCTTTCCGAAACAAACACGGCATTTTCCGGTGCATACGGTCTCAGCTTTGCTACGGTGTCCAGATTCACTTCAAAGGTTTTCAGATTCCGGTTGTTGACGCCCAGGATCTGCGGCTGGAGGAATGCCACGCTTTCCAGTTCCTCCCGGTCGTGTACCTCCACCAGAACTTCCAGCCCCAGCGAATACGCCAGGCGGTACAGTTCCGCCAGACGCTCCGGCGGCAGGACTGCGGCGATCAGCAGGGCGGCATCTGCGCCAATGGCAGCTGCCTCATATACCTGGTACTCGTCAAAAATAAAGTCTTTCCGCAGAATCGGCAGGGAAACTGCTTTCCGGATTGCCGCCAGGTATTCCGACGAGCCTTGGAAATAATGCTCTTCCGTGAGACAGGAGATGGCGTTTGCACCGGCTGCCTCATAGGTCTTGGCAATTTCCACCGGGTGGAAATCCGCACAAATCAGTCCCTTGGACGGAGACGCTTTTTTTACCTCGCAGATGCAGGAAATGGTATCCTTTTTCAGCGCCGCTTTCAGCGAAACCGGTTTGCGGTCAGCCAGAGCTTTTTCCGCCCGGACTTTCATTGCATCCAGACCGCAGGCAGCCTTTTCCCGTTCCAGCTGCTGCGCCCGGTATTTCATAATATCATCTAAGATCATTCCAGCACCTCACGCATTCCGGTTGGTGAATTCCACCAGTTCATGCAGCTTTTCCAGTGCCTTGCCGCTGTCGATCTGCTGTTCTGCCAGCCGGATACCATCTGCAATGGTTGCAGCCTTTCCGGAAACATACAGCGCACAGCCGGCGTTCATCAGAACAATGTTCCGCTTTGCGCCACGAATGGAACCATCCAGAATGCCACGGGTGATCTTCGCATTTTCGTCTGCTATACCGCCGACGATTTCTTCCTTGGATGCCCGTGGGAAACCGAAATCCTCCGGTGCGATCTCGTATTCCGTGATCTTGCCGTCACGTACTTCTGCAACGGATGTTTTATCGGAAATGGAGACCTCATCCAGGCGGTCATTGCCGTAGACGATCATAGCACTCTTGATACCCAGTCCCAGGAGAACACGTGCCATTACCGGCAGCATCGCCTTTTCATATACACCCAGCAGGATGTAGTTGGTGGATGCCGGATTGGTCAGCGGTCCGAGGACGTTGAACACGGTACGGATGCCCAGTTCCTTTCGAGCCGGCGCAACATATTTCATAGCGCCGTGATAGCTCTGTGCGAACAGGAAGGAAATACCGATTTCCTGAATGGATGCCTTTGCCTGTTCCGGTGTGGTCTGAATCTTCACACCCAGGCTTTCCAGCACGTCTGCCGCACCACTCTTGCTGGAAACGCTGCGGTTGCCGTGCTTTGCCACCGGCATTCCGGCAGCGGAAATTACGAAAGAGGAAGTGGTGGAGATGTTAAACGAGTTTGCCAGGTCGCCGCCTGTGCCGACGATCTCAATGGACTCTTCACAGCCGGTGACGTGCTTTGCCTTGTTCCGCATTCCCTTGGCGAAACCGGTAATTTCGTCGATGGTCTCGCCCTTCATGCGCAGTGCCACCAGCAGTCCGGCGATCTGTGCGTTTGTCGCACTGCCGCTCATGATAATATCCATGGCATCCTGTGCCTCTTCCAATGTCAAGTCACAGCCGTCTGCCACTTTTGCAATATACTTTTTCAGTTCTGTTTTCGGACGATCTTCCACAATGGGCGGCAGTTCCACAGACACACCGGGAATCAGATTCAAGAAGTTCGCCAGCATCCGCTTGCCGTCACCGGTGAGCAGCGACTCCGGATGGAACTGCACGCCGTAGGTCTGTGTCTCACGGTGCTGGAGCGCCATGATCTGACCGTTTTCATCCCGTGCTGTTACTTTCAGGCACTCCGGAAAATCCGATTCCTGGGCAATCAGCGAATGATACCTGCCGCAGGAAACCATTTTCGGCAGTCCGGCGAAAATGGGGCTTGTGGTATCCAGTACCATCTGGCTTGCCTTGCCGTGCATCAGATGCGCTGCCCGGACGATTGTGCCGCCGAATGCCTCGCAAATGGACTGATGTCCCAGACAGACACCCAGCATGGGAATCTTGCCGTTGAAGTGACGAATCGTCTCCATGGTGATGCCGGCGTCCTTCGGATAGCCGGGACCAGGGGAAAGGATCAGCGCCTGCGGGTGCATCTCCTCGATCTGTTCTATTGTAATTTCGTCGTTGCGTACCACCTGGATGTCATGATACAGTTCGCCGATATACTGATAGAGATTGTAAGTGAATGAATCATAATTGTCAATCAATAAAATCATTGTTCTGCCTCCTTGATGGCGTTGATGACTGCCAGAGCCTTATTTACGGTTTCATAGTATTCATTTTCGGGTACGGAATCTGCCACGATGCCTGCGCCTGCCTGAACATAAGCCTTATCGTTGGTGAACAGCACGGTGCGGATCGCAATGCAGGTGTTGATGTTGCCGTCGAATCCCAGATAGCCGACCGTTCCGCCGTAAAGCCCACGCTTGCGGTTTTCGAACTGGTCGATCAGCTCCATGGCACGCACTTTCGGTGCGCCGGACAGCGTGCCCGCCGGCAGAATCGCCATCAGTGCATCCAGTGCGGTCTGATCCTGGCGCAGCTTTCCGATCACGTCGGAAACCAGGTGCATTACCTTGGATGCCCGTTCCGTCACCATATAGCGTGTGACCTCGACGCTGCCGAACTCGGAGACCTTACCCACATCGTTGCGTCCCAGGTCTACCAGCATGGTGTGCTCTGCACGTTCCTTGGGGTCTGCGGCAAGTGCCTTTTCGTTGGCAATGTCCTCTTCCGGTGTTCGTCCTCTGGGCTTTGTTCCGGCAATGGGTCGATTGTGGATCACGCCGTTGGTCACCTTTGCCAGCATCTCCGGGGATGCGCCAGCCACATCGTAATCCGGGGTGTGGAAATAGTAGAGATACGGAGACGGATTTGTCGCACGGAGCTTTCGGTAAACGGAAAAGCTGTCCGGCGGATTGCTGATCTCGAACCGCTGAGAAAGCACGATCTGGAAAATATCGCCGTTCTTGATATATTCCTTGGCATCCCGTACCATCTGGCTGTACTGTTCCTTTGTCAGATTGGAGCGAACCACCGATTCGCCGTGATGCCGTCTTTCCTGCGGCTGCGGATTATAGTGACGGACGATGTCTGCCAGTTCCTCAGCTCTCCACTGTGCTGCGGCGTACTGTGCGCCCAGGTCACCGTCTGTGTGCAGGTTCAGAATCACAATGCCGTTGCTGTTCAAGTGGTCGTATGCCAGCAGTTCCTCGTACAGGAACAGGTGGCAGTCCGGCATATGGATGTCATCTTCCGGCACGTTGGTCAGCTTTTTCTCCATATAGCGCACCGTGTCATAGCCGAAATATCCGATGAGACCGCCGGTGAAATTCGGCGCACCCTCCAGCACCGGAGAATGATAAGCCGCCATGCGTTCTTTCAGAAATGCAATGGGATGTGCTACCTCAAAGGTCTCGCTCTTCTCGCCGCTGCGGATTTCAGCGGTGTTTCCGGTGATCCGGATTTCTTCCTTCGGCGAAAAGCCAACGAACGAGTAGCGGTCCCACTGCACGCCGTTGCTGACACTTTCCAGGATAAACGAATTGCGGCTCTCCTGGGAAAATGCCCGGTAGATGTTCAGCGGCGTCTGGTTGTCTGCCGAGAACTCATAGAATACCGGAATGGTGTTGTACTGTTTCGCCAGCGCTTTTACCTCTTCCAATGACGGTCTTAACATGATGCGTTCACTCCTTTATGCAAATAAAAAAAGCCTGATATCCCATTCACATGGGACGTCAGACTTGTTGTCTACGTGTTGCCACCCAATTTCAGAAATGATGCCTTGTTCATTTCCCTCTTCTCAGATACGCCGTATGATACACCGGATATATCCTTCTCCCGATAACGCAGGAGCTGCGGCATCAGTTACTGGGGCAGATGCCCGTTCGCCTCGCTTCTCACAAACCCATTCACCGACAGCGTATACATCGGGATCACACCGTCCCCGACTCTCTGTGCTACCGTTTTGCCGGCTACTTACTTTTGCTCATGGAATTTAATTATTTTTAGTATACGCATTTTTGCTTCATTTGTCAAGTGCTTTCCGGAAAAATCCGTAGATTTCGTGATATCAGACAAATTTGAACAGTTTAGATTTAACGATACGCACAAATTTCGTCGTCATACTGCATATCTTTTCCACACTGCCGCATATGCTTGGACGATACGCAACGCCGTTTCACCGAACAGGAGGTATGACCCATGCTGCAATTTTCTAAAGTTCTGGCATCTCTTTGTGCCGGGTGTCTCTGTACGCTGACCATTCACCAGATCCCTGCCCTGGGCAATGTTCTGCTGCCCCAGACCCACGCCATCCCAGAAACTTCCCCGATTCGCCCGGTGGATGTGATGCCGCTGGAACCCCTGCCGACGCCGGCGGAGACTGCACCGGCGATGTCCATACCGCCTACGGAGACACAGTCACCGCAGACGCAGACAACTGCCGCCGTGGCAACTGCGGTTACTGTTCTGACCGCCACAGCCACTACTACAATACCGCCCGAAACCACAGCTGCCACGGAGTCGGAAACAACTGTCGCAGTAACCTCCACCATCCCGGAAAGTGACCCGTTTTTCCAGGAACACGAGACCTGGTTCAAAGCCTATATGGATTACTGCACCATCACGGACACCGACTCCGTCCAGTACGCCATGGAACAGAACGCCTGGACAGATGACCGGGGACTGCGGCGCATGGCGGACGATTATCTGGTCGCCATGGGGACAGGCTGGCTGGAAAGCGGCTGCGGTGAGCGGTTTGCCGTTACGCTGGAAAACGGCAGCGAATTTACCGTTCGGGTGGGCGATATCAAAGCAGACCAGCACACAGACAAAACGCACCGCTATCGCAGCTGCGAAAGCGGTGCAAATGTTCTGGAATTCATTGTAGATACAGGGATGCTCTCCGGCGAAGCACGAAACGCCGGGACAGTCTCTGTTTACCCGGAACTGTCCGGGAATATCACTGCAATTGTGCCGGCGGAGTGATGTCTCTGGTCAGCCGTTCAAACATCTGCTTGCGTTCCTGTTCCGGCAGCGCCAGATAAAACCGCTGCTTGATCTCCAGGAACGAGCGCAGTTCTGTGAGGATGCTGTAGAGAATCGCCCGGTTTTCAAATGCCGCACGGGTTTCCGGCAGGGCATCCCGGCGGTATGCCGCAAACTGCTCTTCCAGCTGTTCCAGAAGTGCCGTGCAGTCATTTCCCTCATGAAAATGCTGTGCGATCTCTTTCAGAAATGCAGACAAAGGTGTCGCCTGCTCCGGAATCTGATTCAGCCGCAGCAGCTGGCGGTACATCACTTGCAGTACCCGGCACTGTTCCCGGCGCATGGCAGTGTAGCGCATAAAGTAAATATCGTCCTGCCAGGTCTGGTTCTGCAAAAACAGGTCAATTTCCCGGCGCAGTTCCTCAGACAGGCGTTCTGTCCGTGCAAAGCAGCTGTCATCATAGCCAGTATGGTCTACCTCCAGCAGGCGCACGGACATCCGTTCCAGGATGCCCCGGATTTCTTCGTCCAGCTGGCGCTGCATCTCGTGAATCTTTTTCAGATTCCTGGGCATGAACCAGTTGAGACAGACGCCGATGCCGCTGCCGATTACCAGCAGCAGAATTTCGTTTCCCACCATACCGATGGACACGCCGCCGGCAAACATATAGTGGGTCGCCATAACTGCGTTGATGGGCGTTGCATCGTCCATCCGGAAGGCATAGCAGAGCAGCAGGAGCAGCAAAAGCACAATGCCGAACGACCAGGGCGCAGTGCCGCAGAAGTGATAGATCGGCAGGCTGAGCAGGGTCATGATGCCAAATCCGGCAAACCGCCGCACGCTGCTCATCACCGTTTCCCGGCGTGTGTTCTGCACGGTCAGCAGTGTGATAATGCCGGCAGATGCCGCATTTTGCAGTCCCAGCGCCTCCGCCAGCAGAATGGCAGCCACGCCGCCGCCGGCGATTTTCAGCGCTTTCATCCAGTTGACTTGTTTCAGATTGATTCGTTTCAAAATATGTATTTCCTCTTACTTTCCGTACATTACCAGCACATCGCCGGCATGAATTTCCGTGTCGCCCTGGGGAATCAGCGATTCCCTGCCCCGGCGCACCAGCACCACCAGTTCCTCCTGGGGCAGCCGCAGCGCCGCCAGGGTCTTGCCGTTCCAGCTGTGGTCGGCTGTGATCTCCATTTCACTGAGCTGGACATTTTGCAGCTTGCCGCCGCAGTGTCCTGCCGCCAGTACTGCCACATCACCTTCGCAAAGCACCGTGTCCCCTCGTGGCACAACGCTGTCCCCGTCCCGGAGGATGGTCGCCAGCATGGTATCCGGCGGCAGGTGCAGCGCACTGACCGGCTGCCCGATCCAGCTGTTTCCCGGCTCCAGCGGCAGACGCAGCAGTTGAAGTTCTTTCTTTTCTGTATAGTCGTTGAATGTTTTCAGAACGTCCGCTGACTCGTCGATCATGTGCAGCTTTCGGGAGACCAGCGGCAGAAGTGTTCCCTGGAGTGCAATGGAAAACAGCACCACGCAGAATACCAGGTGAAACAGGTCGTATTGCAGCACTGCCCCGCTGGCGGCTGCGGTCAGCGCAAAGATTGCCGAAGTTGCGCCACGCAGTCCTGCCCAGGAGACCAGCAGCTGCTGGGAAAGCTTTGAACGGAACGGTGTGAGCAGCAGCGCCACCACCAGCGGACGCACTACGAAAGTCAGCACCACAGCGATGGCAAGCGCCGGCAGGATCACACTGCCCAGCCGGGACGGTGTACAGAGCAGTCCCAGCAGGAAGAACACCATCAGCTGCATAAAGCTGGTCACGCCGTCGAAAAACAACACCTGGTTTTTCTTGTTGGGAATCTTGGCGTTTCCCAGAATGATGCCGGCGATATAGGCGCTGAGATAGCCGTTTCCGCCCACCAGCACCGGCAGCACATAGGACAAGATTGCCACCGCCGCCATAAAAACGGTATCAAACCCGGAGACCTCAAAGCGAAAGCGCCGGAGAAAAAAGACAGTGCATACCGCAAGGACTGCGCCGATGCCCACGCCGTAGACGATCTGGGCGAAGATCATATACAACATCTTCCCCGGCGTGATCTCCGAGGTCATCATTGCCAGAAGAATGGTCGTCATCAGATATGCCACCGGGTCGTTACTGCCGCTTTCGACTTCCAGCAGGGATGCCGTCCCGTATTTCAGGTTCAGCTTTTTGGAACGGAGAATGGAGAACACGGATGCCGCATCCGTAGAGCCGAGGACTGCACCCATAAGAATGCCCTCCATCCAGCTGGTGTGCAGGGCAAACCGGCAGAATACACCGACACCGAACGCCGTCAGAAACACGCCCAGCGTGGACAGCAGCACGGATTTTCCGGCAACCGGTTTGGCAGCGCTCCACTTTGTGCCGAAACCACCGTAAAAGATAATGAAGATCAGCGCCACGGTACAAAGCGTCTCCGTCATGGCATAATTGTCGAACCGGATATGTAAAATGCCGTCCACGCCGCAGAGCATTCCCACTGCCAGGAATGCCAGCAGCATAGGGATTCCGATTTTGCTGGTCAGCTTATTACAGAGAATGCAGGCAATCATCACAAGGGAAAGCAGCAGTAGAATCAAATTCATGTTTCGTTCCTTTCTGGGTATGTTGGGTGGAAATCAGTCGTCTGGTTCTGTCTTTTTCAGTTGTGTCGTTGTTGCGGCAACAGCAGCCACTTCTGCCGCTCCCTGGGCTTTCAGCAGCGCCGCACATCGGTTCATGGTGCTGCCGGTGGTGAGAACGTCATCGCAGAGCAGGATGCGGCAGCCTTTCAGTGAAACCGTCCCAGCAGAAAACTGCCCGGTGTTTTCCCGCCGCTGTGCCGCAGACAAGGTGTGCTGCTGCCGTCCCGTGCCGTTGTCATGCAAAAGGTCTTTTCGGTATGGGATACGTGTTATGGCGGCAACTTCTTTCGCCAGGACTGCCGCCGGATTGCAGCAGCGTTTCAATTGCTTGCGTCTGGACATAGGAACCGGCGCAACCATATCATAGCCGGACAAGGCATCATTCGCCAGGATGCGTTTCCCCAGTTCTGCGCCGCAGAATCTGCCAAACTGGAGACTGACTGCGGATTTCATGGAAAGGACGCCTTTCCGGGCAGCACCTTCGTATACCGTCAGTGCCACCGCCCGGTCATACGCCAATCCTTCGCCGCAAATGCAGTCATGGACAGGCTTTCCGCACTGTGAACAAAATGCATCTGCCGGATATGCCAGCAGTTCGGTCTGACAGGTCTCACAAAGGTATGCCTGCCAGGGCAGCGACTTTCCGCAGCAGGGACAGGCGTTGGGATAGAGCAGATCCAGCAGGAACAGTTCCAGCTTTCGCCCCAGCCCCATATCTGCCGTCATAGTCTCACCTCCATACCAGAATCATTTATATTTTAGTATACCATACTCCGCCGGAAAATGCAAACAAAAAAGCCATGAGGAAACTGAACTGCTTTGTTCCTCATGGCTTAAATTTCTATTGCTTTGCTTTCTCTTAGGAGAACATCGGGGTAGACAGATAACGCTCACCGGTATCCGGCAGCAGTGCAACGATGGTCTTACCCTTGTTTTCCGGACGCTTTGCCAGCTGGATGGCTGCCCAGACTGCCGCACCGGAAGAAATGCCCACCAGCACGCCCTCTGTTCTGGCGATTTCTCTGCCGATCTCAAACGCATCTTCGTTCTCAATCGCAATGACTTCGTCGTAAACCTTGGTATCCAGTGTTTCCGGCACAAAGCCTGCCCCGATGCCCTGGATCTTGTGCGGACCGGAAACGCCCTCGGACAGCACCGGAGAACCCTTCGGCTCAACTGCAACTACCTTCACGTTGGGGTTCTTGGACTTCAGATACTTGCCCACGCCGGTGATCGTACCGCCTGTGCCGACGCCGGCAACAAAGATATCGACGGTACCGTCTGTGTCATCCCAGATCTCCACGCCGGTGGTCTTTTCGTGAACCTCCGGATTTGCCGGGTTGGTGAACTGAGACGGAATAAAGCTGTTCGGGATCTCTTCTGCCAGTTCCTTTGCCTTGGCGATCGCACCACTCATGCCCTTTGCGCCCTCTGTCAGCACCAGCTCTGCGCCGTATGCCTTCATCAGATTGCGGCGCTCTACGCTCATGGTCTCCGGCATTGCGATAATCAGACGATAACCTCTGGCAGCCGCAATGGAAGCCAGACCAATTCCGGTATTACCGCTGGTCGGTTCGATGATAACGCTGCCCGGTTTCAGCAGACCCTTTGCCTCAGCATCGTCGATCATGCCCTTTGCGATTCTGTCCTTTACGCTGCCTGCCGGATTGAAATATTCCATCTTGCCATAGATTTTTGCCGGCAGTGCTTCTTTTGCCTCCAGATTTGCCAGTTCCAGCAGCGGTGTACCGCCAATCAGATCTGTGATCTTCTGATAAACTTTCATGATATGACTCCCTTTCCGGTAACTTCTATATTACCTATCTGTTTGATATGAATTATACCACACTTCCGGAAAAAAGTCAAGTGTTTTCCGCATCTTCTTTTTGCTTTCGGCAGATTGCATATAGAATGTGTGTGGTTTTGCTGCGTTTTGCATAAATAGGACGATTGGTGGGAATACCGCAATTGCGATAAACGTACCAGCTTGCTTCTTAAAAAGGTGAAAATCGCAGCAGCTGCCGCCGTAGCCTAAGGTCTGGGTTCGTGAAAAGCTGATTTTCTTTAAGCCGCCGTAGGTCACGTCATCCACGTCGCAAAACAAACTGCACAGCTCCGCACAGCCGTTTTCCACACAGGCGGTATGCCAGAGACACTTTGTGATAGTGATGTCAAAGTAGTTCTTGCCGGCTGCCTGCGTGCTTTCCTGCAAATCGGTGGTACGCATGATCTTGAGAAAGACCCTGCTGTAAATGGCGTAGAATCCCGGCACCAGTTCCATCTTTGCCGTGGAGGAATGCTTTTTTGCAGCAACTTTGTCCATCATATACTTCCGCATATGCCGGAACACATCCTCCTGGGAAAAGCCGGTCTTTTGCAGTGCCAGGTACAGCGCAATGCGTGGCAGAATGGTCTGCGTCAGCGTTTTCATCTGGTTTTTCGACTTACCCTTTGTGTTTTCGATCAGCGTCCGGAGCGATTTCTCCTGCGCATCAAACAAAGCGCTGCTTTTGCCGCTTTCGAATTCCTCTTCTAAAAATGCTCTGATCTGTTTTTGCTGTTTGATTTTCATTGTGATAACACCTCACTGATGCTCTGTATCATTTCGTCTGCTGTACCGAAAATCACAATATGCCGCACCTTCTGCAATTGTCCCGGTTCTCACCAGCTTCATATTCATAATATCCGCAAGCACATAGTCCATCCGGCACATATAGGCGGTCAATTCCGGACAGCCCTCATCCTGGCACAGTTTATATGCACCGCATTCATGATAGTCGTATCCCAGGTCATATTCCCCGTTTCCCGGCAGAATATCAACGACCCAGTCGTTTTCATAGCGGCGCTTATGGCTGTCCGCAGACCATTGCAGTCTGCCCGGCATTTTCTTCGGGTCTAAATAATGCTCCACATCCCCGATTGCCTTGTGGAATAACTTCGATGCGCACAGTCCGTCACGAAGTATCTCATAATTTTCCTCAGCCGGCTTTCCGGTACTCCGGTTCATTGCAATGAAATAGGTTGCCATAATGTAAGAACTCAAAAGCCGGGATTTTCCGATTTCTTTTGCCCTCCCGATGATCTTCTTGTGTTCTTCATTGATCTTCCCGGAGACATCCTTGGAAAAACCTCGTCTCTTCAGCTCTGCTTTTACTGCGCTGTGATAAAAGTGATACAGTACTTTTACATTAAGTGTATTCTTCATGTTTTCTCTCCTCGCAACGTCTGATTCTCAAAAAAGCGTGCATATCCATGCAACCAAGGCACAGGCAGGAATGTACACGATAAAGTGGATGATATGGCTTTTCTTGTTGTATCCGAACATATGCGGCCCGACGATGCCTTTCAGCTCCGGATAAAAGTGGGGAAAGAAATTCGAGTGACAGAGCAGTACCCAGTCAAAAAAGAAGATGTCGTACACTTCCATCAGATAGAGCATCACAAGAAACCGCACAAAGAATTGCAGAAAACCAAAATCATTTTTGATTCCGTCCCCTATCGCAAGAGCGGCTGCGCCCAGAAACGTGAGCAGTGCAACTGCGATAATCAGCCAGCCAATTATGTGAGCGCCCCGAAACCGTTCCTTTGTGTCGGGAATTGCCGCCAGATTTTCCTTTGGCGCAGAGGAAAAGAACCGCTTATCCTGAACAAATCCGACACCGCCATACAAAATGAGAAAGTACGCCGCCATAATCATGACCGCCGCAAGCAGTGTTATCCACATTTTCATCACCTCAAAAACATACTTTCGAAAAATGTCCTCGTTCTTCATATATTTCCATTATATCACATTTCACAAGAAAGCACAAGACGATTCTCCATATATTGCATATTTTCCCCACAAAGAAAACCGACAGAAAAAATTTGCATTTCCCATCGGTTTATGGTATAATAAAAGTTACTGTGCCGTTATGGCTGTGACATTTGATACGAGCCTGTCCGCAGGCTCCGGAAAGGACATCATCATCTTGAACAAAGCATTTCGAAAAGGCGTTCTCCAGGGCATTCCCATTGCCCTGGGCTATCTCTCCGTCTCCTTTGGATTCGGCATCCTGGCGGTGCGTGCCGGGCTTTCTATCCCTGCCGCCGTGGCAATTTCTGTCACCAATGTTACCTCCGCCGGACAGGCTGCCGGCGTAGGTGTTATCGCTGCCGGCGGTTCTTATCTGGAAATGGCGCTTACCCAGCTGACCATCAACTTCCGCTATGCCCTTATGGGCTTTTCCCTGTCCCAGAAACTGGACGAAAAGTTTCACCTGCCCCAGCGCATGACAACGGCGTTCGGCATCACTGACGAAATCTTCGCCGTTGCCTCTTCCCAGCCGGGAATGATCTGCCCGGCATATCTGTACGGGCTGATTGCCATTGCATTCCTGGGCTGGGTACTGGGGACACTGCTGGGTGCTGCTGCCGGACAGATCCTGCCGAAGTTTATCATTGACGCCATGGGCATTGTGCTGTACGGTATGTTCCTGGCAATCATCGTACCGGTAGCCCGGAAAAAGAAAAGCGTCCTCACCGTGGTGATTCTGGCGGCGCTGTGCAGCATCCTCTTCAAATATGTCTTTACGGCAGTCTCCAGCGGATTCGCCATCATTCTGTGTGCGGTGCTGGCGTCGGTAGTCGGGGCGATCTTTTTCCCCATTCCGGAGGAGGAGCGAACATGAGTCTGATACTTTATATTGCCATTATGGCTGGCGTGACCTATCTCATTCGGGTAGTGCCGTTTACCGTGTTCCGGAAGAAGATCCAGAACCATTTCCTGCAAAGCTTTCTCTATTACATTCCCTATGCGGTGCTGAGTGCCATGACCATTCCGGCAATCTTTTACTCCACGGGCAGCATGGTGACTGCGGCGGTGGGAACCGTCGTTGCGGTCGTGCTGGCTTACTTCAACCTGCCGCTGATCGTGGTAGCACTTGCAGCATCGGCAGCAGCGCTGGTGACAGGATTCCTGGTATAAGCGCCTGCTCTATCTCCAAAAAACACATCCTCTGTGTGCAGTCGGCATATGGAGGATTTTTTAGAGTGTGTCACACTTAGCATTGTCAGACAGTTATGATATGCAGACGGGTGAAAGTACAGCGCACCGAAAAAAATTTGCAAAGCCTGTCACAATCGGGCATTGTCAAACGGTTATGATATGCAGACGGGTGAAAGACCGATGCACAGGAACGGCAGCCCGTCTCAGAAAGAGGTGAAACTATGGCAGCGAACAAAGACCAGGAAAAGCTCGATCAGCTCTATGCGCTCTACGAGCAGCCCATGTACCGCATCGCTTACGCAATCCTGCATCACACAGAACAGGCGGAAGATGCTGTATCCGATGCGTTTCTCCGAATCATGAAGAATCTGAAAAAGATCGGCAACGTACAAAGCGAAAAGACAAAGCACTATATCGTTTGTATCATTCGCAGTACGGCGATCAACCAATACCGGCAGAATCAGCGGGATTCGGAACGCTATACCGTGTGGGACGACCGCATTTTGCAGGTACCCAGCCAGAAAGACGACATGGAACAGCTGCTCGCAAACATCACAGAAGAAGAGACCATCGCAGAACTTCTGGAACCGCTGAATGAAACGGACCGGCAGATCATCCTCATGCGGTGCGAAGAAGAGCTGTCTTTCCGGGAAATTGCCGAGCGGCTCTCCATCCAGGAGGCTGCTGCAAGAAAACGCTTTGAACGTGCCAAGAAGGCGCTTCAGAAAAAGAAAGGGGATATTTGCTATGAAACACGACTCTTTTCCGTATAACGAAACCGAATGGAATAAAATTGTAGACGATGCCTTTGCACCGGATGCACAGCCCCATGTCTTTTCGGAACGCTACACCAGCCGGAAGCAGGAATTCCGGCGCCAGATGGAGGAATCTCATATGAAACAGCATAAATTCCGCATGAAGAAATCTCTGACCGCAGCTGTAGCAGTTGCCGCAGCAATCGTAGTTATCCCGACCGCCGTATACGCATCCACCCAGATCCGTGGCTATTTCCAGAACGGCGGCGGCGAGTATCAGCAGGAAATGGTGATCCCGAAGAGCGACAGCGTTTCTGACCAGATCATGGCGCTGCAGGTCGGCTGGATGCCGGACGGCATGGCAACCGATCCCAACAGCGGAAAGTACAGAGACCCCAACGGCCGCAGCATAACCATGCTGTTCTACAAAATGGACAACACGGACGATGCTCTGACACACACCGTCAACTACAGCGTTTCTCAGGAGACACTCACCTGCGGCAGCAATACCGTTCTCTATGCGGTGACTGACACCACGGGAGTGTCCGGCAAGGATGTTTTTGACAAGGATGTCTGGGTCGCATTCCCGGATTCCAATTATGCCGTACAGCTCTATGCAACAACCGGCGTGACAAAGGAAGAGATCGAAAAGATCGCAGAAAATCTCAGTCTGACACCTTCTGACAAGGAGACAGCTGAGCTGTGGAGCGGTGAGCCGCAGGAAGAAGCGACTGGCGGAACCGATGAGGTCTACAAGGTCGATGACTATACCATTCAGCAGATCGGTGACACCATTCGTTCGGATTTCTATGATGATGATGATAAATATTCCCGCGTCACTGTCAAGCTGGACAGCGTTTCCGTCCAGGATAACTTTGACGGACTTCCGGCAGTGGATGACATCGGCAACCCGGTGGACTACAGCCAGTATCTCAATGCAGACGGTACGGTCAAGGATGATGTGCGCACATGGTACTCCCGTGGCGACGGCGTGAACACCCTGGATGAAAAGGTCAAGGAAGAGACGGTTCCCCAGCGTGTCCTTGTGATGCACCTGAGCTACACCAACGAGAGCAGCATTACGCAGGAGATCTGCGTTTGCCCGAATCTGCTCCAGAAGAACGGTGACAGACTGGATTACGGCGCGGTTGCCTGCGAGCCAACGGATGAAACCATGTACTGCAATGGCACATTGGACGACTTGAAGTATGGTGAGTTCTTCCTGTTTACCACTGACAGAGACCACAGCAAGAACAACATCACCAATGTTGCACCGGGCGAAACCGTTGAGGCAACTGTGGCATTCCTCATGGATGCGGACGAATTGCAGGATCTGTATGCTGATATCCTGGGCTACGGTCAGAAAACGATAGTTTCCCTGGGTGACTTACAGTAAACATATCCAACAGCCAGTGATAACTTCTACAACAACTTCCAATTTTTCTCCCAATTGACAGAACGAGCGCTGTGTGATTTTCTCCGCACGCAGAAACGTTCTGCCTCATAGAACCTGTCTTCACAAGAAATATATGTGGATTTTCGAGCATAATTTTGTTGCAGACAAGAAAAAAATACGCAGGCGGGCTGTCGCCCGGCAAGTATTTTTTCCGCAGTATGCAGCAAAATTTGCCGAAAAGACACGTGTATACGCTTGTGAAGACAGGTTCATAGATCAACACGCCCCGTATGCGGCTCATCCCTTCGCATACGGGGCGTGTTTTGGTTTATTTAGGCGCAAATGATGCGCAGTGCTGATGCTGTTTTACTGCCCGTTTCCCATATCGCCCCAGTCGGTCAGTTCCATGGTGGCGCTGGCGTTAAGGCTGGAATCGGCACGGATGCCGGCATCAAAGGCATAAGAACCTGCACAGGCGATCATAGCGCCGTTGTCTCCGCAGAGGGAAAGCGGCGGCATATACAGGGTGAAGTTCCGCTTGTCACAGGCTTTTTGCAGGGATTCCCGGACGCCGCTGTTGGCGGAAACGCCGCCGGCAATGGCGATGGTGGAATAGCCGTGTTCCACTGCCGCACGGATGGTGTGTTCTGTCAGCACCTCGGAGATCGTCGCCTGCACCGATGCCGCCAGATCCTCCCGGCAGATGGTCTCGCCTTTCTGCTGGGCGTTGTGGAGCAGATTCACCACGGCAGTTTTCAGCCCGGAAAAGCTGAAGTCATAGGCATTTTCTGCGATTTTCGGTTTCGGCAGAGAGAATGCTTTCGGGTTGCCGGACTTGGATGCCTTGTCCAGGTGAATGCCGCCGGGATAGGGATAGCCCATGGCACGGGCGCACTTGTCGAAGCATTCCCCTGCGGCATCGTCCCGTGTCCGTCCCAGGATGCGGAATTTGGTATAAGTCAGCACCTCCACCAGATGGCTGTGACCGCCGCTAACCACCAGGCAGAGATAAGGCGGTTTCAGTTCCGGGTGTGCAATGTAGTTCGCCGCAATATGTCCTGCCAGATGGTGCGTCGGCACAAGGGGTTTTCCGGCGGCAAGTGCCAGCCCCTTGGCAAAGTTCACACCCACCAGCAGCGCCCCGATCAGTCCGGGATATGCGGTCACGGCAATACCGTCCAGTTCCGCCAAGATAACACCGGCATCGTCCAGTGCCTTCTGTACCACGGGCAGCACGTTTTCGCAGTGCCTGCGGGAGGCGATCTCCGGCACAACGCCGCCGTATTGTTTGTGTTCCTCTACCTGTGAGGAAACCACGTTGGAGAGGATCTCCGTATGGTCTCGTGCAACGCTCGCTGCGGTTTCGTCGCAGGAGCTTTCAATTCCTAATATCAGCATAGCTGCATCTCCATTTCTGTGAACTTTATCACAATACCGCAAAGCCGTACCATGTGCTTATCCGGTATTTTATTTTTTCTGAACGGTATACTGCCTTGCAATACGGCATTCCGGTGCAAGATCGAACGAATACAAAACCGCCGCAAACAGCCATTCCAATGGCTTCATCAGCAAATACACCAGATCCGCCCGAAACGGCGTAGTGATTTTTTGCGAAAGCGGATAGCCGTGATTATCGTAGAAATGCCGTACCAGCCGGTGCAGATGCGGCAGACGTTCCTGAAGCAGTTCTTCAAAGGCATTCGCCACGGCAAGCTGTCGGTTTACCACGATCACAGCACCACGGCGATACCCCAGCCGAAGCGGACGCACCAGTTTCCGGTGTCCGCCGGCGGCAACTGTACAAAGATAATGTCCCTTATATTCCAAAGGAGGCGGCGGAAGCTGCTGTGAAAATGTCCAGTCCGCCGTCTGGGTAAACGCTTGAACTGTGCCGTCTGCACCTTGTCCGCAAAGAATCAGCACTATTTCCAGCACTGCCGCAAGGGGCAGCACCAGCAAAAAGGCAGCCAGCCGAAAATGTGACGTCTTTTCTAAAAACTGATACAGCCGAAGCACCCAACGCCGCCGGAATACTATCTGTCGTTCCCGCAGAAGCCTTGTCTGTCCGGCGATATGCCGGCGGATTCCCATCGCAGACAACAGCAGCAGATTGCCGTGATAAAGGTAGAAATACCAATCCAGAAACCTGTGAAGATCTGCCTGTTCGGCAATCTGCACTGCCAGAAGTATCTGCATGATATTTCCCACCAGCACCCCTGCCACTGCACCGGCAGAAACCAGCGGCGGCAACTGTTCCGGTCTGCACCAGAGCAAAAGCACCAACCCGACGATTCCCACCAAAACCGGCAGCCAGAAAGAAAGCGCATGCGACGAGTCGATCAGATTGTGGGTCTGAAAGGTATATGTCGCCTGGTCATAATCCTTTCCGCTATATTCAAACTCCACGCACAACAGAAGAAAATACTCTGCCGCACCAATTCCCATGGAAAGTCCGGCAAACACTCTGGGAGCCAGCTTTCTCCTGCCGCTGCACTCCGCAAAAAGATTCCACAAATTCAGTGCAGTCAGCACAAACGGAGGTACAAGCAACAATGCCCAAAGCAGAAAAGCTTTCAGTTGCATTAGCAGTTCCGTCATGTTTTTTTCACCTCTCGTGTCATCAGCACAGCACCTTCCTCTGGATCGTGATAATACCGTTTCCGAAAGCCCACCTGCCGATAGCCTGCGGATTCATACAGGGCAATGGCGGCGGCGTTGGACTCCCGCACTTCCAGCCAGAATTCGCTTTCCGGGAACTGCCCGTGCGCCCAGTCCAGCAGCTGTCTTCCGATGCCCTGCCGCCGGAACGCCGGCGAAACGGCAATATCGTCCAGATTTACGGCGTCGCCGGTACGGGATACTGCCGCATAGCCGCAGAGTTTCCCATCCACTTTGGCGCACCAGATGCGGTTGTAGCAGCAGCACATGGTCTGCCGGAAAACATTTTCCGACCACGGATCGGGAAAGCACTGCTCTGCCAGTTCCGCCAGCACCGCCAGATCCTGTTCCGATGCCGGAACGATCTCAGCCTTTTGCTTCATACCAACTCTCCCCCATACTTACATCTGCCGTCAGCGGCACCGGGAACTTTGCCTGCTCCTCCGGCGAAAGGGTGTTGCGGATCACGTTCTGCATTTCTTCCCCCAGCACCTTTCCGGCAAGCACAGCGTGCTGTTCCGGCACTTCTACGATCAGTTCATCGTGTACCTGCAAGATCAGCTTTGCATCCGGCACATCCCGTTTCAGCCGCTGGTACACATAGATCATGGCAAGCTTGATGATATCTGCCGCTGTTCCCTGAATGGGCGTGTTCATGGCGATGCGCTTTCCAGCCGCCTGCACCATTTTATTGGACGCCAGCAGTTCCGGCACAGGCCGCCGCCGCTTGAAATAGGTGGTGACATAACCGTTGATCTTCGCCGTGTCCACAGTCTTATCCATAAATGCGCCGACGCTGGGGAACTGTGCCATGTAGTTCTGGATATACTGGTTCGCCTGGCGCACGGTAACATGGATATCCTGGGACAGGGAAAAAGCACCCATGCCATAGAGGATGCCGAAGTTTACCGCTTTGGCTGCGCTCCGCATTTCCGGTGTTACCATTTCACGGGGCATATCGAATACCTGCGCCGCAGTGGCTGCGTGAATGTCTGCGCCGCTGAGGAACGCCTCCTGCATCTGCTTGTCGCCGCTGAGGTTTGCCAGCAGCCGCAGTTCGATCTGGCTGTAGTCCGCATCCAGCAGTACGCAGCCCTCCCGTGCCACAAAGAATTTCCGCATATTTCGTCCCAGCTCTGTGCGCACCGGGATATTCTGCAGGTTCGGCTCTGTGGAGGAGATACGTCCCGTCCGGGTCTCCGTCTGTTTGTATACAGTGTGGATTCTGCCGTCCTCGCCCACCGTTTTCAGCAGCCCGTCTACGTAGGTAGAACGCAGCTTGCTGTACTGCCGCCATTTCAGCACATAGTCCACGATGGCATATTCGCCCCGGAGCTTTTCCAGAATGTCCGCATTGGTGGAATAGCCGGTCTTGGTTTTTTTGCCATGGGGCAGCTGCATTTCACCGAACAGCACCTCACCCAGCTGTTTGGGTGAACCGATATTAAAGGTATGCCCTGCCTCGTCATAGACCATCTGCTGCATTTCTTCCAGCTGTTCGGACAGGTATACGCCGAAATCCCGGACACCCTGCTGGTCGATGGCGATGCCGTCATGTTCCATTGCCGCCAGCACAACGGTCAGCTGCTGTTCGAAGTGCAGCAGACGGGTCATATCCTGTTCCTCTACCAGTTTCTGCATGGCAGTACAGAGTCCCGGCAGTGCCGCCAGATCTGCAAATTCGCCCTGGCTCCGGTGATACGGCACGTGATAAGTCACGCAGAGCCTTTCAATTTCGTATGCAGACGTGGTGGAGTTCAGCAGATATGCGGCAATTTCGCCGTCCTGTGCTGACGGGGATTCGCTGTCCGGCGTTACGCCGTGTGCCAGCAGCCAGCGATACTGGGGCTTTGCACTGAAAGTGAGACGCTGCATCTGGAACAGCTCCTGCCACAGGCTTTCTTCAGTCGTGGTGTAGACGATTTCCGGGGCATCCGGGTGAGAAACGCAGACACGTGTTCCATCAAACAGACAGCACGGCAGCTGCTCCGGTGCAGCCTTCCAGCGTTTCAAAATTTCCGCCGTGAGCGGCTGTTCTGTCAGATCCTTTGCCTTCTCTGCCGGTGCAGCTTTTGCTGTGTCCGATGCGCCGGCAGATTCTCCGGAAAGTTTCAGCTTGTCCAGCAGTTTTGCCATTTCCAGTTCCAGCAGTAGCTTTCGCACTTCCTCTGTCTGCACCGGCTGCGGCACATAGTCATGCACATCTGTGTCAATGGGGACATCCGTCACGATGGTTGCCAGCCACTTGCTTTCCTTTGCCGCATCTTGTCCCACGGTCAACTTAGTGTGTACCGATTTGGTCAGCTTTGCCTCTTCCAGGTGGGCATACAGATTCTCGATCGTTTCCCACTCCTGCACCAACTTGGACGCCGTTTTCTGTCCCACGCCTGCCACGCCGGAAATGTTGTCCGAGCTGTCCCCCATGAGTGCTTTCAAATCAATCAGTGACAGCGGCGCAAACCCGTATTCCTCCCGGAAACGCTCCGGCGTAAACGGGATCGTCTCCTTATTGGTGGTCAGACGCACGGTCACCCGGTCGTTGACCAGCTGTAAGCTGTCCCGGTCTCCGGTCAGAATCACGCAGTCTGCATCCTGCGCTTTACAGGCGGCAGCCAGCGTTCCCAGAATGTCGTCTGCCTCGTAGCCCTCACAGGTCACTACCCGGATGCCCAGCAGTGTCAGCAGCTGTTTCATATAGGGCAGCTGCATGGCAAGCTCCTCCGGCATTCCCTTTCGGTTTGCCTTATAGGACGCCACCGCCTTGTGCCGGAACGTGGGCTTGCGCAGGTCGAACGCCACTGCAATTGCATCGGGCTGTACCTCGTCCCGATTTTTCAGAAAGATATTCATAAAGCCAAAAATGGCATGGGTAAAAATGCCCTGTGTATTGCTCAGCGGACGTATTCCGTAGAACGCACGGTTCAGAATACTGTTTCCGTCAATGGCAAGTAATTTCATATATTCCTCCTGTCGCCAGAACCAATGGTGCTGACTGGTTTCAGTTTGGGCAGCACCGCACAAAGCTTATGCAGCGTAGGGTGTTGCCTTTGGGTTCTTATCTAGTATAACACATTTTTGCGGAATTGTACAGGATTTTTACAGCTCGGAAATCAATTTCCATGATAGCCTCCCCTGAAAGGGGAGGGGGACCGCCGTTAGGCGGTGGAGAGGTTTTTTATTATGACGTTTTCGGCATATAAGCGGAAACCCCTCAGTCAGTGCTACGCACTGCCAGCTCCCCTTTCAGGGGCGCCTCACTTGCCAAATTTCATAATATTGTACAATTTTAATCAATATATTTTTGAAAATTGATTTCCGTGTTTTTGCAGTAACAGCGTTTCAACGTACACTGCCGCACCTGCATTTCCCACACAAAACAAAACACGCAGTCCCGGAAATCTTCCCGAAACTGCGTGTTATTTTCTGGTCTGAGTGACCCGACTTGAACGGGCGGCCTCTACCACCCCAAGGTAGCACGCTACCAACTGCGCCACACCCAGATAAAGTGCTTTCTGCACACCAGCATATATGATTATAGCATATTCCTTTCCGATTGTCAATAACTGCCGAGAAAACTATTTGTGATATAGATAAATCAAGAAACAAACTGTATTGACCGATACTCCAGAGGAATTACATTTCGCTGTCGAAGATGCACTTTTTCTCAATTGCACTACCGAATTCCGACTTCCACTGGATATGCAGGTCGCTGTTGTCCCATCCGGAAAGCGCATCATTTTCCATATGCAGTGCGATCATCAGATCATATCGGTTCTCACGGGGTGTTACATTTTCCTTGATCTCCACCGCCTGGATGCCCGGAATTTTTACTGCATCCGCATACAGTGTCCGCACCTTTTCAGCAAGGCGCTTTTTGTCTACGCCCTGTACCCATTTCACAATAATATAATGTACCATATTGTTTTCCCTCCGTTTTTAGAAGTTGTTTCTGTAGAGTTTTAGCCAGTCATCAACAGAAAGACCGCCGATCTCCTCGAACACAACGTTTTCCCATCGTTCCCGTAATGACCGACCGTCATAGATCGGCGCATTCAGTAATTCATAAGCCGTATCAAATTCACAGCCATCCGGAACATCGCAGTAACCAACCCAATATGGTTTCTGAAACGCTCTCAGACAGCCCAGGTAGTGTTCGGATTTGTCAGCGTCATCGTTAAAATAAAAGCGTGTTTCATCCACCAGGAACATATGATCCCGTTCTAAAATCCACAGGAATTTTTCATAAGAAAAAGGGTTGCCTGTTGTCATATTTTCCCTCCATGCCGTGCTTGTATTACTTCCAGTTTACATTATAGCACAGCAAAGTCAGAAATGCAACATTCTCCGCACAACTTCAAAAAAGAGCATCTCAGCCAAATTAGCCGAAATGCCCTCTTTTTCTATTTACATGGAAAATCCACGCAGTTTCTTAGAATTTGCCAGCCTTAGCAGCCTCTTCAACAGATACTGCAACAGCAACAGTCGCACCAACCATCGGGTTGTTGCCCATGCCGATCAGACCCATCATTTCTACGTGAGCCGGAACGGAAGAGGAACCTGCGAACTGTGCGTCAGAGTGCATACGTCCCATTGTATCGGTCATACCATAGGATGCCGGGCCTGCTGCCATGTTGTCCGGGTGCAGGGTACGGCCTGTACCGCCGCCGGATGCAACAGAGAAGTACTTCTTGCCCTTTTCGATACATTCCTTCTTGTAAGTACCAGCTACCGGGTGCTGGAAACGTGTCGGGTTGGTGGAGTTACCAGTGATGGAAACGTCTACGCCTTCCTTCCACATGATTGCAACGCCTTCGGTAACGTCATTTGCACCGTAGCAGTTAACCTTTGCACGAGGGCTGTTTGCATCCTTGGAATAGCACTTGCGGAATACTTCCTTGACTTCGCCGGTGTAGTAGTCCATCTCGGTCTCTACATAGGTAAAGCCGTTTACACGAGCGATGATCTGTGCAGCGTCCTTGCCCAGACCGTTCAGGATAACACGCAGCGGTTCCTTACGAACCTTGTTTGCCTTTTCAGCAATACCGATCGCACCCTCAGCAGCAGCGAAAGATTCGTGACCAGCCAGGAATGCGAAACACTTGGTGTCTTCTTCCAGCAGCATCTTGCCCAGGTTACCGTGACCCAGACCAACTTTTCTCTGGTCAGCAACAGAGCCAGGGATGCAGAATGCCTGCAGACCTTCACCGATTGCAGCAGCAGCGTCAGCAGCTCTGCGGCAGCCCTTCTTGATTGCGATAGCTGCGCCAACGGTATAAGCCCACTTTGCGTTTTCGAAACAGATCGGCTGAATGCCCTCTACCATCTTGTATACATCCAGGCCAGCTGCCTTGGTTACTTCAGCAGCGCCCTCAATAGAGTCGATGCCATATTCTTTCAGAACAGCCAGAATCTGCTTTTCTCTTCTCTCATATGATTCAAATAATGCCATGGGTTGTTTCCTCCTGTTCCTTATTCTTTTCTCGGGTCAACAAACTTCACTGCATCAGCAACACGGCCATACTGACCCTGTGCCTTTTCGAAAGCAGTGTTTGCATCGTCGCCAGCCTTGATGAAGTCCATCATCTTGCCGAAGTTTACAAACTTGTAGCCGATGATCTCATCATCTTCGTCCAGAGCAATCTTGGTAACATAGCCATCGGTCATTTCCAGATAGCGGGGACCCTTCTTCAGAGTGCTGTACATGGTACCAACCTGAGAACGCAGACCCTTACCCAGATCTTCCAGACCAGCGCCGATCGGCAGACCTTCTTCAGAGAATGCACTCTGTGTACGGCCGTATACGATTTGCAGGAACAGTTCACGCATTGCAGTATTGATCGCATCGCAAACGAGGTCTGTATTCAGTGCCTCCAGAATGGTTCTGCCCGGCAGAACTTCTGCTGCCATAGCAGCGGAATGGGTCATACCGGAACATCCGATGGTCTCCACCAGAGCTTCCTGGATTACGCCTTCCTTTACGTTCAGGGTCAGCTTACAGGCACCCTGCTGCGGTGCGCACCAGCCCACACCGTGTGTCAGACCGGAAATGTCAGAGATTTCCTTTGCCTTTACCCACTTTGCTTCCTCAGGAATCGGTGCAGCACCGTGCTGAACGCCCTGTTTTACGCAGCACATTTCGTTTACTTCGTTTGAATAAATCATGGTCAAACTCCTTTCATGATATGGCATTGTATACGATCTGCATACGTCCTCTATTATACACCATCTTCCGGCAGGAATCAAGCATTTTCTGTAAATTTCTTACCAATCATCCTAATCTTGGTTAGTCTAGGCTAACTACAGTGTGATTGCTCCCTCTTTGCCGCAACTTGATTTGTTCATAAGAAACGGTTGACTTTTCCACGATGCTCGTCCTATACTGATTATATTACAGTAATTTTGACAAGGAGTATGTAAGACATCATGGAAAACGACTATTTGATACGAAAAAAGCCCCTGCCGGCGCTGCTTCTTTTCTCCCTGCCCATGGTTCTGGGAAATCTGTTTCAACAGCTGTACACGCTGGCGGACTCTGCCATTGTGGGACGCTATGTAGGCGAACAGGCACTGGCGGCAGTTGGCGCCTCCTATGCGCTGACTAACATTTTCATTTGCGTTGCCATTGGCGGCGGCATCGGCGCATCGGTGGCAGTGAGCCGCTATTTCGGCGCAAAGGAATACAGGCGGATGAAACTGGCGCTTTATACTGCCTGTCTGGCGTTTCTGGGCGTCAGCATCTTGCTGGGCGGACTGGGGCTTGGACTGAGCCGCTGGATCATGGAGGTCTTGAGAACACCGGAAGATGTTCTGGGAATATCTGTGGAATATCTGAACATCTACTTCCTGGGGCTGCCGTTTTTGTTTCTGTACAACGTATTCTCATCCATGTTTAACGCCCTGGGAAAATCCAGGATTCCTTTGTATTTTCTGATCTTTTCCTCTGTATTTAACGTGGCGCTGGACATGGTCTTTGTCACTCGCTTTGATATGGGCGTAGCTGGTGCGGCGTGGGCGACGCTGATCGCACAGGGAATTTCAGCAGTGCTTTCTTTCGGCGTGCTGCTGTGGGAACTGCGGCGTTTTCCCTGTGAGAAACCCGGTGTATTCAGCCGGACAGAACTGATGGGAATGACACGAATCGCCCTGCCCTCTATTCTCCAGCAGTCAACGGTTTCCATCGGAATGATGCTGGTGCAGTCTGTGGTAAACAGCTTTGGTTCAGAGGCACTTGCCGGATTCTCGGCGGCGATGCGTGTAGAGTCCATTTGCATTGTGCCGATGACAGCGTTCGGCAATGCCCTGTCCTCTTATACGGCACAGAATCTTGGTGCAAAACAACAGGAGCGTGTGGTAAAGGGCTACCACGCAGCCAACAAGATGGTGCTGGCGAGTGCCGTTTTGATCTGCATTTGCGTAGAACTGCTGGCAAAGCCGCTGGTCACATTGTTCCTGGGGACAGACGGCACGGCTGCGGCATACGCCACCGGCGAGGGCTATCTCACATTCATGGGCTGGTTCTTCTGTCTGATCGGGTTCAAAATGGCGGTGGACGGGCTGCTGCGTGGTGCAGGCGACATGAAAATGTTCACCATCGCCAATCTGGTGAATCTGAGCATCCGGGTAATATTCGCAGTTACCATGGCGCCCCGGTTCGGCATTCAGATGGTGTGGTGCGCCGTACCCATCGGCTGGTTTTCCAACTGGCTTATCTCGTTTTTGGAGTACCGGACGGGAAAGTGGCGGAAAAAAGCGGTTGCATTTTCCGGCTGAGTGTGTTATAATAGCAAGAGTAAACAACGTCCGAATGCACAAAATATGGTTGTATCGGGCAAAGGAAAGGAATCACATACTATGAATATTGTTTGTTTGGATTTGGAAGGCGTACTGGTACCGGAGATCTGGATCGCTTTTGCAGAAGAGAGCGGCATCCCGGAACTGAAACGTACCACGAGAGACGAGCCGGATTATGACAAGCTGATGCACTGGCGTCTGGGGGTGCTGAAGGAACACGGTCTGGGCCTGAAAGAGATCCAGGAAACCATTGCAAAGATCGATCCTCTGCCGGGCGCAAAGGAGTTCCTGGACGAACTGCGTGCCACAACACAGGTCATCATCATCAGCGACACATTCACCCAGTTTGCAGGTCCGCTCATGAAAAAGTTGGGCTATCCCACCATTTTCTGCAACTCCCTGGAAGTTGCGCCGGACGGCGAGATCACCGGTTTCAAGATGCGCTGTGAAAATTCAAAGCTGACCACCGTTAAGGCACTCCAGTCCATTGGCTATGAAACGATTGCCAGCGGCGACAGCCACAACGATCTGGCAATGATCCAGGCAAGCAAGGCAGGATTCCTGTTCCGCAGCACCGAACAGATCAAGAAAGACTATCCGGAACTGCCGGCGTTCGAATCCTATGACGATCTGCTGGCTGCCATCAAAAAGGCACTCTGAGAAAGGCATTCTATGGAATATCAAAGCGAACCGAACCGCATCTTTTGCACAGATGCTGCCGGAAAATGTGTGGCTGAGATCACCTTTCCGGAAACAACGCCCGGCGTATGCTGCATTGACCATACATTCGTAGACGATTCTCTCCGAGGTATGGGCATTGCCGGAGAACTGGTCTCCCGTGCCGTGGCGCAGATCCGGGCAGACGGAAAACAGGTGACAGCGACGTGTTCCTATGCGGCACACTGGCTGGAAAAGCATGAAAGAGGGTAAAGGCCATGTACAAGAACATTGAAAAGCAGGCTGTTTTGCAGCTGAAAGATCTGGTGGAATATCAGACCGGTCAGGTTGTCAGCAAAACGCTGGTACAGAATGACAAGGTCAGCATGACCATTTTTTCCTTTGACAAGGGCGAAGAAATCTCCACGCACGCTGCCGGCGGTGACGCAATGGTGACTGTGCTGGAGGGTACCGGAAAGTTTACCGTCGGCGGAGAAGTATTCCTGCTCCACGCCGGTGAAACACTGATTATGCCCAAGGACATTCCCCATGCTGTCTACGGAGAAGAACAGTTCAAAATGCAGCTGGTCGTTTCGTTCTAAAATTACGATAACACAAAAGCCGTACCACCTGCCGGAAAATCCGGTGTGTGATACGGCTTTTCTATATGCTTTATTTTGCAGGCTGTCAGCTGTTCCAGCCGACCAGATCCTTTATCACCTCTCCGGCGATGATAAGTCCCACCACTGACGGCACAAAGGCGTTACTGCCGGGTACCTGCCGCCGCTGGGTACACTTCCGGGCGGTTCCCGGCGGACAGATGCAGTGGGTCTTGCAGCTGTTTGCCATGTCCTCTTTTGGCGCAATGGGCTTTTCTTTGGAGTAGACCACTTTCAGCCCGGGGATTCCACGCTTTCGCAGTTCATGGCGCATCACCTTTGCCAGCGGGCAGACCGATGTTTCATAGATATCTGCCACCTCAAATGCAGTGGGATCCATCTTGTTTCCGGCGCCCATGGAGCTGATAAGCGGCGTGCCGGCACGGTATGCCTGCTCTACCATCTCCAGCTTACCAGTCACAGTGTCGATGGCGTCTACCACATAGTCATACTGTGTAAAATCAAACTGCGCCGCTGTGTCCGGCATATAAAAGGCACAGTGTGTCTCGACCTGGCAGTTCGGATTGATCTGGAGGATGCGTTCTTTTGCTACTTCCACTTTATATTTCCCTACGGTCTTCCGGGTGGCGTAGATCTGGCGGTTGATATTGGTAAGGCATACCCGGTCATCGTCGATGAGATCCAGCGCACCCACGCCGCTCCGTGCCAGCGCCTCTACCGTATAGCCGCCGACACCGCCAATGCCGAATACCGCCACTCTCGCCTGCGCCAGCAGTTCCATTGCCGGCTTTCCCACCAGCAGTTCTGTTCTTGAAAATGCGTTCAATGCCATTTACAGCAGCCCCTCTTTTGCAAACGCCTGTTCCAGGTCGGCGATAATGTCCTCTGCATCCTCGATGCCCACGCTGAACCGGAAAAATCCGCCGTGGAACTCCTCCGGATACAAATACTGCCGCTCATCATTTTCGCCCAGGAACACGATCAGGCTCTCGTCATGTCCCAGAGACACTGCCGAGGTGATAACTTTCAGATGGCTGACAAAGCGATTGTAAGTATCATGGTCTGCGTGCAGTCCGAACGACAGCACGCCGCCGAATCCGCCCTGCATCTGCTTTACGGCGATGTCATGTCCCTTGTGGCTTTCCAGTCCGGGATATGCCACAAAGCTGACACCCTTTACAGTCTGGAGATACTTCGCCACACGGAGTGCATTTTCGTTGTGCTGACGCATCCGGAGCGGCAGAGTTACAGAACCACGCATGATGAGCCATGCGTTAAACGGGCTGATGGTCGCACCTAGATTGACCTGCGACTGCGCCCGGATGATATCCAGATACTCCTTCTTGCCGATGATCGCACCGCCCATAGCATCGCCGTGTCCGTTGATATACTTGGTCAGACTCTCAATGGTGAAATCTGCGCCCAGTTCAATGGGACGCTGGTTATAGGGCGATGCGAAGGTGTTGTCCACCGACAGCAATGCGCCGTTTTCATGGGCAATGTCCGCAATGGCACGGATGTCCGAGATAGTCAGCGTGGGATTTCCCGGCGTTTCGATATGCACCAGCTTGGTGTTCGGGCGAATCGCCTTTTTCACTGCCTCCAGATCGGAGGTGTCCACAATGGTGGTGTCCACGTGGAACTTGTTCTTCAAAAGCTCATGGAGCAGACGGTACACCGCAATATAGGTCACACTGGAAAATACCACGTGATCGCCGCTTTCCAGCAGTGCAAAGAACAAGCCCGACAGTGCCGCAACGCCGCTCGCCAGCACGATGCAGTCCTCTCCGCCCTCCAGAGATGCCAGCTTTTCCTGCAAATACTGCTGGTTCGAGCCGCCGTTCCGGGTATACAGATTCTTTCCGGCACTGCTCCAGTTCAAATCGCTGGGGTCATAGGGCAGAGCATAGCTGTTCGCCATGGTGATTGGGCGCTTGATCGCACCCGTCTCTGCGTCAACGTCATTGCCTGTGTGGACGGCTCTGGTCTGAAAGCCGTATTCCTTTCCGAACGTGTGTTTTTCCATTTCGTCCGCTCCTCTCGTTTTCTAAATCCTATGTTTTTGATAGGTTACATATGCTATTATACACGACGAAGAAAAGCTTGTCAAGTGTTTTTTGCAAATTTCCGAAAAAAAGCTTTTCTGCCAAAGAATCGCCCTCGGTTTTGTGCAGTGTTTCCATTGCGGAAATGCACCGCCGTATGGTATAATAGAAGTATTATACCAGGACAGCCCGAAACCTGTCCGGACAGGAGAAAACAGATGAAAAAACATAGATTCCCGAAACCATTTCCAGTGATGCTGAGTGCAGTACTGTGTCTTGCCGGAGTCCCGTTCGGCGGCATTTCCGCACAGGCTGCCGACAGTGTGCAGCAGGTGAACAATATCGTTTTGTTTGCACAGTTCGCCTCCGCTGATACGGACAACTTTATGGCAGACAAGACCGAGGACATGGTCGCCATGTGCAACAGCACCGACACCTATCGTTCCCTGGCAAAATACATGGACACCATTTCCTACGGCAAGGTTCACGTCACCTCCTATTTTCCCCAGATGCAGGACGGCGTGATCCAGCCCTATGTGCTGAAACAGGAAAAGTCTGGCTATACCGACTACAACCAGTATGCCCTGGAAATGGTACAGAATATCACCGTTTCTGCGGACACGCCCCTGGACGGAAACCAAGACGGTGTGATCGACAACGTGACTTTAGTGGTGGATGGTCAGGCAGAGGATATGAGCGATCCGCTCTGGGCAAAGGCGTTTCATGTCAACGGTCTGGAACTGAACGGTACGCCGGTGAGCAGTATCAACCTGCTCAGCAGCTATACCCTGCTCAGTTCCACCATATTCAGCGGCGTGGGAACGCTCTGCCACGAGTTCATGCACAGCATGGGCTACCCCGACTTATACCGCAAGGACACTTCTACCGGAAATCCCGTGGGACAGTGGGACATTATGGCGACAAACTCCATTTTCCTGCAATATCCCCTTGCCTACCAGCGCTATGCGGTTTCCGGCTGGCTGGATGCTGAAACCATCACCAAGGACGGCACGTACACCTTACAGCCGGCATCCTCAGACAGCGGAAACCGGCTGTACCTGCTGAAAACGCCGTTCTCCGACACGGAATTTTTCGCTGTGGAATACCGCAAGCCCGGCAAGCAGTATTCCGATGAGCTGGACACCAAAATCTACGGCGAGGGCATGGTCGTCTACCGCATCAACACGGCTGTCCAGGGGAACTACCGTGGCGACACCGACGGCATTTACGTATTCCGTCCCGGCGAAACGGCACTGAATGCCGGACAAGGTGACCTCACCCGTTCCTGCTACGGCGGCACAAATGCACCGGATTCCATCGGCACAACCGACCTGACCAAAACGTTCCAGGACGGTGCGCTGGTCTACAGCGACGGCACAAACAGCGGCATTGCCCTGGACGATATCCAGATACAGCCGGACGGCACGCTGACCTTTTCCGCATCCTTTGCGGATGTCTCCGACCGTCAACTTTGGCAGTCCGTCTGCGATGTTCCCACCTCTCAGGAACTCCAGAGCTATGATATGTGTACCGGCAGTGACGGCAGCGTTTATCTGGCTTCCGCCTCGGACAGCGGCACCGTGCTGTACCGTCTGGACGGGGACACGCTCACACCTGTCAGCACTGCCATTTCCGGCAGTGTCTACAACCCCAAACTTGCTTTCGCCGGCAACACCCCATACCTGCTCTACCAAGATGACCAGTATTTCCTGCGCCTGTGCCGATGGAACGGCACCGCCTGGGAGACCTGCTATACCGGAACAGAACTGGCACAGTATGCAGACATGACTGCATCCGGCGGCAAGCTGTATCTCACCTATACCACCGGCACATTCCCCTACGCTTTACAGGCGGCGTGCTACGACACGGCAACTGACACCTTGTCCGCCCTGGGCAGCACCATTGCGGCAAACGCCTGCAACATGGAGATCGCTGTCTCCGGAGAAACGGTCCTCATCGGCTACCGGGACTTAAATGACAACGGCGTCCCCAAAGCGGCTGTGTGGAACGGCAGCAGCTGGAACAGCACAGCCCTGTCCGACCAGGACTGCGGCATGGTCAGCGTTCTGGCAGACGGCGAAGATATCTGGATCGCACCCTCCGGCGGAAAGGCCGACCTGTACCGCTGGACAGACGGCGCTGTCGTTTCGTACCCCCTGCCGGATACCGCCAAAGACAGAGCGTTCCAGCTTGTACCGGCAGCAGCGGACGGCGGATTTTACCTGGCAGTCAATGCCCAGTCGCCGGGCGAGTTTCTCCTCTGTGAGCTGGACAAGACGGCACAGACCTGGACACAGGCAGGAAATCCCATCGCACAGGAGACGGTGAACCAGCCGGTTCTGGCGGCGGCAGACCATACCATCTACTGTCTCTACACCACATCCGACTGGAAAACCGTATTCAAAAAGCTGACGCTTTCCACAGCAGAACAGCCTGTTGCCGGAGACATCAACGGAGACGGCAAAACCGATCTTGCCGATTTACTGCTCTTACAGCGTTACCTGCTGGGCAGCGGCGTACTGCAAGCCGACCAGGCAAAGGCGGCAGATATTTTCCCGGACGGCAGTGTCAGCGGACTCGATCTGGCACGGCTGCGGCAAATGATCGTGGGAGCATAAGCCATGGAACTGAAAGAAATATTGTCCCACGCTGAGGCGGTGCAGTTCTTGCTGTACAGCATTCAGCACGGAAAGCAGACACGCACTGCGCTGAAAAAGGCGCTGCCGAAAGATGTCCCCACAGATGCACTGCTGGATGCCATGACCGATTTCGGATTCCTGTGCCGGGACGGAAAGCAATTCCGACTCAACCAGGAACGCTTGGAACAGCTACGGCAGTTTTTACAGCTTTACACAGCGGTACAGAACCAGACCGCTGAACAGGATTTCACCCATTTTCTGACGGCACAGCGGGAACAGGAGATCCCACACGCTATGCTGGGAACGGAACTTGCCTTTTTTGAAAGTGTCGTTTCCGGGAACAGCGACACGGTGCATCTGCTGTACTCGCCGCTGGGTGGAAAGGGTTACGGCAAGCTGAGTGAAGATCCGCTGCGCAATCTGAAATATCACCTGATCATCACCATTTCCATGCTGACACGCTACTGCATCCAGGGCGGTATGCCGCAGGAAGAGGCGTTCAGTCTCAGCGACCTGTATATTCAGCGCACCGATGCAGCAAAAAGTGAACCGCAGATACGCGTGCTGCATTATCAGGTGATACAGGACTTTACAGGAAAGATGCGCCGCCTGCAGGACACCGCACAGCATTCGCCGCTGGTGCTGAAAGCTATGGATTACATCAGCATTCACCTGCACAGCCGTATTTTCTTACAGGATGTGGCAGATGCAGCGGCAGTCAGTGCGCCCCATCTCTCCCGAAAATTCCAGGAAGAAATGCACGTCAGCATCAGCGAATATATCGCTATCAAAAAGATCGAGGCAGCAAAGAATCTGCTCCAATACACCCAGCAGCCGGCATCGGCGATCAGCAGTCTGCTCAGTTTCAGCTCCCAGAGCTATTTCATCAAGGTGTTTCAGAAATACGTAGGCATGACGCCGAAGGAATACCGCCGGCAGTTTCAAAACAGCACACGGTTTTCGTAATTTGATTCAACAACACAAAACAGCGCCGCATCTCCCTTTTTCGGAAATGCGGCGCTGTTTCATTGGAATCGCAGTTCAGAGAAGCCGAAACTGCGGATGGATACCAGCGTGGAACAGGTGCCGGCACCCGAAGAATGGGAATGAATATGAAGAATAGAAGTTTGGCTTAGTTTGCCTTGGATGCCTTCTGATAAGTCACCCATTCGTAGCTGGCAGTCAGCGGCGTTGTGCCATCAAACGGTTTCAGCCAGTCGTTGACGCCGATGCCCGGCCATACATTCATCATGATCTTGCCGGGTGTCACCGGAATGTTGCTGGTGGCAGTGTAAACCGCCTTGCCGTCCACATACCAGGTGATGGAATCCTTCTGCCAGTCGAATCCATAGGTGTGATATCCCTCAGAAGCATCAAAGCCCAGGTCGTACAGATACTCGTGGTTTCCGGTACCGTTGGTGTAGTAGTTGAACTGCACCTTTGTGGTATCCTTGCCCAGGACCTCCACGTCGATCTCGTCCCACGGATTGCTCTCCGATGGTCCGGTATAGGTGAAGAACGAGGAAACCACGCCGTCGTTTTTGATTGCCTTCATAGACGTTTCGTAGTAGCCGTAACCGTAGTGGTCGGTAGAGCGATACTCTGCACCGGTGTAGTTGTACTTCCCGGAAGTATCCTTGTCGATGGTCAGATTCAGCACGCCGTTGTCAAAGGACGTGTTGTTCTTCGTCCAGCCGCAGTCAAAAGGATTGCCGTTTGTCCAGCCGTCAGATGCCTCAAACAGACTAGTCGCACCCTTGCGGAAATCAGCCAAAACATCTGCATCGGAACTCGGTTCGTTGCCCTTGTCCGAATCGTCATTCTGTTCGGTCAGCATCTGCCGCAGTACAGTCAGATCAAAACCGTTTACGGTCTCATCCGCCAGAACATCGGCATTTTTCGCCTGTGCCTTTGTCAGCGTCTCCGCACCCAGCAGATACTTTTGCAGCAGTACGATGTCTGCCGTATTCACTGCCTTGTCCAGGTTCACATCGCCCGGCAGGACTTCCTCCTCCGGTGTATCGGCGCTGCTCTTGTCATTCATCGCCAGCAGGCAGGTCAGCGGGGAGTTCCAATAAATGGTGATCTCGTTGGTGGAATAGCTTTCCCAGTTGTCCACATAGCACTTCGCCGCCGGAGAGTTGGCGCAGTATGCCTTGGCTGCGCTGTCCTCCAGACCGGAGTTCACGCCGCCGACCAGCATTCCCTTCATCGCCTGGTTCTTCGCCATAGACGGTCTGTGGTGCGGATGCTCCGGGGAGACTGTGCCGTATCCGGTAACAAAGCACTCACCCATGGCATTGCTGCCCAGCAGATAGTGCAGGTTGCTCCGGGATGTCTCCAGATAAGAAGAATCCTCGGTCAGCTGGTATGCCAGGTTCAGGATCATGCCGGATGTGGCAACGCCCATGTTGCTGCCCCAGTTATATTTCGCCACTGATACGCCGTATGCGTCATTCTGCGCCAGGGATTTTGCCTTGTCTGCAGACTGCAGAATCGAACGCTTTGCACGGGTATAGATCGTGGAATCGGTATCCACGCCTTTCATGGTGAGGATGGCGAAGTTGCCGTAATCGCCCATTTCCATCCAGTCCATGCCGGTCTGTACGCTCATCTTTTCCAGAGCAGAACGATAGGTTTCCTCCCCGGTGGCACGCCACATCTGTGCTGCTGCCCAGTACCGTTCATCTGTGTCAAAACTATCGCCGTAATCACCGGTTGTGATATCGGACGGATTGGAGAAAATAAAGTTCGGATTCTTTTCCAGGAAAGCCCACGCCTTCTTTGCCGCATCCAGACAGGTCTCTGCGAAGGGCTGATCCACATTCTGATAATACTCGTATGCCATCGCCATTGCGGCGCAGAAGTCTGCGGTAGCCGTAGTGGAAACCGGTGTCACGATCAGTTCATCCGTTTCGTTTTCCGGCATCACATATCCTGGGAAATTCTCACAGCTGACTTTATGATGCACGCCGCCGGTCTCGCTGTCCTGCATTTTCAGCATCCATTCCAGTTCATAGCGTGCCTCGTCCAGCACATCCGGGACACCGTTTCCGCTCTCCGGAATGCCGATGCTGTCGCTGAACATCCCCGGGTTCTGTCCGTAGGCAATGAGCAGGTCTGCCACGGATTTTGCACCCGGCACTACGTACCTGCCATAGTCCCCGGCATCGTGCCAGCCGCCACTGACATCTATCTTGTCGCTGGTATGATAAACGGTCGCCAGCGTGTTGTGACAGGCAGCGTGACTGAATGTATCATCCTCTATTTCTGTGCCGCAGCGCTGGAGGTAGAGCATCCGCACCGTATCATCCAGCAAGCCGTCATACACATCTTCACTGATGGTAAAGGAATAGGACTGATCCAGTCCGCCGCAGGTGATGTAATAAGTTCCCGGCTCTGTGATTGCGGAGAAGTCTCCTGTCCAGTCGGTTTCATTCGCCATGGAATTGAACTTGGATGCGGAAAGCTCGCCGGTATACACGACCTTACCGCTGTCCTGGTTGACAACGGAAAAGCTGGTCTCATTTGTTACATCCCGGAATACTGCCGTTTTGGTTTCCTCCGGCTGATAGCCCACCTGGTCGGTGATGATCGACGGTGCATAGGGCAGGATATCGTCATATTCCACCTTGGAATCGTCCACCAGTTCTACCTTGACATTGTCCAGGTAGATGGTGTGCGGGTCGAGATCCTCCCCGTTTTCCAGTCCGCAGTTGAACACCAGCTTGGACATGATATCTGTGTCCTGTTTCATGGTAAACTCATAATCGATGGTCTGCGGCTCAGAGGTAAGATCAATGCCTTTCCAGGTATACGCCTGGTATGTGCCGCCGTTCTGCTGGATCATCGCCTCAACATAGCGGTCTGTGGTAGAAGAGATCTCATAGCTGACATGATACACGCCGTTTTTGTAGAGCGGAATCACATCATAATTGCACTGCACGGAATAATTCAGCTTCCCCACAGAATTGATCTGGAGCGCTAGCTTGCCATTCTGGGCAGAAAGCGTGGCGCTGCCGCCGCTCGCCTGGTATGTCCCCCAGCCCGTTGTACCGCTGTCAAATGTGGAGTTTGTGATTAGGTTTTTTGTCTCGGCAGCCGCCGGCATTGCTGCCAGACTGCCGACACTCAGCACCGCCGCGCAGAAAACTGCCAGACAGCGCCGGAATACTTTCATTCGCATTCTTTTTCCTCACTTTCTTATTTGGTCTTATGCCGTTTCATGCGTTCCGAAGGAACTGCACCAAAACGGACTGTTTTTTCATCGGTTTCATTGTTTTTATTTTAGCACACTCTGCACAGAAATAATACCATTTTTCATGACAAAAGTAGTAACTTCATGACAACATTCCGAAAGGTGCTGCATACCAAAAAAAGACCTGTGCGGCGTTATGTCACACAAGTCTTTTCGAATCCATGTTATCCAATTTGCTCAGATGTCATAGGCGCTGCACATCTGCCGCAGCTCCTCCTGCATCTCCTCCACCAGGCTCTGGGGTGACAGTACCTTGACCCATGCGCCCTGGGAAAGCAGGTACATTACAATGCCTCTGCCGTGGTTGACCTCTGCCTCGATCATGCTGGTATTGCCGTTCTGCTCCACCACCTTTGCCGTGGGCAGCCGGTCGAGAATTGCCTGCACAGACAGTCCGGAAAAGGAAAAGCGTATCTTCTCCGTCTTGCCCGGAAACAGAAACTGGTTTTTCTCCCGGAGGTCGCCCTCGTCAAAGTCATACTTTCGTTCCAGTGTGAACCGCTCCCGATGCTCCGTCATTGCCACAATGCGATCCACCCGGAAAAACTTCGGCAGATACTTCTCATCATCCGCCTCGTAGGCGATGAGGTAAAAGTAATACTCGCTGAACATCAGCGACACCGGCTTGATCTTCCGCTTGATGTTTTCCCGGTTCATCTTGTAATACGTGATGGTCACCAGGCGCTTTTCGTCGATCATCTGGATCAGGTCCCACAGATTATCGATGAGAGCATTGCAGTCCGATTTCACCTCGTGGTAGTGATAGACTTCCTTGCGTACCAGCTTTTCGAACTTTTCCCGATCCTGGATGGTCGTAAACCGTTTCAGCTTGGCAATCATGCGCAGCACGTCCTCTTTCGAAAAGCAGCGGCTGCCCAGCATCACTTTTACCAGTGCGAACAGCTCCTTGTTTTTCAGGAACTCGTCACAGCTGAGGTGATACGCCTTATCCTTATAGGAATAGATCAGTTCCGCCTGCTGCATCAGATCTCGGTGATCCGTGAGGAACTCCTGTATCTTTGCAATATCTCTGCCCACGCTTTTGGTGGACACACCATATTCTTCGGCAACTGCCTTGACGGAAACCGTCTCTCCACGCAGCACCCGAAAAAAGAGTTCCAGCATCCGGCTGTTTTTTTCTGACTCCATTGTTGTCGTCTCCTTTGCTTTTTCTTGTGGTGATGCTTTCATTATAGCACAGAGCCGGGACAAGCGGATGTCTGTTCAAAAAAGATTTACAGTCACTGTGTCACCATTTCGATTGCCTTTTTCAGCTGCGGATCTTTCTCCGGGTCGGGATTATCGTAGTCTATCGCATCCTCGCCCGGTTCTACAATTTCATCCGGAGTAATGCCCACTTTGTGGTAGCATTCTCCCTTTGTGGTCTGATAGGTCGCAACCGTCAGCGTCAGCGCTCCGCCGCCGGGCATGGTCTGCGTCACCTGCATAATGCCCTTGCCGAAGGTCTGCGTTCCCACGATGGATGCCTTGCCGAAGTCGTGCAGCGATGCTGTGAACAGCTCTGCAGCACTGGCAGTGTTGCCGTTGACGATTACCGTCATAGGGAGATTGCACTCCTCCGCATCGGATTTTACCAGCGTCTTGGTCGTGCCGTCCCGATAGGTTGCGATGGCGATATCACCCTCCGGCAGCAGCGGATCCAGAATCTGTTCCAGCGCATCCACCAGTCCGCCGCCGTCATCTCGGAGGTCAAACACCAGCGCCTTTGCGCCGTCCTGCACCAGCTGGTCAAAAATCGCCTGGAACTGCTCCGGGGTATTGCCTTTGAAAGCGCTGATCCGGATATAGCCGATATTCCCATCCAGCATCTTGCCCTGTGCCGTAATCACATCCATGCTGCGGCGCTCCACTTCCAGTTCCTTGGTCTGATCGCCACGCTGAATGGTCAGCGTAACAGTAGTGCCAGCCTCGCCACGCACTTGCGCCACTGCGCCGGCATAGCCCAGTTCTGCCACATCATCTTCCCCGACTTTGAGAATCACATCATCCGCTTGTATCCCAGCATCCTTTGCCGGAGAATCGTCGCTGACGGACACCACCTGGAGGTAGCCGTCCTCGTTCTGCTGCACGGTTACGCCGATGCCGATGGTCTGCCCTGCCTCGTCCGTCTGATAGGCGCTGTACTCCTCGTCTGTCATATACTGGGAATACGGATCGTCCAGACCGGCAACATAGCCTTTCATAGCGCCCTGCATCACGTCGTTTTCGTCCACATCCGTATAGTAGTTCTGCTTGACAGTTTTCGCCAGCTGATCCAGTTCCCGGTACGTATCCTGGCTGCGGTAGTTCCGATAGATGCCCACACCTGTTCCGGCAGCAAGAACGCCGCACAGACAGAACAGCAGAATCAGTGTGGATTTCCGCACCGGGATCGTGTTGTCTTTCTGACTGGTCTCCAAGCTTTCGTTTTGTTTCTCTTTCATATGACATCGCCCTTCTTTCCAAAAAAGGCAGAGGGTCCAAACTGAACACCCCTGCCCTTTTCCTAGTATTTACGATTGATTAGAGATATTTCATCGGGTCAACCTTTGTGCCATTGACACGCACTTCAAAGTGCAGGTGGAAACCGGTGGAGAAACCGGTACTTCCTACATAGCCAATGGTCTGACCGGCACTGACAGACTGTCCCACAGAAACCGATACAGATGCCATGTGACCGTACAATGTAGAATATGTACCGTCGTGCTGGATAATGACATAGTTGCCGTATCCGCCGCCGCAGCCGCAGCTGCCGCTCTTCGGATAGTTATGAGAGCATCCGGTTACGACACGAACGACTGTGCCGCTCTTCGCTGCCACGATTGCCGCACCGGCATTGCCGCCGGCAATATCAATAGCGCCATGTGTTGTACCCCAGCGGTTGCCGAATGTACTGGAAACGGTATAGAATCCCGGACACGGCCAGGTGAATCCGCCGCCGGACGGTGCAACTGTGCTGCCGCTGTCATCGCTGCCGGATGAACTGTTGTCGCTGGAAGAGGAGTTGCTGGAACTATTATTCGAGCTGCTGTTGGAACTGCTGCTGTCGCTCTTGGAAGAATTACTGCTGGAACTGTTATTACTGCTATTGGAAGTGGACTGATTCTTCTTTTCCGCCTCCTGCTGTGCAGCCAGCTTTTTCTTTGCCTCTTCGGCAGCTGCTGCCTCCGCAGCCTTTTTCTTCTTTTCTGCCTCAGCCGCCGCAGCGATTGCCGCCTTAATATCCTGTTCCTCGGCATCCAGTTCCTTGTTGTTCTTCTCCAGAGTTGCAACATCGCCGTTCAGCTGTTCTTTCTGACGCTCCATCTGTTCCTTTGCCTCGTCGGTCTCCGCATAAGTCTGCTGGAGATCTTCGATGGCAGTCTTGAACTCATCCTTTTTCTGCTGCTGGTCAGACTGCTGCTGTTCCAGGTCGGACTTTTCTGTTTCCAGTTCCGCCTTTTTCTCGTTGCAGGTCTCCAGCTTGTCCTTCAGATCGTTGACCAGTTCATTGTCGTGGTTTGCCACACGGGACATCAGCTCATACTTGGAAAGCAGATCGTAGAAGTCCGTTGCGCCAACCAGCGCAGACGCCAGGCTGTCATTACCTTGGACATACATGGCACGGAGACGCATCTTGAACTCGTCCAGTCCGATGGCGATATCCGCCTCCATTACCTTGATATCATCCTCTGCCTGAGAGATCTGCTGCGTGGTCTCGTCGATCGACTTGGCAATGCGGTCCAGTTCCTCTGAAACGATGTCCAGATTCTCCTGCTGCAAGGTGATCTTCTCCTGCAAAGTCTTTTGGTATGCTTCTTTTTCCTTCAAATCGGACTGCAGGGAATCCAGCTGTTTCTGCTTTTCGGCGATCTTCGCCTCATTGCTCTTTCGCTCTTCCTGCAGTTCTGCCAGTGTTTTTGCGGATACCGGAATATCTTTCACCGGTGTCCAGTTTGCCGCAACGCCTGCGGCGAGAATACTCAGACACAGCGCCGCACTGGTAAAGCGCAGACCCATGTGTTTCTTTTTGCTCATTTGTATATTTAGCCTCCTCAGAACGTGCCATTTATACGTTCAGATGTTTCCGCATCGAAATCATGCTGCCGAATGCGCCGAACAGCGTACCCGTCACCAGGTATGCCAACGCAACCTTCCATGCCAGCGCACGGAACGGAATGATGCTGCCCATGCCAATGACCGACAGGAAGTCTACCTGTCCGGTGAGCAGTCCCACCAGGGAATCATATCCGAACCAGGTGATCGCCAGCGCTACTGCTCCGGCAAACAAACCGGTAATCATACCCTCTACAAAGAACGGGATACGAATAAAGGCGTTGGTCGCACCAACATACTTCATGATCTGAATTTCTTCCCGGCGTGCGAACACGCTCGCCTTTGTGGCGTTGGAAACGATGACCACGGAAATCACGATCAACGCCGCAATAATGACACCAAATACCACGGTGACGATCTTCCGGACTTCTGTCAGAACATTGACAAAGTCCATAGGCGCACGGATCGAGTAGATGTGATCCAGCTGCTCGATCTGGGTGATGGTGGTGGAGATCTGCGAAATATCGTCGATGCGGATGCGGTAGCCGTCGATCAGCGGGTTGTCATCCCCCAGAGAATCGAACAGCACCTCATAATCAGACATACTGTTTTTCAGATCTTCAAACGCCTGTTCTTTGGAATAAAAGGTGATGCTGGAAATATTTTTAATCTGGGAAAGTTCTGATTGAAAATCTGCAAGCTGCTGGTCGGTCGTACCTTCATCCATATAGATAATGACTTCGTTTTTGTCCTCTACGCCGCCGATCATGGATGTCAGATTCATGTAAAACAGCACCGACATTCCCACCAGCAACAGAGAAACCAGCAGGACACAGAAAGAAGCAAATGCCATCATCCGGTTTTTCCAGATGTTCTCCACGCCTTGTCCAACCAGATACTTGAAACCACTAACTTTCATGGATCAGATTCCCTCCAATCACTTCGTCAAAGACGATCTGTCCCTGATCGATATTGATAATCCGTCCGCCAAACTGGCGCACCAGACTATGTTCATGGGTAACCATCAGAATTGTAGTACCGATATCGTTGATGCCCTGGAGCAGTTCTACGATCTCGTAGGACAGTTCCGGGTCGATGTTGCCGGTCGGCTCGTCCGCAATGATAAGCTGCGGATCGTTTACCAGCGCACGGGCAATCGCCACACGCTGCTTTTCGCCGCCGGAAAGCTCGTCCGGATAAGCGTTCGTCTTATCCTGCAAGCCCACCAGACCAATTACATACGGTACACGCTTTCGGATATACTTCGTAGGCGCATCAATTACACGCAGCACGAATGCTACGTTTTCGTATACGGTCATGGACGGGATCAGCCGGAAGTCCTGGAACACAAACCCGATGGTACGCCGCAGCGCCGGGATACGCCGCCGCCGCAGTTTATTCAAATTATACCCATTAACATAGATCGAACCACTGGTCGGATTGATCTCTTTCAGGATCAGCTTGATCATGGTACTTTTACCGGCACCGGAAGCGCCAACCACAAAGGCAAAGTCTCCGTCATTGATTTTCAGGTTGACATTGTGCAGTGCGTCTACGCCGCTGGAATATGTCACAGAGACATCCTTCAGTTCAACCATAGTTCACACACATCCTTTCTTTTGGTGCTGACAGACAAGCTTGTCCGTCATTTCCGTTTTCGAGTCCGCCGCACCCGGCGGCAGGCTCTCAGTTGATCGCAGACATCCAATTTTCGCCAATCTATACCATAAGCGCAAAGCAACCGCCGATGCAAAAACGCCAGACGCTGCACCGGCGGTCTTTGTGATAAGAACAGCAGAACGCTGTTCTAGGATTCAATTAGAATTTCGCCGGATTCGCAGAGAGGTACTTCTTTACCATCAGTGCGATCTTGAAAATGATTGCGTGGTCGAATTCACGCAGATCCAGACCGGTCAGCTTCTTGATCTTCTCCAGGCGGTACACCAGTGTATTACGGTGTACGAACAGCTTACGGGAAGTCTCAGATACATTCAGATTGTTCTCGAAGAACTTCTGGATGGTGAAGAGGGTCTCGTGATCCAGCGATTCGATGCTGCCACGCTTGAACACTTCGTGCAGGAATGTCTCGCACAGCGTTGTCGGCAGATGGTAGATCAGACGGGCGATACCCAGGTTCTCGTAGCTGACGATTGCCTTATCGGTATCGAATACCTTTCCGACTTCCAGTGCCATCTGTGCTTCCTTGAAGGAACGGGACAGTTCCTTTACCCCGGTAACGATCGTGCCGATACCAACATTGACACGAGTGTAAAACTCGCTGCTCAGTGTATCTGCAATGGAGCGTGCCAGCTTTTCCAGGTCCTTGGAATCCACTGCACCCTTGATTTCCTTGACCAGAACGATATCCGTCTCGGAAATGGTAAAGACAAAGTCCTTATTCTTGTCCGGGAACAGATTCTGGATGACATCGTATGCAGAAACATCGTTTGCGGATACGATACGCACCAGCAGAACCACACGGCTGACTTCTGCGTTGAAGTGCAGCTCACGAGCCTTGATGACAATATCGCCCGGCAGTACGTTATCCAGTACCACGTTTTTGATGAAGTTGTTGCGATCGTACTTTTCATCATAGTACTGTTTGATATTGAACAGGGAGATCGCCAGGATGTTGGCATACTTTGCAGCAGTGTCATCCATGCCCTCAACGAACACGGCATACTCCGGCTTTGCACGGGAGCCGAACGGCTTATAGGTATAACCGTCACGGATGAAAATATCGTGTACATCGCTGAGATCCAGAGAAACGAACTCGTTGGTCGTTCCCACCTTGGTGAGATCGCTGCAGGCGATGATGGTTGCGGTATCATCTACCACACCAACCGTTGCGTCGATGGTATCCCGCATCTGGTGAACCAGTCCTTGAAATAATCTGTTCGACATATAGAACTTCCTTTCCTTTTCAGCAGTGCTGCTTTTTTCGCAAGCACAAATGCAACTCGCCTGCTCAATATATTACAAATTGTAACACATTCTTCGACGGCATTTGTGAATACGTCGTTAAACTTTATGGGGTATTTCGAGTATTACGTTGCTTTTCTCGTGTTTTTGCACAAATTCAGCAGAAATGATCTGATTTTTGCTGTAACCTGTTTGTAATGATTCCGGTATTTTCCGGCGATCACATCTTCTCCGGACAGGTGATTTTCAGAATGCGCAGCGCATTTTCAATGCCCTGGCGAGCCGCCTCAGCCAGCAGCAGACGAGCCTGTTTCAGTTCCGGTGTCTCTGCATACTTGATGCTGCAAACGTCATAGAACTTGTGAAACAAAGTCGCCAGCTCTGTGGCATACTTGGTGACCTTAGACGGATCATACGCCTTTGCTGCGGCATCCAGTTCAGACGGGAACGCAGCCAGGTGACGGATCAGTTCCAGTTCCTGGGGCTGTGTCAGAAGTGCCAGGTTTGCATGGTCGCACTGTTCCAGCGTCAGACCCTCTTCTGCCATTGCACGCAGCAGGCTGCAAATTCTGGCGTGTGCGTACTGTACATAATAAACCGGATTCTGCGAGGACTGTTCCACAGCCAGATCCAGGTCAAATTCGAAGTGGGAATTTGCCTCTCTGGTGTTGAAGAAGAACCGTGCCGCATCCAGCGGAATCTCATCCAGCAGCGTCACCAGAGTGATCGCCTTGCCGCTGCGCTTGGACAGCTTGACAACTTCGCCGTCACGCATGAGCATGACCATCTGCATCAGTACCACATCCAGACGGCTTGCGTCTGCGCCCAGTGCTGTCAGTGCCGCTTTCAGACGAGGCACATAGCCGTGGTGGTCTGCGCCCAGGATGTCAATTGCCTTGTCGTAGTTCCGCACCATCAGCTTGTTATAGTGGTATGCGATATCCGGCACAACATAGGTAGGAATGCCGTTGGCACGTACCAGAACGAAGTCCTTGTCTGCGCCGAAATCGGTTGCCTTGAACCAGACAGCACCCTCCTGCTCATAGGTATAGCCACGCTTGGTCAGTTCCTCTACTACCCACTTTACCTGACCGTTCTGGTGCAGGGTACTTTCCCGGAACCAGTTGTCATAGACAATGCGGTACTTTTTCAGGTCACGTTCCAGACCGGCGATGTTCTTCGGCAGAGCAAATGCCACCAGAGCATCCCGGCGTGTCTTGGCATCGGTGCTGACGTATTTGTCACCGTTCTCGGCGATAAAGTTCTCGGCGTGTTCGGTGATGTCTGCGCCGTGATATGCGTCCTCCGGCATTTCCACAGACGGGTCAAAATGCTGGAGATAGCGAACTTCCAGAGAAGTGGCAAACTTTTCGATCTGGTTTCCGGCATCGTTCACGTAGAATTCACGCTGCACATCCCAGCCGGTCCAGTCCAGGATCTCTGCCAGGCTGTCACCCAGTGCGCCGCCTCTGGCGTTGCCCACGTGCATCGGTCCGGTCGGGTTGGCGGAAACGAATTCCACCAGCGCACGCTTGCCGGCGCCGGTCTGGGTCCTGCCGTAGTTTTCCTTCTCTGTCAGAACGGTTTCCGTCACGTCGGCAAACCACTTCTGCTGGAGGAAAAAGTTCATGAATCCCGGTCCTGCGATTTCTGCACGGTCAAAGATCGTGCCGTCCAGGGAAACTGCATCCAGCAGCAGTTCGGCGATTTTCCGAGGTGCCATCCGGAAGGTCTTGGCGCTTACCATTGCCACATTTGCCGCAAAGTCGCCGTGGGACTTGTCTGCCGGAACTTCTACCCGGAATGCCGGGATGGGTTCTGCCGGAATTTTTCCCTCTGCCACGAGCCGTCCCAGACCTTCCACCAGCAGCTGGTGCAGTGCCTCAGACGCATTTTTCATACAATCTGCCATATTTCACTTCGTTCCTTTCGTCTCTTTCTGCCGTTCCCACCGCATGGTAATGGTGTTTTCGGACAGGAAGTTTGCGTTCATATCTACGGTATATTCCATCTCTACCACACCGGAATTTTCCTCCAGTTCGCAGAGCAGCCGTTTCGCCTGTACGCCGATGGTCATTGCGCCGAACGGTGTCTGATACAGGCAGAAATGCTTTTTTCCCAGTTCCAGGGTCAGATTGGAATTTGCCGTGCCGGTGCGCAGGATCGTCACCAGCGACTCATTCGCCACCTGTACGGTGGTTGTCGAGCCGGCAAACCCGGTGGCGTCTGTGTCCTCATAGGACAAGGTCAGCACACCGTCTTTTCTCTCACAGGTTCCGGCGGTCATGAGTTCTGTTTCTTCCTCATCATCCGGCGTGATCTGCTTGGTTTTCATGGTAATCAGAACAGATTCCAAAGTCACCTGCTCCTTTCTTTTCTCTTACTTATAAGTTGCAGCGGAACACCTTTCCCATTACATCCTGGTGCAGGAAATGTCCTGCGTTTTCGATAAACATTTCCGTGCTGTCGCTGACGTAATAGGTATTCTCGCCGGGTGTCTGCCGGTCTGCCAGCAGGTTCTGTGTCTCCAGGCACTGCCGGGCATATTTCGCCGCCTCTGCGCCGGAAGAGATCAGCTGCACTTCCGGTCCCATATAATCGGCGATGATCTCCCGGATGACCGGATAGTGGGTACATCCCAGAATCAGCGTATCCACCCCGGCTTTGCGCACCGGTTCCAGATATTCCTCCGCCACAAGCCGTGTCACCGGATTGTGCAGGTCGGTATAACCGTTTTCCACCAGGTGGACAAACAGTGGACACGCCTGCCCGAACACGGTCATTTCCGGGTGCATCTTGTGGATTGCCTTTTCATAGCTGCCGCTGCGGATGGTAGCGGGCGTTCCGATGACGCCGATTTTTCCATTTCGTGTCACCCGGCAGGCAGTCTCGGATGCCGGAAGTACGACACCGGTAAACGGCATATCCGTCACAAAGGGCTGGTCGCCTACAATAGAACTTACTGTACCGCAGGCGGCGATAATCATTTTCACCGCATATTGCCGCAGAAACGCCACGTCCTCCTTGGCATAGCGCAGCACTGTCTCCGGGCTGCGGCTGCCGTAAGGAATCCGGGCGGTATCGCCAAAATAAATAATGTTTTCGTGGGGCAGGATAGCGTTCAGCTCTTTCACTGCCGTCAATCCGCCCATGCCGGAATCAAAAACACCGATCGCATCATTTCTCATGGTATCACTTCTGCTGTTCTTTGTCCAGAACAGCATCTCCTTTCCTCAGAACATGATTTTCCGTGCTTAGGTTCTGGCTACATTCTCCATTGCCTGTTCGATCAGCTTATCTACCAGGTACTCCTGCGACATACCCAGATGTTCCATCAGCTTCGGATACATACTGATGCTGGTGAATCCCGGCAGGGTGTTGATCTCGTTGAGGATCACGCTGCCGTCCTTTGCCAGGAAAAAGTCCACACGGGACAATCCCTTACAGCCCAGCGCCTGGTACGCACGCAGTGCAGTTTCCCGAATGCGGTCGGATTCCTGGTCGGTGATGCGTGCCGGAATGTACAGCTTGGAAGTGCCGTTTACATATTTATCGTCGTAATCATAGAATTCCGCAGCCGGTTCGATCTCGCCCACATAGGATGCGATCGGTGCATCATAACCGAATACAGCGACCTCCAGTTCTCTGCCGTCGATGAATTCCTCGATGATGACCTTTTCATCGTGAGTAAATGCGATCTGGACAGCGTCCTTCAGAGACTCCAGGTCATTTGCCTTGTTTACACCCACAGAAGAACCTGCGTTTGCCGGTTTGACGAACAGCGGAAATCCCAGCGTCTCGGCAATTGCCACACACTTTTCATCCAGCTTGTTCAGATCACGCTGGTGAACGCTCGCCCACTTTGCAGTCTGAATACCATTATAATCTAATACAGTGTGGGTCATGCCCTTATCCATGCACACAGCACTGCTCAGAACGCCGCAGCCCACATACGGGATGCGTGCCATCTCCATGATGCCCTGGAGTCTGCCGTCCTCGCCGTTTCTGCCGTGCAGCACCGGAAAGACAACGTCTACCTTTTTAATGTATGTCTCGCCGTTCTCGATGGTGATGATGCCGCCGTGCAGCGGATCCGGTGACAGGATCGCAGCGCTGCAGTCCGGATTCTGTTCCCATGCGCCGGTGGAGATCTCCGTGATGTCGCCGGGGAAATAGAGCCAGCGGCCCTTCTTCGTGATGCCGATGCACAGTACCTCGTATTTGTCCTTCGGAATGCTGCGAATGACGTTTTCTGCGGAAATCAGTGAAACATCATGCTCACTGGATACGCCGCCGAACAGAACGGCTACTCTGATTTTTGCCATGTGTCTAAACTCCTTTATCAATTGGTAACCTGCCGCCGGGCAGTACTGCGGACGATTCGATGCCTGGTGCATCATATCCGCAGGCAGACTGCTTTTAGAACCGATATGCTGTCGAAAGCAGGAAAAATGCCAGGATCTCTCACAAAAATCCGACAAAACACACAGGGGCGCAGATATCTCATTTTCTATTTTATCATAATTCACAAAAATCTGCAAGGGGTTTCTGAAAAAAAGCTGGCTCATTTTTGCATTTTTCTCCGAAAATCAAATTTTTTTCAGAAAAGGCTTGACAATCCGCATCGGATATGGTATACTGGAATCACCTCATTGTATGGGGTTTATTTTTTTGCCCATCTGCGGGTGAGAACCCGTTTCGGTGCGGCGATAAAGCCCATACGGATTCTGAGGGAGGCAAAAGATTCGGAAAGCTGTTCCGGACGAACAGCAGAACCGACTTCCGCACATCGGAAGAAGTAAACGAGCAGGAGGTGCCGATCATGAGAGTGAAAGTAACACTGGCTTGTACAGAATGCAAGCGCCGCAACTATGTCACCAAGAAGAACAAGCGGAACAATCCGGAACGGATTGAAATGAACAAACACTGCAAGTTCTGCCGGAAGCATACGCTGCACAGAGAGACAAAGTAATGGGGGTCCGACGCAATGGCTGATAAGGAAAAAAACGCCGGGCAGGAAGCTGCTGTAAAAAAGGCGAAAAAGGCAGCAAACGCAGACTCCACCAAATCCGGCAAAGGCAAGAAAGACGGTAAGGAAAAGAAAGGCTTCTTTTCCAGAATCGCCGGCTGGTTCAAAGACCTGAGAAAAGAATTCAAAAAGGTTGTTTGGCCGGACCGCAAGAAAGTCTTTAACAACACACTGGTCGTACTGGTGGTTGTTATCGTCGGCTCCGTGCTGGTCGGTCTGATTGACTCCGGTCTGCTGAAGCTGATGCAGTTCTTGATGGGACTTTCCAACTAACTATTGTGACCAGAACAGGGAGGATTAATTATGTCAGAGGCCGCTAAATGGTATATCATTCACACCTATTCCGGCTATGAGAACAAAGTCAAGCAGGATATCGAAAAGGTGGTTGAAAACCGAAAGCTTCATGACCTCATCCTGGAAGTTCAGGTCCCCACCGAAACGGTGACAGAAATCACGGACGGCAAGACAAAGGAACTGGAACGCAAGACGTTTCCGGGCTATGTCTTTCTGAAAATGGTTTACACAGATGACACATGGCACGTGGTAAAAAACATCCGTGGCGTGACCGGTTTTGTCGGTCCTGGTTCTGAGCCGACTCCCCTTTCCGAAAGCGAAGTGGAGAAAATGGGCGTGGATCTGGGATCCAGCATCGAAGTCAACTATGCCGTGGGCGATACCGTCACCATCTCCGGAACCGCAATGGACGGATTCTCCGGCGTGGTACAGGCCATCAATCTGGAGGACGGCACTGTGGATGTCATGATCTCGATGTTCGGCCGTGAAACGGCTGCAACATTACAGCTGAATCAAGTGATCCGTCAGGACGACTAATTGCATGAATGCAAAAACAATTCGGAACCGTCTCGGCGGTTCCGGTGGGAGAGATGTCACAACGTCTCGCCATTAACCACAATATGGAGGTGTGCAGTATGGCACAGAAGGTAACAGGTTTTATTAAGCTTCAGATTCCCGCAGGTAAAGCAACACCTGCTCCTCCGGTTGGCCCGGCGCTGGGTCAGCACGGTGTAAATATTATGGCGTTCACAAAGGAATTCAACGAGCGCACCAAGAATGACATCGGTATGATTATCCCGGTTGTCATCACTGTATACGCAGACCGCTCGTTCACCTTTATCACCAAGACTCCGCCGGCTGCTGTTCTGATCAAGAAGGCTTGCGGAATCGACACTGCTTCCGGTGAGCCGAACAAGAACAAGGTCGCAAACATCACCAAGGAACAGGTACAGAAGATCGCAGAACAGAAGATGCCGGACCTGAACGCTGGCTCTCTGGAAGCTGCTATGAGCATGATCGCTGGTACTGCCCGTTCGATGGGTATCGTTGTCGTTGACTAACGGGAGCCGAACGTCGGTGGGAGGAAATTTCCGCTAACCGGATCTGCGTTGGAGCAATCCGGTACTACCACTACACTAGGAGGATTAAAATATCATGAAACACGGAAAGAAATATAACGACAGCCGCAAGGCTGTAGACAGCGCAAAGCAGTACGCATCTGACGAGGCACTGTCTCTGGTTTGCACAAACGCAAAGGCAAAGTTCGATGAGACCATCGAAGCACACATCCGTCTGGGCGTTGACTCCCGTCACGCTGACCAGCAGGTTCGTGGTGCAGTTGTTCTGCCGAACGGTACTGGTAAGAAGGTACGTGTCTGCGTATTCTGCAAGGAAGACAAGTATGAGGCAGCTCAGGCTGCAGGCGCAGACTATGTCGGCGGTCAGGACCTGGTTGACAAGATCACCAAGGAAAACTGGATGGATTTCGACGTAGTTATCGCATCCCCGGATATGATGGGTCTGGTTGGTCGTCTCGGTAAGGTGCTTGGTCCCCGTGGACTGATGCCGAACCCGAAGGCTGGTACTGTAACTCCGGACGTAGCAAAGGCTGTTACAGAGGCTAAGGCTGGTAAGATCGAGTATCGTCTCGACAAGACCAACATCATCCACTGCCCGATCGGTAAGGCATCCTTCGGCGCAGACAAGCTGACCCAGAACTTCGAAACTCTGATGGAAGCTATCGTAAAGGCAAAGCCGGCAGCAGCTAAGGGTACTTACCTGAAGTCCTGCGTCGTTACTTCTACCATGGGCGTTGGCGTAAGAGTTTCTACCAACAAGTATGGTGTCTGAGTTTTTCCGCTGAGAAAAATCTGCAAAGTTACTTCCCTGCTGCCGGTTTCGGCGGCAGGGATTTTTGCATCCGGAAAAAATTTTGATTTTTTTGAAAAAAAGGCTTGACAAGCGCTTTGAAGTGTGCTATACTGTAATAGTTGTCAAACACAATATCGTATTCTAAAGACAGTTGGTGGCGTTTTGCCGTAAGTCCAACCGAGGAATGTGCAATGATCTGTGAAATACAGCGCACGGTTCCCTGTCGAATCGTGCTTTTTTATTGCGATTTCAGATACGATACATAAACTATCGGAGGTGAAATCTCATGGCAAGTGAAAAGATTTTGGAAGGCAAGAAGGCTAAGGTTGCTGCTCTGACTGAAATGCTTCAGGACAGCGTATCCTTCGTTCTGGTTGACTACAAGGGCATCAGCGTTGAAGACGACACCAAGCTGCGTAAGGAGCTGCGTGAAGCCGGCGTTCACTATGTAGTTGAAAAGAACTCCATGTTGCGTTTTGCATTCAAAAACATGGGCATCGACGCATTTGACGAAGTTCTGCACGGTACAACCGCTGTTGCACTGTCCAAGGACGATCAGACTGCTCCGGCTCGTGTACTGGGCAAGTTCGCAGAAGATCACGAAGACTTCTTCAATCTGAAGGCTGGCTACGTGGAAGGCGTTGCTTATGACGCTGCCGGCGTAGAAAAGCTGTCCAAGATTCCGTCGAAGGAAACTCTGCTGGCACAGCTGGTTGGCTCTCTGCAGGGTCCGATCCAGAAGCTGGCAGCTACACTGCAGGCAGTTGTGGACAGCAAGTCCGAAGATACTGCTGCATAAGTATCGCAGAGATTTTCGCTCTGCAAATCATTTAATTTATTGTTAAAGGAGATTATTATCATGGCATCTGAAAAGGTTTTGAAGTTCGTTGAAGATATCAAGGAACTGTCTGTTCTGGAACTGGCTGAGCTGGTTGACGCAATTCAGGAAGAATTCGGTGTAACTGCTGCTGTTGCAGCTGCTCCGGCTGCAGGCGGCGCTGCTGGCGCAGCTGAGGCTGAAAAGACTGAGTTCGACGTTGTTCTGGCATCCTTCGGTGACGCTAAGATGGCTGTTATCAAGGCTGCTAAGGAAGCTCTGGGTCTGGGTCTGAAGGAAGCTAAGACTCTGGTTGAGTCCGCTCCGGCTACTCTGAAGGAAGCTTGCCCGAAGGCTGACGCTGAGGCTCTGAAGGCCAAGCTGGAAGAAGCAGGCGCTACTATCGAACTGAAGTAAGTTTTCTTACAAAATCAATTCGCGATAAAATGCGGGGACATCTCTTTATGAGGTGTCCCCGTTTTTTGTTGTTTACAGTGTAAAATGCAGCACGACCATCAGTATCACACCAGGTACGCCAAGCACAGCAGACTGTACCAGATGCAGCGGATTCAGCACAGGTGAAATGCCAACCAAACTGCCGCCGTAATGCACCACCAGCAGTGCCAGCAAACCACTCCCTGCCCCGACCAGCAGGGACAGCACACGCCGCTTTCGCCGCAGGTAATACAGCAGCATTATCAAACCCAATACTGCCCAGATTCCCCAAAAAATCACTTCTTGCATCTTTCATTTCTCCTTTTATGTGAGTAGATATGCCAGCGCCATGAGCAGCTTTTTGTCGCAGCCATCCCAGCCGCCGTCTTTATAGAGCATCACCATCATGGCAAGGATCAGCATGGTGTCGCCATCCAGATTGGACAAAAGTCCGCCGGGATTGAACTGCGGCAAATTCCCCAAAAGCGGCAGTTTCGGCGGCTGCGGCTTTGGTGTCGGTTCCGGCTCCGGTGCAGACGTTTCCGGCTGATAATCTGCAAACTGCGACGGCAGCCGTCTCCCGGGCGAGGCGGTCGGATGCACACGCCGCTGCATCTCCTGCGCACGCCTTGCCGCATCCCGGCGCATGGCGTTCTGTTCCTGCTCTGAAAATTGTGCCATCCTTCTCACCTCCTCCGGTTCATTTCCCGATTATAGCAGATCCTGGAGCATTCCGTTTTCTTTCACGGCACTGAATACGGCATACAGTTTCATCAGTTTGACCGCCTGGTCCAGCTTTTTCTGACGCTGTGTTTTCAGATGCGGACGCAGCGCCAGCAGCAGCCGGGCATCCTCATCATTCTGCTGCATTGCTCCCATCAGTTCCTGGATGCGCAGCAGCATTCCCATATCGAAACCGCCGCTCTCACCGTCAGCGTTTCCGCTCTGTTCCTGCTTTGGTGATTCCCCTGTCTCGCCGCTCTCCTGCTGGAGCATCTGCGCCAGCTCCTGTAACTGCTGTACACTCTCCGGATCAGACAGGATAGCTCCCATTTTTCCCAGCATATCGTCCACACGCTTTCACCGCCTTTTCATGTACGGGCAGCCGGAAACTGCGGCTGCCGTTTTTGCAGAATGTGTATTCTTCTTATTTCCCGGAAAGTTTCTGATACAGCGCCTTCGCCTGTGGCGAGCTGATGAGTTTTTCCATCATCTTCGGATTCTGCATCACCTTTTGCAGCATTGCCGAATCCTTCTGGCTCATATTTTTCAGCACTTTGTCATACTTTCCGGACTCCAACTCCGAACGCAGCTGCTCCGGCGGCACACCCAGTTTTTTGCTGGCTGCCTGCAACAGCTGATCGACCTGCTGTGGATTCATGTTCTTGCGTTCCATAAACAATGCTCCTTTCAGAACTTTTCAAAAAAAGTTGCCATCTCCATGAAATTGTGCTATAATAAAAGATGATATTTTTTCTAGGAGGTCACTATGCGAATTATCGTTCTTTCTGATACACACCAATATTACCGGAATTTTGAAACCATCGTCCTGCGCCACCCGGATGCGGATATGTTCATCCACCTGGGAGACGGCGAAAGCGAATATCAGCTGCTCTGCCGGAATATGCCGGAGGTCGCTGACAAGTTCCGCTATATCAAGGGCAACTGCGACTACGGCAGTGAAGCACCGCTGACACAGACCATTGATCTGATGCCGGGACATCGTGTCTTTGCCACCCATGGTCACCGCTATCGGGTCAACTCCACACTGGACTACCTGGAACAGGCTGCCCTGGAAGAGGGCTGTGACATTGCACTGTACGGACACACCCACGTATCCCAATGCACCTATGAAAACGGCATCTATGTCATGAATCCCGGCAGCGCCTCCTGCCCCAGAGACGGAAATCCGCCTTCTTATGGTATCCTGGACGTTTCCAGCGCCGGTGTCATGACCAATGTGGTGTTCCTGGAGACAAAAACACGGTTTTGACCGTCTCATTTCATTCTATGCAGCAATCCACATTTTGACACAAAGGAGTCCCTTCCATGAAATCTGTCACACTCCGCCGCCCTGTCCTCCGGGATGAAATGCGCCGCTATCTTCTGGCATTCCTGCTGGGATTCGGCAGTCTCCTGCTGGTCATTCTGCCCATTATCATTGCAGACGGCGGCTATTATATCTACTACGGCGACTATAACTCCCAGCAGATCCCGTTTTACAATCTGGCGAATGACGCTGTCCGCAGCGGCAGCTTTGGCTGGAACTGGTACACCGACCTGGGCGTCAACTTTATCGGCTCATATGCCTTTTATCTTCTGGGCAGTCCGTTTTTCTGGCTCTCTGTCATCCTGCCCCGGAGCTGGGTCACATTCGCCATGCCGGTTCTGCTCTGCATGAAGCACGGCATCGCTTCGCTGACTGCCTACGCCTATATCCGGCGTTTTGTCCGGAATCCCAATGCGGCGCTGATCGGCGGTATGCTCTACGCATTTTCCGGCTTTCAGCTGTTCAACATTTTCTTCAACCACTTTCAGGATGTCACAGCGTTCTTTCCGCTGCTGCTCATCGCCATGGAGGAACTGGTCAACCAGAACCGCCGGGGCGTGTTTGCGCTGTCAGTCGCACTCCTCGCCATCATCAACTACTTTTTCTTCACTGGACAAGTGGTCTTTCTGGTACTGTACTTCATTGTGCGCTGTTTCTCCAAGGACTTTCATGCAACCCTGCGGAAGTTCTTCCTGGTGCTGCTGGAGGCGGTAATCGGTGTCATGATCGCCTGTGTGATCCTGCTGCCGGCTGCCCTGGCGATCCTGGCAAACAGCCGGGTCTCGGAGCATCTGTTCGGCATGGACATGATCGCCTACAACGACCGCACCCGGATCTGGCGCATTCTGCTGAGCCTGTTCATGATCCCGGATGTACCGGCTCGCCCGAACCTGTTCTCCTCCGATTATGCCAAATGGGCATCCATCGGCGGCTATCTGCCCATGTTCTCCATGGCAGGGGTTCTGGCGTTCCTCAAACAGCGTGACGGTCACTGGGCAAAACGCATCACAGTGATCTGCGGCATCTGCGCCTGTGTCCCGATTCTGAACAGTGCATTCTATGCGCTGAATGGTTCGTATTATGCACGCTGGTTCTATATGCCAATTCTCATTCTGGCGCTGATGACTGCATACAGCCTGGACAACCACCAGATCTCCTGGAAACAGGGCATCCGCATTTGCTTTGGATTTCTGGCAGCGTTCGGACTCATCTCCCTGCTGCCCACCAAAGAGGACGACAAGATACACTGGTTTTCGTTTGCGGAATATCCGTTCCATTTTTACCTGGTGCTGCTTATCAGCGCTGCCGGACTGGTACTCACCATCTATCTGCTGCGCCGCAGAAAAGCCCGCAAGCCTTTCCTGAAACAGGCACTTGTCCTCACCACAGCCTGCTGCATTGCCTGCACATCCGCAGTGGTGTATTTCGGCGCATTTGAGCCGTTCCGTGCGAGAACCTATGTTGACCAGGCGATCGACCCGGAACAGGAGATCTCGGTCTCCGTCTCAGAGGACAACTTCTTCCGCATCGATATTTCAGAGGACTGCGACAACTATCCGATGTTCTGGCGGCTGCCCTGTATGCGGACGTTCCACAGCGTCGTCCCCGGCTCTATTATGAACTTTTATAAGGAACTGGGCATCACCCGTGATGTGGCATCCCGTGCGGATACCGCTTACTATGCGCTGCGTGGACTGCTGTCTGTGGAATATTACTACGAACGGCAGACCATCGGCGAGATCACCACGGACGAACCGAAATGCAGTATGCCGGGCTTTGTCTATGACACCACCGAAAATGGCTTTTACCGGTTCCGGAACACCGCCTATGTTCCCATGGGATTCACGTTCTCCAACTATATCGCCAAGGGCAAGTGGAACAGCACTTCCACCAGCTACCGCTCCAATCTGCTGATGCGTGCGCTGGTGCTGTCCAGCGAGCAGATCGAGAAATACGGCAGCTGGATGCAGCCGGTTTCGGACAGCAATGTTTCTATGACGGAAGAGGAATATCTCCAGGAGTGCAGCAACCGTGCCGCATCCGCCTGTGACTCCTTCCAATATGATTCCAGCGGCTTTACCGCCACCATCTCTCTGGACAGCCCGAACCTGGTATTTTTCAGCGTTCCCTACGATGAGGGATGGACTGCCACCGTCAACGGAAAACCGGTTGACGTAGAGGAAGTAGACAACGGCTTGATGGCTGTTCCGGCAGAAGCCGGAGACAACACCATCGAGTTCCACTATGAGACACCCGGACTGCATCTGGGCGCATGGCTGACACTGGGCGGCGTGATCCTGCTGATCGTTTATCTGCTGATCTGCCGCAAACTGGGCATCCGCCGGAACAAAGAGACCGTATGCTGTATAGACTATCCGGTCTCCGCCGAGGATGAAGCTTTGCCGGAACTGACAGATGAAACAGACACAACAGAAGAATCCCCTGCCGCAGCAGAACCCGACGAAAAAACAGCTGCTGCGGATGATGATATGGAGGTATCGTAAAATGCACTTACAGGAAAAAACAATCGGCAGTGAAACCACCTATCTGGGCAAGGTGTTCTATGTCACCAAAGACACCGCCCGGCTGGAGGACGGCAAGGCGGTGCAGCGTGATGTGGTACACCACTCCGGCGGCGTATGCGTTGTGCCGCTCACCGAAAAAGGCACCGTTCTCATGGTCAAACAGTTCCGCTATCCCATGCAGCAGGTAACTCTGGAAGTCCCTGCCGGCAAGCTGGAAAAAGGCGAAGATCCGGCAGACTGCGGCAAACGGGAACTCCGGGAAGAGGCAGGACGCACCTGCGGCAAATATACGTCTCTGGGAAAACTCTTCCCGACGCCGGCATATGATACAGAAGTCATCCATATGTATCTGGCACAGGAACTGTCTGCGCCGGAGGAACAGGAGCTGGACGAGGGCGAATTTCTGGATGTGACAGAGCTGCCCCTGGAAGAGGCAGTGCAGATGGTCATGAATAACGAGATTCCCGATGCCAAGACGCAGATCGCTTTGCTGAAAACCTGGGTGCTGCTGCACAAAGGCGAGTGATCGCAAAAGGCACTGTCACAACGCAGCACATCCGAAAACGGGCATAAAAAAGCCGCCGGAGCGAATACTCCGACGACCTGTGGACCATATCTAAGATTGACGCAGACGATTCAGACTGCTGCCGGCTGTGTTTCCGCAGCTGCCTCTGCCTGGGCTTCGGCCTCCATCAGAGCCAGATGCTCGTGATATGCCTCCAATATCTGCGATTCCATCATTTTTCTGGCGGCGGCAGAAATGGGATGCACAATATCACGGAACACGCCGTTCTCATCTTTGCGGCTGGGCATTGCAACAAACAAGCGCTCGTCTCCCTGCACGACCTTGATGTCATGCACAGCGAGCATATTGTCCACCGTCACAGAAACAACTGCACGCAGCCGTCCCTCTGTGATAATTCTTCTGATCTTGATATCTGTGATTTCCATAGGATGACCTCCTCCGTCATCTGCTGCGCCCCGTTCTGTCATTTTGGAAACTGCCCCATGCTGACTTAGAGTTCATGCAGTTTCCGGAAGGGCAACCAGCAGAAATTGAAAAACGAATTTTCAATTTCGTAACAAAAAAAGGAGAAACGCCTGTGCAAACACAAACGCTTCTCCTTTGAAGTACGTTACCTATAAGTATACACGATAAATTTGAAAATTGCAAGAAAGAAAAAGGTGATTTTTTTGAACATTGATATCTTAAAGGGAAAAAAGCACATCCACTTCATCGGCATCGGCGGCAGCGGTATGTATCCGCTGGCACAGATACTGCACACCAAGGGCTATTACCTCACCGGCTCGGACAACAACGAAACAGAAACGCTCCAGGCTGTCCGGGACATGGGCATCCCGGTATATCTGGGACAGCGTGCGGAGAATATCGAGGGCGCTGATCTGATCGTCCACACTGCAGCCATCATGGCAGACAACCCGGAACTGATCGCTGCCAAGGCAAGCGGCGTACCGGTGCTGGAGCGCAGCGAACTGCTGGGCATCGTGACCAGCTGGTATGACAACGCCATCTGCGTTGCCGGCACACACGGCAAGACGACCACGACTTCTATGGTGACACAGATCTTGTTCACTGCCGGCGTGGACCTGTCCGCATTCATCGGCGGCAAGCTGCCCTGTATTCACGGCAGCGGCAGAAGCGGTTCCAGCGACATCATGACCTGCGAGGCGTGCGAGTTTGTGGATACGTTCCTGAAACTGTATCCGGACATCGCTGTGCTGCTGAACATTGACGCAGATCATCTGGACTACTTCGGCACGGTAGAAAACATCATCAAGTCGTTCCACAAGTTTGCACAGCTCACCTCTAAAGCAGTCATCTACAACGGCAGCGATGCCAACACCTGCAAAGCGATGGAGGGCATTGAGGGCAAGGAACGCATCACCTTCGGCAAAACGTCGGAATGCGACTACTACCCGGCTGACATCCGCCACGTTTCCGGTCTGGAGACCCACTTCCAGCTGATGCACCACGGCGCATCGCTTGGCGAGATCGTGCTGCACGTTGCCGGTGAACATAACGTGCTGAACGCAACTGCGGCTGCGGCTGCAGCAATGTATGTAGGCGTTTCCTTTGAAGATGTGGCAAAGGGGCTGGCAGAATTCCGTGGCGCAGGCAGACGTTTCGAGAAAAAGGGCGAAGTAAACGGCATCACTCTGGTGGACGACTATGCGCACCACCCCACCGAACTGACCGCAACGCTGAAAGCGGCAATGGAAATGCCGTTCCGCAAGGTCTGGGCTGTGTTCCAACCGTTCACGTTCTCCCGGACTGCCATGCTGCTGGACGAATTCGCAGAGGCGCTTTCCATCCCGGATCACGCTGTACTGACGGACATTATGGGTTCCCGGGAAAAGAACACCTACAACATCTTCACACGGCAGCTGGGTGAAAAGATCCCCGGTGCGGTCTGGTTCCCGCAGGACGAAAGCAATCCGGAGACCACTGACGAGCGCAAGTATGAGAACTTCGACCAGGTGACACAGTATATCTGCGACCACGCACAGCCGGGAGACCTGGTAATCACACTGGGCTGCGGCGATGTCAACAAGGTCAACAAGCTGATCCTGGAGGAACTGGAACGGCGTCAGAATGCCGAATAAAGCGGAACTTTCGAAAAATTTCCAAAATACCCTCTTTTCAAGCTGCAAAAAATGTTGTATAATAGAAAAGGCAGTGCAGCACTGCACTTGAATGAAAGGAAACACTACGCTATGTTAAATAAAGTCAAAGTCGTGATCTGCGGCAAGGATTTCACCTTGCAGACCGCAGAATCCTCCAACTATGTCTTTGGGCTTGCCCGGACACTGGAATCCCGCATCGCTGAGATCACCGATGCCAACAGCAGCGCCTCTCCGTTTACAGCGGCGATCATGGTGGGGCTGGCAACACTGGATGATCTGAACAAGGCGAACGCCAAGCTGGACAGCATCCGTGACCAGTCCAAGGAATATGTGGACGAGGCTGGAAAGACCCGTCTGGAACGTGACGCAGCCATGCAGCAGGTCGAGGTGCTGAAATCCCGTGTGGCAGAACTGGAACGGGAACTGCGTGAGAAAAATGCCAAATGAGAACGCCTGAGATCTTAGCCCCTGCCGGCTCGGAAGAATCTCTGCTGGCAGCACTGCGCTGCGGCGCTGATGCCGTCTATGTGGGCGGAAAGCTGTTCTCTGCCCGGCAGAATGCAGCCAATTTCGACTTGCCGCAGTTACAGCACGCTGTGGAACTATGTCATCTCTACGGCGCAAAGCTCTATCTGACGGTGAACACGCTGATCTTCGAGTCAGAGTTTCCCTCTCTGGTACAGTTTTTGCAGGCGGCAATGGAAATGGGCGTGAATGCGTTCCTGGTACAAGATCTGGGCGTTCTGCGGCTGATCCGCCGGATGTCCCCAGATGTTCCCGTTCACGCATCCACCCAGATGACGATTCACACGCCGGAGGGCGCACACTGGGCAAAACAGCACGGCATCTCCCGTGTAGTAGTCTCCCGGGAACTTTCCCGAGAAGAGATCGCCGCAGTCTGTCAGACCGGTGTGGAGGTAGAGACTTTTGTCCACGGGGCGCTCTGCATGAGCGTTTCCGGACAGTGCGGTCTGTCGGCAGTGATCGGCTCCAGAAGTGCCAACCGTGGCAGATGCGCCCAGGCGTGCCGTCTCCCCTTTTCTGCAAAGGGAGCAAAAAACGTGTGTACGCTTTCGCTGAAAGATCTGTGCCTGGTGCCGTATCTGGCAGAACTGGCACAGGACGGCGTGGCATCGCTGAAGATCGAGGGACGCTGCAAACGGCCGGAATACGTTGCCGCCGCAGTCACTGCTCTGGTACAGGCAAGAGCCGGAGAAGAACCCGACCTGGACACCCTGCGTGCGGTTTTCTCCCGGAGCGGTTTCACAGACGGATACTACACCGGAAAGCGGCAGCAGATGTTCGGCACCCGGCAGAAAGAGGACGTGTTACAGGCAAAGGAAGTCCTGCCACATCTGGCACAGCTTTACCAAAAGCCAACACCGCAGATTGCGCTGACTATGGATGTCCGTGTACAAACCGGCGAGCCGGCAGCTCTGACACTCCGGGATGCGGACGGGAACTGCGTCACCGTCTCCGGCGAAACGGTACAGCCTGCACGAACCAAGGCGACGGATGCCGCACAGCTGGAACGTCAGCTGGGAAAGCTGGGCGGTACGATCTACGCTCTGGCAGAACTGCACGCAGACTGCGACGGCATGGGAATGCTCCCGGCATCTGCCTGGAATGCACTGCGCCGGGACGGCATCGCCGCAATGGATGCAAAGCGAATTGCCACCAACACACCTCATTATACCATACAGCCTGTCACCCTGTCCAAAGGACAGACCTGCGGCACAAAACAGCGCCAGTTCCGCATCATTCAGCCGGACTGGAACGGGCTTTCCGCACAGCTGCTGGATGAGCCGGATGTTGCGGCACTGCTCCTGCCTGTCGAAACGGCATCGGCAGAGATTCCAGCAAATGTCCGGGAACGAGTCTATCTGACTCTGCCCCGGTTCTGTGCGGACGAAACAAAAGTGAAGGGCTGGCTGGAACAGGCAAAACAGCTGGGATTCTCCCACATTGTCTGCGAGAACGTCTCTCATTTGCAGATCGGCAGACAGCTGGGCTTGACACTGCACGGCGGCATGGGACTGAACGCAGCCAATCCGGACTGTCTGGCATTTTTGCAGGAAGAATCCCTGCAGGATGTGATTTTGTCCCCGGAGCTGACCATTGCCCAGACCAAGACCTGCACCGGGCTGCCCGTCGGCGCTTATGCCTATGGATACCAACCGGTCATGACCATGCGGAATTGTCCCATTCAGGCAGAGGTTGGCTGCAAGCACTGCACCCACCATCTCATTGACCGAACTGGTCGGCAGTTCCCGGTATACTGCCGGAGACCTGCCGGAATCACGACCATGTACAACGCTGTCCCCACCTGGATGGCGGACAAGCCGGAGGCATTTTCCCACATGGATTTCCTGGTGCTGGACTGCACACTGCAGCCGGACGTGCTGTCTGTTCTCCACGCCTACCGCAGCGGCAAAACTGCAAACGAAACGATCACCCGGGGCTTGTTTTTCCGTGGTGTTGAATAAAGGAGTTATTTTATGTACTTATCTGTTCAGAAACTTCGCCCTCACGCACAGCTCCCCAAGCGTGCCACAGCGCAGAGCGCAGGGTACGATCTGTATGCCCTGCCGGAATCGCCGCTGACCATTCAGCCCGGCGAGATCTGCAAGGTGCCGACCGGAATCGCTGTTGCTCCGTCCCGTCCGGATGTTGCCCTGTGCATCTTCCCACGTTCCGGACTTTCCACCAAGCACGGCATTACACTCATTAACAGTGTAGGTCTGGTGGACAGCGACTATCGTGGCGAACTGCTGATTCCGCTGGTAAACCACGGCACAGAGCCATTTACCGTAGAAGAGGGTATGCGCATCGCACAGCTGGTCGTCATGCCCATTCTCACCCCGGAACTGAAAGAAGTCCAGCGCCTGGACACAACAGAACGTGGCGCAGGCGGATTCGGCGCAAGCGGTCTGTCGTAAACGAAAGGAGTCTCCCCGTCTATGAAAAAGTTTCTCGTCTATCTCTGCTCCATCGTGGTCGCAGTGATCCTGGGCGGCGTCATCGGCAATCTCTGCGCCGGCATCGCTCCCCTCAGCTGGCTGGACTATGCGCCGCCGCTACACCTCAAAAGCCACACCTGGAACCTCTATGTTGCCGATCTCACCTTCGGCATCCAGTCCAAGTTTAACATTGCGCAGCTCCTGCTGACCATCGTTGCCATCTTCGTTGCGCCGAAGATCGAACCGCTGATCGGCAAAAAGTAATAAGGCTCAAGACGGCACCGGACAATTCCGGTACAGTGCCGCCTGGCGTCTCGCATTGCTCCATACAGCGTTTGTTATATTTGCTGTAATTATTGCATTAAAACTTGTTGATTTTTCACAATATGATAGAATTTTGAATTCGCAGAAAAAACCTAAAAAAAAGATTGCCACCCTGCTTTTTTCGTGGTATAATAGAAGAGGTCTGATGCAAAAGGCTGCCGCAGCGCAGGAAAGCGCAGCAGTCTGCATCAGAGCGGAAAATTTCATGCAACCGGACACACTGCACCGGATCTTTCGGCAGCAGTGTTCTCTTTTCTATGGTGAAAAGTGCAGAAATCGGCGCTTTCCGGCTCAGTTTTTGGAGTCAGTCACCGAAATTTTTCGCAAATCTCATGAAAGAAATGACTTACTGGGGACAATGATGCAGCGTGTAGAACTGCATCCAAAGGAGCATACATTATGTTTACGAAAGATATCGGCATTGATCTCGGAACTGCAAATACGCTGGTATATCTGCGTGGAAAGGGCATCATCATCAGAGAGCCATCCGTTGTCGCAGTCAATACCCACACCGACCGTGCCAAATACGTGGGAAAAGAGGCAAAGGAAGTAATCGGCAGAACGCCCGGCTCGATCGTTGCCGTGCGTCCGCTGAAAGACGGCGTGATTGCCGATTTTGAGACCACGACGATTCTCCTGCAGGAGTTCATCCGCAAGGCAATGCACGGCAAAATGTTCGCACGTGCCAGAGTGATTATCTGCATCCCCTCCGGCGTGACCGCAGTAGAACGACGTGCAGTCCGGGATGCCGCAGACCAGGCTGGTGCAAAGCCGGTGCTGATCGTTGAAGAGCCGATGGCAGCGGCGATTGGTGCAGGACTGCCCACCACAGAGCCTACCGGCTGTATGGTGCTGGACATCGGCGGCGGCACATCCGAAGTGGCAGTGATCTCTCTGGGCGGCATTGTAGTCTCTCAGAGCGTCCGCTGCGCCGGCGATGAGTTTGATGCTGCCATTATCAATTACATCAAGAAACGGTACAACCTGCTGATCGGCGAGCGTACCGCAGAGAGTATTAAAATTCAGATCGGCAGTGCCTATCCGGTGGACCGTGACGAAACCATGCAGATCAAGGGCAGAAATCTGATGAGCGGACTGCCCGAAAATATCAACATCACCTCCAGAGAGGTCCGGGAAGCACTCGCCGAGCCGCTGTCCCGGATCGTGGACGCTGTCAAGTGTACCCTGGAACAGACACCGCCGGAGCTGGCGGCTGACATCATCGACCACGGCATTACACTGACCGGCGGCGGCGCACTGCTCCGGGGACTGGATCAGCTGATCCACAAGGAGACCGGAATGCCCGTCTTTATCGCCGAGTATCCCCTGGACTGCGTGGCAGAAGGCACGGGAAAGATCCTGGAAAATCTGGACAAATACCGGGATGCTGTTTCAGAAGAGTCCAAAGGCTTTGAATAAGGTAGGAGGCTGATTCCACATGGGCGGTTTTTTCCGCAGCAAAAAGTTTCGCATCATTCTGTGCATCGTTGCCCTTCTGATCGGCATGATGCTCTATGCCGTAACCAGGGACGGCTATACCCTGCCCACTACCGGCTTTCTGGGAACGGTGCTGAATCCGATTCGTTCCGTCTCCAACAGCATTTCTTCCGGCGTTCAGGACACCATGGATGTTTTTACCAAATCCAAGGAATACCAGACGGAAAACGAGGAGCTGCGTCAGCGTGTGGCGGAACTGGAAAGCCAGATGGTGGACTATGACAAGACGAAACAGGATCTGGCGGATCTGTCCGAGTTCATGGGCATCAAAGAGGATCACCCGGACAACGAGTTCTCCGACCCCTGCACCATCATCGGCTATGTCGAAAACGACCCGTTCCACGGCTTTTATATTGACCGGGGCAGCGATGACGGCCTCTCCGTTTACGATCCGGTTGTGACGGCAGAAGGACTTGTCGGCATTATTTCCGAAATTTCCGACACCTATGCAACGGTAGAAACGGTCTGCTCTCCCAATCTTTCCATTGGCGCAAAGGCATCCAGCAAGCCGGAATCCGGCATTGTGGAGGGTGACGTAACACTGGCATCGGAATACCGCTGCCGGATGATCTACCTGGAGAAAGACACCACGCTGAAAAGCGGCGATCTGATTACCACCTCCAATTCTGTGGGCATTTTCCCCCAGGGCTATCTCATCGGTTCTGTGGAATCCATCGAGCCAATGGACAATGGTCTGAGCTATTGTGCCATTATTCGTCCGTCTGTGGATCTGGAAAATCTGAAAAATGTGATCGTCATTAAGGATTTCGCCGGAAAGGAGCAGCAGGATGCGGCAAACTAAGCGAAAGCAGCTTTCCCGGCGGTCTGTCCGCCGTCCCAGACTGCGCAATACCATTCGCTGGATCTTATACGTGCTGTTTATTTTTCTCGCTTTTGTGACGGCAAACGGCGGCGATTTTATCAAGCCCCTGCTGCTGATCCCGGTGGCGCTGTGCATTGCATCCGTCTCCGGAACTGTAGTCTCCGGCGGCATCGGCATTCTGTGCGGTCTGCTGCTGGATATTTCCTGCGGCACACTGCCGGGCTATCATGGGATTCTGCTGTTTTTGATCTGCCTGTTCACTTCCCGGCTCTATGATCGGTTTCTGCTCCAGCGTTTCTGGAACATGATGTTTCTGACGGCGGCGGTTTCCTTTGTGGTGACAGGACTGGATTTTGTGTTCCAGTATGCCATCTGGGGATATGACAATGTCTCCCGGCTGTATCTGCACCACCAGCTGCCCTGTCTGGGATACACCGTTCTCAGCAGTGTGGTGATCTACCCCATTTTTGCTTTGATTCACCATTTTCTGCTGCCGAAGCGGCGGCGCACCATTGAGAAAAAGCATAAGCCTATGGAAGAATCGGCGTGACCAGCGGCTGCACAGCATCGGAAATTTACCATTTCCCGTGCTGTGCCGCCCTGTTTTTCTCCGGAAAGGAGCATTTCATGAAACATACGGCATCCAGCTATGTCAAACTTACGCTCGCCAGTATGCTGGTACTGCTTGCCAGCTGTGCGTGTGCCTGGCGGCTGATGAAAATACAGATTGTGGAAAGCGACACCTACACCGCAAAGCGGGTTTCCACCCAGGAATACACCCAGACCATCAGCGCCACCCGTGGCGAGATCGTGGATTCCTCCGGCAAAGCCATCATCGAAAACAAGGTAGGCTATAATGTTATCATTGAGCCGGACACTTTCCCGGAGGACAACGCCAAGGGCAACCAGATGCTGCTCTCTCTGGTAAACATCCTGGACGAAAACGGCGTAGAATGGGACACTTCCCTGCCGATCTCGGATACACAGCCATACACCTTTACCGGTGATGACAAAGCGGTCAGCAAGCTCAAGGAAAACCTGAACATGAATGTCTATGCCACAGCGGACAACTGCATGGACAAGCTGAAAGAGGACTATGACATTGACGACAGCTATACGCCGGAGGAACAGCGACTGCTCGCCGGAATCCGCTATGAGATGCAGCTTCGTGGCTTTTCCCTCAGCAACCGTTTCACTCTGGCAGAGGATGTGCCGCTGAATGTGGTCACGGAACTGAAAGAACGTGGCGTCACGCTCCCCGGCATGGACATTGTGGAAGAGGCGATACGTTCTGTAGCACAGGGCGATGTCATTCCCCACGAGATCGGTACTGTCGGTCCCATCTATGCGGAGGAATACGAAAAGCTGAAGTCTGAGGGTTACGCTCTGGATGATTCCGTGGGAAAAAGCGGCATTGAACGTGCCATGGAAAGCACCCTGCGTGGCACTGACGGCATCAAGAAAATCACCGTAGAAAACGGCGTTGTCGTTTCTTCGGACATGGAAACCCCGGTGGAGGCTGGCAAGACGGTTCAGCTGACTGTCAACAGCGACTATCAGCGGGAACTGCAAAACATTCTGGACGGCTTTATCAATAATTTTGACAGCCTGCGGAATTCCAAGACGGAAGAACTGGGGCTGAAAAAGGTCACCTGCGGTGCGATCGTTGTGCTGGATGCCAAAACTGCCGGCGTTCTGGGCATGGTCACAGCGCCGACATACAACCTGGAAGATTATAAGACTGATTATGAATCCATTCTGAATGCGGAAAATTCGCCGCTGGTCAACCGGGCGACAGACGGACTCTACCGCCCGGGTTCCACCTTTAAGACCATCACGGCAACTGCCGGTTTGAATGAGGGGATCATCACCGGAAACAGCACCTATTTCTGCGGACACACCTATCATTTCAAAGACCACGATTACAACTGTACCGGTTCACATGGTGACATTGCAGTTACACAGGCACTTCGGGTATCCTGCAACATCTTCTTCTACAAGCTGTCGGAGGAACTGACCATCGACCGCATTACAGAGTATGCCTCCAAATTTGGACTGGGTCAGTCCACCGGGCTGGAAACCGGCGATGCCGCCGGACATCTGTCCAACCAGGAGACCTTTGCGGAACTGGGCGCAGACTGGACCGTCGGTCAGGTACTGCAAAGTGCGATCGGTCAGGGCGAATGGGCTGTAACGCCGCTGCAAATGGCGAATGTTGCCTGCACCATCGCCAACAACGGCACACGCTATGAGCCGCATCTGGTGGACAGCATCTGGGACTACAGCCACACCACAAAACTGGAACAGAAAGAGCCTGCGGTGGCAGAGCAGATCACACCGCTCAACGACAGCGTATTCCAGTATGTGGAAAACGGTATGATCGCCGCATCCACCAACAATTTCCCGGCGCAGTATTCCCTGTCAAACCTGGGATTTGATGTGGCAGTCAAGACCGGTACGCCCCAGGTCAGCGGCAGAGTCCAGGACTCTTTCTTCATCGGCTATGCCCCGGCAGATGATCCGGAAATCGCTTTCGCCGGTGTGATCGAAGGCGGCGAATACTCCAAGTACATGATCCGTTCGATCATCCAGGCATACGAAAAAACTGTCAAGGGCGAACAGACCAATGTAGACATGGTGGGCGCAACGACCGCATCCACCGATACGACCGGTACGGAAACCACAACTTCTACAACAAGCACCACCGCAAGAGACTGAGAAGCAGAATTCGTCAGAATGCACAAGGGTGAACGTGGGAAGCACCATACAATTCACAATTTTATATTTTTCTCACGGAAATTCTTTGACAAATACCGGGATATGGTGTATAATAAATGATGTAGTGGTCTAACTATCTGAAAACAATGAAATCATAGAACGAATATCTAAGTTTCATTTTTGATACGATAAAGAATGTAGAAGGGAATGGTTATCTGACATGACAATTGCACTGATTGCACACGACGCAAAAAAAGAACTGATGATCCAATTCTGTATCGCCTACTGCGGCATCCTCTCCCGGCACACCCTATGTGCAACGGGAACGACCGGCAAGCAGGTGGCAGAGGCGACTGGTCTGCGGATCCAGCGGTATCTGAGCGGTTCTCAGGGCGGCGACCAGCAGATCGCAGCACGCATCTCCTGCAACGAGATCGATGTACTCCTGTTCTTCCGTGACCCGATCAACCGCAAGGCATCGGAACCGAACGAAATGAATCTGCTCCGTCTCTGCGACGTACATAATGTTCCGGTCGCAACCAACATTGCAACTGCGGAAGCGCTCATCATGGCGCTGGAGCGTGGCGATCTGGACTGGCGGGAAATCGGCAATCCGACCATTTAAGCACACCGCATTTCTGGCAGCACAGGGCTGCCGTCAAGTTTTTGTACAACTATCTCCCCTTTTTCGGAAGGGGAAATTTTTTGCAGTCCGGTCTCCGGAGTGCGAGGAGGTTTTTCATACATGGCAATCAAAATCACACGTCCCCAGGGAACAGAAGATGTGACACCCAAGCAGATCTACAAGTGGCATACGGTGGAACGCATTGCAAGGGAAACAGCGGAGAATTTCGGCTTTCACGAAACACGCATCCCCACCTTTGAAAGCACCGACCTGTTCCTGCGTTCTGTGGGCGAAACCACAGATGTGGTACAGAAAGAAATGTATACCGTCAAGGCAAAGGAAACCGAGTTCACCCTGCGTCCGGAGGGAACAGCCGGCACGATCCGGTCCATACTCCAGAACGGTCTGCTCAACGATGCACTTCCCCAGAAGGTATATTATATCCTGTCCTGTTTCCGCCACGAGCGTCCGCAGGCAGGCAGACTCCGGGAGTTCCACCAGTTCGGCATCGAAATGGCAGGCAGCCAGGGACCGACTTCTGACGCTGAGATCATTGCGCTGGCAAAGACCATTCTCGACCGTGCCGGACTCAAGAACATCGTGCTGAACATCAACTCCATCGGCTGCCCCACCTGTCGTGCGGAATACCACAAGGCGCTCCGGGCGTATTTTGAACCGAAAAAGGACGAGCTGTGCGAGACCTGTCTCACCCGTCTGGAAAAGAACCCCATGCGTATCCTGGACTGCAAAAGCCCGATCTGCGCCGGAATCGCCAAGGATGCCCCGATCATTCTGGACTACCTGTGCGACGACTGCCGGACACACTTCGAAAAGCTCCAGGAATATCTGAAGGCGCTGAATATCGACTTCACCATCAACCCGAAGATCGTTCGTGGTCTGGATTATTATACCAAGACCGTTTTCGAGTTTGTCACCACCGACATCGGCGCACAGGGGACTGTCTGCGGCGGCGGCCGGTATGACGGACTGATCGAACAGATGGGCGGAAAGCCCACACCGGCAATGGGATTTGCCATGGGTCTGGAACGACTGATCCTCACCATGGAGAGCCAGGGCTGCGACTTCGAAGAGCCGAAGTCCTGCGACCTGTACATTGCCCCGATGGACGAAAGCGCCGTTCCGCTGACAATGCAGCTGGGACAGCAGCTCCGCATCTCCGGCTATCAGGTCGAATACGATGTGATGCAGCGTGGTCTGAAAGCACAGATGAAGTATGCCAACAAGATCGGTGCGTCCTTCGTAATGGTGCTGGGCGGAAATGAGCTGGCAGAAAAGAAGGCAAAACTGAAAAATATGGAGACCGGCGAGCAGACAGAGATCGCTCTGGACGAGACCTTTGAAGAAAATTTCGACGATATCGCCGTCCAGTATATGTTCCACGACATCGTGGAGGATTTTGAAAAGGAGTGTCAGTAAACATGGATTTGATGCAGGATTTGCGCCGCACCTGTTACTGCGGTGAAGTGACAAAAGCAGGAGAAACTGTCGTTGTCGGCGGCTTTGTACAGAAGGTACGAAACCTGGGCAATCTGATTTTCATTGATCTCCGTGACCGCACCGGCATTGTACAGCTGGCATTCAACGACCAGACAGACCGTGCCATTTTCGAAAAGGCTACATCCTGCCACAGCGAATATGTGCTGATGGCAAAGGGCGTAGTCGCAGAGCGTTCCAGCGTCAACAAGGAAATGAAAACCGGCGCTTTTGAGGTTTTGGTTGACGATCTGCGTGTACTGTCCAAGGCACAGACACCGCCTTTCGCAATCACCGACGAGACCAAGACCAACGAGGAACTGCGTCTGAAATACCGCTATCTGGATCTGCGCCGTGCGCCGCTGCAGCACAATCTGATTATGCGCCACAAGATTGCACTGGCTGCCAGAGAGTACTTCTATGCCAACAACTTCATCGAGATCGAAACGCCGATGATGATGAAGTCCACACCGGAAGGTGCGAGAGACTATCTGATCCCGTCCCGTGTGCATAACGGCAAATTCTATGCCCTGCCCCAGTCGCCGCAGATCTACAAGCAGCTGCTGATGGTTTCTGGCATGGACCGCTATATCCAGATCGCACGCTGCTTCCGTGACGAGGATCTCCGTGCTGACCGTCAGCCGGAATTCACCCAGATCGACCTGGAAATGTCCTTTGTGGATGTGGAGGATATTCTCCAAATCACAGAGGGATTCGTCAAGTATCTGTTCCAGAAAGTGCTGAACATGGATATCACCACACCGCTGCCCCGCATGACCTACCAGGAGGCAATGGAACGCTATGGTTCGGACAAGCCGGACACTCGCTTTGGCATGGAACTCCAGGATCTGTCCGATGTAGTCAAGGATGTTGACTTTATGGTATTCCGCTCTGCGCTGGATGCCGGCGGCAGTGTTCGTGCCATTGTGGCAAAGAATGCCGCATCTGTGCTGACCCGCAAGGAAATCGACAAGCTGACAGAAAAGGCAAAGGGCATCGGCGCAAAGGGACTGGCATTCATTCGCTGGAACGACGAAAAGCCCACCTGTTCCTTTGCAAAGTTCCTGCCGGAGGGCAAGCTGGATGAGATCCTGTCGCACCTGGGCTGCGAAAAGGGCGATGTGGTTCTCATTATGGCAGACAAGAACAAGGTTGCACTGCCGGTACTGGGCGCACTGCGTCTGGAAGTGGCAAAGAAACTGGATCTGATCCCGGAGGGCAAGTTCAACTTCCTGTGGATCACCCAGTTCCCGTTCTTTGAGTGGAACGAGGATACCCAGCACTGGGATGCGATGCACCACCCGTTCACCATGCCGATGGACGAGTGCCTGCCCTATCTGGACAGCGATCCGGCACGTGTCACCGCAAAGGCATTCGACCTGGTACTGAACGGCACAGAGCTTTCCTCTGGTTCTATCCGTATCACCGACTACGAGCTGCAGGAGAAGATGTTCCAGGCACTGGGCCTCACGGACGAGGAGATCGAGGCAAAGTTTGGTTTCCTGGTAGAGGCATACCACTACGGCGCACCGCCGCACGGTGGTCTGGGCATTGGTCTGGACCGTCTGGCAATGGTTATGCTCCAGGCAGACAGCCTGCGTGACGTGGTCGCATTCCCGAAGGTACAGAACGCAAGCGAACTCATGAGCGCCTGCCCGGCTCCGGTGGATACCGAGAGTCTGGACGTTCTTGGCATTCAGGTCACACACAGCGAAGACGACGAATAAGGCTTGAAAAAGCTTTTAGAAATGGAAAAGCCAGTTTGTGGGAACTGTTCCCACAGACTGGCTTTTTGTGTGATATCAATTATCGTGACATCAATTATTTTTGCTGTTTTAGTAAGGCATCCATCGCCAGAAAAGCGTTTTCCTCCGGCTGAATCTCCCCGTATCGCAGGGCGCTGTACGCCTGCGTTACGGTCTCCCACTGAGAAAGCGAACTTTCCTCCGGGAGCAGTATCTGTAAATGTTCCAGAATCTCCGCCGGGCTGTCTGCCGGTCTTGCCGCATCATCCGGCAGTTTCGCCAGCAGCAGCGCATAACCCAACCGGAATCGCTCTGCTCCGTGGGGCAGCCTGTGATAGCGACGGTACGCCTTTTTCCAATTGCGACGGCTTTGCAGTGTGACTGTGTCGACTGCCGTTTTTTCGTGGTACAGCAGATCTTCCACATAATCGCAGTATGCACCGCCGTTCTGGTTTTCCTGGGCGGCGTGGTTCTTTTGCAGATGCGACCGGAACCACTGCCGCAGGCTAAGCCAGGCGGATGCAATGGCATCCCCGATCTCGTGCCGTTTCCAGATGACCAACGCCAGCACAGCCGCCAAAAGCACCAGTTCGATCACCAGTCTCACCCAGCCGGATGTGCTGTTCTGCGGCAGTTCCATCAGCTTATCCCTGGCGCTTTCCGGTATCTCCTCCGCTGTGTCGGAACTGCTGCCCAGCGACAGCAGCCAGCGCAGTGCGTAAAAGAATCCGGTATAGATCCAGCGCCACAGCCAGCGCATTCCCCTCGCCAGAGGACGGCTGCACAAAACCAGCGCAAGTCCGACACCACAGAGAATCCCCATGAGCCTGCCGTTGCTGCGGCGAATCTCCGTGGGCAGTTCCCAGGTGTCGCCGTCTCTCCCGGACAGCATCCGCTCCATGGCGTCCCGGTTATGCACCAGGGCGAAGAGCGCCGCATTGGCGGCAAAGAGCAGTACCATAGGCAGGAAAGGCAGCTTTACCCTGGTCAGATAGATCAGAAAGCCGGAAAAGCAATCCCATAGGCACAGCCCGACAAACACGTTGGGATGCACCAGGTGTTCCAGCGGATGAAAGACCAGCCGTGCGCCGCCGAAAAAGCAGCCGCCGGCAGTGATACCCAGAAGAACCTGCGCCAGGCGTGTGGGATACGGGGCAAAGAGACTGCCCAGCACGCACAGCAGCAGTGTCAGCGCCCACACGCCGCCATTGACCCAGCGAGGATGCCGGGCATACTGCCGACGCAGCAGCAGGATGTACAGCGTGCCGAGCCATACACAAAGCACCAGCGCCGCAGTCATCACCGGAGCCGTCCATCCGGCACTGCCGCTCCATATCGCAAGCAGCAGCGGAAAGGGATACAAGGCGGCAGACAGTGCCGTAATCAGCAGTAGGTGCAGCAGAAAGCGTGCATTTTTCATGATGCCACCTCCTCGCTGTGCAGGTATTCCGGCAAGGGAATCCTCGCATCGGCACAACTGCCGCCGTCATGGGCGTGACCCGTCACCAGCACCAGACCACCGCAGCGCTGTTTCCACTGCGCCGTTGTTCTGTCCGTGTACGGTGTGATGAGCAGCAGTGTTTCCTGGATGGAAGATCTGCCGTGCATGGAGAGCATCTGGGACTGCGGCACGATCTCCTGCAGGCGGAGCAGTGCCAGCTGCTGCATGAGTTGATGGTACATTCCGCTGCCGCCGCCATAGGGCGACATGATCGGCAAACCGTCTTTTCGGCGCTCTCCGATGCACAGTCGCACCTGCCAGCCGTTCCGGAAGAACTCCCACAGGCACTGCGCACAGACCCGGATGGTATGCTCCAACAGTGCCTCGTCCTGCGTCATAATGCCGCTGTCCGGGCTGTGGGATTCCAGCGCCAGCAATACCGTGACCGTTTGCTGTGCGGTATGCTCTTCCCGGCGCATGAGCAGCGTTCCGGCGTGCGCCGAGGCTTTCCAGTGCATCCGGTGGAGTGGATCACCCGGCACGTATTCCCGGACACCTGCGGAAAGGCAAGGGTCTGTCAGCAGGCTGTGCCGGACAGACTGGTCTCCGAACTGTTGGTGCAGCAGCCGTGGCAGAATCAGTCCAGCCTCCGTCATACGCTGCGGCAGTACCAGCAGCGTTCCGCCGGTATCCTCTGCCTGGAGCGACAGCCGCACCACGCCCAGCAAATCCGATGTGACCAGCACCACGTGTTCCATCTCGTATGCTCCGCGCTTTTCACAAGTGATGTTCCAGACACGGCTGACCTTGGCGTGTCCACGCACGGAAAAGAAACTGGTGACAAAGCGGTTTTCTCCGGTCTGCGAGGAATTTGTCTCCGGGAAGTCCAGCCAGCAGGACGTGGTCAGTTCTGCCTTGAGCCACGGCACAGGCATCCCTTTTTCGTTGGAAACTGTCTCTACAAACTGCAGGGAGTCGCCCTCGGTGCATTCTGTCTCCGAAAAGCGGCAGCGGTAGGACAGTCCCTTCAAGCCGTTCCGGCGGTAGAGTCCGATCTCGCCGAACAGCACCAGCAGTACCAACAGAATAACAGCGATCAGTTCCATTGTGATTCCTTTGGCACGGGAACAGTCTCCAGCAGTTCCGATACAATGCGGCGGCAGGTCTCGTGATTTTCTTCCCACATTGCCCCACGTGCTGCCATGCGGTGCGCCATGCAGTCCGCTGCAATGTGCTTGATGTCGTCCGGTGTGACATAGTTTCTGCCACGTATCGCCGCAACTGCCTTGGAGACCTCCAGCAAGGAAAGCATTCCACGGGTACTCAGCCCCAGCTGTATCTGATGATGCGTCCGGGTGGCGTGCGCCAATTCTACCAGGTACTCCTGCACCGCAGCAGAGACTTTCACCTGCGCCAGTTCCTTTCGGGCGTTCAGCAGCTGTGCCGTGGTGACAACCGGTTTTCCCTCTTCCGGAACAGCTGTCCGGGACAGCAGTGCCAGTTCCTGTTCCTTATCCGGATAGCCCAGAGAAAGGCACAGCAGAAAGCGATCCAGCTGTGCCTCAGGCAGCGGAAACGTCCCCTGCATCTCAACCGGATTCTGCGTGGCAATGACGAAGAACGGCGACTCCAGCGGATAGGTCACGCCGTCTGCGGTCACCTGGCGTTCCTCCATGCACTCCAACAGGGCAGACTGGGTGCGTGGCGTAGCACGGTTGATCTCATCCGCCAAAAGGATCTGGGTGAACACTGCACCTTTCCGAAACACGAATTCGCCGGTTTTCGGGTCGGGGATGCTGACACCTACCAGGTCGGTGGGCAGCAGATCCGGCGTGAACTGGATGCGGTGAAAGCTGGCATCCAGAGCGTTTGCCAAACTCCGGGCAAGGGTAGTCTTTCCTGTGCCGGGAATGTCATTCAGCAGCACATGACCGCCGCACAGCAGCGCAGCCAGCACCTTATCAATAACATCCTCTTTGCCGTAGATGTGCGTGGATACGGCATCCCGGAGCAGTGTGGTAATGGTTTTGATCTCTGACATAAACAAATGTCCTTTCTGGAAATCAGCAGCTTGTCTCATCTGCTGTCAATAGCACTATTATAACATATTTCTGCCGGAAACACAAGCAAAAAAGCCTGTCTCCGGAGACGGAAACAGGCTTTGAAATGCGTGTTGGAATTAAAGGAAAATATACTTGAGGATAAACAGCAGCGCAACCACGTATAGCAGCGGTTTCACCTTCTTTGCCTTGCCGCAGACAACGTGCAGGACAACATAGGAGATGATGCCCATGGAAATGCCCTCGGAGATGCTGTAGAACAGCGGCATAGCCAGGATGCACAGATAAGCCGGGATTGCCTCCAGGAAACTGTCCTCTGTGAACTTGATCTCGGTGATGCTGCTGAACATGAGGAATCCGACGATCACCAATGCCGGAGCAGTTGCGAAAGACGGGATGGCAATGAAGATCGGCGCAAAGAGCATGGAGATGAGGAACAGAATCGCAGTCACAACCGCAGTCAGACCGGTTCTGCCGCCTTCTGCCACGCCGGCGGAGGATTCCACAAATGTGGTGGTGGTGGAAGTACCCATCACTGCACCGGCGCTGGTTGCGATCGCATCCGCCAGCAGTGCCGGCTTGATCTTCGGCAGCTTGCCGTCCTTGTCCAGCATACCGCCCTTATTGCAGACACCGATCAGCGTACCCAGGGTATCGAAAATGTCTACGAACAGGAACGAGAAAATAACCACAATAAAGTTGATGATGCTTACGCCGTCAAAGTCAAACTTGAAGCACTGTCCGAATGTGGAACCCAGTGCGGTAAAGTCTGTCATAGAGAATGCCGGGATCAGGCTGTTGTAGCCTGCCTCAACATCTACGGTGTACAGCCCGGTCAGCTGGCAGATGATGCCCAGCACCCAGGTGGAAAGAATGCCGATGAGGATAGAACCCTTTACCCGCTTGATGTACAGGAATGCGGTGAACAGTGTTCCCAGGATCGCCAGCAGCGCACAGATGCCGCCGGTCTGGAAGTTATCACGGAACGAAACGATGGTCACCAGCGTCGAGTCACTGTTGACAACAACGCCGGCATTTTGCAGACCGATAAAGGCGATGTACACGCCGATGCCCACCGACACCGCCTTTTTCAGCGACATAGGGATAACATTGAACAGCGCCTCACGGACATTTGTCAGCGAAAGGACAATGAAGATCAGACCCTCGACAAACACGGCAAGCAGTGCGACCTGCCACGGATAGCCCATGTTGCCGCAGACGGTATAGGCGAAAAAGGCGTTCAGTCCCATGCCGGCGGACAGGGCGAAGGGCAGGTTCGCCATCATGCCCATGCACATAGTTCCCAGGAAGGATGCCAGACAGGTCGCCAGCAGAACTGCCGTGGGATTCATGCCGGTAGAACTGAGGATACTGGGGTTTACCGCCAGGATATACGCCATGGTCATGAACGTGGTAACACCGGCAATGCACTCCGTTTTTACATTGGTGTTGTTTTCTTTCAAATGGAACAGTTTTTCAAACATTACTTGGTTTCTCCTTCATCATATTCTGCAATATAGGGCAGGTTGCGGTAAATCTCGCCGCAGTCCAGTCCGTAACCGATCACAAAGTGATCCGGAATGGTAAACAGAGAAATATCGGCATCCAGTTTTACCAGACGGCGCTCCGGCTTGTCCAGCAGTGTGATAACTTTCAGCGAAAGCGGATTTCTCGCCTTCAGCAGCTTGATGACGTCGTTCAGTGTCCGTCCGGTGTCGATGATATCCTCGGCGATGATGACATGATAGCCGCTGATGTCCTGCATCAGATCCATAGTGATCTTTACGATGCCGGAAGAGGACGTGCCGTTGTAATAGCTCTTGGCGCACATAAACGCTGTCTCACAGGGAATGGTGATGGCACGGCACAGGTCTGCCATAAAGACGAATGCGCCGTTCAGAATGCTGACCAGCAGCAGAGGCTTTCCCTCATACTCCCGGCTGATCTGTGCGCCCACTTCCCTGACTTTCGCCTGGATCTCTTCCTCTGTGATGAGGACACGCTTGATCTTCTGTTCAAATTCCTCGGTTGTCATAGATAAAATACGCTCCTTATGTACGGGTAGCTTTCATTGCCCGTTTATTTTCATACATTCTTTGGTCTGCCAACTCATACAGTGTGGTATATGACCGGTCCGGCGCCTCCTCGGCAAACGCATATCCCACTGCTGTTCCCAGCTGCCAGCCCCTGTCCTCTGCCTGGTTGAATGATTCGATCTGCTCCCGGATATTGGAAATGATCTGTTTCACACGAGTCTCATCCGTATTGTAGATGATGCCCACGAACTCATCGCCGCCGCTTCTGCCGATAAAGTTCCCTGCCGGGATACACCGGCGCAGAACCGCCGCAAAGGACTCGATCATCTGATTCCCGGCATCGTGTCCGAAATTGTCGTTGGTCTTTTTCAGACCGTTCAAGTCGAACATCATAAAGCAGAGGTGCTTATCGGAAATGACGCCTGTGTGAATCAGCTCATTGCACTTGTTGCGGTTATAGAGACCGGTTGCCTTATCCCGGAACAGCTTGTCCTGTGTACCACGCATGGTGAAAACTCCCACTGCGATGATGTACACCAGCACGCCGATCATAATGAAAAACAGCGAGTTGGACGAACGGACAAGCAGGAAGTGCAGGATGTCCAGCGTTCCCATTGCCATGAGCAAAATCATGGAGAGCAGGAACAGCCGGTGCCGCATATCGTCCTTGTGCTTGGGATAGATGCAGATCTCAAAGACCAGCAGGAACAGCGCCTGCACCAGGATGCAGTAATTGTACAGTTCCTGGGACTCCCGCAGCGCCAGCAGACGCAGCAGATGCGCCGCAAATGCTGCCAGAACAAGCACTGCGTTGACCACCAGCAGCACGCTGGTTACTTTTCGGATCGACCCGGTTTTTCTCGCCGACATATGGATGTACAGCGCAACAAAAAAGGGTGCAAACATGATGGAAAACATACTCAGATAGGAAAAGAACAATGCGTGTCCCGGAATCAGCCAGGTGATAAGACGGGTATCTGCGATCTTCCACAGACCGACCAGAACGGCAACCATTCCGAGCGGCGACAGATACAGAGCTGACTGCATCTTCATGCGGTAATACACCCCGATCAGCAAGTAGAAGATGCCGAAGATCACCAGGAGAACACCGATCAGCAGAAACAGTGCGTCGTGCCGGAACAATTTCCAGAACAGCGGATACCGGACACCCTCATAGAAGGTAATGGTCCGGTCCACCGTTGCCCGATAGATCGGCTGTATCTCAACGACTACCTCTTTTCCGCTGTCTGCACGGATCAGCGGCAGATTCACCCAGTAGCAGCCTGTACCGCTCACCGGATTGGACGCATCCCTGCTCCGGTCATACACACGCTTTCCCTGAATGTAGACTCTTGTGTTGGCGTTGATGACGTAGAACATCAGCTGTTTTCCTGCCAGATCGCTGTTCAGCTGGAAGTGAAAGATACGGGTCACGCCCACAGGCGCATCCGGGTCGTTTTCCTCCACCATTTCTGTGTAATTGATTTCCTGGCAGGTCGGCTGCTCACGGCGGCTGTCGATCACGCCGCCGGTATCTGTACGCTCCACGAACATTCCGAACAGGAACAGCAGACAGAAAAGCAGCAGCACTGCGTGGATCACAACGGGATATTTTTTATGCAATTGTTTCACCTCCCAGAAAAGACAGCAGCCGATTCTGTCAGAACAAAAAGCGCATCACGCTTTCTCGGCTGTCTTTTTCTTCTCCGTCACCTTTTCTGCCTCCATGTTTTTCGGCAGCACCAGATTCAGCAGAATGGACACCAAAAATACAACTGCCACACAGTTCTGTGCAAAGACGTTCTTCACCATATCCGGGAAGATATTGAACAGGTCTGCGCACTGGGTAAAACCCAGACCGATGCTCAGCGACAGCGCCGCAATAATCATGTTCCGCTGAGAAAAGCCGCATTTGCTCATCATCTGCAAGCCGCTGACAACGATCGTACCGAACATCATAATGGTACAGCCGCCCAGAACGGCATCCGGCAGCGTCGCCAGCAATGCGCCGAAAATCGGAAAGATACCGGCAAGGATCATGATGACTGCACCGGTGGCGATGGTAAAGCGGTTCACTACCTTTGTCATAGCGACCAGTCCCACGTTCTGGCTGAACGAAGTGATGGGCAGACAGCCGAACACCGAGGACAGAGAACTGACAAAACCGTCACAGGCAATAGAGCCGGAGGTCTCCTCCCGTGTGACATCACGTCCCAGTCCGGAGGCAGCCAGCGCCGAGGTGTCGCCAATGGTCTCCGTCGCAGACACCAGGAAAATCAGCACCACGGAAATGATGGCATCCGCATGGAACTCCATCCGGAACGGCATCAGATGCGGAACGGCGATGATGGAAGTCTCCCGCAGTGCGGAAAAGTCCACCTTGCCCATGCAGATCGCCAGAATGTACCCCACGATCAGACCAAACAGCACGGACAGCTGCTTGAAATAGGACTTGGCGAAAATGTGAAACAGGATGCAGCAAAGCAGCGTCACTGAACCCAGGATCCAGTTTGTGGCAGAGCCGAAGTCCTCACTGCCGCTGCCGCCGCCAAAGGAATTCGCACCGACTGTCAGCAGGGAAAAGCCGATGGCAGTCACCACGCTGGCAGAAACGATAGGAGCAATGATCCTGAGCCAGAATTTCGCAAACAGCCCCAGGATGCCCTCGACCAGTCCGCCGATGAGAACGGCGCCCATGATTGCACCGTAGCCGTACTGCGCTCCGATAAAGCAAAGCACGGACACAAAGGTAAAGCTGATGCCCATTACAATGGGCAGTCCGGAACCCACCTTGTGAAAAATGGGAAACAGCTGGATGAGTGTACCGATGCCGGCAATCAGCATGGCGCTCTGAATCAGCATTGCCGTTTCAGAAGATGCCAGACCGCACGCTCCGCCCACAATGAGGATGGGTGCAATGTTGGCAACGAACATGGCGAGAATGTGCTGCAATCCAAACGGGATCGCTTTATGTACCGGCACTAAGCCGTTCAGCTGGTACAGATTGCTGATCGAGGCATCCCGAAAATTCAATTTTTTCATCCGGCACCCCGCTTACTGTTCCTGCTCCCGGAACACAATTGTTCCGTTGGATGCGTCCATGCTCTCCACGATTGCCAGCGATTCCAGCGGATAGCCCAGATTCCGGATGATGCGGCCGCCCTGCTGAAAGCCCTTTTCGACAGCGATACCGATGCCCTCCACGGTTGCGCCAGCCTGCGTCACAATGGAGATCAGTCCCTGGAGCGCACAGCCGTTTGCCAGGAAGTCGTCAATAATCAGCACCTTGTCCTCCGGGTGCAGGAACTTCTTGGAAACGATCACCTGGTTCTTGCACTTGTGTGTAAAGGATTCCACCTCTGCCACATAGACCGCACCGTCAATGTTAACGCTCTTGGACTTCTTGGCGAACACCACCGGAACGTGGAAACAGCTTGCCACGATACAGGCGATGCCGATGCCGGATGCCTCAATGGTCAGAATCTTATTGATCTCCTTGTCTGCAAAGCGGCGTTTGAACTCTTCCCCCATCTGCTGGAACAGCTGCACGTCCATCTGGTGATTCAGAAAGCTGTCCACTTTCAGAATATTGCCCTCTTTTACGATGCCGTCTTTTACGATTCTCTCCTCTAAAAAATTCATGTCACTTTTCCTTCCTGGATGTTTTGGCAATGCCGCAGTCTTTGTGCGGCAAAAAGCCGGTTATATGTAGTCTATTATACCATTCTCTGCCGGAAAAGTCAATTCAAAATCTGTGGAAATCCGCCGAAATATGCAGAAGTTTTCGATTTTTTTACGTTTTTTCGGATTTGGAGGAATCCAGGGTGTCATGCCGGTATTTGAGATACTCCAGAAAGCACTTGACGGCGAGTGATGCGCTTTCCCGATCCCGAAGTGCGAGTCCGATCCGGCGGTATGCGGGAACATCCAGTTCCCGGACACAGATGCGGTACGGCACACGCTGTAAAATCAGTTCCGGCAAGATGCTGACACCCAGTCCGCTTTCCACCATGGACATAATGGCATAGTCGTCCCACGTGGTAAAGCGCACCGACGGAGAAAGTCCACAGCGCTCGAAGATCTCCGCCGCATCGGCACGGGCATCCTTTTCCAACATCATAAACGGCGCATCACAAAGGGCTGCCACCGGGAACTTTTCCAGTCCTGCCAGAGGATGATTTTCCGGCAGCACCGCCATAAGGCGATCCTCTTCCAGAAAAATGGTATCGAACTTTCCCAGGGTGGGCAGACGCACAAAGCTGCAGTCCACCCTGCCCTCTGTGATCCACTTTTCCAGTTCGGTATAACTGCCCAGCAGCAGCTCGTATTCGATGTGCGGATAGTCCTTCTGAAACTCCCGGATGATGTTGGGCAGCCAGTGAGTGGCGATGCTGGAAAATGTGCCGATGCGGATCAGCCCCGACTGCATCCCGTTCAGCGCATTCACCTGCATCTGCATCTTCTCATAGTCTGCCACCAGTTCCTTGGCATACGGCAGCATATGCAGCCCGTTGGAAGTCAGCCGCACGCCGCCTTTTCCACGTTCCAGAAGTACCATGTTCCAGTCCTTTTCCAGGTCGCCGATCATCCGGCTGACCCCGGACTGGGAATAATGCAGGATCTCTGCCGCTCTGGTAAAGCTGCCGTACTCCACGGTCTTGACAAAGGACAGATACTTCTGCAAATTCATATCCATGTGCATTCCTCCTGTTTGTTGCTTTTATGAAAAAACGACCGCTGTTATTATAAAAATCAGCGGTCGAAATTGCGATTCAATTATTTTCTTCACTCACATTTGAATCTTGATTTGTAGAATTGTTTTCCTCATATTCCCATTGAATTGTATAATTGGTTTTCGAAATTTTCTTCAGTTGTTCTATGTAACTTTCAATTAGTTTTTTCGCTCTATCCTGCGCACTTGCTAACAAAGATGAATCATTTTCAATAGTTCTTCTCATCTCATCTTGTGCCTCATTTATCGTTTTCGTTTGATCTTCTGCAGTTATAGGATTTGAGTTCCAACTGTCCTGTGATGAAATATAAGATTGTTCGTTATACGAATCCGGATCCACACTCATTGATAATATTTTAGCTTTGGGAATTGTAATTGTGCAAACTGTTCCTTCCATCTTCATTGTCACTTCTGATGCTTCAATTCCAATTTTAGCACATCCTATGTATTCCATCCAAAAATTTCTGTCTACTTCACCGATATGAGCAAATCCACTTCCTTTCTTCTTTTCAGATTTTGCAACATTGTGATAATAACACTCTGTTGTTGCCAGTTCGCAGATCGAGTGAATCTGCGAAATTTCAGGAACATCAACGTTTTCATTACTCTGTACACTTTCTTCTATTGTTGTTTCTGCTGTATCCGATACTGCCTCACTGTTGCTTGTTTTATCTGCAGTTGAACAACCAGATATTGTGACTCCCAACATTAAAACAGCTACTAAAATTGAAATTTTCTTTTTCATAATCAGCACCTCATTTAACAACAACAGTATAATCTGAATTTGTTTGCTCCACCCATGGTTTAATTAACGCCTCCACAGCTGCTTTGGCATTGCTTTTTGCGGCAGAATATAAGTTATCTTCCTGTTTAGCCTTTTCTGCCAGATCATTACAGCATAACTTATATGCCTCTTGTGCTACATTTTCTGTATTGTATTTTTTATCTGTAAAAATATATTCCAATGTTCCTGCATCAACAGTAGTATCATATATTTCTACATCTGGCAAGATTACAGTTATTTTTTTATTTTCATTATCAATTTGCGTCTTGATGTTTTGAAAGTTTATCCCGGCTTTCACTTTTCCTTCATACGCTACATTATACCGCAGTGTTTCATTGTCTTTATCATAAACCTTTACAATTGAATTGTATGTATAATCAGCTGTATAAAACTCGCTTATTCCAAGCACTTCCTTCAATTCTGATTCTGTGAATACAACTTCTGCCTCTTTTGTTCCGCCATCTAAAAATGTAGATATTGCATTTTGTGTTTTTGGCTTTTTGAAATCTTTAATCTTAAACACAGCAACAAAAACCAGTAGAGCCAAAATTAGAATAACTATAATATAAAGAATCTTTTTTATTGGCTTTTTTCTTCCGTTTTCAAATTCATCATTTTTTTCCACAATAATCCCTCCATTTAAGGTATCCTAATGCTTGCTAGATACATTATACACCAACATAAAACGAAAGTCAACAAAAAGAAGCCGGTAAATCTACAAAATACCGGCTCTCTATAAACAGATTTACTCGTTGACATACCCATCCAAAAAGCTGTGTGTCACATGATCTTTCTGGTAGGAAATGATTTTGTTCAAGTTGATATTTTCCACGCTGCGGAAAATATTCTTTTCGATCTGCGGATTCTCCTCCGCCAGCTTGGCAATCAGCTGTTTTATCACCATGCGCTTGGAAACCGTCCGCTCGTCCGGGTCGCAGGTGGTGCAGGTGTCTGTGAAATGGCAGGCGCACTGGATAAACTGCAAGTCGTGATAGCGGCACCAGTGCTTGATGTCCGCCTCCCGGATCAGATACATGGGACGTATCAGCTGCATTCCCTCGAAGTTGGCGCTGTGCAGTTTCGGCATCATGGTCTCCACCTGTCCGCCGTAGATCATGCTCATGAGGATGGTCTCGATGACATCATCGAAGTGGTGTCCCAGGGCGATCTTGTTGCAGCCCAGTTCCTTTGCCTTATTGTAAAGGTGTCCACGGCGCATCCGGGCGCATAAGTAACAGGGATTATTCTGCACGTTATAGACCGAGTCAAAAATGTTGGTCTCAAAAACCGTAATGGGAATTTGCAGCAGCTTGGCGTTGGACTCGATGATCTGCCGGTTTTCGGCGCTGTAGCCCGGGTCCATTACCAGAAAGACCAGTTCAAACGGAAACTTTCCGTGGCGCTGGAGTTCCTGGAACAGTTTCGCCATCAGCATAGAATCCTTGCCGCCGGAAATGCAGACGGCAATGCGATCGTTGGGCTGAATCAGATCGTATGTCTTGATTGCCTTTGCAAAGCGGCTGAAAATGACCCGGTGGAACTTCTTGCGCAGTCCCTGTTCCACTTCGGCAGCCTTTTCGTTTTTCGTCTCCCGGCGAATCTTGTCCTGGAGCCACTGCACATAGCCACCCACCAGATTTACCGCCTGGTATCCCTCGTCCCGGAGTTGTTCCGCCACGTCTGCACTGAGGATGCCGCTGCGGCAGTAGATGACCAGCATCTTGTCCCTGGGCAGTTCCCCGTGGGATGTTTCCAGTTCCTTTTGCGGAATCAGCACTGCACCGTCAATGTGTCCCAGCGCAAATGCCGTTTCGTCTCGCATATCAATGATCTGACAGGCAGACGGTTCCATCTGTGCCAGTTCCTGTATCGTAATTTCTTCTACCATGCACTTACCTCACCAAACCGCTGTGATAAGCGGCGTTTAACTCTGCGATCTCCTTTTCGCCGTTGATATACGGCTGGAAATAGCTGTCCACCATACCGCCGCCCAGATTGTCACAGCCATTGCAGAACTCACAGGTCTGACCGCAGACCTGGAGCGACTGGGTCACGATACGGATGCGCTCCTCCCGTGTGGTGTCCTTGATTAAAATGGATTTCATCGTGATATCCTCCCACAGAAAAACCTGCTTTCAGTGGTATTCCTTTCCACGAAAACAGGTTTTCAAGGCAGCACAATTATGCCTTGCCGTCTAACTTTTCGATTGCCTCACGCAGGGTGCGCCATCCCAGAACGGCACACTTTACACGTGCCGGCATATGGGAAATATCCTGCAGCGCCGATGCCTCTTCCAGTTCGTCTACCTCGGCATCCGTTGCTGTTCCCTTAATCATTTTCAGGAACAGATCTGCCAAGTGCAGTGCCTCTTCCTTGGTCTTGCCGAGTACCATGCCGATCATAATATCCGCAGATGCCTGCGAAATGGCACAGCCGTCGCCGTTGAAGGACGCATCCTGGATGACGCCGTCTTTCATTACCAGGTTCAGCCAGATGTCGTCGCCGCAGCTGGGGTTTACGCCTTCCAGCTTGATGGTGGGACATTCCAGGTCATATTTGAACTCCGGACGGACGTTGTGTTCCGTCAGAATCTCATTGTAAAAGTTATTCATTGCCAAAGCCCATCCTTCTTCGAATATTGGAAACACTCTCCAGGAACCGGTCGATCTCTTCCTTGGTGTTATAGAACATCAGACTGGCACGAGCGGTAGAATGTACGCCCAGATGGTCATGGAGCGGCTGTGCGCAGTGATGGCCGGCACGGATGTCCATGCCGTCGCTGCTCAGTACCTCGCTGATATCGTGGGGATGTACCTGGTCTACGGCAAAGGAAACGATGCCGGTATGGTTATCCTCCCGGTCAGAACCCAGCACATGGATGTGCGGAATCGCCTTCATGCCCCGGAACAGATACGCCGTCAGTTCCTGTTCCACAGCATGGAGCTTGTCCATGCCGTAGGATTCCAGATAGTCGATGGCTGCCGCCAGACCGACTGCACCGCCGGCGTTGACCGTGCCTGCCTCGAACTTATGGGGCAGTTCCGCATAAACGGCATCGTAACGGGAAACGGTCTCGATCATCTCGCCGCCGGTCAGAAACGGCGGCATCTTTTCCAGCAGTTCCTGCTTGCCGTACAGCACGCCGATACCCATAGGTGCCAGCATCTTATGACCGGAGAACGCCACAAAGTCCACGTCCAGTTTCTGCACGTCAATGGGCATATGCGGTGCGCTCTGTGCCGCATCCATGAGAATGGCTGCGCCGCAGGCTCTGGCACGCTTGACCAGTTCCGGGATATCGTTGACACATCCCAGCACGTTGGAAACCTGGGTCACCGCCACCATCCGGGTGTGTTCCGAAAATGCTGCGTCCATCTTTTCCTTGGTGATTGTGCCGTCCGGCTCACACTCCAGAAAGACCAGCTTTGCTCCGGTGGCACGGGAAACCATCTGCCACGGCAAGATGTTGCTGTGATGTTCCATGATGGAAACCAGGATCTCATCCCCGGCTTTCAGATTTGCCATGCCGTAGCTGTATGCCACCAGGTTCATACTCTCTGTTGCGTTCCGGGTGAAGATGATCTCTTCCGGACAGGCAGCATGGATGAACCGCTGTACAGTTCTCCGGGCAGCCTCATAGCGTTCGGTCGCCTCCACGCTCAGCGGATACAGCCCACGCAGTACATTGGCGTTGTATTTCTGATAGAACTCCTCCACTGCATCCAGAACGCACTGGGGTTTCTGCGAAGTTGCCGCATTATCGAAATAGACCCGGTCGGTGTTCCGGAGCAGGACAAAATCCTGCCGCACTTTTTCCGGATTCCATGCTGTCATCTTAAATCACCTCTTCAATGATCTGGTGCATATATTCTGCTGTTTTTGCATCTTCTGTATCCTGGCAGAGCCGTTCCAGCCGTGCCTTTGCCACGATTTTTTCAGCCTCTTCCCTGCTGATGCCACGTGCCTCGAAGTAGAACAGCATTCCCTGTTCCAGTTCGCCGATGGATGCGCCGTGGCTGCCCTTGACATCCTCTTCGGTGCAGAGGATCAGCGGAATGGTCTTGTTGATAACGTCATCGCCCAGCAGCAGTACGTTCTCTTCTTCCTTGCCCTCTGAGCCGGCACAGCCACGCTTGAGGTCAATCGTACCACGGAACGCCTTTTCTGCGCTGTCATACAGCGTACCCTCGGCACGGATATCGCTCTCGGTATTTTTGCCGATGTGGTTAGCGATCACATTCATATCCAGTTTCTTTCCTGGCTGGACCAGATAACCGGTCTTGTGGGTAAAGCTGCTGCCGTTTCCTGCCAGTTCGGTACGGATGCCGGAGATCACATTGCCCTTGCTCAGATACAGGCGGATCACCTCAAACGATGCCTTTTCGCCGGTCACACAGCCCACGTCATTGATGCTCTCTTCGCTGGCATCTGCCAGAATCTGAATCAGACGAACTCTTGCGCCGGACTCTGCACGAACGACTGTCCGCAATGCCGCATGGGACGCATTGGCTTTCCAGATCTGCACCAGTGTCAGATCACTGCCGGACTCTGCCTGGACGTTGACGAATGCAGCACAGTCGCCGCCGTCCTCGCTGCCGATCTCCATATGCACGGTATCCTCGGTGTTTTCAGCCGCAGTCACCGTTATGCCCCACTGGAACAGATCGTCCACGACCTTGCCGACACCGGTCTCAACAGCGCTGCAATCGCTGCCGGATTCCAGTGCGGAAACAACCGCCTTGCCCTTTTCCGATTTTGCCTGGATAGCACAGGGCTTTGCCGGAACATAAGGTTCTGTCTGGCAGGCATTGACGTGCAGTCTGTGCCATGTCAGAGTCGGAAGTGCATTTACTCGAATTGTATTATTTTCCATCATGCTCACCTCACCCAATGCTGCCTTTCATTTCCAGACGAATCAGATTGTTCATTTCGATCGCATATTCCAGCGGCAGTTCCTTGGAAACATTGTCTGCGAAACCGCTGACGATGCAGGCTCTGGCATCCTCTTCGCTGAGCCCTCTGGACATGAGATAGAATATCGCCTCGTTGCTGATCTTGCCGATCTGTGCCTCGTGTCCCACGTCTGCCTTGCGGGTGCGGACATCAATTGCCGGAATGGTATCCGACTGAGACTCCGCATCCAACATCAGCGACTCACAGGATACCGAGGACTTTGCACCCTCTGCGTTCTTGTTGACTACAACAGAGCTGCGGAATGTGCTGATGCCGCCGTCCTTGGAGATGGACTTGGTGTTGATATACGATGTGGTATCCGGCGCAGCGTGTACTACCTTTGCACCGGTATCCAGGTTCTGTCCCTTTCCGGCAAAGGTGATGCCGGTAAACTCCATCTTTGCGCCCTTGCCCTTGAGGATGCTCATGGGATACAGATAGGACACATGAGAGCCGAACGAGCCGGAGACCCATTCTACCTTGCCGCCCTCTTCCACCTGCGCACGCTTGGTGTTCAGATTGTACATATTCTTCGACCAGTTCTCGATGGTGGAATAGCGCAGGGTTGCATTCTTGCCGACGAACAGTTCTACACAGCCGGCGTGAAGGTTTGCCACGTTATACTTCGGTGCGGAACAGCCCTCGATAAAGTGAAGGTATGCACCCTCATCTACGATAATCAAAGTATGCTCAAACTGACCTGCGCCCGGTGCATTCAGCCGGAAATAGGACTGCAGCGGAATTTCCACGGACACGCCCTTCGGCACATACACAAACGAACCGCCGGACCACACTGCGCCGTGGAGCGCTGCGAACTTATGGTCAGTAGGCGGAACCAGTTTCATGAAATGCTTCCGAATCATCTCCGCATACTCGCCGTGCATGGCGCTTTCCAGGTCAGTATACACAACGCCCAGGTCTGCCACTTCCTGGCGTACATTGTGATACACCAGTTCGGAGTCATACTGTGCACCAACGCCTGCCAGAGACTTTCGCTCCGCCTGCGGAATACCCAGGCGCTCGAATGTATTCTTGATATCCTCCGGCACGTCAGACCATTTCGCCTTCATCTTGGTATTCGGGCGAACGTAGGTAACGATGTTGTCCATGTTCAGCCCGTCGATGGACGGACCCCAGTCCGGCACTTCCAGTTCGTTGTAGATCTGGAGCGAGTGCAGACGAAACTGCTGCATCCATACCGGGTCGTTCTTCTCTTTGGAGATCTTTTCGACCAGCGCCGGTGTCAGACCGGCATCCACCTTATAGAAATCGGTTTCTTTATCTTTAATATCATAGACACTTCTGTCAATGTCTGCGATCTGCTGTTTTTCTTTCACGTTTTTTCACCCTTTCGGTCATCCTGCGGCAATTATTTACTCAGCGTTTTCGTAAGCTGCGAAACCATTCTCGTTGACTTCTTCGATCAGCGAGCTGTCCGAAGTTTTGACGATCTTTCCGTTTACCATGATGTGTGTATAATCCACCGGCAGAGCCTCCAGGATTTTGGTGCTGTGGGTGATGACCAGCAGGCTGCCCTTGGACTGTTTCCGGTATGCCTCGATGCCCTTGGAAACGGTGCGGACTGCGTCTACATCCAGACCGGAGTCTGTCTCGTCCAGAATAACGAATTCCGGATTCAGCATCAGCATCTGGAGAATCTCAGTCTTTTTCTTTTCGCCGCCGGAAAAGCCTACGTTCAGATCACGTTCTGCATAGGACGGATCCATCTGGAGCAGTTCCATCTTCTCTTCCAGCTCTTTCTTAAAGCTGAACAGACGAATGCGCTTGCCGGTCTTTGCCTCCAGAGCGCTGCGGATAAAGGCGCTGACGGTGATGCCCGGAATCTCGATGGGGTTCTGGAACGACAGGAAAATGCCGTTCTTGGCACGCTCGTTGTCCGGCATCTCGTTGATGTTCTGTCCCTTATAAATGATGTCGCCGCCGGTTACGGTATAAGCCGGATTGCCCATGAGCGCCGCACCCAGTGTAGACTTACCGGTGCCGTTCGGTCCCATCAGTACGTGTACCTCATTCTCGTGGATATCCAGGTCAATGCCGTGGAGGATCTCTTTTTCTCCGGCACAAACTTTCAGATTCTGAATACGCAGCAGATCGTTATGACTCATGTTACATCTTCTCCTTCTTCATCTTTATAATTTACCGCATCGGCAAGGGTAATGGAATTCAGATAGTTGTTTATCAGTGCAGAAAGCCCTTTCCAGATCGGAAGGGTGTGGCAGGAATCTGCCGTTTCGCAGATCGGCGTGCCGTTTTCGATGCACTTTACAGGTTCGATGGACTCTTCCACCGCACGCAGGATCTCTCCCACGCTGTATTCTTCCGGCGGACGGGACAACCGATAACCGCCGCCTTTCCCGCTGGCAGCCTCTACAAATTTCTGCTTGGACAGCATGGATGTGATGCTTTCCAGATATTTGAGAGAAATGTTCTGCTGGGCAGAAATGACTTTCAGCGGCGTGTAAGAATGGTCGTCCACCTGCGCCAGGCACATCATCAGCTTGAGCGCATTGCGTCCTTTTGTGGACACGATCATAGGTTACCACTTTCCTTTGCTCCGGGAATTTCTGAGAACAGTTTGACATATTGCTTTCAGTATTTCCCTGTTTGTCCCTATTATACACCTACCAACCTAGTATGTCAATGGGACGAAATGCAGGTTTACAAATTCTTCACGGAGAATTTTCATGATATGGGATGTGGATTTCTTGGGGAATATGACGACAAAAAGCGCACCGTTTTGAGAACGGTGCGCTTTTTCAAAAGTTATTCCCGGTCATTCCGTCAACAGAAGTTTTTCCGCTGTCTGCATCATTCGCTCCAATGCACCATCCAGCTGTTTCTGCCGCAGACAGGACACAGCCCTGTCCATAGTCACGGGACGCAGTGTACAGTTGTGTGCATCACTGCCCAGAAGATGTATCCTTTCTTCCTTGATCCAGCGGAACACTTGATGCCGCCAGACGGGATCTTTGCGAAGCAGTGCGCTGCAGCTGAGCTGTTTATATACCGGCAGTGCCATTACGCTGTCCCACGTCTTTCTGCCCCAGAGACGGCGATATCGTTCTACGTGTGCCAGAACGATTGTAACTTCGTTCCGGTCAAGAATCAATACGCTCTATTTCATGACGAACAACGGCTATTCTGAGCTCCAAAACGGCAGGGAATTCTACATTGCTGCGATTCCGATAGGCACAATGATTGCCAGAACATATAATATTACAAACCGCACCGGTGTGTCACTTAGTTACAACACCGGCGGTGTGTACGGCGGATACTTGTATATAGGCGGTTATAGCAGTAACCTAAAGAATTACAAGATCAATCTGGAAAGCGATACAGACTATGCACAGCTTTCCGATGTTAACACGGCATTGGATTTCAACCGGTGCTGTTTTTGGAATCACGGGCGTATTTTTGCAAATTGTGGCGGTTTGAATTCCTGGAACTACCGGCTTGCAGCTGTAGATCCGGCGACCAATAAAGCAAGATATACGCAAAACTATCTTAACGACAGTAAGGGTAGTACAAAGAAGTGGGTTGCTGTAACCGGCAGCCATGTTGCATTTGCGGTGATGAATGATGGGAGCGGTTTCCTTGTCCCATGCAATTATCTTGCGACTATCAATAACCTGTCATCTGCCGTCACAAAGACGGAAACGCAGACCATGAAAGTGATCTACACCATAACGGAGGTGTGATATGCGTATCCAGTACAACGGAAAAAGCAAGATCTTGATACGGTTGGCTGAGCTGGTCAATCAAAAAGCGGATGCCGAAGATCTGGAACAGACCGCCGCCGACCTGCAAAAAGAGATCGACGAAAAAGCCGACAAATCCGCTATCCCGACTGTAGGAGACGGCGTGCTGTCTGTGCAGCGCAACGGAAAGAGTGTAGGGACGTTTTCCGCAAATGCGGCAAAGGACACGGCTATCAACATTCCCATCCCGAAAAAAGTATCTGAACTGGAAAACGATGCCGGCTATGGAACATACACCAAGCTCTCTACGGGTATCCCAAAGAGCGACCTTGCAAGCGGTGTGCAGGCAAGTTTGGGCAAGGCGGATACGGCGCTGCAAAAGCATCAGGATATCAGCGGCAAGCAAGACAAGCTGACTGCCGGTGCAAACATCACGATCAGCGGTAATACAATCAGCGCAAAAGACACGACCTATGGCAATGCGTCGGCTAGTGCTGCCGGGTTGATGAGTGCGGCGGACAAGAAGAAGTTGGATGGGATGGGCTTGTCTAAGTATCTGCCATTGGCTGGTGGGACGATGGCTGGCGACATCGATATGGCGACAAATCAAAAAGATATTGTTGTTGGAACACATCGTTCCTCAACATCAGAGTTACCAACAGCTGTTGCTGGTGGGACAGTTAGTAGAAAATTATCGATTGAAACCGGACTGCCAAAGCGAAAGTCGCTAATTGGCTCTTGGCTCGACCAAAATAGTGTATGGCACAATATCATATCTGTACGTCATAGAAATGGTTATGGTGACGGTGTGAATTACGGCTTTTATTTGAGGTCGTTACTAACTTCTGAAGGAAATTTAGCTTGGAACAAGTAAACTGGTGGAAGCAAGTGGCAGGGTGAACGGGTATTGCTGGATAGCGTTAACTACACGAACTATGCAGCGAGTAAAGATCATAGGCTTAATAAAGCTTTAGGCATTACAATTCCTAGCACAACAGAAGATTCTGGCTGGGCTTTACTTAACGCCACCTATACCGGACATTTACTAAAATCTATCCGTACAAGTGCTAACGCCCCAGATTGGTTGTTTGGCAACTATGCAGCCAGTATATGTTTTGGTGGTGCTGACACTCATAGTGTTATCATGTGTGCGTATGACACTCCAAAAGTAAAAATAGCTGGCGGCAATGGCACAAAGCCAAAATGGTATTTTACATTCCAAGGCAAGTCGGGAACGATATATGATTTCGAATCGATGCCGTATGCAAAAGCGGCTGCTACGCTCACCGACAGCGGCTGGATAGCCATGACCATAGATAGCTATTACGCAAAATCCGGCAGTGTCAAGTACCGCATCTATGGAAAACAGATCACGATAACCAGAAGTGTTGTCTTGGCGAAAGACATCGCCATGTCTTATCCGGCACCGCAGAACATCGCTTCAACGTCCTTTGACTTTTCCAGCATTGTCGGCTGCTCCGGTGTTGGACGGTCATCGTCAGGCGTTGGGGTGTATGTTGAAGCAGAGAACTACAGCGGAGAAAACCTTGTACACGTGTTTTCCCTTGGCAGCAAAATCGCTGCCGGCGCTACGCTGTATTTTACAATCACTGGATTTATTGACTAGGAGGTAATTATGAAAGAAACCATTTGCACGATTGCCGGCGTTGTCGGCAGCGCTATTGCCGGGCTGTTCGGCGGCTGGGACACGTCTCTGGTCACGCTGCTGCTGTTCATGGGCATAGACTATATTGGACCATAGTCAATAAAGTAGACAGAAGAAGAGAAAAGAATCAAAAAAGTTCTTCAAATTGAATGGGAGATAAAAGGTCATTAGCAGAGTGAGGTCGTTTGAAATTGTAAAAGTGAATATATTCAAAAACAGACAATTCCAATTCATCAAAAGAGGCATATGAACGGCGGTTAGTTTCTTCAAGTTTCAAAAACTTGAAAAAAGCTTCTGCTACGGCATTGTCATAAGGATGCCCCTTTTTAGAAAACGACTGAATAAAAGAAGCTCTGTCCAGCCTTTTTCGGAATTCATCGCTGGTATACTGAGAACCTCTGTCTGAGTGGAAAATCACATTTTCAGGATAATTCCTGTTTTTTAAAGCAGATTCAAATGTATCCAGGACAAGCCTGGCATCAATTTTGCTACTTATTTTATAAGCTATCACACGTCTTGAAAAAAGATCAATGATAACGCATAAATAATAAAATCTTCCTCCGGCTTTTATGTATGTAATGTCGCTGCACCATGCTTTATTTGGCTCTTTGGGATTAAAATTCTGCTTTAATATGTTGTGACAATCTCTGTCACTGGATTTATTTGCGGCTTTGAATTTCGGCTTGACAGTTGACATTTTAGGAAGCTGCATTTGCTTCATCAGTCGGTACACTCTTCCCTGACTGATATGTATGCCATAATTAACTTCAAGAATCTTGCGCATTTTCTGAGCTCCGTAACGGCATTTTGCTTCGGAATAAATCTGTAAAATACAGTTCTTTATATTTCTGTTTTCAATTGCTCTTTTAGGTTCTTTAGAGTTAAAATGCTTGTAATAGCTGCTGCGGTTTACATTCAGAACACGACATAGGGTTATTATTGCATGTTCGTGCCGAAGTAAATGTACAGCTCTCATTCTTTCCCTGAGCGTGGAGTCATTATGGCAAGCGCTTTTTTTAATATGATGTTTTCCTCCTCAAGCTGTGCGTTTCTTTTTTGCAGTTCCTTTATCTGCTTTGCTGTCATAACAGTATTGTCGTCGACCCTGACTTCCGAATAAAGCTTTATCCATCTTGAGATCGCACTTACCGATATTCCGTATTCCTTGGAAAGCTCAGTTTGGGTTTTTCCGTTCTGGTGTAATGCCACGATGTTCTTTTTAAAAGTTTCATCGTATTGCAGCTGTTTGTTTGTCATTTTTTCCTCCTTGGTTTTTCTTCTTTCGTGTTTTCTTTTATTATACTACTTTTCTTTTCCCTTGTCTACTTTTTTAGTATAACACCGCGCAGCAACAGCATTTACTTTTTTTGAAAGAAGTAGTAAAATAGAGATATGAAAATAGAAGAAATTTCCGAAACACTTTCCGTAAGTGACAAGGAATCGGTAGACATCTTCTGCTTGTCGGCATGTATTACGAAGTTTCTATCTCTGTACGATACGAGCGTTCCTTTTGAGAAAAACCAAAAAGGCGTTGCTTCATATCAATTCTCTGTTTTACCGTTTAATGAAGGATAAAATGTGTGAGTTCTTTCGAACTCCTGAAAGCTACAATACGCTACTGTATGCAATGGTGAATGGCTATAATCGCATCAGCGAATTGTCAACGTTTTCAGGTTATCCCAAAAACAAATGCGACAAGTACATTAAAACGTTTTGCGAATTCAGTCTTGTTCGTAAGGGACCCGAAAAGAACGGCCATACAAAAATATTATCCCACAAACAGTTACATTGCCCTGCAGTATGAAACTTTGCTGACCGCCATGCCCAATGTAGACGGCAACTTTGGCGAAGATGTTTATAATAGTTTTATGAGATATTTTAACGACGAAGTGCTTTCTGCATTTTATAAAGAAATGTGTGTCTATTGGTTGAAGGAAAATATCAACTCTATTTTAATGGACTACATCGACACCAAAGATTTAAGCTATAACAATGTTAAAATGGACAATTTTGCCTGCGAGAAAAAAGCGGACGGTATATGCTTATTACGATACGACTCCCAGCGGAAAACTTACACAAAAGCGCATTCATAGTTACTACGAACAGCGTTCTGTCTGCGCCGAAACCGAAAATGGGACCCAAAGGGCAGACATTGTCTTGGCAAGAATAGCAAAATTATTAGGTGAAAAAGCGTTTCAGTTCTCCCCCTGCTGAGTGGCTTTCGATTCACCGCAGGATATTGTTTCAAGGGGTGTTCAGTCGCACAGGATAAGCCAGGCAGTACAAACACATCACAAAAGAAGAGTGGGTACTGGGTGGCGATACTATCATCTATGCGGATTGGGACAGTATTAAGGAAACTTTAGATTACTATTTTTTTACCGAGAAGCAATTTTCTTACGAAAGCTTGTCGGTGAATGCGGCGGTAAAAACATTTGGCTAAATTTGCTTCCGATATCTGGCAGGTTCACCCGTTCAGCAAGGAAAATACCCGTACCACTGCCGTGTTTATAATTAAATATATAAAAACATTCGGGTTTAGCGTAAATAACGACGCATTCGAGAAAAATTCTTGGTATTTCTGTAACGCTTTGATTCGTGCAAATTACAACAACCTGCAAAAAGGTGTTCATTCCACAACTAAGTTTTTGGAAATGTTCTTTTCAAATCTCTTGTTAGGTACCAATTACAAATTAATGAACAGATATATGCACACTGATTTTACGGAGAGCAAGTTCCAAAGTATCGATTTGACATTTTAGACTGTACTTTAGAAGAGATTGCAGTTTTAGAATTGATTGCAAAAAAATCTCACTGTCAAGTAGCAAGAACATGTTGAAGCCACCGGAAAGTCTCTCAGCACCGTAAAGCGAATAATGAAATCTCTGCAGGAAAAAATATATTCACAGAGAATGCGGTAAGAGATACGTTGTGGTTTGATCAATCTGCAAGGTGATATGCAATTTACAAACAATATCCAAAGCAACTATACGGAGGAATTATTATGGCTAAAAATATTGAACCTAAGCTCAAGAAAATAGGCGATTATTTGAAACTTGAAGAAGATACTGTTTTCACTATACCGGAATACCAACGTGCTTATTCTTGGGGCATTGATAATTGCGATAAACTGTGGCAAGACATTAGAGCCTGTTGACACTATTTTAGCCACGTGAAGATGCATGCGATTTGAACGAATGACAGAAAGATAACATCAAGTTTATCATATCTTGTACACACTCTGCGAAACGCTTTTAGCCATCGAAACAGTCTTTCGATAATATTCCTTTGCTTATATAGTTCATGGTCATATTCCCATGGATTTATGCGGTTTTTCTTTGGTGGGACAACCGGTTTATGTCCGAAAGATTGGCAGAGTTCTCTTGTTTTATCACCCTCATAAGCTCTATCCATTAAATACGGAATTCCCAAATAGCTATCTCCTATGTTTTCAATTGAGATTCTTCCTTGTGGGGCGTCGTGACAGTTTCCACCGGATAAGTGCATTTCAATAATGACCTTGTCATTTGCGGATACCACGTGAAGCTTGGTATTCCATCCGCCCTTTGATTTCCCGATACATTGTTGTCCGTGTTTTTTAAAGCACCATGTGCGTCAGGGTGCAGTTTACAAGAGGTACTGTCCAAAGCCAGCACTTGTACTTTGATCGCGATAATTTTTTCCTGCTGCAGTGCATTAAAAATACGCCGTATTACGCCATTTTCACACCATCTTTTAAATCTTTGGTAAATGCTATTCCATTTGCCGTATTTTTCTGGAAGTGCCCTCCATTTGCACCCGTTTTCGGCAATATACAAGATAGCGTTGATAAATGTGCAATTGTCGATTTTTACATTCCCACGCTGAACCGGAAAATACTTTTCGATTCTTGCATACTGTTCTTTTGTGATATTCATGTATTTATCATATCATATTTTGAGTTTAGTGTCAACAGGCTCTAGTAAAGTAACTAGTTTTGCAGAAGTGCACAAAACGTTTTCATATTTTTTAGAAATTGCTACAAAAATCAGAAAAAGTCTTGACGTGTAATCGATTTCATGATATACTGTAATCAGTACAGTAACCAATCACCTTAAGTGGATGCCGTATAAAGCCCGCCTGACGGCTTTGCGCGCAATCTGCTTGCAGATTTTCCGTCATATTACCCAGAAAACCCTTGTATACAATAGAGTGAGGTGCAGATATGAACTTAAAAAATGAAATTATGCTGATTACTTATGCAGACAGCATGGGAAAAAACTTGAAGGAATTACATGAATTGCTGAATCAATACTATCAGGATGCCGTTGGCGGTGTGCATATTCTGCCTTTTTTCCCGTCTTCTGCGGACAGAGGTTTTGCTCCGATGTGTTACGACAAGGTTGACGAGAAATTCGGCGACTTTTCAGATGTAGAGGCATTGGGAAAAGAGTATTATCTGATGTTTGACTTTATGGTCAATCATATTTCAGCAAGCTCTGTGTATTTCAAAGATTTTTTAGAAAAGAAAGATGCTTCAGCCTATAAGGATATGTTTATCCGGTATAGCCAGTTCTGGAAAAACGGAGAACCTACACAGGAGCAGACAGATCTGATCTATAAGCGGAAGCCGAGAGCACCCTATGTGGATGTCACTTTTTCAGACGGCAGCCGCGATAAAGTATGGTGTACATTCTGTGAGGAACAGATCGATCTGGATATTCGCACTGATGTGACAAAGAAATTTATCCGGGATACACTGCTCTCCATGTGTCATCACGGGGCATCTGTCATTCGACTGGATGCATTTGCCTATGCTGTAAAGAAACCGGACACCAACTGCTTTTTTATTGAACCGGACATCTGGGAACTGCTGCATGAGATCGAAGATGTTGTCAAAAAGGAACATGTAGAGATCTTGCCGGAAATCCACGAACATTACACCATTCCCATGAAAATTTCCGATCAGGGCTTTTGGGTTTATGACTTTGCTCTTCCAGTGCTGACACTGCATGCTCTCTATAATCATGACGGACAATATTTGAAGCATTGGCTGGAAATGTGTCCCATGAAACAATTTACAACATTGGATACGCATGACGGTATTGGCATTGTGGATGTAAAAGACCTGCTGCCGGATGAGGAAATTGAAAAGGTCAAAGAACAGATGTACAGCCAGGGAGCAAATGTCAAGAAGATCTACAGCTCTGAAGCTTATCATAATCTGGACATTTATCAGGTAAATACGACGTATTATTCGGCTTTGGGGAACAATGATAAGGCGTACCTGCTTGCTCGTGCAATACAGTTTTTTGCACCGGGAATCCCACAGGTATACTATGTGGGAATGCTTGCCGGAAGCAATGATATTGCTCTGATGGAACAGACGAAGAACGGCCGAGACATCAATCGCCATTATTACGCAAAAGAAGAAGTGGCAAAAGAGCAGGAACGTCCTGTTGTACAGGAACTGAAAAAACTAATGACACTGCGGAATACCCATCTGGCATTTTCTCTGGATGGAACGATTCAAGTAAATTCTGCAAACGATTTGCTGACAATCACAAGAACCTTTGGAAATGACTCCATTACATTGCACGCAAACTTGAGGACTTATGATTATACGATAGAATGAGGGAAATGCAGTGAAAAAATATGATGTAACAGCTTTAGGCGAACTGCTGATCGATTTTACTGAAAGCGGAATCAGTCCGCAGGGAAATCCCTTACTGGAAGCGAACCCGGGCGGTGCTCCCTGTAATGTACTTGCCATGCTTTCCAAGCTGGGGAAGCATACAGCATTCATTGGAAAAGTCGGAGCAGATATGTTCGGCAGGCAGCTTTCTGAAACCATAAAAGAGGTTGGAATTTGTGCAGACGGCCTGGTGGCAGATGCAGGTGTTCCGACGACGCTTGCCTTTGTGCATACTTTTGCCGGCGGTGAACGGGAGTTCAGCTTTATTCGCAATCCGGGTGCTGACATGATGCTGACCAGGCAGGAAGTGCGTACAGATTTGATTCGGGATTCCAGAATCTTTCACTTTGGCACGCTTTCCTCGACCCATGCAGGCGTTCGGGAAGCCACCAGATTTGCCATAGAAACCGCAATAGAAAGCGGAGCGATGCTCTCCTTTGACCCGAATCTGCGGGAACCGCTCTGGAACAATCTTGAAGATGCAAGAACCGAAATCGAATATGGTTTCTCTAAATGCAATCTTTTGAAAATCTCAGACAATGAGGTGGAGTTTATGTTCGGGCATTCGGACTATGACCGGGCAGCAAGAGAACTCTTGGAAAAATATCCGCAAATGCAGCTGATCTGCATCACGCTGGGCGGAAACGGAAGTTGTGCTTATACGAGAAATGCAGCGGCAAAAGCACCGGTTCATGATGTGAAATCCGTGGAGAAAACGGGTGCGGGAGATACATTTTTCGGCTGCGTGCTGAACTATGTGCTGGAGCATGAAGTGGACAAGCTCACGAAAGAGCAGCTTCTGGAGCTGCTGCGTTTTGCAAATGCCGGAGCATCGCTGATTACGACGCGAAAGGGTGCGTTAAAGGTGATGCCGAATCGGCAGGAAATCCATGACTTGATGAGATCAGAATAAAAAGCTAAGGCAACACTGCGCAAGTTTTATGCGGTGTTGCCTTAATATTTTATCATCAATCACAGATTTCTGGAATAAATGCTGACAATTCCAATTCAAGCAAATCGGGGATATCTTGAATTTCCTCGCATTACAGTTTTCACGAATCTATAGACATTCTGTGTGCTTTTATTTCTTATGCACAGCAACAAAAAAGCAGCATACAAAACCGGTCATTTCGCCGGATTGTATGCTGCTTGCCTTTGTCAATAAAAAACTGAGCCACCTCGCTAATAAAAAAGTGAGCCAGTTGTGATAAAAAAATTTTGAGCCACTAATCGTGATTCAAGGTTGAGTCGATGCGGTAAGACGAGCTGCAGTTCATGTTCAGAACAAAGGATCGGAAGGTGACCCTGTCTATGAGTGCAGCAAGCAGCATTTCATTTTCAAAAAGCTGTGTCCATTGTGAAAATTCAAGATTTGTACTTATGATAACACTGGCTCTTTCTGAACGTTCTGATATGATCTGAAAAAGCATCTCTGACTGATACCTGTTAAAAGTCAGATAACTGAGTTCATCGATGATCAGAAGATCTATCTTACTGAGACTCTTTTCAAGTTTGGAAAGCCTGTTCATCTGAACTGCTTCTGCAAGCTCAGCAGCAAGATTGACAGCCGTATAGAATTTTACCCGATACCCCGCCTCACAGGCGTTCATGCCAA
>ENA-USYV01000032-USYV01000032.1-human-gut-metagenome-genome-assembly--contig:-NODE-32-length-123632-cov-11.265016_pt1 | contig 123632 bp, 109 predicted proteins | sample MGYA00250066_ERZ773514 | MGnify/ENA primary metagenome ERZ773514 (study PRJEB29103, sample SAMN06112049) | human gut metagenome | biome: human gut; feature: ankylosing spondylitis patient; material... | reverse complement strand
CGCTGTTGACATAGTATCGAATCGTTCGCTTACTGAGTCCGGAGACTTGCGAAAGCTCATCGATAGTAAGAAGGTTTTTAGAGCTCACCGTTTGTACAAAAATACAAATAAGTTAAAATAATCTGCACATTATAAGGTGGAGAACCAATGCATATCATTGTTGTCGGAGCAGGGGTCACGGGTATTGCCTGTGCTCATAATTTTTTAAAGCGCGGTCATAACGTTACATTGATCGAGAAAGCCTCGACGCCTAATCAGGAATGCAGTTTCGGAATGGCCGGATTTATGGGACCGATTTCCGCACAGATGCTTTGTGCTCCATTTAAGGGAAAAGCCGGTTTAGCCTCCATTTTTGCAAAAACCCGCCGATTAGGCTGGGACGTATCCATCGGTCAAATGAAATTCCTCCGCGCTCTAGCCAATGCCAGAAGCGCGGATATTTGGGCCGCTAATCACGAGTCTTTAATGACTTTGGCGCGTTACAGCGTCGGCTTAACCGAATTTCATGCCCGCTTAGAAGACCTTTCTTTTGAACAATGCTATGGACTGCTGCGTGTCTTCACCAACGCACAGGCTTGGGAAGAGGCGCACAAAGAAGAAAGCGAGAAACCCGGTGAATGGCTGACGAGAGAAGAGGCTTCCAGAATTGATCCTTCGTTAGAAAACGTTCCCGATCCGTTCTTAGGCTGTTCCTACCTTCCGCAGGAACTCTCCGGCAACGGCAGTTATTATTCCAAACAGATTCAAGCCATCAATGTCAGTCAAAAAAATTTGACAATGATGTATCACACTGAAGTCACCGGTCTGATGTTTGACGAAAACAATAAGGCCGTCGGTGTGAAGACGGACAAAGGCGAAATCGCCAGTGATGCCGTCGTTCTCTGCAGTAACTTAGGCACAAAGCCGCTGCTTGACGGCAAGCTTGACCTCCCGACGATGCAGCTGACAGGCTGGGCCGTGACGGCAACCATCGATCCGATGAATGTTCCGCCGCTGCACACCTTGATTTTTGACAATAAAGATCTTCTGGTCACTCGCTTAGGCAATCGCGTCAGAGTCTGCGGTCGTTATTGGCTCGGGGAATCTTCTCACGATATGACAGATAAAGTGATTGAAGAAATCTATGAGGCCAGCTGCAAACTGCTGCCGACAGCGGCCCAGTGGACTGAGTCAACAAATTGGATCGGAAAATGCCTTGTCCATCCGGACAGCCTCCCGTCCTGTGGGGAAACACCTTTCGAAGGCTTGTACCTCAATGTTTGTCACGGATTAAACGGCTGGGCTTTGTCTGAGGGCTGCGCAGAACTTCTTTCGGATATTATTGAGAAAAAGACGCCGGCAATCGATCCGATGCCCTATAGTCCGATGCGATTTGTTAAACGAAAATAGTTTCACGAATATTCTTTGAGACTGTCCGAGCCGGCAGTCTCCTTTCTTTTAAAGGTAATAATCAATGTCGGTTTCCTTACTTCAGATTCCTCAGTTAAGAGAACTCGAGGAAAAATACGCCCGTATTTTAGGACCCGGAGTTCTTATGGAGAGGGCAGGCAAAGCCGCTGCTGAGTTCATCTCCGATCTTTATCCTGCTCCGGCCCGTGTGACAGTTGTGTGCGGTCCGGGCAACAACGGCGGCGACGGATACCGAACAGCGATCGAACTTTTAAATAAAGAGTACGACGTCAACGTCGTTCAGGTCGCCGGCAAAGCACCTAAGAGCGAGGAGGCAAAGGCTGCTTTGGCGGAGTGGAAAAAGCTAGGCAGAACCGTTTACACCGATCCTTACGATACACCGAAGGCCGATATTGTCGTAGATGCGATTTTCGGCATCGGTTTGGAGCGCCCCCTTAAAGATGAATTCCTCGATGCAGCAATGTGGTTTAACGAAAGACGCGCATTGCACGTTTCTTTGGACATACCTTCCGGCTTGAACTCAGAAACCGGCACTTGGGTCGGCGACAGAGCAGGCTGCAAAGCCGATGCAACGATTTCTTTCTTAAGCGGCAAGGTAGGGCTCTTTACCGGCCTTGGGCCAGATGCCTGCGGCCGCGTCAAAATGGATAACCTCGGTATTTCCATTCCGCTTACCAAAATCAGCCTCCTGGAAGTCAAGGACTTTAAGCATGTCTGCGCGCCTCGCTTAAAGAATACTTCCAAAGCCGATTACGGTCGATTAGGCATTATCGGAGGAGGAAAGGGAACCGTCGGAGCGGCTTTAATTGCTGCCCGTTCAGGTTTATATATGGGTGCCGGCCGCGTTTATGTCGAACTCTTAGAAGACGACATGAAACTTGACCCGTTCTGCCCCGAATTAATGTTCCCCGGCAAAATTAATATTGATGAAATGGATGCCATCGTCATCGGTCCGGGCTTGGGCTTTACCGATAAGGCAAAACAGCGGTTCATTGAATGCCTGAAATCCAAAGCTGCTTTGGTCATCGACGGAGACGCTTTGACGATGATTGCTCAGGACGAAGAGATTTTGTCCTTAGTAACACACCGATTTGCTCATACGGTTCTGACGCCCCATGCCGCCGAAGCCGCACGGATCCTCAGGCTGCCCGTAGAAGAAATCAATAAAGACCGTCTTTCTCGCGCCCTTGACTTAGGTATTCTCACCGGCGCCGTAAATGTTCTGAAAGGAGCAGGAACGATTGTGACTCAGCGCAGCTCCGTCAGCTGGATCAATCCGACAGGTTCTCCGGCATTGGCAACTGCCGGGTCCGGCGACGCCCTTTCCGGAATGATCGGCGCCATGTTTGCTCAGCACTTCGAATTGATGGACTGCGTTTTATCCGCCGTTTATCTCCACGGTGCTGCTGTCGACGGTTTGAATTCCGGCGTTCTAGCCGGAGACATTGCACCGTTGGCTTCCACTTGCCTTGAAGAATTGAGAGATTCTTACCAGAGGCACTTCCATCCGCTCAAGGCAGAAGAAAGAGCGATTGAGTGGGAAGACAGCTAACAAATCCTGTTGCTGCGTTGTTTAGCATGTTAAGCGCCGTAATTGCGGCGCTTAATTGTTTCTTGTACAACGAGCTGCGAACTCGGGAAGGCAGCGATACCCGAAGCTTCCATCAGTTGTTCTCTTTGCGCCAAGGTGCGAAGTTCGGAGAGTTTTTGCGCTGCTTTCCAGCTGCCGAAAGTAGAGGCGAGGTGACAATAGACAATGGCCGCCACGATGTCAGTAGGCGCAAATCTGCCGCTTGACCAAAAAAATCCCAGTTCGAGAAGACAATCGGGATCTTCGGTTAGCGCGCCTTCCTCTAAAAAGCCCAGTCCCCTGGAGGGATTTTTAGGCGTCGTCTCGAGCCAATAGCGCCCTACGGCAAGAAGGCAGACAGGAATTTTTGCAGCTGCTCCCTTAAAAAGCCAGTGAAGACAAAGTTTAGGATTGAGATGAGACCCTTCGGAGGTCAGGCGGACCATTCGCATAATGGCGCGTCTTTCTCCTTTTAAAGCGGCTTGGCTAAAGAAGGTCTCAGCAATCTCGGCGTTTTTTTCAACGCCAAAACCCTGGTCATAGGCCTCGGCCAGAGCAAACATCGCTTCGGGAGACTTTTCTTTTGCGGCAACGCGAAGCCAAGCAAAAGATTCTTCTAGGTTTCGACGAACCCCGAACCCTTCGCGCAATGCCATAGCCAAATGGAATTTGGCGCTCGTTTCCCCAAGAATGGCTGCTTTTCTAAATAAGTCGGCCGCTCGTTTGGGATCTTTCTCTAAAAGCTGGCCGGTGGCATAAAGCATACCGAGAAGATCTAAAGAAGCAGCGTGTTCTTCTTCGGCCGCGGCTTTGAGATATTGGATAGCCGTGTTGGATTCTGCTGAAAGCAGTTCTTTGGCTTCTTTGAAACGATCCTCCGCCGTTTGTGGTTCCGGCCTTAAATTCAGAAACGCATACGGGTCAAAAACGGGCTTTACCGCTTGAGCCTGTTTTTTAGGCGAGATTTCGGGAAGCTTATCAAAGAAGCCGGACATAGATTAGGGGCTCGGAGGAAGCTGAGGCGGCAGAACGTCAGGGAATAAAGTGATGATGGCAATCACGTAAGTTAAAGACATCATCATCCACAGAACCAGTCCGCCGGCACCGAGCATGATCGGTTTGCCCCAGAGGCGGTGATGATAGTTATCGCCGTATCGGTCACGAACGAAAGGCACCTGAGCCCAGCCGTCAAAAATAACCCAAGCGGCGTAAAACAAAGTGTAAGAACCTAAAAAGTAGAAGTCTTCAAAATTGGATTCGGGAAGCCAGGGTTCCAGCAGAAGATAGCCGAACATGAAGACTAATCCGAAGATCATCCACATATGGCTGTTGGCCGTGCGATCCTGCTCTCCCATTTCGCTCCAGTTGGTTCTTTGAAGAAATGCTCCGAAAACCGGAGTAAAGATATAGGACCAAATTACTGTCCAAACAGGATTCCAAAGAGCGATAGCAGGAGATTTAGGGTAAGCCATTTGCGTAATATTTAAAGGATGCAGCTCGAGAAAAGGCAACGAAGTCAAAAATGATTTGAACTTCACAACTGCCCGGCCTCTAAAAAAGAAAAAATAATAGCACAGCGCTATTTTTCTAAAACCTGTAACTTGCGATTTGAAAAGGATTTTTTCGGAAAAGAAATCAGAATAGGAGCTGCGCAGGGTAAAAAGGTTGAATTTTTTGAATCGGATTGGCTAGAATCAGACCATAAGATTCATTCGATAGCAAAGAAAATGAAGGCAATCCCGCTCCTAACGATCTGCAGCGCCTGTGTTTTAGTTTCAGGCTGTGCTTCGGATTCAACCGACTACTACTTGAGAGACTCTTTCGGTTTCAAGGAAGTGTGTTTGGTCGACAATAAAAACGTGCCCCCTTCATTTTTTATTGCTTTACGCCAAGCGATTCAAGATAAGGGCTTAACAGTCAGAACGGTTTCGAAGACAGAACAGAGCTGTCCCGTCACCGTCTACTACGAAGCCAAATACAACTTGGCCTACCTGAAAGATGCTCGCCTTTTATTAACAACAGAAGGGCATCCGACCGACATCGTCAATCTGAGAAAAAACGTAGGGCCGGCAACCTTAGCGGATCCTGCTTCTGATTCAGAACCTAAAATCCGCGATATGGTTAACCGGCTCCTGCCGAGAGGAACGCCCTGGTAGGCATTCCTCAGTAAGAAATCTTAGTCGAGAACGACAGTCGCTTCCACTTCGATCAAGCCGCCTTTCGGAAGGGCAGAAATCTGAACGCAGCTTCTTGCGGGATAAGGAGCAGAGAAGATTTCAGACATCACTTTATTCACGACAGCGAAGTTGTTCAGGTCTGTGAGATAAACGGTCTGGCGAACGATGTCGGCAGGTGTACCGCCGGCAGCTTTAACAATCGCAAAAACGTTGCGGAAAGCCTGACGGCACTGTGCTTCGAAAGAAGCAGGCAGTTCGCCGGAAACAGGATCTAAACCCAGCTGGCCGGAAAGGAAGACCATGTTGCCGCATTTGTAGGCGGTAGAGTATGTGCCGACAGCGGCAGGGGCGTTTTCTGTAGTGATAATTTCTTTCATTTCAATATCCTCAAAAAAACCGCCGTTCCAGCCAACTCCTACAAGGCTTCGAGGATCGGCAGTTGTCCGTTCAAAACCGAAGTGCGTTCAATGCTAACAGAGAATTTTTGCAGTGGCTACACTTTGCTTCAGCTTATTTCTTTACTAGGTAGCCTTCCGGCTTATAGGCTTGAGAACCCCAAAGAGGCACGGAAGATATGGAGTGTTTAAAGCTTCCGTTTGCAATCTTGGTGGAGTAGCTCAAATAAACCAGCGTTTGGTTTTTGGCATCGAAGATTCTGCGGATTCTCAAAGTCTTAAAGAAGACACTTTGAGACTTCTTAAAAACCACTTCTCCGTCGGCGCTTTTATCAATTCCGTCGATCATGGCCTGAGTAATCTCACCGGTCTTTACGCAGGAAACCGAGCTATTGGAAGGATCGCTCAGCTGAAGCGGAGAATTGATGTAAGCCACATGGCAAGTGACGCCCGGGACCTGAGGATCCGTAAAGGCATCCAATTTGATGTCTTTGAACGTAAACACGCCTAAGGAGACACTGGCCACTTCCTTATCGGAGCAGCCTGCGAGAAGCAGGGCTGAAAGGGAAGCAGCGACGATTAGAAGCTTTTTCAATTTAATTCCTTCTTTTGCGGTTCAACTTTTTCAATAATGCCTGATGCTCGAGGCTTTTGTTCTCCGCTTTTCATTACTTTGAGTATCTGATTTGCCTGCCAATCGAAGTAAGGGTTATAAGTCAGACGAGCAAAGCTGTGCTCACCGTCGTGCGTACCCCAGGCCCCATACCAGACATCCGGATCATTTCGGCAGTCCTGAACATCTTTAGCGGAAGCACTGTTGCGGCAATAGCGGAACTTACCGTCCTTTCCATACCAGACATTATCCGGGGAGAAGGGAATGGACATATGCGCAAAAGACTTAATACGTAATTCAGGCAGGTAATCCGGTCTGGCAACGACTTTCTTGGAGTATTTACCGTCCGGAAGTTTCCCGTACCAAATAATCTTAGAGGCCGGATTCGTCAAAGCGTTATCAAAAACTTTAACCAAAGACTGAGTATTGATGATGCTGTCATGCTGACTCATCATGACGATCACAGGCTTCGTGATCTTGTTTTTGATCAGAAAGTCGTTGGATGTATCCATAGTGTGCTTAAACGCCACAATGGCATCCATCGGTACCGTGTTGTATTTGAATGGTGCGTCTCCGGCAGTTTTCTTATCCGGTGCTTTGAGCCAAGTCACAAACAAATCAACAATCGGCGCCAGCTTGATTAAGGAGGTTCTGACCTGCATTGCCGGAGAAAACAGAATCAAGCCTTCAACATCATTGGGATGTTCTTCTGAATAATCTAAAGCCAGATTGCAGCCTGTAGAAAAACCTGCCAGCCAAATCTTTGGGTATTGCTTTTTCAAAAGAGCGACTTGCTCGTTAACGGCTTTTGTCCATTCTTCTGAGGTCACGCCGATCATGTCCGCAGGACGCGTACCGTGTCCGGGAAGAAGCATCGCTCGAACTAAGTATCCCTGATCGGCCAAAGATTTTCCGATATCGGTAAACGTCCATGGCGAGTCTCCGAGGCCGTGAATCATTAATACGGCTTGGCCGTTCGGATTTTTAGGCTGGATTTCAAAAGGCGAGTTGCCTTCGATTTCAGCCACATGATCATCCGTCACAAAATGGCGTCTTTCAGCAACGTAAGCTTTCGCCTGAATGGCGTAACTATCAAAAGTAGGCTGGCCGCCCGGCAGCATATCGGGCGTCGGTTCGGAAGCGCATCCGATCAGGAAGGCAACCGGTAAAGCAATCATTAACGGCTTGAAGTTCATCGTGTATGTAATTCGAGTTTCTAATAGACAAACAACTCACTTCTATCGGTAAATTTTCATTATCGAATAAAAGAAGGCCTCTAACCCAAGCTTTGCCGCCGAAAAGTCGAAAAAGTTTGTGAAAAAAGCTCCTGCGGCAATTTACCGAGGAGCACAAAAAAGAATAGGCCCGACAACTGAAGGGCCTAAAACGATCTAGGAGGAAAAGCTGAGTAGTGTTTGCGCACTCTCATTGACAATGACTTTACCGCCATATCTATTTGAATGCTGAAGCAATTTATTTCTGTTGCAAGAGAATGTTAAGAGGCTACATATTTTCCAATTATTGGTAACAACTAAGGAAAATTTGTTACTTTAGCCAGACGGTAAAGATCGATTCTAACTGCATTTTGCATGTTTCTCGAACCAGACATGAAAACCGAAAAGATTTATCGAAGAATTAGAAAAATGTTGCGTTAAGCCTAGAATATCTAGGAACGAAAGGCAAAAAGAAAATGTCTCAATCTCAAATCACAACAATTTATGCTGAACCTCCGATAAAAATAAATCGGACGCTTTACGGCGTGCTGCTGGCAACGTTGGCTTCCATATTCTGGGGCTCAATGGGTGTATGCGTGCAATACATCTTTGAAAACACCAATACGCAGCCTCAAGCTTTGTCGTCACTCAGGCTTTTGTTGTCCGGGACGGTCCTGGTCATTCTGAATTTGTTTTTATCCCGCCGACCGCTGCTGGCAGTATTGTCGTCTCTGAAGGGGACTGCCGGAATCGCACTAAGCGGTCTTGAGCTTCTCGGCGCGCACCTCACATTCTTCATTGCGATTTACTACTCAAATGCCGGAACGGCAGCCATCTTCTTAGCAACAACACCTCTGCTTGCCGGTATCTATTTATTTTTAAGAGGCAAGAAACGCTTTACGGCAAAAGAAGGCTTGTGCTGTGCTTTGGCCTTCTTCGGTGTTCTTTTAATCGTTTCAAAAGGCGACTTTTCAACCTTCCAATTCAACTGGCTGGCAGTTTTCTGGGGCATGATTTCTGCTGTTTTTGCATCAATTTATTCCATTCAGCCCAAGCCCCTGATTGACCGCTGGGGCGTGGTTCCGGTGGCGAGCTGGGGCATGATGGCTGCAGGCATTGCCGGGCTTTTTCTCGCCAATCCTCTTGTTACCGCTGAAGGATTAGATGCGAAGGCCTGGCTGGCCCTTACTTATATCGTTTTAGCAGGAACGGTCTCGGCATTCTGGTTATATTTGGCTTGTTTGAAGTACATTTCTCCGGTCACTGCCGGTCTCGTCGTGTGTCTCGAGCCGACCTCTGCTTATGTGTTCGGCATCATGTTCATGAATCTGAAACTAGGATGGATCGAGTGCCTCGGCATTGCGATGGTGATTTCTCAGGTATTCATACTTTCTATTCGATCTAAGAAGAGGTCATGAGTACTCGAAACATCGATGCGTTAAAATCCCCGAATCTAATACAACTGAACGGCGTCATCCGAGAGGGATGTTTTGCAGTTCATACATGCGAGGAATAAGCAATGAGTCGTTCAGACCAATACGAAACTTTTATGAAAGACGTCTTTGAACACGGCGTCGAAAAATCCGATCGTACGGGTGTCGGCACTCGTTCTATGTTCGGATACCAAATGCGTTTTAATCTTCAGGAAGGTTTTCCGCTTGTCACGACGAAGAAACTGCATCTTCGCTCTATTATTCATGAGCTCTTGTGGTTCTTACACGGCGACTCCAACGTTAAGTACCTTCACGATAACAAAGTGACGATTTGGGATGAATGGGCCGATGCCAACGGCGATTTAGGTCCGATCTACGGAGTTCAGTGGCGTCATTGGAAAACCTCTGAGGGCAGTTATATTGACCAGATTTCCAATCTGATCCATCAAATTAAAACGAATCCGGACTCCCGTCGTCTGGTCGTCTCTGCCTGGAATGTCGGAGAAATTGACAAGATGGCGCTGCCGCCTTGCCACATGTTCTTCCAATTCTATGTGGCTCAGGGAAAGCTGTCCTGCCAGCTCTATCAGAGAAGCTGCGATATCTTCCTCGGAGTTCCGTTTAACATTGCGAGCTATTCGCTGCTCACGCACATGATTGCGCAGCAGTGTGATTTGGATGTCGGTGACTTTATCTGGACCGGCGGCGACTGCCATATCTATAACAATCACTTCGAACAGGTGAAGCTGCAGCTGAGCCGTGAGCCCCGGCCATATCCGAAGTTAATCATTAAGCGTCGTCCGGACTCTATTTTTGATTACAAGTTTGAAGATTTTGAAATCGTTGACTATGATCCGTGGCCTGCGATCAAGGCTCCGATTGCGGTTTAATTATTACGGGTTTTGAGTATGAAACCACATATCAGTCTTATTGTGGCGCGAAGCCGAAACGGAATTATCGGCAAAGAGGGCAAACTGCCATGGCGTCTGTCGGAAGACTTAAAGTTTTTTAAACAGACAACGATGGGACGTCCTGTCATCATGGGGCGCCGTACCTGGGAATCGATCGGAAGACCGCTCCCGGGGCGCCAGAATATCGTATTAACGCGAGACCCATCCTATAAAGCCGAAGGGGCGACCGTTGTCTCTTCTTTGGAAGAGGCTCTGAAGCATTTCGGACCGGATGATATTGTTTTCATTATCGGCGGTGCCGATCTTTACCGCCGAGCTCTCCCGTTAGTAGATACGGCATGGGTAACGGAAATTGAGACCGATGTAGAAGGGGATGCATCTTTCGATCCGCTTAATAAAGACGAGTGGATGCTTGTTTGGAGCGAGGACCATCCCAAAACCGAAGATCAGCCGTTAGGGTTTAAATTCCAGCGGTTTGAACGCGTAAAACATACCGTTTATTAAGACAGGTTCGGTTTTTAGGTATTCATGACTAAGTCTCATGATTAGCCCTAGTTTTGCTTTTGGTCTAAAAAGCTAAAATAACCACAACATATCTGAATCGAATCAAAATGACGAAAGAATTAATGCAGCTTGAGGTCGACAGTGACCTTAAAAAAGCTTTTTTAGCTTGTGTGTCCAGAGCCTATAACGGCAAGGTCGAAGAGGGAATTCTTGACTTAATGAGAATTTATGTCGAACGCGCAAAAGGCACGCCCGGACAGAAGATGATCAAAGAAAAGGTCAAGGAATATGTCTACGGCGGTGAAGTTCAGGCCGGTCTGTCTCCTCGCGAAATGGAAAAAATCTTCCTCAATAAGACAGAAGAGGACATCGAAGCTGCGCGCCTCGATAAGTAAGATTTTGAAGAAAAAATAAACGAGAGTCAGTTTTCAAACGGCTCTCGTTTTTGTTTAGCTTTGTCTTGAAGGATATCTGCTTCAAGTTAATCCAAGCTGCTTGCAGCCTGATTAATCATTGAAACATCAACGCCGTGTTTCGTAAGTTCTTCTACGACGTTGTCCATCGTCTTATCAAACTTAGGATTGGAATCCGCACGCTGCCATAAGTCAGCGACTTCCTGGTTGCAGAGTCTGCGGTCAGCATCCGTGAAAATAATCTCATCTTCCACGGTTCGGCGGCAGACCGAGTCCCTTGGAAGCAGCCTTGCAGAAACCACCGCCATATATGCCATCATTGCATAAGTCGGAAGGTTAGGATCTAAGACTTTCTCTCCGGCCAAATAACGATGAATTAAGGCCTCGATTTGTTTGCTTTTTAAAGAGGCAAACTGCCTCAGCGGAAGGCAATCTGACAGAACAGCCGAGGATTTCTCGACCGAAGTAATCTGGCAGTAAAAACCGTGACGCTCGCCCGGACTGACTTCATGCGTCAAATCAGGATCGGCATTTTTGGCAAGCTGCAGATCTAACGTGTATTCCGGTCTGGAGATATCAAACTGAACCTTTGTTTTCTCTTTGTTTGTCCTGGAAATAAAGGATTTAACTATTCCGTAATTACCGAGATATTTCTTTTGAGCGCCCGATAGATCCGTCTTCGCCTGTTTGGCAAAGGCTCTCGGGTTGAGATAGAAAATTTTCGGGCTTTCAAAGAGCGTGGTTGCCCCTGAATTGATAAAGCCGTCAATTTGTTCTTGAGCAAAGCTTTCAATAATGTACGTTTCCAGGGGCGAGAGGTTATAACCTTTTGCGACACCGACACTTGCAAAAGTTACTCCGGCCCCGGCGAGCAGGGCGGCTGCAACGAAAGTCTTTGTGTTCAGTTTGCTTAGGCAGTTCATTTTTTTATTGTGTTACCAGCGGCGATCCGCGATCTTCATCTGCTGTTCGTCGACGAAGAACCAGAAATCGCGCTCATTCAAAGTAATGCGGTGAACAACCAGACCGGTATCGGCATCTTTGTATTCAAAGACAACGTTAATCGGCTGGTTGGAAAGGAATTGGTTCTCTGCTTCGGCGCATAAATTCTCAAAGTTAATGCTCGGCATATCCCAAGGATCTTCATCATCCATATCAAGAAGGTTGCCCTGGAAGCGCGGATGGCACATTAAGAATTTAAGCACATCAGCAAGCTGTTCTGTCGGGATGACCCAAAGATGGAGGCCGCCGTCAGAAGTCAGCGATTCAAATACTTCTTTAACAATCTTGTTGTAGTCGATGTCATCGGGCACAGTCAGGATGTCTTTCATACCCAGAGGATCATTCGGGTGTGTTGCATACCATTCCTGCCCGGTTGTGGTCATCGGACCTTCAAGCTTCATGCGAAGGTCGTCAAAGGCAATAAAGCCGAGTGCAAAAGGATTGGCGTTGCCTGCCTTGCGGGCAGCGTCAATGAGTTTTGTAATGAGATCTTTCTTTGTCAGCTGCATCTGCGGCTCCTCTACATCTATTTATTCAAACTACAAGGTATCGCATTGTAAACATTTTGTTACGCAGAGTGGGACTAATCCGAGCATATTTCTTTTGTCGGGTGATGTCTGAATTAACTTTCGTTTAGTTTCTGATTTATCTTGCTTTTTTGGCAATTATGCTTCCTTTAAAACATTAGGAGGCCGGATACGGAAATACGCTAATTTTTGTTCTGTCTGTTTTAATATTGAGCGTTGTTTTTAATCGCTGATGCCTCAATAACATGATCAAAAAAGCTTCTTTCCTTGCATTGGTTTCCTGTGCTGTTTTTTCTGCGTCCTGCTATGCGGGACAATATGCACAGGCACTAGGAGACTGTGTATATGACAACCTCTCTAGAGAGGACAAGAATGTGATGACTCAGTGGGCCTTTGTGACTCTCGGAAAAACAGAGGCAGCAAAGCAAATCACGGTCATTCCGGAAAGCAAGATTAAGCAGGTCAACAAAGAAGCCAAAAAGCGTCTGACTCGCTTGATGACTGAAGCCTGCGCTAGAGAAGCTGCCAATGTCGCACTCCATGAATCTAAAAACGGCCTTCAGGACGCAGCGGCACAACTTGGAGTCAGACTTGCCAAAGAACAACTTAAGGGCAAAACAGATGAAGCCTTGGCTAATCTCCTGAATCCGGGAACGGCAAATGTGCTCAGAGGCGCGGAAGTTCTGAAAGGATTCTTCAAGAAGCCTCAGTAAGCAAGCAGCTTTCACGATACGGAGGATCCGTATGTCTGAAATGTTCGATCCGCCGCATCCAGGCCGTATCTTAACTTCGGCGCTTGATGCTCTGAAGCTGAGCACAGAGCAATTTGCCTCTAACTTGGGCCTTTCATCGGAAAGCATTGCACAAGTAATCAGTGGCGAAGCGCCGGTTACTCCTGAATTGGCCGTCAAATTTGTTTCTGCCATTTCCGGACCTGACTCTGCGATGTGGCTCAGTATGCAAGCGACGTACGATAATTGGCAAAGGAAGCAACGCGATTCGCAGGATCATTAGAAAACCGAGAATTCTCTTAGAGAAAAGCTTCTCTTCTCTGGATATCTCAGTATGCGACTTCACTAAAAACAGAATCGGCCTAGACGACTCCACCCAAGTCGTTAGGCCGAAATTCTTTACCGTTTAAGATTAGATCAATTTCTTTTCTTTCTTGAAAGCATCAACAACGGGACCGGCAGCATGCGGATTGGTCATCAGCATCGGATCAACCAGCTTATGAGCTTCTTCGGCTGTCATTAAGCCCATCTCAATAACTGCTTCCCGGACATTCTTACCGGTCTTTTCGCAGTAATGAGCAACCTTGACGCCCATCGGATAGCCAAGAGCTGTTGCAACAACCGTGCTTAGAGCGATAGAAGAGTTGGCTTCCTGAGCGCATCTTTCTTTATTAGCGGTCATTCCGTCAACGCAGAACACACGAAGGATCTCAAGCTCGCTGTTGATTAACTGGAAGTTTTCGAACAGGCACTTGTAGAAAGTGGCATCCCAAACATTCAGGTCAAGTTCGCCTTCGTCATAGGCCATAGAGATGGCAACATCATTTCCGACGACCTGGTGAGAGATCTGAATAACCATTTCCGGAACGGTCGGGTTGATCTTGCCCGGCATGATGGAAGATCCCGGGGAGAGAGCGGGAACGTTGACTTCCATGAAACCGGAGCGAGGACCTGACCCCATGAGTCTGAAGTCTTTGCAGATCTTGGAAAGTGTCATTGCCACTTCTTTGAGAACGCCGGAGACTTCAACGATGAAATCAGGATTCTGGAAACCATCGAAAAGGTTTTCCATCGGTTTTACTTCTTCACCGTACTGCTTGCTCAGTTCGACATAAAGCGCATCTTTGTAACCGGGAGCAGCACTGAAGCCGGTGCCGACCGCGCTGCCGCCCATAACGATTTCGAAGCAGCCGGGGCGGAGATTTCTGACTTTTCTTGCCATACGTTCAACAACGGAGGCGTAGCCGCTGAATTCCTGGCCGAGAGTAAGGGGCAGAGCGTCCTGAATACAAGTTCTTCCGACTTTAACAACGTTTTTAAATTCTTCTTCTTTCTTGCGCAAGGAGCCAGCGAGAAGATCTAACTGTTTGATGAGTTCGTCAACACGGCCGATCATGCCGAGGTGAGTTGCAGAAGGAATCGTGTCGTTGGTTGACTGACCCATATTGACATGAGTGTTCGGATGAACTTTCTCCGTGCCTTTGTGGCCGGTCAGGATTTCATTGGCGCGGTTGCCGATGACTTCATTCACATTCATATTAACGCAGGTGTAGCCGCCGCCCTGCCACATATCCAACGGAAACTGGTTGTTGAATTTGCCTGTCAGCATTTCATCGCAGGCCTGAGCAATAGCCTTGGAAACATCAGCCGGCATGGCACCGATCTTACCGTTGGCAATAGCTGCTGCTTTCTTAATCTGAGCCAGTGCATAGTGCATATCAGGATAGAAAATAACAGGAAGATTCGCTGTACCTGATACTTTCTCCATACGGTGTGTTTGGATGCCGTAGTACTGATCGTTCGGGATCTCCATTTCACCGAGGCAGTCCCGTTCAATTCTTACGTCTGTCATTGTTTCTCCTTGAAACGTTGTTGCGAATGAGCACATTGTGAATGAGATTGTGGAGAGAGGCGATTAAGGTAAAAAATTCCATACTTGAAATTAAGTTTTTCTTCACTTGTGGCGGTTGATCCATAAAGGTAAAAATCGTAAAAAAAGCAAAAAAATCCCCCGTCTGGTTCAGTTACGGGGGAGAGAGGATATGCCTGGATATCAAAAACCTCTTGCCAAGGATTGAGGCAAAGACTCCGTGAGCCTTGCTTCCGTTCTGCTAACTGCAGTAAGCGCATTTTGAAGATGTTCAAGCAACTTAGCCAGCAACATAAGAAAAAAAAGAAATTCAAGTTAAGTTTTGCTTCATTCAGAAGAAAATTTGTAAATGAACGACGTTCGACCGTGTCAGAGGAGATTTAGGCGTCAATAGAGAAATTTCTCGTTTTCAATAGGTTTTGATATCGCAGCATCTTTAATTCAAAATTTATTAACTAATTGAATAAACAATAAATTTATATAGTTGTTCTTAAACGCAATATCATATTGACGGAAATTAACCGGTGTAAATTTAGAGGGGTTTAATGATAGAGTTGCAGCGTTAATTTTCAGGAGATAGATTTCTTAGAATTAAGGGTTTATTCTTAAGTAAAAACCTTTTGCATATAAGACTGTCATTGTTTTGCTTCATTCCCTACATAATTGTTAGATAATACAGGGGTTATGTTTATAGATAAAATTTATTTAGCAGGGTAACATATTCAATTTCGACGTAGGTGTCCTCTGTAGATCTTTGGATTTAGTGTGGTTAGAATCCTCCTCAACAACTTGAAGTTCAAGAAGTATTGAACACATAGTTAAGTTTTTATGAAAGGGCGAGAGCTAGGAAAGAAGGAAGTACCACCTATGATGTTAAATGAATTTATGCCGGATTAATTTAACTTCTAATTCGGATTTCTTTAAAACGTTGAATCCAACAACGTCTCTACAAATTAAGCGGTTGAGAAGTTAACAAGCGCGAAGTTTGTATTCAATCAAATGCCACTTGACTGAGAAGGCAACGGATCTTTAAGTGACCGCCTTCGGTTTCAGTCGATCAATCAAGAAACTATTGAAAAGCTATGCGGGATAACTGTATCTGTAGGTTCCGTTTCTCTAAAGGTCCCCAAATGTTTAAGAAACACTTGTTCGTTCTTTCTGTTTTATGCGCCTCTGCTTTTATCCATACTGAAGGGTGGGCTTATTACTCCGATACAGCTACGAAGGTTGAAAGTGAATATGACCTTGCAAAAGAGGTTATGAGCAACATTCGCAACAAAACGCAATTGTATCGTGACGCATTGGCCGAGTATGAAAGGGCCAAAAACTCTGATGATGAAGAACTTCAGAATACTTATTCCGACATTTTGTGGGATAGCCCATCGGAAAACGACGATGAGATGACTCAAAGTATGGTGTATCGCATAGTTGAAGCAAAGCTATTAAAGACTAAAGATGCATATGCCGGCTATCACAGAGGTTCTGGGTATAGCGGGGAAAGTTCTTCCTATCAAGCCGCCGGTTACTCATCAACAGGCGACCTAACGGTCAACGGAAGAACACTTCTTAACGACAATGTTGAGATGAACAGTAATCTTGTTGTGCATAATGGTTTAGACGTCGGAAACGGGATTTTATCGGCCAGTGAGAACGGTGTCTCGGTTCGGTTAAGGCAATCGGGGGCTCCTGCCAATGCGACTGAAATTCCTAGAAATGTCCACGGTCTCGTTGCTTCCAACGACGGTTATGTTGCCGTCGGTCATTCGGGAAATCAGATCGGATTTAACAGCGAAAAAGCCGAAATTATTTCTGCCTCCGGCCAAAGCAGAGTCACCGTTTCTCACGACACAGCAACAGTCCAAGCTGCCAGAGAAATTCATCTGAGCGGCGGAAATACCAGCGTCCGAATCAATGATGAAGGCGTCACTTTGAACAACGCTCGAATTCACGGAGTCGCTCCGGGTATTGCCGACACTGATGCGGTTAACGTCAGCCAGCTGCGTTCTTTAAGAGGTCACGTCAACTCTGTTGATAAAGATTTGAGAGCAGGTGTTGCGATGGCCATGGCTGCGGCTTCTCTTCCGCAGTCTTACCTTCCGGGGAAAAGTTTAGCCTCACTCGGCGCCGGAACTTACCGCGGACAGAGTGGTTTTGCTGTCGGTGTTTCTTCCATCTCGGACAACGGCAAATGGATCTTTAAGGCCCACGGCACAGGTGATACGAGAGGCAATTTCGGTGCCGGTATCGGAGCAGGCTACATGTTCTAGTTTTTACGAGCCCGTAACACTTCTAACTCGAATTTTCACTTGCATACGTCGTTAAAGGTCTAAAAATGAACAACAAGTTTTTACTTCCGCTCGCTGCTTTAACCTCAATTTGTCTGCTGTCGGGTTGTGCCGGAGATGGAACCGCCATTAATCAAGACGGCACCGTTTCCCAATTAGCCTGGCATAAAGCCGACACCACCGGACTTGATAAAGATGTGGGAACTTTTCCTAATCTGCAAAGTCTTCAGCTTGTCAGCAAAGGTATGACGAAAGACCAGCTGTACGCACTGCTTGGCCGCCCTCATTATGAGGACGGCTGGAGACCGGATCAATGGAATTATCTCTTCCATTTCACCAGCATTGATAAAAACAATGGAGAGGTAACGACTTGCCAATACAAAGTCGTCTTCGACAAAGATGGTTTTGCACAAAGTTTCTTTTGGAATCCGGTTTCTCCGGAGGACGGAAAATGCCCGCCAACAGGAGAAAAGCTTTCTATTCCTAGTGAAGCCTTATTTCATTTCAATGAAAGCAGCCTGTCAGGTCTAACTTCCGACGGAAAGGAGGCGTTGAACGCTGCCGTCGACAAAATCAAATCTCGTAAGCAGCTCGAAAACATAACCGTTGTAGGCTATACAGATCCGTTGGGAAGTGACCAATATAACCTTAAGCTCTCACAGAGACGGGCGGAAACTGTCAAGAACTACCTTGTCAGAGAAGGGATTTCTTCCGAACTAATTAGTTCCGTGGGTAAAGGATCTGCCGATCAAATCAAGATCTGTGAAGGGGAAACCGGGACAAAGCTGAAAGATTGCCTGGCGCCCAATAGAAGAGTGGAAATCATCATTAGGTAGTTGTCTCTGCTTATCTTCGACTCTTTGCAATCAGCGGAATAGACGAAATTTTTTTGAAATTAAAAGCGTCAATTATTTCTCCTGAAATTTGGCAAAAATTTGCCCGGTGGAGTGAATTAATTCCACCGTTTTTTTTCACTTTTTTTATCCACTCAAAATTTTCTAAAAAAAAGAACCCAGAAAAAATATGTATAAACAAAACGGGGTAATCAAAAGAAAGGACTGTAAATCTATCTGGGTAATAAAATAAAGAACCAAGATGGGTATTAAAAATAACAATTTGTTTTTAAAAGAATTAAAATAGTGACAAATAAAAAAAAGGCGTAAGCCTTTTTGCTAGATATTATTTTTATAAAAGTTTGAAGCTAGGTAAGATGAAGAAATTAATTGAACCCGCATACCCTCCTACCTGAGTGTGAGTAATTCAGATCGGGCTGCTTACAGAGCCAACACGACTAAACGGCTGCTTCAGACGTAAACGCCTGTCGCCTCAATAAAAAAGTTACTTCTCCATCTAGTCGAGCCTTTTTATCGTTTGCATGGGCAGTTATACCCCCAAAAAGCTGCCTATTTACTGAAAAGGTGGTAAATGATCAAGAAAAATTTGCTCGTTATTTCCATGTTGTTCGCATCAGTATTATTCCAAAGTCATGGGTTTGCTTACGATCCGGACAACCCTCCGGATAAATATGTAGAAAGCGAATATAACCTTGCAAAAGAGGTTATGGGTCACATCAATAACAAAACTAATCTATACCGAACTGCCATGAAAGAATATGAACAGGCCAAAAAAAATTACGATGCTGGTAATTGGGAAAGCACAATCTATGAATCTATTTTAGGTGCCGAAGAACCTCCCGATAGCGAAAAGGTCCAAGGGCCCCAAAATATCGAATACCGGATTGTAGAAGCTAAAGTTCTTGATAGACTAGATCGAAGATCCCGCCACGATGGGAGGTACCACGTTGTTGAAGCCGTTCAAACAGCTTCAAATTCCACATCCGGTGACTTGACTGTAAACGGGAGGTCATTATTGAATAATGACGTAGAAATGAATCACAACCTTGTTGTTCACAATGGCTTGGAAGCGGGAGACGGAATTCTTTCAGCATCGCAAAATGCAGTTGAAATAAAGTTAAAACCGTCGACCTCAGTTGGCACTCCTAAAAATATTCCTTCAAACACGCACGGCATCGTTGCATCTAATGAAGGATACGTTGCCGTCGGTCACTCTGGGAATCAAATCGGTTTCAATAACGAGAAGGCGGAGATTATTTCTGCCTCCGGCCAAAGCCGAGTTTCTGTTTCCCGCGACACGGCGACAGTTCAGGCGGCAAAAGAAGTACATTTAAGCGGCGGACACACTAACGTCCGAATCAATGATAACGGCGTAACACTGAATAACGCTCGCATTCACGGCGTGGCTCCCGGTGTTGCTCAAAACGATGCAGTCAACGTTGGTCAACTGCGTTCATTAAAGCATCATGTCAACACCGTTGATAAAGATTTAAGGGCTGGCATTGCGATGTCAATGGCTGCAGCTTCCATTCCTCAATCTTATGTTCCCGGCAAAAGTCTTGCAGCTTTAGGTGCTGCTACATACCGAGGAGAGAGCGGATTTGCAGTCGGAGTTTCAACTATCACTGACAACGGTAAGTGGGTTTTCAAAGTGAACGGAACCGGTGACACAAGAGGCAACTTCGGCGCCGGTATCGGTGCAGGCTACTTATTCTAAAAAAGATAATCTTAGAGGCTAATTCATGAATCAGAAAGCAATCGTTTTCTCCGGGCTCTTATTTTTAGCGCCATTAGCGGTTTTTGCTGCTGAGCAAACCCCGGTTGCAGCGGAATCGTCGGCAGTTCAGAACAATCAGGTTGCCGGAGAAGTGAAACATCCAGTGCAGCCGCTCCAATCTAGAACAGATCAAAAGAAAAATTTAGTCGAAAGCAAGCAGGCGCAAGAATATCCCGTCAAAGTCGAACCTTTCTTGCCTCGTATGAAACCGATGGGCAAGTTCTCTGCCGGAGTTCCGAATGCCGGCATTTATAAGCTGTTTGATGAAACCGACAACATCGTTTGCTATGTTTTGATGCCGAACTCTCTTGAAACAAAAAGGGAAGGCGGAGGTGAGCTGACCTACAACGGCAACAACATTGGCTCTATCAGCTGTGTCCGCATCGATATTCAGCAGCCGAAAGCCAAGAGCAGGCGATAGCAAAAATAGGGATTTTCAGAAGGGCTTCCATTTCGGAAGCTCTTTTTGTCTAGGCTGATCTCAAAGGCAATCCAAAAATCAGCCGCGTTTAACGACAGTCGGCTCGATACCTTGCCTTTTGTAGGCAACGTAACGATGACGACCCTCGGTTAATTCGGGATCGTCTTTGCCGACAATGTCAATAATTTTTGGGAAGCGTTCCATCAGAGCCTTAGTATCGATAGGAGCGCCGTGCGTTAAAAGAACTAAAAGTTCCGCATCAGGAAGTTCTGCGGCATGTGTGGAGAGGGCAACACCGCCTCTCTGCATGTCAGGCGTATTGGGTCGACCATGAGGAATAAAGGAAGTCGGCTCGAACGCCCAAAGCATATTGTCAAACCGACGCAGTTCATCATCCGTTTCTAAAAGCACGCAGGCAGACATACTCAGCCGCTGCGCTTTTCGCATGGCTAGGCAAGCGTATTTGAAACGGTTTTCGACACCGGTGTGAAATGCTAAATCTGACATGAATGAAATCTTGTCATATTCAAAGTTTTGAATCAAGCGAGCGAACCGACTTAGTGCTCAAAAAACAAAAGGCCGGACGAACCGACCTCTTGTTCAAAACGAATCAGCCTTAGTACATGAACTGATAATTCAGAGTGACATTCTGGCCGAAGCTGCCGTGTGCGCCGACTGCTGCACCGTACATCAAGCCGAAAGAATGCTGCCCCTTCGCCAGCTGGAGGCCGACTTTACCGCGATAGGTAACGGAGTTTGCAAATCTACCGGATCCTTCATCTCCGAAATAAGTCTTGCGTTTTCCAGCGGTCGGAATGACCGCCAAATCGATCATCGTGCGAGACTTCCAGCCCGCAGCGCAGGTATATTCAAAACCGGCGTTCACACCAACTGGGAATTGCCAGATGTTGGAGTCAGACATATGGACAGAAACAGGTTCCGGAGTTTCGTTGGGCTCTAAATTGTCTGTGCCGTCAGATTTCAAAGCACCGTTGGAAAGATGTGTGAAACGGACACCGTAGTAAGGCACAAAAGAAATTCCGCCGGCGACAAAACTGGTTTCAAAGCGGATACCGGCATTGATTGCGTGGGAGTTGCGGTCCTCGATATCGTGCTTCCCGTCATCTTTCTGATGGGTGTAGCCCAAGTTGGCGATGACGTTAACTTTTTTGCCGGTCCAAGTGCCGTAAAGGTTGACACCGTACCAATGAGAGTCAAGCTTTAAATCATCACCTTCGCCTTCTTCGTCATACCATTTCAGCTTGCCGGCGCCCCCGTTCAAAGCAAGACCCAGACGGAAATTATCGGCAATGACGTGGTCGTAGCCGAAGACTCCGCCGGCGCCTTTGTTTTTGAACTTGCCGAAGTCACCGGTACGGTTGATGCGATGCGTCATTCCATAGGCTTCAACCCAAGGATCGCCTTGTTTGAAGGTGCGGTCCCAGCCGTTAAAGAGCGGACCAGACATAGACAGTCTGGAATCGATCACGTCTTGGTTGATATTGTTCACGTCATAAAGATTGGCCGTAAACATATCAGCGCTGGCGGCAGCGGAAAACACGGCCAGAGCGAGGGGAGCAAATCGAATTAGTTTCATTTTCTTCTCTCCTTGGATAGATTAAGCCTGAGGAAGCTTAGCAAGCTGTTCTTTGTTCGAGGCCAGCAATTGCTCATTGTTGGCCAGACGGCTTCTTTCTTGTTCAATAACTTTAGCTGGAGCCTTCTTCACAAAGTTCTCGTTGGAAAGCTTGGTATTAGCCTTAGCAATTTCGTTTTCTAAGCGGGCAATTTCCTTGCTCAGACGTTCACGTTCAGCAGCAACGTCAACTTTGATGATGAGCATCAGGCTGAAGTCATCAACCACGGCAACGGGAGCGGCAGAGCCGACCGGACGAACAGTTTCTAGGTCATCGGTGAAAATAACTTCTTCAAGACGGCCGAGCGTCTGGAGATACGGCGTGAGCTTCTCGGCTCTGGCGCGTGCTTCTCCGTCGCGGCTGCTGACGGCCAAAGGAACTTTCTTAGAAGGAGGCACGAGCATGCCGCTCCTCAAGTTGCGGATGGCGTCAACCATAGCCTTGAGTTCGTTGACCGTCATGTCAGCCTGAGTGTTGACCTTAGCCGGGTCGTAAACCGGATAAGACTGGACCATCAAAGAATCAACGGAATCTTCACTGCGGACGCCGGCAACAACGGAAACCTTCTGCCAGAGTTCTTCCGTGATGAACGGAATAATCGGGTGAGCCAGACGTAATGTCTGTTCAAGAACTGTGACCAATGTGTGGCGGGTAGCTCTCTGAACGGCTTCATTGCCTTGGTTCAACTGAACCTTAGAAAGTTCAAGGTACCAGTCGCAGTATTGGTTCCAAATGAAGGAGTAGATCGCGTTGGCGGCGTTATCCAGGCGGTAATCTTCAAAGGCCTTGCGGACTTCCTGAACGGTACGTTCGAACTCAGACCAAATCCACTGGTCCGGAGCAGAGTATTCCATCGGAGCATTCGGATCAAGACCACAGTCTTTACCTTCAACGTTCATCAGAACGAAGCGTGTGGCGTTCCAAAGCTTATTGCAGAAATTGCGGTAGCCGTCCGCGCGTTTGACGTCGAAGTTGACATTGCGGCCGAGAGTTGCGTATGCGGCCATCGTAAAGCGAAGAGCGTCGGCACCGATTTCGTTGATGCCTTCCGGATAATGCTTGCGCAGTTTCTTTTCTACGATCGGGGCTTTTTCGGGCTGACGAAGTCCGGTGGTGTTCTTCTTGACTAAGGATTCAAGATCAACACCTTGGATGATATCGAGCGGGTCCAAAGTATTGCCTTCGGACTTAGACATCTTGTTGCCTTCTGCATCACGGACCAGACCGTGAATGTAGACATTCTTGAAGGGCACGCGTCCTGTGAAGAAGCGAGTCATCATGACCATACGAGCCACCCAGAAGAAGAGGATGTCGTAGCCGGTCACCAGAACGGAAGAAGGCAGATAAATATCAAAAGCCTTCGGATCATTGATCAATGTAGAGAAGGGTACGAGGGCAGAAGAGAACCAGGTGTCGAGCACGTCTTCATCGCGATGCAGCTTAACGCCGGCGCCTGCCTTCTGCTGAGCTTCTTCTTCGCTATGAGCAACATAAACATTGCCTTTGTCGTCATACCAAGCCGGGATCTGATGTCCCCACCAAAGCTGACGGGACAAGCACCAATCCTGAATGTTAGAGAGCCAGTCTTTGTAAACCTTCTGCCACTGTTCGGGGAAGATATTGACTAAGTTTTCCTGAACAGCTTCCAAGCCGAGGTCAGAAAGAGACTTGCCGGGATAACGGCTGCCTTCCGGAGCGGGCTGGCTCATGGCCAGGAACCACTGCTCGGAAATCATCGGCTCAACCACTTCACCGGTTCTCGGCACCAACGGAACCATGTGTTTATGCGGCTTGATACCGACGAGCAGGCCCTGAGCCTTCAAGTCTTCGATGACGGCTTTACGAGCTTCATAACGATCCATGCCGCGGTACTTTTCGGGCACGTTGTCATTCAGATGAGCCGTCTTGGTCATGATATTGACCTGTTCGAGGTTGTGGCGTTTGCCGACTTCAAAGTCGTTGAAGTCGTGGGCCGGTGTAATCTTCACGCAGCCGGAGCCGAACTCTTTATCCACATAATCGTCAGCAATGACCGGAATTTCTCGGTCGGTCAGAGGCAGTTTTAGTTTCTTGCCGACCAAGTCTTTGTAACGTTCGTCTTCGGGATTGACCGCTACTGCCTGGTCACCGAACATGGTTTCAGGACGAGTCGTTGCAACAACGACACCTTCGGAGCCGTCAGCAGCAGGGTAACGGATTTCCCAGAGATGTCCGTCCATTTCCTTCGGTTCCACTTCGAGGTCGGAAACCGAGGTCTGAAGTTTCGGGTCCCAGTTCACAAGACGGCGGCCTCTGTAGATCAAGCCTTTTTCGTACAGGTCGACGAAGCAGTCAACCACAACCTTGGCGAGGTCGTCATTCATTGTGAAATAGAGGCGGTCCCAGTCAAGGGTATCGCCCAAACGGCGCATCTGATTAAGGATGTTGCCGCCGGAGTAGTCCTTCCATTTCCAGATTTCTTTGACGAATTCGTCGCGCGGCATATCGCGGCGATTCTTGCCTTGAGCTTCCAGCTTACGTTCAACAACGATCTGAGTTGCGATACCGGCGTGGTCGGTTCCCGGCAGCCACATCGTGTTGTAGCCGTTCATGCGGTAGAAGCGGGTCAGGGAGTCCATCACACTGTGGTTGAAAGCGTGACCCATATGAAGGATACCGGTAATGTTCGGCGGAGGCAGCTGGATAGAGAAAGAGGGCTTGCCTTCTTCAAGGCCGGCCTTGAAATAACCTTGTTTTTCCCAGAAGGGATACCACTTGGCTTCAATCGAAGCCGGATCGTAACTCTTAGCGAGTTCTTTGTTCTGTGTTTCGCTCATGGTGCTTAGTTGTGAATATGCGAATCAAAAATAGAATTTGTTATTTTCTCACGTATTGAGGCTTTCCGCGAAAAACCGAGAAAACTTGAGAAAAATAAGTCAGTTAGAAGTAATAAAAGCTAGTGTCTCATCCACAACGATCAAGACACAAGTTTTCCGATATCGGTCTATTTGAAAGAGCGTCTGTAAATTTCTTCACAGTCTTCAACAGTAAGATCCATCGGATCACAATCGAAAGCCAAAGGAAGAGAGGTTCTGACCTCTTTTGCAAAGCCGGGAAGCTCATCTTCTTTAATTCCGAACTGGCTCATTCTTATTTCGGCAACACCGCATTCCTGCAGCAAGTACTCCAATGCAATAAGAAAATCTTTAGGTTCATTAACCTCCTTAAGCCCAAGAGCCTTTGCCATCTTTACGAATTTCTCAGAACACAGGCCTCTTTCAATAAAAAAGCCAAAGTAAGCACGGCAAATCAGAACGAGTCCTGCGCCGTGCGGAAGGTTAGGATGGTATGCACTCAAAATATGTTCCAAAGAATGCTGACTGAGCAGCTTTCCTGTGGACATTACAAAGCCGCCAAGAGTGTTGGCAAAAGCCACATTTTCTCTTGCTTCTAAATCTTTTCCGTCCTTTACGGCACGACCCAAATAAGAGCCGATCTTTTCGATGCCTGTAATCGAAAACATTTCGTTGAAAGGATTGGCCTTTTTAGACAAATAGCCTTCAGCCAAATGGAAGAAAGTGTCCAGTCCTTGGTATGCAGTAAGTTTCGGAGGAACGGAAACCATCAATTCCGGATCAACGATGGAAAGGACAGGAAAGAGGTTTTGAAAGCCGATACCTAATTTTTCTTTCGTGACGGAATTGGTCACCATACCGCTGTTGTCAGCTTCCGACCCTGTGCCCGCTGTAGTGGAGATGCACACTACAGGCAAAGGTGTGTTCTCAGGCTGCTTTCTGCCGCCGGTACCTTTCTGACAGTAATCCCAAATGTTCCCTGGATTCGTTGCTGCCAGGGCGATGAGCTTTGCAGAATCCATAGGAGATCCGCCTCCAAACCCGATAACAAAGTCACAGTTTGTTTCTTTAGCCTTAGCTGCGGCAGCCATGATGTTATCGGTGATTGGGTTGGGTTCGATTCCGTCAAAAACCTCGAAAGAAACGTCGGACTTTTCCAGCTGTTTCTCTAATTCATTCAGGTAGCCAAGTCTTTTGACAGAGCCTCCGTTCGTTGTGACGATCAAAGCTTTCTTTCCGAGCATGCGGTATTGATAAAGCTTCTTAAACGATCCGGAACCAAAAACGAACTCTGTAGGTATGCAAAAAGAAAACATAAGAACCTTTTGAAATGAAAAACAGTTTTTGAAACTTTTATTACTGAGACTCTTGAATTCTAGTTCTTTCGGTTTTCTTCGGAAGTTCGAAAACGGAAAAGCGGCCCAAGAAAAAAGAAAACCGCGGCAGCCTTTTCAAATAGACGACTGTCGCGGCTTTCCAGCCTTCTAACTTATTCGGGAAATTTTCCGATAAGTTTTAGCTCCTCAACTTAAATTAGAGAACCATCTTGGAGATCAAGAAACCAAAAGGAACTGCTGCAACCAGACCGACGATGCCGGGAAGGAAGAACGGGTGGTTAATAACCCAGGAACCGTTCCATTTTCTGTCCATGAACGAACCGGTGTCGTCACAGGCAATTGCAAAAGCTGTCGTCGGATAAATATTGGTGATATAGAGAGCCGAGCAAGCGACGAAGCTGGCAAGAATCGTGCTGGCATCCACGCCCAAGCTGGCAGCAACCGGAACCAGCAAAGCGGCTGTAGCGCCCTGGCTAAAGAGAAGTGCAGACACACAGAAGAATGCGACAGCGAGGAGGGCAGGATATTGCTCCAGTAAAGCCGTCGCCTGTGTCTTAATTTCCGGAATATGCGCACCGATGATAGTAGAACTCATCCAAACGATACCGAGAACTACTACCAAGCTTTCCATGCCGCCGCCAAAGATCGGGGTGTTCTTAATTCTATCGAGCGAGATATCGCAGAACCAATACATCACAAGACCGGCCATAAGCATGGAGATAATGATGATGTCGCGGCTGCCGAGAGTGTGGCCGATATAAGGCTTGAAGAGAAGCAGCGCAACAATGAAGACCACGGCAAGTAGGAAGATGGCAACGGAAACTTTTGCTTTGCGAGTTGTCGGCTTTTCTGCTTCTTTCTTAGTCTTCATAGAGACTAAGCCTTCTTTGAGTCTCTTTTGGAAGATCGGATCTTTATCCAGGTCTACGCCCTGCATACTGGAAATAATGGCAGTAACAATGGCACCGAAGACTGCGGAAGGAACGATAACAGCTAAAGCCTGACCGAAAGAGACCCCCATTTTTTCCACAACAACATACATAGCGGCGGTCGCGGCAGAGATCGGAGATGCAGTAATAGCAATCTGGCTTGCAATTACAGCACTTGTCAGAGGCTGAGAGGGACGGACATGATTTTCTTTGGCAACTTCCTGAATGACGTTCAGAACACTCATAGCGGTATAGCCGGTTCCTCCGAGAACGGTAAGGACAAACGTTACGGCAGGCGCCAGGATATTGATGTATTTCGGATTGCTCCTCAGCAGTTTGCTGGCCAATTTAACCATGTAATCCATGCCGCCGGCCAGCTGCATGCAGCTGATGGCGAAAATAACGGAAAGAATAATCAGGATCACATCAATAGGAATTGCTCCCGGTTTAAGACCGAGTCCGAAAACAGCGATTGCCATTCCTAATCCGCCGGCCATGCCGACTCCTATACCGCCGAGCTTTGCCGCATAAATAATGCAGCCGAACAATAGAATTATTTCTAGAAAGATCATGAGAATCTCCTTGGTAGATTGAAGAAATATGCTCATCAGCCTGTAGGAAGCGGAACTATTGAAGAACCGCAAGGCGTGATGCCATTATTCGGGAGACCCCACATTTACCGTTAATACATTCAGAAATACAATAGATCCGATTTCAAAAATATTAATTCGAAATGTTTACGCCTGAACTTGATCTGCGAGCGATTCAAATCTTTTTGGCTGTTGCCGAAGGCAAGTCAGTCAAAAAAGCTTCAGAGAAACTCAAAATTTCGTCCCCGGCAATTTCACAGGCCTTAAGACTGCTGGAAGAAGATCTCGGAACCGAGCTTTTTTGTCGTGATGTTCGTCCTTTACGATTAACAGCGAGCGGTCGAAAGCTTCAGACAGAAGGTAAGAACCTTCTAGAGGCAGCTCGTTCGCTGCGAAACAAGATTTGCTCAAACGAATATGTGTTTCAATCGCTGAGACTCGGTATCGGAGAAAGTGCGACATCAACGATCGGTCCGTACCTTCTGGCTTTATTAAGGGATCGGGTTTCGGAAATTTCGATGGAAAGTCTTCTTACTGCGCCTTTAGTGGAGAAGCTTCTAAAAGATGAAATTGACGTTTTGATCAGCGTTGATCCCATGTTCAATGACGACCGCTGGGTCCGAAGAGAAATCTATCGAGAATCATTTTTAGTTTTGTCTAAAGACAAGATTGGAAATCCCTGCACCATTGAAGACCTACAGCGATTGTCGATTACTCGGCCTTACATCTCTTACGGCGCCGGAAGTCAGGACAAAATCGTTTGTGATCGTTTCTTGAGGAGTTTGAATGTCCGTCCCCTTGAAACCGTAACCGCTTCATCCAGTTATGTGATTACCGGTTTGGTGCATGAGCTTAACGGCTGGGCGTTGCTCACGCCTACCAACGCCCTGAGCGGCAAGACGTTTCTGGATAATTTGCAATGGGCACCTCTACCCGAAGGCAAACAATTACTTCGGAGCACCTGGGTCGTCGGAGACCGATTTAACCGTGAGCGGCAGGTGGATCTCGTCTGCAAATTAGCGCAGGAAGCCCTTAAAGATAAATTTGCACCTCATATAAAGAACTTTGCACCGGGACTTGCCAATTACATAGAAATCGTCAGTCAAGATTAGCCTTCGTTAAATAGATTAAGTAAAACGGAATCTGTTCTTCAATTATTCTTTGCCGGATTGTCTCGAAAGAAGATGTCATTAAAAAATGACAAAACATATTCTTCAAGGAGAAATGTATGCAAACAGTACTAGAAAAGATCGCATCTTTCGCGGTGCATACAGATTATGAAAAGATTCCGGACGACGTGCTCGAAGCGGCCAAACTCGGCCTTACAGACTTTTTTGCCTGTTCTCTTGCCGGGATCAACGCACCGGTCAGTAAAAACGTCCTCAATTATTTAGAGAAAGAGGGGCTCCGAGAGGGTTCTTGTCGGCTTTTCGGAACTTCTTATTCATCGGGTTTGAAAGAAGCCTCTTTATTTAACGGCGTGAGCTCTCATTGCATGGACTTTGACGACGTTTCCTGGGCAACGATCGGACATCCGAGCGTTAGCGTTGCGCCAAGCGTATTTGCCTGTGCACAAAAAGGGAAGTGGGACGGAAAGCAGACATTATTGGCTTACGTTCTTGCCGTTGAATCGATGCACCAGATTGCCCGTTTAACCATGCCGCAGCTCTCTGAAAATGGCTGGCATACGACTTTGGCTTATGGTGTATTCGGCGCAGCGGTTCCTGCCGTCAGACTTTTAGGACTTAATGAAGATGAGTGTGCGAATGCCTTAGGTATCGCTGTCAGTCGTGCCGGCGGCGTTCGCGCCAATTTCGGAACACAAACTAAAGCTCTGCACGCGGGGTTATCTAACAGGATCGGCATTGACTGTGCAGAAATGGCTGCCTGCGGGATTAACGCAAGCCACAATGCCGTCGAAGGCGCAGATGGATTTGCTTTGTGCTTTACGGGAGAGGCAATAAAAGGCGAGGTCGATATCGGCGAGTTCTGGGACCTTCGCGAAAACGGCCTCGTCATCAAGCGTTATCCATGCTGCTCCGGAACGCATCCGACAAACGATGTTTGGGATGAGTACCTTTCCGCTCATCAGCTTAAAGCAGAAGACACTGATCATATTGAAGCCGGCGTCAGTTTACTAGGTCCGAAAGAACTGACTTGCCATTTGCCTCAGAATGCTGTCCAGGCAAAGTTCTCGCTTGAATTCGCTTTATCCTATAGGCTGATTTTCGGGAAGCTGTCCCTTTCATCTTTCACGGATCAAAACGTTCTCGCTCCGGAAATCCAAGCCATGATGAAGAAAATCAAGATGGAAGTTTCTCCGGAGTTGGCAAAACTCGGATTTATCGGGACGGCTCCGATTCGCCTAAAGGTTTATCTCAAGGACGGGAAGGCCATTACTTTGAGCAATGATTTGGCTGTCGGAAATCCGGAGAAACCACTCCCCGAACAAGTGGTTAAAGAAAAATTTATGGACTGCTCTAAAGGCGCGGCTGATCAGGAAAAGGCAGAGAAGTGGTACGAAATTTTGAAGAATTTGGAAAACGCCACACAAGAGGAAATACTTTCACTAGGCAATCCGTAATAAAAATCTGAGTTTCTAAGAGCAGCCTCTGACTGATTTCAAATAGGCAAACGGGATTTTTTACCAGTTATTGAATTCGTTAACTGTCCCCCAAGCTGCCTGTTGTAATTTTTTGCCCGTTTCCGGCGTCACAACTAAATCATCAAAACGCCCGTAGAAATCGCAGTCGGTCGGTGCGATTCCTGTTAATGACGCAAAAAATACCGCTGCCTCTAAATAGGTTCCGGCGACAGTCGGATGTCGATTATCGGAACGTATAAGTTCAATCTCAGGAAAATCTCGTTGCGATCTTTCAAAGGCCAGACCGCAGGGAATAACGGAGGCAGAATTTTCGTTGGCGACTTCGATGGTTGCGTCTGCTAAAAGTCGCGTCATCTCAGGCTTGTCTTTGTAAGCCCAAGTCATCATGAAAAACGGTCTGGCGCCGGCAGCCCGAATGTCCTGACAATGCTTTCTAGCCGATTCTCGGAAAAGCTCCTTCAGCTCAGGATGTATCGGTCCTTGGCTTGAATCCTCTAAGACAACGGCGTCAAAGATCTTTCCGTCCGGATACTTTAAGAAGGTTACTTTGTTTGTGCCGTCACTTGCGATCTTGTAGCTCCTCAGAGCGTTCGGTCGCAAATAACTTTTGACGTCATGCCAATACAGGCTGGCTCCCCCAATTCCGACAATCGTTATGACCAGATCGCGGTGCTTTGCTTTCGCAAAGCCATTCATCATTCCATTGACGCCGCAGTTGTAAAACATGAAGGAATTGCCGACCAAAAGAATATTCTTCAAGCCGTCGGGTTTGTCGGTAACGATTGGTTTTATGTAGCTCATTGGACACAAAGAAAATGAATCAATTATGTGAAATACTTTTGAAACTCTTTACTTTTTAACCGCAGTTCTGCAGCGTTTAGCCGGAAGATTCTTCATGAATCTAAAGTAGAGGATCGTTAAGCAGACAGAGGTCACGAGCCAGCTCAGCGGATAAACCATCATCAAAATTTCATAGGTCGGTTTCGCAGCAAAAACCGAATACACCCAAACGATTCGGATGGTACAAATGACAACGACCGTAATAATGGCAGGCGGAAGAGAGTAGCCATACCCGCGCATAGAGTCGGATAAAACTTCCATGACGGAATTCAAAGGTTCGGGGATCACAACCCAAAGCAGTCGAATCATACCGAGAGAAATAATGTCTTCGGACTGAGTAAAGAAACCCAGCAAATATCGGCCGAAACCGTAAATCAAAACGCTAAGAATCACAGTAATGCCGATGTTTAGCGCCATGTTGACCCGGGTAACGCGTTTACACCGCTCAAGGTTACCGGCGCCGTAGTTCTGACTAATAAATGTCGTTGCCGCCAGCCCGAAACCGTTTATCACGCAGTAGCAGTTAATCTCGATCGTAAAGGCAGCAACCGAAGCGGCCATCACATCTGCGCCCAGGGAGTTGATGGCACTTTGAATAATCAAGTTAGATAAAGAGAAGACGGAGCTTTGCAAACCGGCAGGCCAGCCGATTTTAATCATGGAGCGCAGAGCCTTCTTATCCATCTTGAAGAGGCGCTTCGGATAAAGACGGAGCGGCCCGTCTGTGCGCATGAGTCTATAAACAAGGATGCCGGATGCCAACAGGTTCGCTAAAGCGGTCATTAAAGCAACGCCTCCGATGCCCCAATCCACGACAGTGACAACGAACAAATCTCCCAACGCATTAAAGACACTCGCAATACAAAGAGCCCAAAGAGGCGTTTGCGTATCGCCCTGACTTCTCAGTACGGCCGATAGGAAGTTATAGATGGAAATGAAGGGCATGCCCATCAAGTACATCTGAAGATAAATCTCCGAATGGCGAACAACGCTCGGAGGCACTTGCATCCATCTCATCAAAATCGATGCACAAAGCTCTCCGATCGCCATTGCAATGACGCCGAAGATGACCGCCGTCGCAAATGCCGTATGGACAGCATTTGAAGCCTCGTCGTACTTACGCATTCCCAAGTACCTGGCCACCACAACGTTTGCACCGATGGAGAGGCCGATACAGAATGCGACAATCAGACCGACGATCGGTACATTGGTACCGACGGCAGCAACGGCCTCGTTAGAAACAAAATGTCCGAGAACAGCAACGTCTGCAAGGTTGTAAAGCTGCTGGAGAACACCGGTCAGGGCTAGGGGAATTGCAAAGACAACCATCTTGTCCCAGATGGTTCCGTTGAGCATGTCGATATTCTTGCTGAAGATAGCCATGACCAGTCCTTATTTTTATAGTTGGTTCGAGTTTTTCAAAAGTAAGAATACTCCTACAAACGCAAAGCCTGCGCGGTTTTAGTAAGGCGCAGGCTCGCAAGTCTCTAATCAAGAAAATCGGACAAAGATTGTCAGGATTTAGACTGAGAAACGGTCGTTTCTCTAATCGTGACGGGGGGCAGATCACCTTCGAATTTTTCTACTTCGACAAGCCCTGAGGAGGCCACGTTTCCGCAGGCGAGCTTGGAAGTCGGAACATCCATCGTCAAGCTGTTAGCGTTACCGTGGACATCAAGCGTTGATCCGTCTTCTTGTTTTTGCGGCTCAAACCACCCGCCGTGACGAAGAAGAACCACGTCTTTTCTGACTTTATCGGTCACAAAGGCGCCGGCGAGAACACTTCCTCGATCGTTGCGAACAAGAACGACATCACCGGTTTTAATTCCTCTCTCGGCAGCGTTATCCGGATGAATCCATATCGGCTCTCGATCACCGATGTTATGAGAGGCCGTGTGTGATGTCCCATCTAATTGGCTGTGCAGCCTGTGCGCGCTTTTGCTGGACATGTACGCCAGCGGATACTTCTTCTTATTGTTTAAGGACTCGCTCGGCTCAAAATAGCTTGGATATCCGCGGCAGTCGTCATAACCGTAACTTGCGATCTTCGGACTAAAGATCTGGATTTTGCCGCTTTCCGTGCGAAGCGGGTGACCTATAGGATCTTTCCTAAATTCTTCAAAGGCAATGAATTTCTCGCTTGACTCATCCTCCGGATAAAAAACGATGCCCCTTGACCTGAACTCTTCGAAGCTAGGAAGTTGGATTCCGGAGCTTAACCCTCGATTCTTTGCGTCTTGGTAGATGGCTCGAATCCATCCCATCTCGTCCAGACCAAGTGTAAATTCATGCTCAACACCCATACGGCGAGCCAATTCGGAATAAATCTGATAATCGGAACGAGATTCACCAATCGGAGCGATCATGGCGTGGTTCGCTGCAATTCCGTCGTTAGTGTATGTTCCGATCGGACAGATGTCGTTGTGTTCAAACACGGTTTGTGCCGGAAGCACGATGTCTGCATGACGTGCGGTAGCCGTCATAAAACAATCGGTGACGACGATAGTCTCCGGTTTCTTCCACGCAGAGAGAAGACGATTTGTTTCGGGCTGATGGGCAAAAGGATTGCCGCCCGTCCACATCACCATTCGGATGTCAGGGTAAGTAAGTCTTTTACCGTTATGTTCGATCGTCTTTCCGGGGTTCAAAAAACAATCCGCAAACCGCATAACCGGGATATAGGCGCTTCCTTTCCAGGGTTTTAATCTGGGAAGAACCGGCTCAACTCGAGACGCCAAACCTCCGATCATCGGGCCGGCATGGAAAGGGCAGCCGCCGGAAGAATAGTGGTAGTTCGTGCCCACGCCTCCGCCGGGCAAACCGATTTGTCCCAACATACTTGCCAGGGTAAACGCCATCCAATGCGGCTGCTCGCCGTACTGAATTCTTTGGATGCCCCAGCCCATCATGATCATGGTGCGGTTATCTGCTAATTCATGAGTTAGGAGGCGGATTTTATCGGCCGGGATACCCGTAATTTCAGAGGCCCATTCAGGCGATTTAGGAATTCCGTCAGACTTCCCGAGAAGGTAGTCTCGGAAGACCTCAAATCCGGAAGTACAGTTTTTAAGGAAATTCTTATCTGTTTTGTCCGAGCTTTCCAGCTCGTACATCATGCCTAACATTAAGGCGCAATCCGTTCCGGGCCTAGGTGCGATCCATTCGCTTCCTAAAAACTCCCCGGTTTCTGTTCTGACCGGATTGATATCGATCGTTTTAATGCCTGATGTTTTGAGTTTTTCCAGGTAAGGGAAGTAGTTGTGAAGCGTCGTTGACCAGTCGATGTCATTCGTGACAATCGGATCCGCGCCCCAAAGAACAACACGCTCGCTGTTTTTAAGAACAACATTCCAATCCGTGGACTGAGGATCGCCTGTCCCGACGACATAGGGCAGTATGGTTCCGATTGCGGCAGTTGAATAAGAATTGACGCCGGAAACATAACCGCCGCAAAGACTCAGCAATCTTCTCTGAAGCGTACTGGCCGAATTCACAGTACCCGGTGACTTCCAGCCATACGACTGACCGAAAATCGCACTCGGGCCGTACTCCGAATAAACACGTTTAAGTTCGGAGGCAATCAGACCAAGGGCCTTCTCCCAGGAAACCCGTATCCATTTATCTTCTCCGCGGCGATCCCTAGAGGCAATCCCTTCTTTAAGGTAACTTTCTCGCACCATCGGATAACGAATACGAGAAGGAGCATAAGGCAGTTCCGCCAGAGCTTTTAAATTCGGAGAAGGGCGCCGGTCCTCCGGAATCGGTTCGATTTTAGAAATCTTTCCGTCTACAACGGTCGTCTTCACAACTCCCCAATGGGTGACGGAAGTTCCTTCTCGGAGGCCGGGGCTCGGTTTTTTAGAGATGCTTTCAGTCATACAAACGTCTATTCAAGTCGAATAACGCTATTTTGCTTTGGAAGCCTGACTGTTTGCTGATTAATTCGATAAATAACATTCTGAAACTTTTTCAAATGCAACTCATTCTCAACTTTTAATAAATTTTTAAGCGATCCATCCTAAGCTCGACCGACTGATTCTGTATTTCTCCTTGTATCTTGGTGGGTGTCAGATGTTTGAATACGAACTTAAAAGGTTAAATCTCAGCGAAAAACGCGAACAGCAGCTCAAGCTTCCTTATATCGCAAAGGATGTTGAGACGATTCGCATCATGACCGAGATTTACTGCCATGCTCATCACAACACCAAAGAAGGGTTATGCCCGGAGTGCGAGGAGTTTTATTTATATTCCGTAAAAAGACTCGCTTGCTGTCCCTTCGGAGAGAAGAAACCCGTCTGCGCAAAATGCAAAATTCATTGCTATGGGAAAGGATACAAGGAGAGGGCTAAAGAAATTATGGCTTTTTCCGGTCCGAAGCTGCTGCTCAAGCACCCCATTCTTTCGATGAGACATATCATGGCGCTCTTCCGCGAACCTCCGGAAAAACCAACTGCAGCCAAACCGCGCCCTTTAGCAAAAGAAAAAAATTAAGCTGCCGGAGTTTTTCTACGACAGCCCTCTAATTATTAATAGCTAATATTATTTTTTGGCGTCTTTCATCACGGTTTCTCCGGCTAATTTGCCGTTGACCAAGCAGTCCATCACTGCGTTTGCACCAATTCTGACCGCACCGTGGATGCCGCCCGTGCATTCACCGGCCGCATAAAGTCCGGGGATCGGTTTGTCGTCAATAACTGACAAGACACGGGTCGAAGTATCCGTCGCGATACCGCCCATCGTGTGGTGAATCTTCGGGCTCATTTCAGAAACGTAATAGGGAGCGTGCGTCAAAGGCTTGATGTCCTTATCCAGCTTGCGTCCGAATTCCGTATCTTTTCCGCTTTCGATAGCTTTGTTGAAATCGGCAAAGGTCTGTTTGAGTGCTTCCGGATTCATGCCATATGCCTGAGCCAGAGCATCGAGACTTGCATATTCCTTAACCGCACCGTTCTTTCTCAAGATGTCCATGGCACCTGGGCGCACTTTGTTGAAAGAGGCAACGTCGACAGAGTCCGTAACCGAGATTGTCTTTCCGCCGGCATCCAGAACTTTGAAGATCGCATCGGTCGTCGTTTTGCGATCACCGAATTCGTCTGTAAAGCGTTTGCCGGTCTTGGTATTGATCCACAGACCGTACAGAGAACCGCCGACGCTCGCGAAGTGAGAACCCATACCCATGCCTTCTTCGTCCGGCGAGGTATTCGGCAGGAATTGGATCCAGTCCGCTTGAATGATATTGGCTCCGATTCGGCTGGCTTCACGCATGAGTTCAGCAGTGGCGCCGGGTTGGTTCGTCGTTTTCAGATTACCGGTTAACTTCGGATCGAGGCGAGATCTATAGCCAACGTCAGCCGAGAAGCCGCCGAAGGCGAGGATCACACCGTCTTTGGCCTTGATTTCAACAGGTTTACCGGAGTCTTCTTTGCCGAACTTGTAGCCTTCAAGCGCTGTAACGCCAATAACTCGTCCGTCTTTATTCTTATCCAAACGAATGACTTTAATGCCGGTAACAACCGGAACGCCGAGTTCTTTGAGCTTTTTCATGAACGGAATCAAGATGCCTTGTCCGGTTCCTTCTTCGGTAATCAGGCAGCGGCGTGCTGAGTGTCCGCCTTTACCGGTCAAGTCAGTACGCCAAACCACGCCTTGTTTCTTGGTCCACTCAAATGTGGGAGCAGCAAGCTCGGTCACGACTTTGATGTGCTCAGGATCCCCAAGGCCTAAACCAATGCGCTTCATATCTGCAGCAAGTTTGGCCGGAGAGTCCTCAATTCCTTGTTCTTTTTGAACAAAAGAGCCTGGAATTGCCATCATGCCGCCTGAACGAGAAGAGTTTCCGCCGGCAACCTGCATTTTTTCCAGAACGATAACTTTGGCACCGTTTTCAGCTGCTGAGATTGCGGCTGCAAGGCCGGCAAATCCGGAACCGATCACGATGACATCGTATTCAGAGGCTAACTTTTGCGTCTGAGCAAAGGTGAGGGAAGGAAGAGTTGAGCACAATGCTCCGGACACGATTACTTGAAGCATGCTTCTGCGAAAAAGCTGCATTTTTTCTCCTTTTGGACGGTTGTTGTTAATAAATTTCTTTGCACGAAATTCTAGATCCTGCCCCTTCTCATGTAAATGAGTAATTATTTAAAGCCTTAGTTAGAGGAGATAATTCAATATTTTTACCATCATTAAAAAGAAAAAGGTAGCAAGAGTTAAAAGCCTATCGTGCTTATCCGAAGCTCAAAATTTGAATATCTAACCTGAAAAGTTAGAGCAATACTTTAGAAAAGCGGGAAATGGTTAAAATCAAAAACCGAAGTGCTTTGGGTTGCTAAAAATGAAATACATATCCGGTATTCACGCACTGAATTTAAGGTGCGGTTTGGACACTTGCGGAGATTGGCACGCTTCTGGAATTCAGTGGAAGAATTTAACTATTCGCGAATCTTCGCAGTCAGTCTTCGGGGATTACGGCATTGAAGACAATTCTTCTGTGCCTGGGCATCCGGGAACGCACAAGGTGGCCAACCACATCCGCGCCATTCTTGATCTCGTTGCTGAAGGTGCATTCGGTTACGCACAAGGCATGAAAAACGAGTTGATTTGCAACGAAACTTATACACCGGAAGTCTTTTCGAAATTACTGTTGTTGAAGGACTCATCTCGTTGGACACAAATCAATGCGTTCGTCGGCCAAGAATACGGCTTGTCTTGGCTCGACTTTTTAAGAGATCATGATTGCAGCTATCCGACTGCACCGATATTTTCAACTAATAGGACAGGTTCAAATTTTACGGAGCTGGAAGATGTTAACGAATTGGCTGTCTCTAAAGCAATAGATTTCCAAGGGAACCCAACTCTTCGAGATTTATGTGATTTAATGGGGATCGTAAATAGCCGCTTTGACAACTTATCCCTCCAGACGAAAGCAATGCTTCGGGATGTATTGTTTTATAGAGGCAAAGAACAGTTCGAATATTTGCTTGCAACGCAACCGGAACCTGGCTTAGACAAAGATCGGCTTGTCGAAGTTTTTTTTCTGATGCATGAGAAATTAGGGCTATTTTGATAAGGAAAGACCGGAATGAAGCCACTTCTGTCGAGGTTTCTTTCGGTAGTTGCCGATTCTTCAATTTTTGAGGAGAGGCCATGATCGGATTCAAACCTGATCCAAGAAGAGTTGATTACTGGACTAATTGGCACACGATATCTTTGGAGGAGCTTAAAAAACGCCCCATTTGGAATACATTTTCCCCCGAAACTAAAGCAGAGTTTGAGGCAGCAGCTGCGAGAGGTCCTGCAGAATTGGAAAGAATGCGTGCTCTGAGAGCCGCCTATCGTGCCAAGGAAGCTGCGGAAAAGTTTGAGTCCAATCCAAAACTCAAATATATCGGCGAGAGTAAATTTTCGACTTTCGGCGAGTTGAGGAAACTACTTAGACAAAATCAAAAAATTTAAGTTTGAACTAGGGTTTTAGCCGCTTCTTTTAGACATAATGTCATGTTGGAGTTCGACGCCACCCGTCGAACAAAAATTTTGTTCATAGCCTCGTTAATGAAGAGTTTATAAAGTCATGGAAACTATCCTGAAATCCCTCCCGGTCGGTGAAAAAGTCGGTATTGCTTTCTCCGGCGGTCTTGACACCAGCACAGCTTTGCTCTGGATGAAAAAGAAAGGCGCTTTCCCTTGCGCTTACACTGCTAACCTTGGTCAGCCTGATGAGGACGATTACGAGGCAATTCCTCGAAAGGCTATGGACTTCGGTGCTTCGATCGCCCGCCTGGTTGACTGCCGTGAACAGTTAGTCGCCGAAGGCATCGCTGCTATTCAAAGCAACGCATTCCACATCACCACCGGCGGTGTCACTTACTTCAACACCACTCCGCTCGGACGTGCCGTTACCGGCACCATGCTTGTCAACGCCATGCGCGAAGACGGCGTCAACATTTGGGGCGATGGCTCTACATACAAAGGAAACGATATCGAACGTTTCTACCGTTACGGCTTAGTCGCCAATCCCGACCTCAAGATTTACAAGCCCTGGCTTGACGTTGAGTTCATCACAGAACTCGGCGGCCGTGCTGAAATGAGCCAGTTCCTGGCCGACAACGGTTTCGGCTACAAGATGAGCAAGGAAAAGGCTTATTCCACCGACTCCAACATGCTCGGTGCTACTCACGAAGCCAAAGACCTCGAACACCTCGACAGCAGCATGAAGATCGTTGAACCGATCATGGGTGTTCCGTTCTGGAAAGAAGAAGTCGACATCAAGCCTGAGAAAGTCACCGTTCGTTTCGAAGAGGGCATTCCTGTTGCTCTTAACGGCAAGGAATACGACGATAAGGTTGAACTGATGCTCGAAGCCAACCGCATCGGCGGCCGTCATGGTCTCGGCATGAGCGACCAGATCGAAAACCGAATCATCGAGGCCAAGAGCCGCGGTATTTACGAAGCCCCGGGAATGGCATTGCTCCATATAGCTTTCGAACGTCTCGTAACCGGTATCCACAACGAAGACACCATCGAACAGTGGAGAATCAACGGCATCAAACTCGGCCGTCTGCTTTATCAGGGCCGCTGGTTTGATCCGCAGGCCATCATGCTCCGCGAAACTGCTCAGCGCTGGGTTGCCCGTGCAATCACCGGTGAAGTCGATATCGAACTTCGTCGCGGCAATGACTACACGATCCTCGATACACGCTCTCCCAACCTGACATACGAACCGGAACGCCTCACGATGGAAAAGGGCGACTCCATGTTCACAGCTTCCGACCGTATCGGCCAGCTGACTATGCGCAACCTCGACATCGTGGACACACGCAACAAGCTCGGCATCTACTCCAAGGCCGGTCTTATCGGCGGCAGCTCCAGTTCAATGCCTCTTCTTAAAGGAACCAAAGACAACGACTAATCCCGTTTCTTTGAACTGACACAATCCTTCCTGAGTTTTTCTTGGGAAGGATTTTTTGTGTTCGAAGCTCGGTTTTACTGTACAAACAGCATTAACCGCTAACGATTGGATTACTTTGCGTACCGTAAAATATTAAGGAAGAGTTCTAAGCAGGAAAGTACTCAGCAACGTATCAAGAGAGGATAGCTATAATTCTCAAGAGGTGGGTTAAGAAGAGATCTCCTGCCTTCTTACAGAACAGGTTTACCCAATTAACCTGTTCGCCGGTAGGAATAAATTGATTTGAATTTTTGGTTTTTTCAATCTTCTGAGTGGCCGATCAAAAATGTCTGTTCGTCAAAGAATTAAGCCTTCAGCCATTTTCAAAGGACTTATAGCAGGGCTTATCTTTATCTCCGCGGCCTCCTATGCCTTTGAAAAAACAGAAGTAAAAGTCGGCGTTATCGACTCTTTCAATCCGGAATTCGGTACTCAGACACTTGAACCGACCCTCAAGTTTTTAAATAGCAAACTGACCTCTTGTCGATTTGTTCCGGTTGTACTCAACTCCGTGAATCCGGATAAAGAACTCAAAAATAATCCGGTCGACTTTCTGATCAGCTCTGCTGGAACATTCCACGAGCTTAGCCTGTCCCAAGGCATTGTTCACGTTGCAACGCGGAAAACGATACTTTCCGACGATCCTTCGGCTTCCGAAGCCGGGACTTTTGTGACACTTGCTAAAAGGGAAGACCTCAAGGAATTGAAAGATCTGAAGGGCAAAGTTGTCGCGGCATCGCAGCCCAATTCTTTTGACGGATGGCTTGTGGGTCAGCATGAAATTTTCAAAAATGGCCTGGATCCGGAGAACTTTTTCAAGAGATCCGTTTTTACGCATTTCCAGTTTCCGGATTCTTTGATGCTCCTTATTCAAGGAGAAGCAGACATTGCCATTTTGTCTGCGTGTGTTCTCGAACAGCTTTCCAATGAAGGCCTGATAGAGGCTTCGGACTTTAAGGTGCAGGCTCAGAAACCTCAGGGCGTTTTGCGATGTGCCAGAAGTACTGACCTTTACCCGGGCATTGTGTTTGCGGCGCGGGAAGATATTCCTCCCAAACTCAAATGGCAGGTGACATCGGCCCTGATGTCCATGCCTCCGACAAACGACTATGAATGGACCATAGCCAGTCGGTTCTCTAAAGTTGATGAACTTTATCGAGATCTTCAGCTTGGACCATACCAATATTTAAAAGATTGGAGTCCGGCCGGGATCTTGAAGCGTTTCAAAACCGAAATTTTGTTGGCAACCGGCTTACTGCTTCTTCTGATCCTCAATTCTTTGTACTTGCGGCGTACTGTTGCGAGACGAACCCTTCAGGTGAGAAGAACGCTGAATCGGCAGATCAAGTTGGAAAAGGAATACAAAGAGTCTCGAAACCGCTTGGCTCAGATGGAAAAGTTCGGCGTCATCAATCAGATGTCCGGCATGCTTGCCCACGAAGTTCAGCAGCCGCTCATGGCCATCAACAATTACTTGGCCGGACTCAGGGTATATTTGAACTCAAAAGGTTATTCGGATGCCGTGACCGAAAGGGCAATCGGGTCGCTTGAACATAACAGCGAACGCATCGGCAGCATCGTGACGCGTGTCCGAGGATATGCAAAACAAAAGAAGGGCGAAATGAAAAGCTGCGACCTAACCGCAATTGCTTTGAGCGCCCTTAATGTACTGAAAGCCCTGAAATTCGAACATGTCGAGGTAATTTCAGATTTACCGCCGAAAGCTAAAGTCGTCGGCGATCCGCTGGAACTCGAACTGCTCATCATTAACTTACTAAAAAACGCCTGCAGCGCCGTAGAGAAACAAAGCAAACCGAAAGTCGATTTGAGAATCGCCAGCCTAGACGACAAACATTGGTGTTTGAGCGTTTCAGACAACGGACCGATGCTTGATGACAAGTCCTTTGCCCGGCTGAAAACACTCGGAGACAGTGTCAAACCGGAAGGCATGGGCATCGGCCTTTCGATCGTCCGCGGAATAGCAGACAAACACGGAGCAGAACTAGATTTCATAAGACTGCCGAAAGGCGGCATCTGCAGCCGTGTCGTAATAGACAAGGAGGATACAAAATGACAACACCGTTAGTTCGTATTGTTGATGACGATGCGGATGCAAGATCTTCTTCTTCATTTTTCCTGAGCATGATGGGACTGGAAATCAAAGAGTACGAAAGCGGCCAGAGATTTCTTGATGAAGATGACATGAATCGACCGGGATGCATAATTTTGGATGTCCGCATGCCGGACATGACCGGCATGGAACTTCAGGTCAAACTAAACCAAAAGAACTGCCGTCTGCCGATCATCTTTCTTTCCGGACACGGAGAACTAGACATGGCGGTTCATGCGCTTAAACGCGGTGCCTCCGATTTTCTTCAGAAATCAGCCAAACCGGAACGGCTGCTTGCCGCAGTAAAGAAAGCGGTAACGGCGAGCATGGAGGAGTTCGAATCAGACAGTGAAATTGAAACGCTCCTAAAGACTTATGAATCTCTTACGCCGCGCGAAAAAGAAGTAGTTCTGAGGGTGGCCAAAGGGGAGCTCAACAAAGTCATCGGCTACAACTTAGGTATCAGCGAGCGAACGGTCAAGATGCATCGAGCCAATCTTTGCACCAAACTTAATGTCACAAACGCGGTTGAAATGGCGGCTTTCTTACGCAAAATCGGAGTCCTTGATGCTTAGAAGAAGTTTTGGGGCAGGCTTGGGTTTGCTCGCAGTGCTGCCGCTGCCGATTTTTGCGCAGACAGATGAAGAAACTAACTTCGATCTGATCATTATCGGAATCGGAGCCGCAGGATTATCGACTGCTGTTTCTGCCGCACAAAACGGCGTCAAAAATATTCTTTTAATCGACAAAGCAGCCTTTGTCGGAGGACATTCCGCGCTTTCGGGAGGTTCCGTAAACGCTGTGGATCCTGAACTGCAAATGAAGCAGGGCATCAAAGACAGCCCTGACCTTTGGTTTCGTCAGATCATGGAAACCGGAGAATTTCAAAGCGATCCGATACTTGTTAACACGCTCGTTAATAATGCACAATCCACGCTTCATTGGTTAAGAGAAATCGGAATTCCTTTTGATGACCAGGTTTTTGAAGCCTGGGGCGGAAAATTCCAACGCGCACACTCTGCCGGAAGAAAACGCAGCGGGATGACATACGTCCGCATCATGAATCACAAGGCCCGTTCACTGGGCGTAAAGGTGCGGTTAAGAACGGAAGCCGTTGCGCTCTTAGAAAACGACGGAGAGGTTAGAGGCGTAAAAGTTAAAGACCGTGACGGATGCTTGACTGATTTAACGGCCAAAGATGTCGTCATCGCAACCGGCGGTTTCACAGCCAATGTCACCATGCGTTCGAAATACGACAGTCGTTTGGACGGCTCTCTTTTTACGACAGCAAATCAAACAGGAAGAGGATTTGACGGGTCAACCGGAGACGGAATTCTCTTGGCCGAAAAATTAGGTGCTCAAACCGTCGATATGGATGCTATCCAACTCATTCCTTTGAGAGGAGGAAGGCTTCTGAACTATGTCGGCGGTGACATTTTTGTCGATAGCGAAGGGAAACGCTTTGTCGACGAAAGTAAAGGCGTGAAGGCCATAGGCGAGGCTTACCTAAATTTACCGGATAGAGTCTTTTGGGTCATTACTGACTCTCAATCTCAAAAGAGTCTTGATTTAGATGCCAAACTTCTTGCCGGAACGGTTCGAATGGCGGACTCAGTGTTAGAAATGGCTAAGAAGATGCAAGTTAGTCCGAGAATTCTTCAAGATACGCTGGATCGTTACAACCAATTTGCAGATCAAGGGGAAGATAAAGATTTCGGGAAGAAAATATTTACCCAGAGGATAGATAAACCGCCGTTTTATTTCGGACGCGAGCAATTTGATATTCATTACAGCTGCGGCGGTTTAAAAATTAATAAAGATTGTCAGGTTATCGGAAAAGCTGATAAACCGATTCCCAATCTTTTCGCTGTCGGTGAAGTCACCGGAGGCATTCACGGAAGAGACCGTTTAGGCGGCGACTCGCTTATTTCCTGCTTTGTATTTGGAAAGATAGCAGGAGAAGAAATTGCGAAGAAACAGAAGAGTCGCCAATAATCTATATACTGATTTCTAAGGAGAAAGTCAATTACTCATAGCTTTCTCCCAGAAATATTGATGCATCTGAATTAAATAGTTCCTAATATTGCGGCCCTAACAAAATTATCTAAGCAAGATTTACCGAACTTAAATAAGAAGCCAGATTTTCATTAATCATGTTTGTAGCTTTCAAATTCTTTCTTAATTATGCAGATTTTCGCAACTGGACTGTCTTTTGACTCGTGCAATATTTGGAACTATCTTTTTTCCGATATAAGTTGAATTCCTTTTCCTTTAGAGACTATTTCGTTTATTTTTAAACTAATTAATTCTTTATAGATCCTTGATTAGCATTTCTTCTAGAACTGATTATTCTTTCTGCTGCGCTTGAGACTCTCGGGTTGATATTTTCTAGAAGTCTGTGCCATCCTCTCCGTCCGATTCTTCGATCGGCTGCTCGGATAATATCCAAAATTCCCCATTCGTCTCTAAGGCTTAAGGCAGTTTTTCTGTCTGAGTTAAGATATTCCGCAATCAAATCTGAAATATTGCTGGCTGACGATCTGTAGACCAAGTACATTTCTTCATGACTAAGATCATCTGTGTAATATTTAGGCCAATCCCAAATAATTTCACCATTCAGCATCAGAAAATATCTCGGACAAACAGTATCTACGTGTCCCGGGATTCTGTAGACTGCGCAATGGAACTGCAAACGAATATTCGAATCGAAAATTTCGTCTATCCTGCGTTGTAATTTTGACCATCGTCTAGGCATTTTTAACTCCTGTTATTCTGCCAATACGATAGATCTCGTTGCGTTAAATAATAGCGCAAGAAAGTTGTACGACGCTTTTAATTCAAAGAAGAAATAAGAAAATATTTTTAAAAGGCAATTAATTCTTCGATATAGAGTATTTATGAAATCAATTTTATTGGGTATTCTAATTATTCGTTTAATGAAAATTAAAACTAATAATAATTAAGATATTCATCTTAAGAAAAGAGGCCTATGAAGGCCTCAATTTACATCTGAGAAAATTACAACGCTTTAATGCTTTCAAGAAGTTTATCTACGCTTTCTTTCGGCGTTGCCCAACTAGTGCAAAAACGAACTAAGAATTCCTCTTGCCCGACATCGCCCTCGCATTCAAATGCATAATCTTTAGAAAGTTTATCTTTTGCTTCACGGGGCAAGAATAAAAATTGCTGGTTAGTAGGTGAGTCCACTAAAAAACGATAACCCTTTTCTTTGAATGCGTCTTTAATTCTCATTGCCTGATCAACTGCGTGTTTTCCCATTTCTTCGTAAAGACCATCCGTAAATAAGGCTTCGAATTGAACGCCGAGAAGGCGCCCTTTAGCGAGCATGGCGCAATTTTGTTTAATCATGCTTCGGAAGTTTGCATCCAAGCCGTTTCCTCTCGGAAATACAATCGCTTCTCCCATCAAAATACCGACCTTTGTTCCGCCGATATAAAAAACATCGGTCAATCGGTCAATATCTTCTAAGGTAACGTCGTTGCCAGGGCTTTGTAAGCCGTAGCCAAGACGAGCGCCGTCAAGATAAAGCGGAATCACAAATTCCCGGCAAACTTCTGACAGTGCTTGAAGTTCCGATTTGGAATAGACAGTGCCTAATTCAGTGGGCGAAGAAATGTAGACCATGCCGGGTTGGACAACATGCTCATGTGTCGGATCCGCCCAGTAACTTTCTAGATAGTCTCTGAGGGTATCGGCAGAGAGTTTTCCGTCTTTTCCATCCAAACCAATGACTTTATGCCCTGTCGCTTCAACGGCACCAGCCTCATGAACATTGATGTGACCGCTCTTGCAGCAGACGCATCCTTGATAGGGTCTCAAAAGCGATGCAATAACGGTTACGTTGGCAGGAGTTCCGCCGGTAACAAAATAAACATTGGCCAAAGGATCTTCACAAGCTTCTCGGATAAGTTCCTGAGCGTGAGCACAGTGTCCGTCAACACCGTAGCCGGGGGTTTGTTCAAAATTCGTCTTAACCAAAGCTTCTAATACTTTGGGATGTGCGCCTTCGGCGTAGTCGCATTCAAATCGGATCATTTTTTGGAATGAAATGGTTGAGGAATTGTTGAAATAATAGGACAAAAAAGCGGGGCCTGAGCCCCGCGAATCATTGCTTTGTTATTCCGCCTGGTCTTTCAGGAAGTTAATCAGAAGGGGAACAGGACGGCCGGTTGATCCTTTTTCTTTTCCTCTCTTATTGGCAACACCTGCGATATCCAAGTGAGCCCATGGGGTATCACCGACAAATTCTTCCAAGAAGGCTGCGGCCGTGCAGGCACCTGCGCCGCGAGAGTCGCTGATATTGGCGAGATCGGCAAAATTGCTCTTCAGAGCCTTGGTAAAGGAAATATCCAGAGGCATTCTCCAAACCGGATCCATTGCGGTATCGCCTGCCATCATGAGAGACATTGCCAATTCTTCATCGTTAGAGAACAAGCCTGCAATATCGTTGCCCAGAGCAACAACGCATGCGCCGGTCAATGTGGCAGCATCGACAACGCACTTCGGCTTGAACTTATCAATGGTGTATGCGAGAACATCGCACAGAACCAGACGACCTTCGGCATCGGTGTTCAGAACTTCAACGGTCTTGCCGGCATAGCTCTTCAAGATGTCACCGGGCTTAGTGGCAGAGCTTCCGGGCATATTTTCCGTAAAGCCGACAGCAGCAACGATGTTCACCGGCAGCTTCATGGCTGCTGCGGTTGCGATAGAAGCGATCATGGCTGCAGCGCCGCACATGTCGTACTTCATTTCGTCCATTCCCTTAGCAGGTTTCAAAGAAATGCCGCCGGAGTCGAATGTCAATCCTTTACCGACCAAAGCGACGGGCGCGTCATCCTTCTTTCCTCCGTGGTATTCGATGACCACCATGCGAGGTTTCTGATGAGAGCCCTTAGCAACGCCAAGCAGGCATCCCATGCCCAGTTTTTCCATGGCTTTTTCGTCGAAGACAGTAACGTCAAGGCCGAGAGAGCCGGCCAACTTCATGCATTCTTCAGCCATAAACTTCGGTGTGCAGAGATTTGCCGGCATATCCCCGTACTGCTTAGCCATCTGAACGCCAACCCCGACAGATACACCTTCGGCATAGGCTTTTTCTATGTCCTTGTTTTCATCCGGGACATAGAGATCAATGTTCTTAGGCTTCTTCCAGTTGATGTCAAAAGTTTTGTAATTCTTAGGACGATCAAGAGCAGTGCAGGCAATAAAACCGGACTGTTCGGCAATCCATTCAGGAACTTCATCCGGCAGCCACTCAAGGGTGGTCAGGACGACTTCTTTGCCAAGGTAAGCATTATCGATGCCGAGTTTCAAAACGCGCTGAAAGTCTCTGGCCTTGCATTTTCCCAAGCCGACAAACACAACGCGTTCGGCTTTGCATCCCGGAAAATCACGGAAAACTGCAACCTTGCCGACGCAGGGATGAATGTCTCCGGCTTCAATCCAGCGAGAGACAGCTCCTTCGGAAGCCTTATCGAGCGCTTCAGCTGTCGGAGTAAGACCGCCGGCAGGAATTCCGACAACCAGAGCTCCGCATTCGAGCTTTAAAACATCACCGCTAACCATTGAAAATTTCATATTTTTTGTTCCTTATGATTCGCAAACAATTTTTCCATTATAGGAAGACTAGGCTCCGTTGATGAAATATTGAGAGCATTTCAGGAACCAAACTTAGGAAAAAATTCGCCGGCAACTTCTCAGCGAGAAAGTGCCGGCGCCAGAGAAACTAAAGATTTAGATTAAGCAGCTTTGGCTTGAGAGGCTTTTGCTTTTTCCTTCAGGAACTTATTTTCTCTGCGAACGAAGTAGCTGGACATCAAACCGGAGAAAACAATAATCAGCATGCCGCAAATAACAGGGAAGGTGGCGGGTTCGAGGAAGAGGATTTCTCCCAAAATCGTCGAGAAAAGAATAACCGTGTACTGCAGGGAGCTCGAAAGAACCAGATTTCCTCTGGAGAAAGCTCTGGTCAGACAGAATTGACCGCCGGTCGCACAGATACAAAGTCCTAAAATGTATAAGGCGCCCTTAACGCTCCATGGATGGAAGCCGCCGGAGAGGAATGTTCCGATGAGGCCGCAAATCGCACCGACTAGAACAAGGTAAAAAATAATTCGTGTTTCCGGCTCATGAAGCATGCCGAGTTTCTTAACAAATGTTGTGGCATTTGCAGTGAAAAAGCCCGCGGCTAAACCCACTACAGCGGCATAGTATTCGTGCGGTCCGATGGTTGGTCCGAGCATGATCACGACGCCGATAAAACCGAAAAGCACCATCGCCATCAGACCCCAGTTCACACGAGCGTGATGGAGCAGGGAAGTTGTCAGAATGTAGGCTCCGACAAACAGCGGCGACGTGTAATTCAATGTCATCGCCAGCCCGATATTCAGATGAGAGACAGAATAAATGCCGCAGATGATTGAAAGGGTGCCACACATCGAGCGAATCAGATGCTGCCAGGGATGCGTGGTGGAAAGCGTAATGCCGCTGAAACGCATAACGCCGTAAAAGAGGACAACGCCGAAAATTGATCTGAAAAAGAGGATTTCCCAGCTTCCGATGCCTTCAAAACCGGAATATTTCACGAACACGGCATAAAAGGCATAAAACAATGCCGCAACAACCATCCACAGAGACTGCACGGACCATCCTCCTAAAAAAGAATATCTTAGTCGTCAAATCTTTCGCATAGAAAACTGTGGATCACGATATTTTCCCTAGGCCGTTTCGATCACTATTTTTATCAGGGGAAAGAAGCTTTTTTTTTGACTAAACTTTCTTGAATATTTACTGATTCAAAAAAGCCATGCAACAAGAACTCAAATCGCTTTTTGCCGAAATCGTCGGCCTCAATAACGTCATTGATGATCCGGCTCTTTTCGGACCTTACACGGATGATTTCACAGACCACTACGTCTCAAAGCCTTTGGCTGTCGTCCGCCCCTCTACCACCGAACAAGTTTCAAAGATCGTCAAACTTTGCGCTCAATACAACGTTCCCATCGTCACCCAGGGCGGCAATACAAGTCTGACAGGCGCAGCGACAACTTATCGACCGGATGCTGAAATCGTCCTGTCCATGACAAAAATGAAAAACGTCATCGACGCGGACCCGCTTTCAGACACGTTAACCGTTCAAGCCGGAATGACATTGGCCGAAGTGCATGAAGCTGCAGAAAGTGTTAATCGTTTCTTCCCGCTGTCTTTTGCGGCAGAAGGCAACGCAACCATCGGCGGCTGCTGTGCCTGTAATGCCGGCGGAGTAGCCGTATTGCGTTACGGAACAACACGCGACTTGGTTCTCGGCGTTGAAGTCGTTCTTCCCGACGGCCGCATTTACAACGGTTTGAGACGTCTTCGCAAGGACAACACCGGATACGATTTCAAAGATTTATTCTTGGGCAGCGAAGGGACGATCGGCATTATTACTGCTGTAGTTCTGAAACTCTTCCCGGCAGCGAAAGAAAAGGAAACCGCTTTTTGCTGTCTGAACAGTATTCAGGACGCCGGGAAGCTTCTGAACCGATTCAAGATGAAAGCCGGTTCTTCTCTGACAGCTTTCGAGTTGATCAGCGATTTGCCGATCGGCCGAGTCAAAAAGTACCTGCCTGATATCGAAGTGCCTCCGCTCAGCGACTCTCCCTGGAAAGTGCTGGTTGAACTTTCCCTGGAAAAGAAGCCTCAGGAAAGCATGATGGAACACATCTTGGAAGGTGCGTTTGAAGACGGAGAAATCACCGATGCCGCCATTGCCAGCTCTCTGCAGGATTCCCATACCTTCTGGCATGTTCGCGAATCGATTCCTCTGGCCGACAGAACGGCCGGCGGCAGTATCCATAGCGATGTCAGCCTCCCCATTTCTTTAATCCCTGAGTTCGTCGAAGAAACAAGCGCAATGCTTTTATCCGCTTATCCCTGGCTCGGGCTTTCCATCTATGGGCACTTGGGCGACGGAAACCTTCATTTCAATTTCGTCAGTCCTGAAGACCCGGGTGCAACCTACCGAAATGAAGAAGGAATTCGAGAAATTCTTTATAGTCAGGTTAATAAGTTTGAGGGCTCGATTTCAGCCGAACATGGCATCGGAATGCTGAAACTTGACCATAATTACCAATTCAAGGATCCTTTGGAAATTGAGATGATGCGCAAGATCAAAAACGCTTTTGATCCGAAGGGCATCATGAATCCGGGTAAGCTCTTGAAAGCGGAATAACCAACGAGGAAACTGTGGGTAAGAAATCAAAGAAAAAGGAAAAGAAAATGGCAGTCAAAGAAACTCGAAAACTCGCCAAAGAGGAACCTTCCGACATTGCATCCGAAGTTCTCGATGACGGTTACATCGATGTCATGGATGACAAAACCGTTGCTCTTTTCCCTTTGGGCGACATGATTATTCCCACAGGCATCGACTATAAACCCGGTGACCCCGAAGAAGATGCACTAGCCGTTACCGACGCTCTTCCTGAAATCGAAGACCTCTGCTTCCTTGAAGTCCCCAAAGTTTTTTCTTTAAAGGGAAGTGTGGTTACACCGGCAATGATGCTGGAGCTTTCCCGAGCCGTCCAAAGAGTTTTGATTCGCCCGGAAGTCTCCGGCGTTGTCGTTACTCAGCCCGCGGACAATATTGAAGAAACGGCTTATTTCGTCAGCATCTCCTTGTCGGACGTCTTCCAGAATCAGAATTCCAAGCCGATCGTCTTTACGACCTGCATGAATCCTGAGGATCCGATGTTTGACGGAACCAAGAATCTTTTAGATTCCATTCGAGTTGCCTGCCACGACGTGAAGGGAGACATCCCGACCGTTGTCGTCTGCATGAACGGCGAGATCCATGCGGCCTCCCGCGCTCAGCTCACCCATACCAACAAGGCTTCCGCCCTGGCTTCTCCGGGCTGGGGTCCCGTCGGCTATGTCGACCGCGACAATGTTTATTTCCGCTGCGGTGCATTAGAGCTCGATACCGGTTTGAACTTCCCGATGCTCAAAAAGCTTACGGCCAAAGTTCCCGTTGTTAAAGCCATGTGCGGAGACGACGGTGCGCTTCTTGAAATGGTCCTTGAAAAAGAACCGGACGCGATAATCGTTGAAGGTTTCGGCCGCGGCAATCTTCCGGCCGGAATGATGCCTGCGATTAAAAAGGCAGTAAAGAAGGGCATCTTCGTTGTGATCTCGACGAGAGCTTCTTCCGGCCGTGTCTTAGACAGTACGGTTTTCCCGGGCAGCGTCGCGCAGTGTCTCGAATGCGGCTGTTTATTAGCAGGTGAAACAACGACGTCTAAAGCCAGACTTCTTTTGATGTATGTTCTTTCTCAGAAAGAAGCGATCCAATTGAAGAAAGAGGATCCTGAAAGATTCTTCGCCTACGTACAGGAATGTTTAGATCCGGTACTCACCAATCGTCTCTTCGGTTAATGAGTCAAAAATTTGCTTCTATGGATGAATTATTCGAAGCGCTGAGCCATTCAGCGTTTCGAAGCAAATTTCGTTTGTCTTATGCCGACAGAACCTATGCCGAGACTCGCAATGACGAGCTCTTGAAGAAACACGCAAGACAAATTCTTCACGACAGAATCGGAAGCGCGCATCCAAAAAACGACGGCAAGCAAACGCCTTATAAAGGACATCCGATCTTTACTGCTCAGCACGCAACGGGATGCTGCTGCCGCGGATGCCTTTATAAGTGGCACGGGATAGACAAGGGCAGGGAACTAACGGAAGAAGAACTCAATAACCTGAGCGATGTGATCTTGGAGTGGATTCATCGAGATTTACAAAAACCAGCTCCGAGGAAAAGAGTACGCAAAGGCGAAACTCTGGATCTTTTCGACCAAAATTAAGTTGCCTTTTTGAAAGTTCTCAAAACATTCCAAAAAGGCTTCTTAAGAAGCTTTCGGACTCAATCTAACTAAAAGTTATAACTAACCATCCATAAATAGTATTGGATTGAGAAGAAAAGAATTTTTATGATGGAGGCATATAAACAGGAGAAAATATGCCTCTTAACCGCCGTTCATTCCTCGGACTTTCAACAATTCTTTTGACTTCTCCGCTTCCGGTATTTTCTTCGGAAAAGAAATCCGCCAAGAGAATCCTGGTTTATGGTGACTCGAATTCTTTCGGATGGGCCTGGAGCTCGGAAAAGGATATCTATCGTCTTCCAATCGATCAAATTTGGCCTCAGGTCATGGCGCAAAAACTCGGCTCTGATTATGAAGTCGAAGTTAACGCATTAGGCGGCCGAACGGTAAAAAGAGATCAAAAAGACGGCAACGGAACCGGCAAAAGCCTTTCCGGTAAGTTGTTCAATGGGATGGTGTCACTACCTGCGGTTCTTTCCGAAAACCTTCCTTTAGATTTTGTCATTGTCATGCTCGGAACCAATGACGCGAATTCAAGATACAAGAACACTGCAAAAACGATCGCGAATGATCTCGAAGAGATGATTCGCATGATTCAAGCAGGTGAATGGCAATCCAACACTAAATTTAAGACACCAAAAGTCTTAGTCATTGCACCTCCGCTGCAGCCGAATGAAACAGCTTACGGCGATGCATTCAACGGAGCAGAAAAAATCACCAAAGAGCTTCCGCCGCTTCTGCAGGAAAAATGCCGCCAACTTGGTGTTGAATACTTGAACTCGCAAGACTTCGTGAAAGGCATTCCGGGACAAATTGACCGTGTTCATCTTTCTCCGGAGCAGCACAAGGTTTTAGGCGAGGCGGCAGCTGCAAAGGTCAAAGAGATCTTTGCGCATTGATTGTTGAAAGAATCTTAGGAGGGATGAATGAAACTTCTGACCGCTGCCGCCGCAATCACAGCTTGTTTACTTATGTCCGGAAACATCATGGCTCAAAACATTCAGATCAAAGTGGATGGCAAAGCTTACGCTGGGGAGTTAAACGGAAACGATGCCGCGAAAGACTTTGCTGCGAAGCTTCCGCTCAAACTCAAGTTTGAAGATTTCGGATCGACGGAACGGATCTCTTATCTTCCGAAGCCTCTGAGTTTGGGAACTGCTCCAAGAAACTGTGATCCGCAAAAAGGCGATATTGCTTATTACATTCCTTGGGGAAATTTGGCGGTTTTTGTAAGAGATTTCCGCCCGTCTGACAACTTAGTCCCGCTCGGAAAACTTTCTCCTGAAGCGCTTAAAGCCATCCAAGAAAGCGGCTCTAAAGATGTTGAAATCAGTCTTGTTAAGTGAACGATATGGAAACAACAGGATTTTTGAGAAGAACGATACTTTTAACGGCTGCAGCAATGCCGATGATAGGAAGTAAAGTGTTGGCAGCAACTCCCAATCAAGGTGCATCTACCGTCTATTTTGCAAAAGACATCAATGCAGAGAATTTTTTAGCAATTTATGACCGGCTTAGAAAGGACGCAAACCTTCCGGACGACGGAAGACTCACGGGAATCAAACTTCACGGCGACGATGTCGATACGAATCGAGCGATGTGGGAAGCGCTGCTGAATCACATTCCGAACAGCAAATTTGTTGAATGCAACTATGCCTCAATCTATCCGGCCGGAAGAGGCAATACGCAAGGAAACATTCGGGCGATTACAGCACAAGGTATCGACAAGCATCGCCTCGATATTTTGGACAGAAACAGTGAATTCACAGAAGTTCCGATCAGAGGCGGCAAAGAACTGAAGTCTGTCTCAGCACCGACCGCTTTATTAAAAGAGTACGGATGTGTTGCAGTGACGGCCAATTACAGAATTCCGAGTTTTGCGGGATTTTCCGGTGTGTGTAAGAACGTCGGCATCGGTTTAGCCAGCGGAGAAGGCAAGACCCAGGTTCACGGTCCCGGAGTCAGAAAAGATGCAGGATTCTTCCGAAGACTTGCCGATGCTTCAAAGGGCATCCACGATGCAATGGACCATCGACTGCTTTTCATTAACGTGGTCTCCAACATCCACGTTGACCCGCTGAAAGGTACCAAAGTCCGAACAGGCAATCTCGGCATCGTCGGATCTCTTGATTTGCTCGCTGCCGACCAAGCCGCAACTGACTTAATTTACGGACTGACTCCTGCTGAGTACAACGCTTATTCGCTCCAAGAAAAGATTGACAGAGGCTTCTTACAACTCGAGTACTTGGACGAAATCGGAGCTGGAAACCGCACCTACAAACTCATAACACTCTAATTCTTATAGGAAAAATCATGAAAAAACTCCTCATAGCCACTCTTCTTGGTTTAACTGCGGCCGGAGCACAAGTTCAGGCCAAAACACTTCTTGTCTATTACAGCTTTACCGGAAATATTGAAAAGGCCGCGGACGCCGTTAAAGACCAAACCCCGACGGACGTGATTCGGATTCAGCCGGCGCAAAAAGGCTTGAACTACGCCGCCAACAACTATTCTCTCGGAAGTGATTTGGTGGACCAAATCCGTAATAAACCGAATGAAGCTTCTTCATATCCGGCCATCGATCCGGTGAACGTGGACTTTTCAAAATACGATACCGTTATCATCGGTACGCCGCTTTGGTGGAGCAATATGGCGGCACCCATGCAGACTTTCTTATTCCACAACGGAAAGGCAATGGCCGGCAAGAAAATCGGTTTGATTGTCTCGAGCGCCAGCAGCGGTATTTCCGGCGTTGAAAGAGATGCTAAACGCCTAATCCCTGAAGGCAAATTCACTAAGAGCCTTTGGGTTCGTTCCTCTCAAGTTTCCTCAGCACCGAAGATGGTGTCCGAGTGGCTCAAAGCCAACGATCTGGCTTCTAAGTAATTTTTTCCAATAAGAAAGGCGCCGAAGCGCCTTTCTCATCAAATATCAAGAAGATCTAATCGATCAGATTAATACTGGTCGAACATTCTCTGGATTTCTTTCGGATCCTGAGTCTTCGTCAGAGCAAGCTGCAGGAGCAGGCGAGCTTTCTGAGGATTCAGTGTGTCGGATTCTAAGAAACCGGCCTTCGTCCACATCGGCAAAGAAACTGTTGTAGCACCGTTCGGAACACGAGCGCTTCTCACAACGACTACGCCTTTAGCTACTGCGTCTTTCAGACCTTCCATTGTCGGGTTGGCGATAGAACCGTTGCCCGTGCCGGCGTGAATAATGCCTTTGGCACCGGCAGCGACGGCTGCGTCGGCCATAACGCGGTCATCATCAACGTGTGAGTAGATGATGTCAACGCGGGGCAGGCTCTCGAGTTTGCTAACGTCAAATTCGCTGTTCGTGGTGTGACGTTTTGTGGTCTGCTTGTAGAAACGAACCTTGTTTCCGCTCACATAGCCCATGGCGCCGAGTTCCGGAGACTTGAAGGTAGCCGGATTGGTCGTGTTGGTCTTGGTAACGTCGCGAGCGCCGTTGATTTCATCGTTCATCACGATCATCACGCCTTTGCCTTTGGCTTCAGGCGTAGAAGCAACACGAACGGCTTCGAGCAGGTTCATCGGGCCGTCTGCGGAAATGGCTGTGGCAGGACGCATAGCGCCGACCAAAATCACCGGCTTGTCGCTCTTGGTGACGAGGTTCAGGAAGTAAGCAGTTTCTTCCAATGTGTCGGTACCGTGTGTAATCACAACGGCGTCAACCTTCGGATCGGCCAGCAGTTCGTTAACGCGCTTGGCCAGTTTCAGCAAGGTCTTTGTGTCCATGTTGTTGGAAGAGATCTTGACGACCTGTTCACCGGAAACATTGGCATAGTCTTTCATTGCCGGGACAGCTTCAATCAAAGTCTGGATGCCTAAGTCACCGGCTTTGTATCCGGTTGTCTGAGTGTTGGAAGCGGCGGTACCGGCGATCGTTCCGCCTGTAGCCAAAATCTTTACGGAAGGGAGGTCTGCAGCGAAAGCTGCGGTAGCAGCCATCAGAGCTGCGGAAACGAGAATTTTCTTGAACATTTTTTATAGATGCAAAAAATTAGCCTCAATCCTAAAAATTGAGGAATTACCCACCTAAAAAGGTATTTTTAAACCCGGGCATCGGAATGCCCGGGACAAATAATCAAAAATTATTTGTAGAGGTCGTTGACAACCTCACGAGCAAACTTGTCCTGGGCCTTGATCAGGTCGCCGAGTTCCTTGTTGTCTTTGAAGTCGAGAGCCATACCGGCTTTCTTATGAGCTTCGATAACAGCAGGATCCTGCATGGTCTTCTTGAAGGCTTCAACGTAGTACTGGATGACTTCGGGCTTAGTTCCCTTCGGAGCAACTAAAGCACGAGCAGAACCGTACCATTCGGGGTAGAGGCCTTTTTCGCCGAGTGTCGGAACATTCGGGAGTTCAGGATCACGTTTGGTGTTGAAAACAGCCAGAACGCGAAGTTCGGGTTTGTCGCCCTTAACGAGCTTGGCAACGTCAGCAACCTTGGCGCAGGTAAAGTCAACTTCGCCCTGACGAAGAGCCAGCAGCTGGTCGGCTGTACCGCCGTAAGGAATGGCTTTGTATTTGAAGCCGGCGCTCTTAGCAAGCAGCTGAGCAGCAGTGTGATTGGAAGCCTTGTTGCCGTTTGTGGAGGCTTTCAGGTTTCCTTTCTCTTTAGCGGCGGCAACGAGTTCTTCGATAGTCTTGTAGGGAGAATCGGCCTTAACAGCAACAACACCGGCTTCCGTCAGATGGTTGGCGATAGGAACGATGTCATTGATGGAGAAGGGAGCACCCGGCTGTGCAGCCAAAGTGGTGAATGTCGGCAGGTTGATGAAGCCGATAGTCTGGCCGTCGGGTTTGGACTGAACTAATTTTGTCCAGCCGATCTTGCCGTCAGCACCGGGAAGGTTCTGAATGATGATGGTTTTCGGAATGTACTTCTGGGCTTCGGTAGCAAGAAGACGAGCACCTGTGTCTGTGCCGGAACCGGCTTTGTAAGCAACGATAACGTTGACGTCACCGGTCGGTTCCCATGCCATAACTGTCATCGGCAGGGCCATAGCAACTGCAACAGCTGCGAGTACTTTTTTCATTTCAAATATCCTCCTAAGGATGGTGATTTTTTTACTGCTGAACCCAGATCACATTTGCAGGATCATTTATCCGACAAATGACGACTCCGAATCAGTAATGTGGATATTAACCCACGCTTACAAATTTTGGAATAAAAATCTGTGAAATGGCTATAAAAAAGCCTCCGCATCTGCGGAGGCGAGTGGTCAAAGCAACAGATTAGTGGTGAGCTCTGGCTTCAACGTGCTTCTCCCAACGGGCCATCAGCCACGGAGAGCAAGTACCGAGGACGCACAAGAGGATGAGCATCCAGCAGAGCGGGGTGCTGAAAAGGATCGAAGGATCGCCGTCGGAGAGATAGAGCGAACGGCGCAGACCGTTTTCCCCGATCGGCCCGAGGATCAAGCCCAGCACGATGGCGGCTGCGTTCAAATCAAACTTGCGAACGAAGTAGCCGATGATGCCGAAAATGAACATGATGATCACTTCCACAAAGTTGTTGTGAATAGCGAAAGAACCTACAACGCAAAGCAGGAAGATAGAAGGGATCAGGATGGAGTCGGAAAGGCGGGAGACCTGAGCAAACATACGGCAGCCGACGAGACCGACGCCGAGCATCGCAAACTGAACCAGTACGAAACCGGCGAAGAATGTGTAGGTCATCGGAGCGTAAGTAGAGAAGAGCTCCGGTCCCGGCTGCAGGCCGTGAATAATCAAACCGCCCATTAACACGGCTGTTACGGATTCGCCCGGGATACCTAACGTCAGTGTCGGGATCAGAGAGCCGCCGGTCACCGCGTTGTTGGCAGCTTCGGAACCGGCCACACCGTCGATGGAACCCTTACCGAATTCATCTTTATGTTTGGAGAAGCGACGCGCTTCGTTGTAACCCATGAAGCAGGCGATTGTTGCGCCGGCGCCCGGCAAGATACCAAGGATGTTGCCGATAATCCAAGAACGCGTAATAGTCGGAGCGAGCCTCTTGATATCAGAGCGGCTCAGAAGAAGGCTGCCCGTGAATTTAGCAGCCTTAGCGCGTTTCTTAATCGCTTTTTCTGCCAGGATTAAAACCTGAGACATGGAGAACAAACCGATCAGTGCGCAAGTCACATTGACACCGTTGTAAAGCGTGGTGCTGCCCATCATGAAGCGTTCAACGCCTTCCATCGGGTCCATACCGATCGTAGAAATCAGAAGGCCCAAGATTCCGGAGATGAAGCCTTTGAGGAGCGACTTAGAGGAAACACCGGCGATCACGGTTAAGCCGAAAATCGAAAGCCAGAAGTATTCCGGGCTCTTGAACTTCATTGCCAGTTCGGCAAGGAACGGAGAGAAGAAGTAAAGAGAAATACAGCTTAATAAACCGCCGCAGAAAGAGGCAAAGCAGGCAACGGCAAGCGCCTTAGCGGCCATACCTTTCTTTGTCAGCTCGTAGCCTTCAATGGCGGTTGCGGCAGAAGCAGGCGTACCCGGGGTATGAATCAGAATCGCGGAAATGGAGCCGCCGAAGATGGCGCCGCAGTAGATACCGCCTAAGACGATCAAACCGGTGGCTTGATCCATACCGAAAGTCACCGGAAGCAGGAGGGCAACGCCCATCGCTGCGGACAAACCGGGCAAACAGCCGATCGTAATACCCAGTGCAGTGGCTCCGATCATCAGAACCAATGTAAGCGGATTCATCGCATGGATAAAACCCATGCCCATCAAGGAGAGTGTTTCTAACATGGCTTCTTCTCCTTATTCAAACCAGACCCCGAGGGGAAGAGGTACATGCAGGAACATCGAGAAAACCAGATAGGTCACAATCATGATGCAGGCGCAGCTGATAATTGCGGGGATCGGTTTTACCTTCAGGAAGAATTGGGCCAGCAGCAAATACAAAACGCTGGAGATGTAATAGCCCAAATAGTTCACCAAGGCCATATAAATAATGCAGCCGGCCAAGACGCCGAAAAACTGTCCGGGCAGGAAACCGGCGAACAGTTTTCTGAAGTCATTAAGAACAACTCGATGGCGGTAGAAGGAATAGAGCTGCTTACCAAGAAATAGAGTGTTGCAGAGGTAAAGCGCTGTTAAGAGAATTAGAGGGTAGGATTGAGCAGCCGGCGGCAGCTGGAGCGTCATGACCAAAAACCAGGTCGCAACGCCATAGACAACCGCGATGACGCATAAGTCGGACTCTTTCATGTTTATGACTCTTGTTTAATGAGGTTGTTTATGAGCCTGTCGAGATTATGAAAAACAGGGATTTATCCCGCTGAAATAATTACTTACATAGCCCATTCTGAGTGATTCTACATCAGGGCTCATTGCCGACCAAAGGCTTTCATAAGGCGCTTCGCCGGAAGATTAGAAAATATTCCAAAAATTCAATCGATTATCAATTAACCCAATTGTGTAATTTTTGTTGTTTTCACGGAAAGATATTTTTGGTGCATGAAATTGAGCCGAATTTGGCCTCAATTGTTTTTTCGGACAACAAGTACTTTCTACAGCCTAAAAAATCTCCTTTTTCGGACTCGTCGAAGAATTAGGCAAAACTTCTAGAAATACGTGACATCGGCTCCTTAGGCATATCCCTAGTATGTACACATCGATCATTTATTGATTTTTTCATTTTTAACTTATGGGTGCGAAGCATGAAAAAACTACTTTGTGCTGCTTTAGTCGGAGCTCTTATGACCACTTATTCAGCTGTCGCCGCGGATTTTTCTAAGAATCCTTACGGCCTGGTATATGACAATGCAATTACAGAAAACCTTGCCGGCAAAGTAAATATTCATCCTGTTTCCTATACTGTGGACGGCATTCGCGTGGCTGCCAACGTCTACACACCGGCCGGCTACGATCCGAAAAAATCCTATCCCGCCATCGTTGTTGCTCACCCGAACGGCGGCGTGAAAGAACAGGTTGCCGGTCTCTTTGCTGAAAAACTCGCCGGCATGGGTTACATCACAGTCGCTGCGGATGCTCGTTACCAGGGCGCCAGCGGCGGTGAACCGAGACATACGGACAAACCGGCCAACCGGATAGAAGACATCAACGGAATGGTCGACTACATCAGAACCTATCCGGGAGTGAACGCCAATGAAATCGGTGCATTAGGCATCTGTGGGGGAGGCGGATATACGCTTGGCGCTGCTCAGAAAGATCCTCGCATCAAGGCTGTGGCCACCATTTCTATGTTCAACAGCGGCCGCGTCCGCAGAAACGGTTTCCAAGATTCTCAGATGGATACAATCCAGCAGAGACTTGCACAGGCTGCCGAAGCCAGAACATTTGAAAAAGAAGGTGACGTTCGTTTAGTCGGTGCTATGAACCTGACGGACGAACAGGCGAAGAAACTGCCGTTTGCGCTTTATAGAGACGGCTTCTTCTATTACTTCCGCACCCATGCTCATCCCAATTCCACTTTCCTCTATACACAGAGCAGCCTGATGGATTTGATGAACTGGGATGTTGATGATCACATGGCTATGATTCACCAGCCGCTTCTTATGATTGCCGGTGACGTTTCCGACACTCGCTACATGACCGATGACGCCTTCAAGAAGGCAACCGGTACAAAAGATAAAGAAATTTATTTGGTTAAAGGTGCCCAGCACATTGAAACTTACTGGGTCCCCAAATATGTCAATGAAGAAGCTGCCAAGCTTCAGGAATTCTTCGGCAAGTATCTAAAAAAGTAATCTGAAGGCAACTTCCTAGAGAGCAGAAAGCGCAGGGCGGATGAAACCTCCTGCGCTTTTTGTATTTCAGAAACAGGACTTAAAGATTCCGGATCAGCGTCTCAAAATTTCAATCCTTTGTTCTTCGGTGAGATGACCCATCGAAAATTCACATCCGCAGTACTGCTGGTTGTAGAAACCGTTTTCTTTAAGCAAAACACCGCGGCGTTCCTGCAGTCCGCCTTTTTTCCAGTTCACGTCCCAGTAGGTGCTTTCCGGAATTAAGGATTTAGCGTGCGCTGCGGCTTCTCTGATTTGTTCAGCGCTCTTCCATCGGGATCCGGCCAAAGTCGTTGTGTAAAGTTCAATGCCTTCACGTTTAGCGCATTCTGCTGTCACGAGAAGGCGGTGCTTGAAGCAAGCGAGGCAGCGGCGTCCTCTCTCGGGTTCTTTTTCTAATCCGATAACAGCAAGCCTCCAAAGGTCGTGCCGGTAGTCCCCGTCAATGACGCGGATTCCCAACGATTGAGCGTAACGATCCAGTTCGTTTTTACGAATCAAATATTCTTTAACCGGATAAATATTCGGGTTATAGAAAAAGATCGTCGGACGTACGTCATTTTGCAAGAGCCACTCCAAAATAGCGGCAGAGCAGGGTGCGCAGCAGGAATGCAAAAGAACTTCTTTTGGGAGGGGCCCCGAAACCAGAGAACTCATGCTGATCTAAACAAAAGAGTAAAAACAAGATTAGCGCCGAAGTGGAAACCGGAAAGGCGATTCTTTTCGGTGCCGCTGTCGGCGCTGCTTTTCGCTTATTGATTCGCGAATATTCTTAGATAATCAATTAGGCTGTAGGACCGGATGTGGTCATTTCGGCAACTGCGCCGACCGGACCGGTTTCAGTCATTTCAGAGTCGTTTGCGGGAGCCTGCTGTGCAGCAGCCTCGGCAGCCTGCTGCTGAGCGATATCCTTATGGATCCACTGCAGAACTGTTGCGCGGTTGACTTTCGTTAACTGAGAAATAACGTTATAGGATTTGCCTTCTTCCTTACGCAGACGAAGCACTTCGGCTTTCTGTTCGGGTGTGTAGGACTGCTGGCGAGCGCCATGTTCTGCACGGAAGGTCCCGATCAGGAAACTGCGATGCCAGTCGCGTGCTGTGTATACGGGAATATTGAGGGTTTTTGCACAATTTTTGTAGCTTCCGCCGGCCTGGAAAATCGCCAATGCTTTCTGACGAGTTTCGAAGGAGTGTCTGGGAAGAGATTTGCGGCGGGACGCGTACGGGGCCTTCGCAAAACGAGCCAGGCCTCTTGCTGTCTTGATTGTCTTTGGCATAACTAAATGCTCCGGTATGCTGATTATCAATGTGGTGGTTTGTAGTGCTCATCAAACTTGAATAACTATTTTATTATCCATGTTCTCTGAGCTATGAGTAATGATACCATTTAGGGTAAAAAAAGATTATTGTTGTTAATAACTAATTAAATAATATTTTTTTCAAGGGAATCACCCTGACACGTTACCATTCCTTGCCCGACCTTAGTTTTTTTCCTATAAATCGTTCTACTATTCAGTGTCTGATCTATATAGGAGGAGCTCATGTCCATACTCAAACCCGGACTTGCAGAACGCTATGAGAGGGTAAAACAATCACTGACAGACGACGAATTGCGCTGCGGCAGAAAACCCGGCAGCGTCTTTTTACTTCCTGTTTCAAAAACGTTCGGCATTGAGGCATTAGAAGAAGCAGTTAAATGCGGCATGAGGGCCTTCGGGGAGAACTACGTCCAAGAAGGGTGCGAAAAAATCGAATATTTTAAAAAGATGCATCCTGAACTGGCGATAACCTGGCACTTTATCGGACACCTTCAGTCCAACAAAACCCGCCCTGTAGCTGAACATTTCGATTGGGTTCAGACGGTAGACCGCTTAAAAATCGCACAGCGGCTTTCTGAGCAAAGACCCGCAGATATGCCTCCCTTAAATGTGTTAATCGAAGTTCATATCTCTGACGAAGAGAGCAAAAGCGGCTGCCAGCTGGCCGACGTCCCGGCTCTGGCTCAAGCCATCACATTGCTTCCGAACTTGAAGCTTAGAGGCATCATGGCCATTCCGGCACCTTCGGATAATGAAGAGGGCAAAAAGGCTCCGCTCAAAGAAATGCATGCCATCTTCCTGCATTTAAGAGATGAGCTGAATTTTGATATCGACACACTCTCGATGGGCATGAGCGCAGATATGGCAGAAGCCGTGGAATGCGGGAGTACCATGGTAAGAGTCGGCTCGGCAATTTTCGGACCTCGCGACTACACCAAAAAGGAGTAAAAATGAATAGAAAAACAATCGCCTTCATCGGCGGCGGAAATATGGGAGAAGCCATCATTTCTAAGATGGTCTCAAGTGACTGGAAGGGCGATGATATTCACGTCATTGATCACAATGAAGAGAAATTGGAGCATCTTTCTTCCGCATACGGTGTCCATGCTCATAAGGAACCGGGTTCGTGGCTTTCTGAAATCGATGCCGTCGTTTTAGCCGTTAAACCGCAGCAGCTCCCGGAAGCAATAAACGCCTGTAAAGAGTGGATTGAAGATGCACTCGTTATTTCTATTGCCGCCGGCGTTCGAGTCAAAGACCTGGAGGCCATGATCGGTCACAACTGCATTTGCCGCACCATGCCGAATACTCCGATGAAAATCGGTCTTGGCGTCTGCGGACTTTATTCCACACCCGAAGCAGAACCCGACCATCGTTTTATTGTCAAAGTTTTTGCTGCCTGCGGCGATCTGATTTGGTGTACGAAAGAAGAGGAGCTGGATGGAGTAACAGCCATCAGCGGTTCCGGCCCTGCTTATGTCTTCAGATTTATTGAAGCGCTGACCGAAGCCGGACTCCGTTACGGCTTTAACGATGTACAGGCCAAGAGAATGGCGATTGCGACGGTTCTCGGTTCAGCCGAACTCGCCAAACGCAGCGGCGAATCTCCCTCAGTCCTTCGTGAAAAGGTAACGAGCAAGGGCGGCACAACTTATGAAGCGCTCAAAGTCATGAATGACCGTCACTTTATGGAAATGATGCAGGATGCGATGGACGCCTGCAAGAAACGTGCTGTTGAACTCGGCGACGCCTTCCACGAAAGCGTAGAAGCAGCCGAGAAATAATTGTGGCTGAGGCCTTCAAAGAAGGTCTCACTTTCTAAGCTTCCAAATACTTCTCTTTAGACTGATACCAGCGGGCAGCATGCTTTTCTGCCCGCGGATCTTTTTCTCGGATCCACTTATCTGCCATCGCCATGGCTTCCTCAACGAGGAAGCCGTCGGTTTCAAAATCGGCAAAGCGCAGAAGGGCGGCTCCGCTCTGACGAGCGCCTAAAAACTCACCCGGGCCTCTCAACTCCAAGTCTCTTCTGGAAATTTCAAAGCCGTCTGTCGTGTCATTGAATACCTGGAGACGTTCTTTGCCGATCTTTGAAAGCTGGTCGCCGAAAATCGCAAAACAATAACTCTTGATCGATCCTCGGCCGACTCGTCCTCTGAGCTGATGGAGCTGAGCAAGCCCGAAGCGTTCAGCATGTTCAATCACCATAATCGAAGCGTTCGGAACGTCGACACCCACTTCAATCACAGTTGTAGACACTAAAAGCTTCGTTTCTCCTTTAACAAACCGCTCCATGACAGCGTTCTTGTCTTCCGGCGTCATCTTGCCGTGAAGGAGCTCTATCTTGAACTGAGGCAGAATTTGCTTGATTTCCTCGCACGTTTCTGTGGCGGCGGTAAGGTCAACTTTCTCACTTTCTTCAATCAGCGGGCAGACCCAATAGGCCTGCAGACCGGCCGCTAAGGACTTACCGATCCATTCGATCAGGTCTCCTTTGCGGTTCATAGAAACCAATTTCGTGGAGATCTCTTGCCTTCCCGGCGGCAGTTCATCGATGACAGAGACGTCGATATCTGCCAGATAACTCATGGCCAAGGTTCGGGGAATAGGCGTGGCAGACAACATCAGAAGATGCGGCATCATGCCGTTTTGCTGTGCACGAATCGCTAATCGCTGATCCACGCCGAAACGGTGCTGCTCATCGACGATGGCAAGCCCCAAAGCCTTGAATTTGACATCGGGCTGAATGATTGCATGCGTTCCGACCACCAGTTCGGCACCGTCTTCGATTGCCGCCAAAGCTTCACGCTTTTCCTTGGCCTTCTGTTTGCCTGAGAGCCAAACGACTCGGACGCCGAAAGGTTCCAGCCAGGAAATAATCTTTTTAAAGTGCTGTTCAGCCAAAATTTCCGTCGGCGCCATAAGCGCTGCCTGGAAGCCCGCATCAATCGCCTGACAAGCGGCGAGCGCCGCAATGACGGTTTTACCGCTTCCGACATCACCCTGAACCAATCGGTTCATGGGACGTTCGCTGCCAAGCGACTCATAAATATCTTTCCAGACTCGGATCTGAGCCTTCGTCAGTTTGAAGGGCAGGGAATGGAAAAATTTTGCTGTCAAAGAGTTGTTGTCACCTTTGCGCAGCGGCATCAGCGGTCCCTTGTTCATATCCCTCATTTCACGGGATTTCTTCAGCGAAATCTGCTGCGCCAGGAGCTCATCGAATTTCAGACGCTGCCAAGCCGGATCGGTTCTATTCTGCAAAGGACCGATCGGAGCGCCGGCCTTAGGGTGATGAAGAGAATTAATGGCTTCAGAAAGACCCGGGAGATGCAGTTCATTACGCTCTTCCTCGGTTAAGAGATCGGAAATATCCACGTCCATCAAGGCGCGGTCAATGCGTTTTCTGAGCCAAAGCTGAGTCACACCTTCGCCCGCGGGATAAACGGGCGTGAGTGTTTTAGGCAGGTCGCTCTCCGGTTTCGGAGCACGAACCTTTGGATGAATCATCTCAAGACCGCCCCCGAAAGCAGCCCGAGGGTTTCCGTAAAGCCGGACGCGTTTGCCGACTTTCAGTAATTCACGAATAGAAGGGTAGTAGTGGATAAACCGAGCTTTCAGCATATCGGTTTCATCATCTATCCAAGCTTCAAAATTTCCGAATCGATTATCACTGTTATTGGTAACGACACCTTCTACCTGAGCGTCAACACCGACTTCAAGCTCCTCGATAGGCGTAATAGAAGTCTCATCTTCATATCGAAGAGGCAAATGGAGGACAAAATCCCAATCGCTGACCAAACCTAGTTTTTTTAGGCGTTCGGCCAGGGGTGCCAATTTTTGTCCGGGTTTTCGTTTCCAAGAAATTTCTGCCACTTTCCTAACAGCCTATATAAGAAGAGCTGCCTGTAAGGCAGCTCGGATCCTCTTCATTCGTGAGTCGAATGCTTTACATTAAGCATTCTATCAAGTATGCGATCAGCGGTTAGCGCGCATATTCATTGTCAGCGCGTAGCGATCTCCCGGATGATAAGACTCAGAAATTTCGAGGATATTCCGCTTGATACCCATGTAGTGGCGGAGAATACGGAGAGAAGGCGAGCCGACCTGAGCATCCAAATACATGGCAGCTTCTGCAGGAAGGGGAACGGCGGAAATCTTCTGGACGACTTCAAGGCACTTTTCCCCGTATTCTTTTTCGATCAGTGTGGAAAGGAGGACCAACGGGTTTAACCGAGCCAAATCCGGCAGACGGGAGTATGCGGCGTTCACATAAACCGCCGTCCAAACAACAGGCTTTCCGTTGTCTGTCGGATTGGTTCGAACATTAGAAAAACGCAGGAAACGAAGGTACCTCTCGCATTCCAATCTCTTTGCCAGAACGTGGTCAACGACACATTCCTGAGTTCCCTGCACAACTCTTTTATGTGTAGAGGACAAACCGTCGATATCCGCAAATGAGGTGTAGGTATGAGCATAGGTTTCGTCGAATCCTACGGACACAACTTTAGAACCCAGTCTTGGCCACCTTTTAATCAGACCCATACGTGTGAGGTCTGCAAGTGCGAGTCGGACGGTATACCTACTAACGTTATATTTCTCACAGAGCTCCATCTCGGTTGGCAAATACGAATCGAGGGGATAATCACCGTTGGTGATACCACGAGTCAGATCATCTGCGAGCCTTACCCAGCGTGCGTTTTTCATATAAGGCCTTCTCAAATAAATTATCTTTTTATGGTATTAATGTTACCCCTTTTTACCCCTATAACACAATAGGGATAACAGTTAGGAAAATCGAGTAAAAAGAATCACGTATGCCCGTGTATCTACTTACTAATTTTTTAAATTTACCAAAATGGGAAATCTGACAAATAGTAGGAATTTCACTTAAACAATTAGGCTGAAAAAGTGGTATCCACAGGAAGGAGAACGGACATTTTCTATCGTACTATAACTTTAAATCTTTCCCCCTGCCGTAACACAGTTGTTTTTTCATACTGTAAAAGAGCTTATATAAGGAATCTCCACTAAAAACCTTTTCCCTGGCCCAAGACTTTTTTTTCGTTTATTTCGAGAAATCCTTTTTATGAAGAGGGGTTATTTTAACGACAGAAAAATGACAATTTTTATGTATCAAAAGGAGTTTCAAATACAAAGCCAATAATCAATATGGGGACGAAATTTCGGGAAAGTCTGGGGCTCTCGGGAAGAATCGCTGTTTTTTGAGGAAATTTCTCTCCGGTATTTGCGATTCAAGAAATAATTTTGTTACTCATCGAGAAATTCTGCAAAAATGACGGCACAAATAGGAGACAACGATAATGGTTTACCGACTTGTGTGTTCTTTAGTCTATGGAATATGCATCGCTTCAAACGGCTACGCAGCTGCACAATCCCCTGAAACCGTGAAGGATGAAACCGCGGTCCAAACAGAAGAAAAAACCGAGGCTGCAACTCCGGCGCCAACCCAGGAAGCAAACGCCGAAAAAGAAGTTAAACCTGCAGAAAAAGGTTTAGAACCAAAAGAGTCAGAGGAGCAAACTCTTGCTCGACAAAAGAAAATCAAGAAGTTAATCGAACGAGCTGAAGTCCAGCTTTACGGAGAAGGCGTACCAGTAGACTTATCTAAAGCCGCCGTTCTTTATGGCGAGGCTGCCGATCTCGGAAGTCCGAAAGCCATGATGCGGCTATCGGCTCTTTACAGAAAAGGGACCGGTGTCGAACAATCTCAAGAAAAGGCTTTAGAACTCATTCAAAAAGCCGCTTCTCTTGACTATGCTCCGGCACAAGCCGCCTTAGGTATTTCTTACCTTGAGGGCAGAGGCGTCGAAAAAGACGAGAACCTGGGGTATGACTGGATTCGCAAAGCCGCTGAAAACGGCCACGCACTTTCCAGAGTGATGACCGGTGAACGCCTTCTTTCTCAAGCTGATAACGAACAGTCTAAGCAGACGGGGCAAGAGTATATTGATTCAATCCTTCAAAACGCATCTCCTCAAGAACTTTATACGATTAGTTATTCCTTCGGACACGGCTTACGACTGACAAAGAATACTGAAAAAGCCAAGTACTGGGCAAAGGCTGCGGCGGACAAGGGCAGTGTTAACGGTACTTACTATCTGGGAGAACTCTATTGGAATGCCAAAGAAGTGCCGGAAGCGCTTAAATGTTTTGAAAAGGCAGCCGAGATGGGCCTACCGGCTGCTGAACTTCAAACAGGAAGAATCTATCTGTACGGCGCTGAGAGTGTTGCTAAGAATCCTGCAAAAGCCGTTTACTGGATGAAAAAGGCCGCTCCCATCGCTTCTAATGAAGACTTACTGACGCTTGTCGGATTAGAGTTGACAGGACCTCGTGCGGTTAAAAACCATGAGGACGCTCAAAAGTATCTTGACATGTACATCGCCCGGGCTAAACCGGAAGAATTGGAAGAAAACGCTGAAAAATACTGGAACGGTGTCGGCGTACGCAAAAACTTCGATATCGGCGGAGCCTTGGCTCTAGCAGCCGTGCAGAAGGGCAATAAAACAAACGTCTGCAGCTATGCTATGAAATTGGCGACTCCCAATTGGCTCGGAGGCGATCCTGTCACCGCTTATGCAATTTTGAACGATTGCGTACTTCAAAAAGGTGCTGCTGAAGAAGAAGTCAAAGCTTTTGAAGCTTTGGAAAAGAGAATGAGTGCTGAAGATCTCAGAAAGGCCCAGAATTTAAACGGAGAAGACGCTATTGACGCGATCAAGACACGTCGCGTCTACTTAACGAGCCAGTAACTTCTTTTGCAATAATTGTCGGCCGATCCTCGCGAATTGCGACGATCGGCTTTTTCATGCTCCCTCTAAGGCTTTAATAGACTCGAGTAGGCAATAAAACCTGAAAAGTTTTTGGAAATACGGAAGAAAAACAAGTAAGCAAGCTTAAATAAGCGATGCTCTTAAAAATTCTGAAGTGGAAGTTGATGGTGGAGATAATGGGGATCGAACCCACGACCTCTGCATTGCGAACGCAGCGCTCTCCCAGCTGAGCTATATCCCCACCGGCGTGAAAACTCACAGGCAGAATGATGCACTAAATTACAAATAATTTCAACTTCAACGAAAAATATTTTTCTCCGCTCGGATAAAAAGGCGCAAAAGACGGTTAACGAAGCTGCCGTCTCAAACGGTTTTATTATGTTGAATAATTTTCAGAAGATGATTCTTCTGAAACCGAAAATTGAACGTGAACTGACAATCTTTCTGAAGATGACTTACACAAAATACCTATACTCTCCTGAAACTTTGAAAGCTAAAGCGGCCAACAACAAGGCCGGCCTTCTCAAAAACAAGAAGCGTTCCGACATCGTCGCTTACGGTATGGAAATCGTTCTAGGACAAATAAAATACGAGCCGAAGAGTTATCTGGAATATGGCCCCTATTGGTGGGCTATAAAAAAGATAATAAACGAACGCGGCGGAAACCTTGGCGACTCAATGGATGAAGAAATCGCCGCTATTTATAAAGGCTCAAACGATGAGGAAACCTTCACGGCAGCATTCATGTTCATGGAGTATTACCTCGACTTTTTGTTCAAAGGCTGTCGGAGTTTTCAGCTCGAAGAGGGCGCCGAAGAATGGATTCTCCGTGATCCAGACATTGAAAACAGATGGGCGGAACCTTTGCCTTCCATCTTCGACTAACATTTAGGCTTGCTGTTTTATTTGGAAATGCGAGCACACAAATGATTCAAGATTATTTTTCCCTTGATAAAAAGGGCGATGACTATCTTCTTCTTCGGATCATCAACAAAGTTGACTTTGAAGAAGAGGTCGTCTGGGCTCGCGATTTTTCCTTATCCAATCGGAATGACATATCGACCAATTACTTAGTTATCTGAAAGGCGGATTCGATTCTCTTTCTGAGTGGAACGGAGACATGGAGGGGTTCCATTCATCCATCCAGCATTTCGGATTTGAAAATCTTCTCCGATCCGACAATCTCATTCCCGCATTCATTTTGAGAGAAGAGGCAAAAACGCCGGAAATCAATCGGTTGATTTTCAATGAATTAGAGAAAGAAAGAGAAACCTTGAAAGAAAAGGAGCTTGAGACAAAGGTCGGTCTTCTTCATCAAGCGCTTTCTTCTATCTGCGCAAAGGCATACCGACCCAAAGATCCGGAAGCCACCGTTCCGGTTCCTCTAAAGCTGATTTTTAATAAGGATTGGAACGCTGTCGGCGCGCTCCTGGAAAACTATTCCTGACCAACAGCGTTGTTAGAGACAATTAGATAGGCTCGGGAATGGCGCGCTGCAGCTTGAGCAGCGTCTTTCTAATCATGGTCGAAGGGGCCCAGTCTTCTTTTGCTTTTCTTAAACCAGGAATACCTAAGTCTTCTTCACGGTTAATCTGAGTAAAACGTTCAGGCAGCGTCTTGCACAAAGCGCTGGCCAGGGCAGGGTAGGCACCGGTAACCGTACGGTCAGCCTTTTCAATGTGAACTGAGAAGATGTTTTCACCGACGTCAGAGCCATAGGTGAAGCCGTACATATTGTCTCCGTCCATTAAAGCGCCGCCGATCAGTCGGAATTCTTCAAAATGATCGAAGGCAAGCTCGATAGCCTCGCGCTCGGCTTCAAGGCTCTTTGTCATTTCCCCGTAGTTGGTGTACCAATTCTTCAGAAATACTCTTGCTTTTTCAATGAGTTCGGGCGTGAAAGATACGAACTGAGCGTTCGGATAGGCCTTATAAAATCTCTTATTAAAATTGCGCTTGCCGTGAAGTTCTCTGCCTTCCAGGTTTTCGATCTTGTCGCGTTCGTAGACATAATCCCACCAGGAATTAGAAGACACCGTAATGAAATTGCGGTATCTCATCAACTCGGAAATTCTTTCCGTCATGAACGTAAACCGGCCGAACAAAATTACAGGTTCCTTGCAGCATTGACATTCGGAGGCAATGTCTTCAATGATGGCCAAAGCGTTTTCACTGCGGAGGGGAATAACGTAGGCAGGCGGAATATCCGGATAGGGCGCCCAATTCAATACTAATTCGCCCTGAGAAATTCCCCATTTGATGTTGTATTCCTTTGCTCGTCCGATGACGGATGCGATAGAAAGATTGCAGTCTCCGTTTTGAAGTTTTGGCAGTTGTTCTTGTAAAAGCGTTAATTCGTTAAGCGTGACGGGTTTTAGTTCGATCGACATATCGTGGTTCGAGTGTTTGAATTCAGTGGAGAATATACTATTCGGATCTGAAGCGATTATAGTTTTTCGCTCCGTAACGAGCACCGGACATCTCAAAACAAAGGCAGTCTCATGGACTTTACAAACGTCGACGGCGTCTTACACATTCATTTGGATAACTTTTTTATCTTAGGAATTGCCTGTCTTTGTTACTTTCTCGGCCGCTGGATTAAATCCGAAATCAAGCTTCTGCAGGACCTATCCATTCCTGTTCCCTTTATCGGCGGTTTGCCTGCGGCAATCGTTGTTGCCTGCCTAAAAATTTCCAAGACAGCGGTCGTTGTCCTAAATCCGGATCTCAATGCGCTGATTTTTCAGTTCTTTCTAACCATGATGGCCTTGATGGGGAGCTGGAAGCTCATTAAAACCGGATTTGTCATCTCCATCATGTTTTGGTCCTTTGCAATGGTCTTAGGCGTGCTTCAGGCACTCATCGGACTTACTGCGGCACAAGCCTTAGGCATGCACCAGCACCTCGGACTGCTCATGGGCACGATATCCATGATGGGCGGAACGGAAACGCTTTCAAGTTTCATTCCTGCAGTTGAGCAGCTGGACAAATTCTCCGGCGCCGCCGAAGCCGCTTTGGGGGTTGCAACACTGGGCATGGTTTGCTCCATGATGGTCAGCGCTCCGATGGGCGAATACCTCATTAAAAGATACGATCTCAAGAATCCCAGCCGCACCGAATTCGACAATGCACGGCTTATTCGTTCCATCCAGCGAAGCACTAAACCTTTCTACCAAACCCATACGGTTGAATGCATCAAGATCATTGCTATTTGCTTCGTGTGCATGGCCCTCGGACATCTAATTAATCAGAAAGTGTTTACGAGCGTTTTGATTCCTGACTACACCGTCTGCATGGTTTGCGCATTGATCGCAAGAAACTTTGCAGACTCCACAGGCTGGTTCAGCGTAGATGGGTTGGCTCTGAGAACCATGACGAAGATCTTCCTGATTCTTTTCATTTTGGTTTCGACATGCGCGCTTCAGCTGGATTTGATTTTTGATCTCTCAGCGCCGATCATCGCTGTATTCTTCCTCGAGCTCATCGTTAATGTTTTATTTGCTCGCTTTGTCTATTTCAATCTTTTAGGCAAGGACTTCCGAGGGATGCTCATTGCGGTCGGCGGTTTGGCATTCTCCATGGGAATGGCAGCGAACGGGCTCAGCAACATGCAGAGCCTTTGCGAAAAATACGGTCCCAACACCGACGGCTTCCTGGTCGTCTGCGTTGTAGGCTTGATTCTCTTAGCGATCTCCAATACGCTTTTAATTAAATTTTTACTCACGATTTTCTAGAGAAAAGAGGTAACGAATGACTGATGAAATCGTTCTCCATGTCACAGAAGCAAATTACGAAGACACCGTCGTGAAATGCGACAAACCGGTTCTTTTAGCAATCGGCGCCCCTTGGTGCATTGACTGCAAGAGAATCCAACCAATGTTCATGGAATACGCTCAGAAGTACCATGACAAGATTCAGTTTGCACACTGCGATTTCGATACCGAAGCAGGTCTTAACGCTAAATTCCGTGTCCGCCATATTCCGACATTGCTTTTGATCCGCAAAGGCGAAATTCTTGACACTTTGGTTGAACCGAAAAAAGTTGAAGCCTTCGACGAGTTCGTCCAGAAGGCTTTGAAAGAAATCTAATTTTCGGAAACTTTGAGTGAACCGCGGCTGGGGGCCGCGGTTTTTTCATAACTATCGTTAACCGAAGCTTCCGCTCACGTACTGCCGAGTTTTTTCTTGTGTGGCATTCGAAAAGATCTTTTTTGTCGGACCGTGCTCAACCAACTCGCCCATGTAGAAGAAAGCTGTATTGTCCGAAATTCGCATGGCTTGCTGCATATTATGCGTGACGATGATGATACACAGATCCTTCTTGAGTTCTTCCATGCCTTGTTCAAGCTTTTCGGTTGCGATCGGATCCAACGCACTCGCCGGTTCATCCATCAGCAGCACTTCGGGTTCTACGGCCAAGGCCCGGGCAATACATAATCTTTGCTGCTGACCGCCGGAAAGAGAAAGGGCAGAGTCTTTGAGGCGATCCTTGACTTCGTCCCATAGAGCCGCCCTTCGAAGACTTTCTTCCGCCTTTTCCATCAAAAGCGATTTGTTTGTAACGCCGGAAACTTTCAGACCATAGACCACATTTTCGAAAATACTTTTAGCAAACGGCGTCGGTCTCTGGAAAACCATTCCGATTCTTCGTCTCAGTTCAACCACATCGCAGTGCTGATGGTTGATTTCTTCATCGCCGAATTTGATAGATCCCTCCAGACGGGCTCCTTCTATCAGGTCATTCATTCGATTCAGTGTACGCAGAAAAGTGCTTTTTCCACAGCCGGAAGGACCAATTAAGGCAGTGATTTCTTTTTTATTGAAAGAGAGAGAAATATTTTTTAATACCTGTTTTGAGCCATAAAAGAAATTTAAATTAGATGCGCTCAATTTTGTAAATTCATTATTTACTTGCATATTTACTTTTTCAACATTCCTGATTCATTTTCAAATTCGCGAAAATTGTATTTGGCTTTTATGACAGTTGAATGTCAGTAATATGTCAATTTGTTGACAACTTAGTCATTGATTTATTGTCACAAAACTTTCACAGAAATGTAATTTTCTTGTCATTTCTTACTTCTAGTATTCGCCGTGTTCCTAGAGGAAAAAGAATTTCTTTCTTGGAACAAAAAACTTGTTAATAAAACATAGGAGAATTTATGAGAAAAAATTATTTAATTTCCTTACTTGCTTTATCTACCATGGCTGTTTCCGCTTCTTCTATGGCAAAAGAAAACGTGACGGTTTCCGGTTCAACAACCGTATTGCCGGTCATGCAAAAAATCTCTGAGCATCTCATGCAAAAAGATCCTTCGGTCGTTATCGAACTCTCCGGAGGCGGATCCGGCAGCGGAATCAAGGCTCTGAATGAGCAGCTGACACAAATCGCCATGAGCTCCAGAAAAATCAAAGATAAGGAGCTTAAGGCAGCTGAAGACAAGGGCGTTAAACCCTTTGAAATCCCTGTAGCTGTTGACGCGATTGTTCCGATCGTCAATCCTAAAAACACCCTCAAGAACCTTTCTTTGGACGACTTGAGGAAAATCTACAAAGGCGAAATCAAGAACTGGAAAGAAGTCGGCGGACCCGATGCTCCGATTGTCCTGGTATCCCGAGATACTTCTTCGGGGACTTTCGAAACCTGGGAATCGCTGGTCATGAAAAATCAGCGCGTCAGCCCCAGAGTACTTCTGCAAAGCTCCAACGGCACCGTGGTTCAAACCGTCTCTAGGAATCCCAACGCGATCGGATATGTCGGCCTCGGTTACGTAGTCCCGATCATCAGGGCGGTTGAAATCAACGGGATTAAAGCAACACCTGAGACTGCAAAAGACGGCAAATGGCCGCTCTCACGTGATCTTTATCTCTATACAAATCATCAGCCTCAAGGGGCCATTAAAAAAGTAACGGACTTCTGCCTGTCTGAAGAAGGCCGAAGCCTGATCAAAGAAGTCGGTTTTATTCCGCCTGCCAAACGTTAATTTCAGATCTCTCTGACAGAAAGCTTGAAGATCGAAGTAAGCTTTCCCACTGTTTCCGTCATTTTCGCTGTGACCGGCACTGAATAGCCGGAGCCGCCAAGGTGATTGAAACCTCGGAGTCTTCTAGTGAAGCGAACCATCAAGGATTTCATTTTTGAAAAATCTCTCCTTTTCTTAGCTCTTCTTACGCTTGCCGGCCTCGCCGGAATCGTCTGGTTCCTGTTTAAAGAGGGTTTGCCGGTTCTCGATACGATTTCTCTTAAACATTTTCTGACCGGTCACGACTGGTATCCGACGGAAGATCCACCTTCATTCGGGATATTCCCTTTAATCATCGGATCCGTTTCGGTAACGCTGCTTGCCGCCGTCATGGCCATCCCTCTGGGGATACTTTGCGCGATCTACTTGTCCGAAATTGCCTCGTCTCGGCTGCGTTCAATCTTTAAACCTTTCATTGAACTCTTAGCCGCGATGCCTTCTGTGGTGATCGGATTTGTCGGCATGACGGTATTGGCGCCTTTCCTGCAGGATTATTTCGGAGCTCCGACCGGACTGAATGTATTGAATGCCGCCATTCTGCTGGCGCTCATGGCCGTTCCGACGATTTGTACCATTTCCGAAGACGCTCTTCGCTCAGTTCCGAGAAGCCTTAAAGAATCTTCTTTAGCACTCGGCGCCACGCATTGGGAAACACTGACCACCGTCACGGTCCCGGCTGCTTTTTCCGGAATTGCAACCGGAGTGATGCTGGGTTTAAGCCGCGTGATCGGAGAAACTATGGTCGTTTTGATGGTAGCAGGCGGCGCGGCACTCATCCCGGAAAGCCTTTTTGATCCGGTCAGACCCATGCCCGCTTCCATCGTTGCTGAGATGGCTGAATCTCCGTTCGGAAGCAGTCACTACCATGCTTTGTTTGCCATCGGAATCGTACTGTTTTTCTTTACCTTTCTGTGCAACCTGACTGCTTTCTTAGTTTCGCAGAAATACAAGTTAAAAGCTTCGAGCTAATACAGGAACTTCGATGAATCTATCAATGAACATTAGAAACCGCAGAACGTACAAAGAGTACGCCGGCCTTTTCATGATTAAGTCCGGCGCTTGGATCGTCGTCGCTTTATTTCTTTCTTCACTCGGCTACATTTGTTACCACGGCGTCGGAACTCTTTCTCCTTCGTTCCTATCTACCTTTCCGGAAAAAATGATGGAAGAAGGCGGAATTCTTCCTTGCATCATCGGCACTGCGATTCTTTCCGTCGGTGCCATGGCCGTTGCGCTGCCTCTCGGAATTGCCTGCGCCGTCTGGCTCAATGAATATGCAAAAGAAGGTCCGCTTAAAAAGCTCATCACTTTGGCCGTAGCCAATCTTGCTGGAGTTCCTTCCATTGTCTTCGGTTTGTTCGGATTAGCCTTCTTTGTCACGGTCTGCGGCTTGGGCGTCAGCGCGATTGCCGGAATCATGACTTTAGCAGTCCTCACGCTTCCGATCGTCATCAATACCGTTCGCGAAACGCTTTCTCAAATACCGAATAGCTGGAGAGAATCCTCTCTCGCATTGGGCGCCAGCAAAACTCAAACCGTTCTTCGTACGGTTCTTCCGGCCGCACTACCGGGAATTTTGACCGGCGCCATCTTGGGCTTAGCCAGAGCAGCCGGAGAAACGAGCGCCATCATGTTTACTGCAGCCGTCGTGTCGACGACTAATTTGCCGAATTCTCCCTTCGCCGCGGTAATGTCTCTGCCGTATCACATCTATGTGTTAGCCACGACAGGCATGAATCCCGATAAAGCAGTGCCGATTCAGTGTGCAACGGCTCTGGTTCTTCTCATGACCGTATTCGCTTTGAATCTGATGGCTTTCTATATTCGTCAGAAATCTTCGAAGCGACCGGCGTAACAATTTCTTAGAGTCGGTTACAGCGGCTTTTTCCAGCCGAAGCGGGCGTCCGTCAAAAGACGACCCGTTTCAATTTCTTCAACGGCGGCCAAAAGGTCTTCTTCCGTCTTACTTTTAAAGATATTTTTAAAAGCCTTCGGATTTTCTTCAAAAAGATTAGCCTGGAAGAACCAAAATTCCTTCATACGCATCATGGCATTCCGACGGTTCTGGAAAGCTTCTGTGTAAGCGTCGAAGAGGGCGGTCGTGAAACTTTTAATCTCTTCAAGACTGGCAGCGGGACCGCCTTTATATTTACGAAAGAGTGCCGGATCAGCCATCAGCGCACGACCGACCATGAGCATTTCCGGCTCGCGGAATGTCTTAGAGAAATCCGTCATGTCGGTCGTTGTGATCATGTCGCCGTTTACGCCCAGCGGGAAGGGGATTTCGTCGAGATGCTCCAGCAGCGCCTCTTTTCTGACTTCTCCTTTGTATTGATCTGTCTTCAAGCGCATGTGAACAATCAGAAGAGAAAGCGGATACTTCTTATATAAGTTCAGGATGTCTCCGAACTCTTCCGTGTTCGCCCAACCGAGTCTCGTCTTGATAGAAATCGGTACGGTGATCCCGGCACTGAAAATTCCGTCCAGGAAACGTTCCAATGCGTAAAGATCTCTTAAAAAGCCGGAACCTTTCCCTTTGGCCACAACGGTGCCGGAAGGACATCCGAGATTGAGGTTGACTTCCTTGTAGCCCAAATCTTTCAAGGCTTTTGCCGCCCAGATGAAATCGGCAGAACGGTTGCTCAAGAGCTGAGGAACAACCGGAATTCCTGCGTTTACTTCCGACGAAAGTTCCTTCAGATGTCGATCTGTGAACTTCGGTTCGACAGTGGGCGTGATGAAAGGAATGTAATAAAGGTCAGTTCCGCCGAAATACTGATGGTGCAAACGACGGAACACTGCCGTCGTTAATCCTTCCATCGGAGCTGCTGCTAATAACTGACCATTCATTTCTTTCTTCCTCATGCGAAGGCGTCATTTTAGTTGAGCGGGAGAAAAAATCCTTCTAAAACAAAGAGTATTGCGTGTGAAAGTTTTTCTAAACACTAGAAAATCAGGACTATTGAGCTCCGGATTTCATTTGTACCAAGAAAAGAAAGACCAAATTTACAATTCGTTTCATTTATTAAGTGCATATCTATTTTATTTTTATATGGGCAATATTATTATGTGCATATCGAAATTCAATTGATTGTCAGGAGAAAGAAAATGACGATTACATTAAAGAAGAACAGTGTTGATGTCCGTGTCGAACTTCGCCGCAATGACAGCGACTTCATCGGAGATGACCGCGCTTACTATGCGTACTTTTTCAGCAAAGCCGGCTGCTTCGGCTCCGCCAAAGTGACGGAAAAAGAGGTTTATCCGATTGACTGCGAATCCTTCACAACAAAGGAAAGAGAGAACTTTAAGGACGCTTTGGCTTCTCTGCAGCCGGATATCCTCAAGCTTGCTTCTTTCCTCAACAAGGAAAATGAGAACAAGGGCGACTTGGAAAGCACTCTTGACCTTCAATGGGCATTAGCTAAAAGAGGCCGTCCGAGCTTAGATGACAAACCTCTGATTCGCACAACGATCATGCTGACGGAAGAAGATAAAGAAAAGCTTAAAGTCTTGGGCGGTTCTTCCTGGATTCGCAACCAGATCAGAATGGCTCGACTTGGCGAGATCCAATAAAAAAAGCGACCCGAAGATCGCTTGCGGAACCGGGGCCGGCAGAAATGCCGGCCTCAATTTTTTTATTTGGCAGCTTGGGCCGCTTGTGCAGCCTGCTGACCGGCAATACGGCCGAAGACCATAATGTCAGTGTAGGCATTGCCGCCTAAGCGGTTCGTACCATGAGTGCAGCCCGTCACTTCGCCGGCAGCATAAAGACCGGGAACGGGTTTGCCGTTCTTATCGAGCGCTTCAGCTTTCGGGTTGATGCGGACGCCGCCCATCGTGTGGTGAATCGAAGGAACAGCCTTGATGATGTAGTACTTACCGGTGGACAAATCTTTCAGACCGCCGCGGTTGTGGAAATCTAAATCCTTGCCGCCGTCTTTGGCCATTTGGCTGACGCGGTCCACAGTGGCTTTCAGGTTGTCATATGGAATCTTGAAGAAATCAGCCACTTCTTTCAGGTTGTCAGCAGTGTGCATAACACCCTGTTTTGTAAAGGTTTCGTATTCTTCCGGATGGGCTTTAACCGTGTTGGAAATCTTGCCGATATTGTCGTTCCACAAGACATAGCAGTAAGAGCCCGGCTGATCAAGAATAGCGTGAGAAATCACGTCGCGGCGCTGAAGTTCCTCAACGAAGCGTTTGCCTTCCTGGTTAATCAGGATAGCGCCGTCAAATCTCGCGTCGGCAATCAGCTCAATCACGCCAGAAATCGGGTCGCAAATCGGATAGGTCTGGATGTACTGCATATTGACCAATTCCGCACCGGCTTTCTGAGCCATGTAAAGGGCTTCACCGGTGGTTCCCGGAGCGTCGGTTGTCTTGAAGCGTTCATCCAAGCTCGGGTTGTACTTCTTCACCATGGCTGCATTGGCACCGAAACCGCCGGTCGCCAAAATAATGCCGCCCTTAGCGTAGAAGTCATATTTCTTGCCGTTGGATTCGCAGCTCACACCGACGACTCGGCCTTCTTTATTCTTAATGAGGGCCACAGCCTTCATGCCGGTGACGACAGGAATCTTTTCTTTCTGGGCTAAAGCAGAAAGTTTTGTGATGTATTCAGTACCGGTTTGGCCAACAGGAATCAGAGCGCGTTTAACAGAGTTTCCGCCGAACTGGAAGAGGTTATGCGGTTCATATTTGATACCGACAGTGTTCTTAAGCCATTCGGCGGCGGGCAATGCGCCGTGTGTCATGGTTTCGACGACAGCCGGATCGCCCTTGTAGTCGCCGCCCTTGAGGGTATCTTGAGCATGCAGTTCGGGAGAATCTTTAATGCCGAGTTCTTTCTGAATCCAGCTTTGCGCCACATTCATTTCTGCACCGGAAATCAAAGAGTTGCCGCCGACTTGCGGCATCTTTTCCAGCAAGATAACGGAAACGCCGAGGGCTTTAGCGGTTAGAGCGGCTGCAAAGCCTGCACCGCCGGCACCGACCACGACGACGTCATAATTACGTTCGGCAGGAATTGCGACTTGGGCCTTGACCGCTTTTTTCTCAACTTTCTTCAAGGTTATTCCGGCTTTTTGTGCAGCGTCTTTAACGGCAGCAAGCAAACCGAGAGAAGAGTAGGTCGCACCGGCAATGACATCAAGGTCAGTAGAATCGGTCTTAACAATTTCGTCTTTAAGATCGGTAAATACTTTCTGAGACAAAACCGGATTTTCCTGTTGTTTAAGGATGTCAACATTCTTGATTTTGCCGTCTTCAAAAACAACTTTGACTTTGATTTCACCGTCTTTACCGATACCCGAGCCTTCCTGAGTAATGGTCGCGGCCGTCGCTGTGGCGGAGAGGAATAACGCAGCAAGAATAGCCGCGCTGAGCTTAACGATTCTCATAGATTCTCCTAGAGAAAGTAAATGAAATCAACAGGATACCTTGCAAAAGCTGATAAAACCCCTGTTGACGGATGGGTTCATTCTAGACGCAAATCATTGGTACTTGTACTTAAGTATTTCAACCAATTGTACCAAATAACCCAAACAGAGCGGTTTGCTTGCTAAATGCATGAATCGTCTTTAGAAAAGAATCTTCGGCGCCAATCACCACAAAGCAGTGTCTTTTAAAGACCTTTGATTTTTCAATACCCATAAAAAAACAGCCGCCTTCCAAAATAGAAAGACGGCTGAACTTATGAAATTAAGCGAGGATGTTTAGCCTCTCCAGCGAAGCATTCTTAACCCGTTCGCCACAACAATGAGGCAGGTACCCGTATCCGCAAATACTGCCATCCACATAGTTCCGATACCGGCCAGCGTCAGAACAAAGAAGATAAGCTTGATCGAAAGAGCAATCACAATGTTTTCAACCAGCAGCCGGAAAGTCTTCTTTGAGAGCTTGATGAATTCTGGCAGCTTGCGAAGGTCATCGTCCATCAGTGCGACGTCAGCGGTTTCAATCGCAGTATCAGTACCGGCAGCGCCCATGGCAAATCCGATATCGGCACGAGCAAGAGCAGGGGCATCATTGATGCCGTCACCGACCATGCCGATCACTTCACGTTTAGCAATGCTGTCGACCAAGGATTGTTTATCTTCCGGAAGAAGATTTCCTTTCGCTCTGTCCACGCCGACTTTATCGGCGATCTGGCGGGCGGCCTTTTCATTATCGCCGGTGAGCATAATGGTCTTAACGCCTAGGCTCTTTAACTGGCCGATAACTTCAGGCGCATTTTCCTTGATGCTGTCGGCCACGCCGAAATAAGCCAGTACTTTCTTAGCAGAAGCAAAGATCAAAGGCGTGTAGCCGTGATCAGCCAGTTCGGACACTTTGGCGCGAACCGCAGGACCGTTCAAATAGAACTTATCGAGGCCCTTGATGTTGCCGAGGTAGTATTCGGTTCCGTCGATTTCACCGATGACACCCTGACCCGGAGCAGCGTAGAAGCCGTGAACTTCTTTTTGTGCAGCCGGTTTCTGCTGAGCGGAATACTCAGAGACGGCTTTACTAACCGGATGGTCATTGCGAATAGCCAAAGCAGTTGCAAGATCAAGGATCTCCTCATCGGTCAGACCTGCACCGGCATTTTCGAATGTAATGACAGCGGGTTTGCCCTTTGTCAAAGTACCGGTTTTATCAAAAGCGATGCTCTGTAAGTTTCTGCCTTTTTCAAGGTAGACACCGCCCTTAATCAAAATTCCGCGTCGAGCAGCGGTAGCCAAACCGGAAACAATCGTAACCGGTGTGGAAATCACGAGAGCGCAAGGGCAGGCAATAACCAAGAGTGTCAGGCCCTTATACAGCCACTCCAGCCACTCTCCGCCCATGAACAGAGGAGGAATCACCGCAGTCAGAATGGCAATAAGAAATACTGTCGGCGTATAGACCTTAGCGAAGCTGTCCACAAAACGCTGTGTCGGAGCACGCGAGCTTTGCGCCGATTCAATGGCGGAAATGATTCGAGCAGGCATCGAATTATCAACGTCGGATTCTGCGCGATAAGTAATCGTGCCGTTCTTATTAATAGTGCCTGCAAAGACCCGGTCTTCCGGCTTCTTCTCGACCGGCATCGACTCACCCGTAATCGGGGACTGGTCAATCGAAGTCTGGCCGGAAAGCACGACACCGTCGACAGGTAAGCGTTCACCCGGGACCACACGAACGACCTCGCCAATTTTGATGTCTTTAGCAGGAACTTCAACAAAATTTCCGTCCCTTTCTACTCGAGCCGTCTGCGGCGCCAGAGAGAGCAGGCTGCGAATCGCACCGCGGGCACGATCCAGCGATAGCTGCTCAATGGCCTCAGAGAGCTCGAAAAGAACCATGACCATTGCCGCTTCCGGCCAAGATCCGATCAGGACGGCACCGGTAACCGCAACCGCCATCAAGGCATTCATGTTGAAATTCAGGTTGCGAACCGCGATGAATCCTTTCTTGTAAGTTCCCAAGCCGACTAACGCAATGGCAGCGACTGCAAGCGCAATGGAAAGCCATTCGGGCATACTGAGATACTCACAAGCTTCGGAACCCGCTGCAATCACAATTCCGAGAATGTATTTCCACCAGGCAATCTTGGTCGGTTTGAATTCGGAGAGCTTCGGTCTTTCATGTGCTTCCAGAACTTCCGGGGTGTAATCGAGAGATTTGATTGCAGCAACAATCTCCGGAAGCATTCCTTTCGGGTAAGAAACCGTCAGAACACGATTCATTAAGTTGAACTGCAGTCCGCTCACACCTTTCATGGCATTGAGCTTCTTACGAATCAAGCCTTCCTCGGTCGGACAGTCCATCTGCTGAATACGGATCTGAGTGGTTTCTTTACCTTCATTGGTCCGCATTTTAAGTTTGAGATTGTTCGCTTCGAAAGCCTGTTTGATCGCAGGCAAAGCTTCCGGCGTATGAATAATCTTCAAGCCGTCCGGATTTAAACCTACGTCCTTAACACCTGCAATCGCACCGAGGGTAGAGAAGAGCAGACGATATTGAGAAGGATCAACGCCGGAAACATCCCAATCAGTGTCCATGCTGTTTTCGACATGCTCATGATCATGACCGCAGCAGCAGTGATCATGGTCATGATGATGTCCTTCTTCATGAGTGTGACCATGTTCACAGCAGTGGTCATGGTCTTCCTCACCGTGGTCATGACAGCACTTTTCATGCTTTTCGTCATGATCGTGACCGCAGCAGCAGTGGTGTTCTTCATCGTGATCCTCATGCTTGCAGCCGCAATGTTCCTCGCCATGATGATGAGCACAGCCGCAGGATTTTTCAGCGTGGCCGGCTTCATGATGATGGCAGCAGCATCCGTGTTCATGTACATGAGGAGTTGTCTCCTCACTCGCTTGAGAAACAGCCGTTTTTCCTTCATCTGAAGGGGATGCCTTTTTGTTGTCAGTGTTTGTTAACGACATGATTTTTCATACTCGTTTTGTTAATATACCGACATTAAAAACCCTGAAGTAACTTCAAGGTCAAGCGATTTTTTATAGGTGTTTATGCGGATAAGTGAATTAGCAAAGAAAGCAGGCTGTACCGTGGAATCCATTCGTTTCTACGAAAACAACGATCTCATTCCCCGCCCTCCGAGAACAGACTCCAATTATCGTATCTACGGACCTGCTCATCTGGCGCGCCTGCTTTTTATCCGACATTGCCGCTCCCTCGATCTCTCTTTGAGTGAGATTAAGACACTTGCAGATGTTGTAGAAACGACTGAGAAGGGGAAACTCAATCGAGCTCACCATATTGTCGAAGAACATCTGAAAGCCATCGATCAAAAAATTCAGGATCTCTATAACCTGCGCGACCAGCTGAACCGCCTCCACAGCCGCTGCCACGGAGAAGATCACGACCACGGCCGCTGCGGACTTATCGAAGAACTGACAAAAAAATAAAAACGAAAGAAATGTTTATGGATCAATACAAAGAAGGCCAATTCCGCATGGATTTTGAAAACACCGGAAGAGCCAACCGCAAACGAAGAATTTTCCTGGATACCGAGACCACAGGAATGAGCCGCGCAAGCGATCGAATTGTTGAAGTCTGCGCGATTGAAGTCGATGAGGCTTTCAACGAAATTGATAGCTTTCACGCATTTATTAACCCTCAGAGGAAAGTGCCTTGGTTTGTCACGCGCATTCATGGATTAAACAATGAGTTTTTGGAGGACAAACCGATTTTTTCCGATATCGGAAGAGACCTTCTTCTCTTTTTAGAAGGCAGTGAACTTTGGGCGCATAACATGTCGTTTGATGCCGGAATGCTTAATGCAGAGTTTGCACGCAATCGTTTGCCGACATTAGAAAAAGTGGATTGCCGTCTGAACTGCACTCTGCAACTCGCCAGAAGCACATTCCCCGGACAGAAGAATTCTCTGGACGCCTTGTTAGACAGGTTTGCGATCGATCGTTCGGATAGAAAGCTGCACGGCGCAATGATAGATACTCGTTTATTGGTAAAGGTATACCAAAATTTAGTAAGCTACAGAGCCCAAAGCTAGCTAGTTTTACAAATTAAATTAGCATTTGTTCGAATAATTGTCTAATATGTAGATTGCCTGATTTGAAAACAGGACACTACATTATGAAAGAATCTCCTACCACAGTAACAAAAAAACAGGGTTGGGGCGGCAGACGAGCTGGTTCGGGCAGGAAGCCCGGCCCTTACGCGGGCACTTCCAAAGTTACCACGATCGTTTTGACCGCAGCTCTGATAGAAAAATTGCATAAGCTCGGAGGTTCTTCCTGGGTTAGGGAACAGATCATCAAAAGCAAGGACGACTTGCTTCCGGAAGAAAAACCCGAATCTCTTGCTTCTCTGACCTCTATTGGTTCTTATTTCAATTCCACGGAAGAAGATCCCCTTTCCGCCTGTTTAGTTCGAAATCCTGAAGAAACTGTCTTTTGCATTGCAGAGGACGATACAATGAAAAATTCCGGTATCGACTACGGCGATCTTTTGATCGTGGATCGATCTGCAGATCCGCAAAACGGTTCAATGGTCGTCGTACATACGGCTGACGGTTATTCCATCAGAAAATTTTTACCCGCATCCGAAGTTCCACAGGGTGAACCGAATCTATTCGTCAGCCCTGACAGCAACTGGCGGCTGTTGGGTGTCATCGTTTTCGTGGTTAAAAATATTCAAGGCGCAGTCGACTCTCTTGCGATCAAGGAAGAAGCGGCTGCCGTCTGATTTTTGAAGTTATGGCAACAGAAGAAGATCTGCCCGTTGTTTTGCCTCCGACTTATACAAGGCAAAAAGTTTATCGCTGGCCTTCCGGCGAAACCGTCAATGATGCGGTCGCCGACGAAGTACCGATTTCCATTACCTATAACGGCATCTCCCATGTCGTCATGATGGCTTCTCCCGAATTGCTGGAAGAATTTGCCGTCGGCTTTTCGTTGTCGGAAAGAATTATTCCCGACATTTCTCACATTTATGACATCCAGATCAAAGAAGGCTGCGGCAACGGTTTAGTTGTCGAAATGGAAATTTCTCCGCGCTGCTTCTTCAAGCTTAAAGAACACAGGCGCTCCATGGTCGGGCGTACGGGCTGCGGAATCTGCGGAGTAGAGAGTCTGAAGGATGTCGAATTAAAGCCGGAGCCTTTAAAACGGACTTACCAATTTGATATGAACTTCTACAAACCGGCCATGAAATACTTTGAGCAAGTACAAAAGGTCGGACAGGTTACCGGAAGCACTCATGCAATGCTGGCATTCACTCCGGAAGGCGAGTTTTTAGGCGGAACCGAAGATGTCGGTCGTCACGTTGCTCTGGATAAACTCATCGGAATGAGAGCAATGAAAAAATGGGGACCGACGGTTGTTTTTCTGAGCTCCCGTGCTTCATACGAAATGGTGCAAAAAGCGGCAGTGACCGGAATCGAAATACTTTTTGCCATTTCCGCACCGACGAATCGAGCACTCCGTTTAGCAAAAGAATGCAATCTGACATTATGCGCATTCTGCCGAGACAACCGAGCCAATATCTACAACGCTCCCGAAAGACTTCTGAATCTCTAAATGTTTAAGCCGCGCATCGCGCGGCTTTTTCAATCATTATTCTTCTTTTGAAAGATCCCGAAGAAGGGTCGGGTCATCGTGATGGACCAGAAGCATCGGCAGCTTTGTCTGAGAGGCAACCGACATCGTCACAGATCCTAACATCATGATTCTTAAGGAATTTCCTCCATGAGTTCCCATTACCATTAAGCTAAGGTTGTGATCCTGGGCATACTTGGATATTTGTGCTGCCGGGTCTCCGGTAAGAAGTGCCTCAACGACTTCGTGACCCTTTTCCTGCATGTACTTTTCAAAAGGTCTTGCGATTTTGAAGAAAGGGTCTCTTTGTTCTTTTTCAAATTCTTCGGAAGAAAGAGCAGGGGCTCCGAAGGCGCTGACTTCCGGGATTAATAATCCGTTCTGAGGAGACGCCACATTAATTAAATGGAAGCGGGCGTCTTTGGCAAACAACGGAAGACGGCGTTTAATAAAAGTCAGAACAGCGGGAGAGTATTCCGAACCGTCCAAGCAGACGCCGACTTCGGTACGGCCGGGTTTCTGATAGAACTTGTGGCGGATGACCAAAAGCGGAATCGAGGTGCTCGCCAAAACCGAAGAAGTTTTTGAGCCGAGCAAAATTCCTTTTACCGGAGTATGGCCGTGGGAACCCATAACGATCAGCGTCGCCGGAATTTCCTGAGCATATTCGACAATTCGGTTTGTCGCCTTTCCGTAGGCGACTTTCATTTTGACTTTATAACCCGCGGCTTCCAAGGCTTTTTTAGCCGGCTTCAAAATTTTCTTTGCGGCTTCATCCAAGATTTCTTCGGGATTGGGTAACTTGGAAGCAAGTTCGGAGGGAAGTTTTTTTTGAACGTTCAACAGATAGACAGTATCGGTTTTCGCTCTGAGCGAAGAGTGTTCACAGATATATTCAATTGCTCTGTCGCTGTAAATACTACCGTCAATCGGTAAAAGAACTTTCATAACATCCCTCCGAGGGTTATTTTGTTAATTTCGATTTTAGTTTTGTTTTGTGACCGCCGTATGACGGTCAGCTGCTCGCCTACGAAGCGGCTCGGTTCAGCGCGATTGTCAGAAGACAAGCTGCTCCGGTCGCAATCGCTTTGTCATTGAAATCGAATTCAGGATTGTGAACGGAAGCGTTGTGTGTTTCGTCCTGAACGCCGAGTCTGAACAAACATCCCGGTTTTGCCTGAAGCATAAATGAAAAATCTTCACCGCCGGCACGGCGAATCATCAGTTTGACCTTGTCCTGACCCAGCGCTTCTTCGAGAAGTGCTTTTGCTTTTTCGACATGTTCGGGAGAGTTGAACATTGCAGGATAAAGTTTGGTGTATTCCAATTTACCCTGCATGTCATTTGAAAGTGCAGTGCCGTCAACGATCTGCTGCATTCTTTGAATGATGATATCTTGAACTTCCTTTTCAAAAGAGCGAGTCGTTCCGACAATCGTTGCTGTCTTTTGCACAACGCTGGATCCTTTTTCATTTCCGCAGCTGATGCATCCGGCAGAAACAACCGCGGTCTGATTCGGGTCCACACTACGGGAGACGATGGTCTGGAGAGAAAGGACGCATTCGCATGCAGCAACTAAAGGATCTTTTGTTAAATGAGGACGAGATCCATGACCGCCGACACCGGTAAATGTAATTTTGAAAATATCCGCATTTGCCGTCGCAAAACCCGGAATAAATCCGACGCAGCCGACCGGAAGCATCGGTTCAGCGTGAAGGGCATAAAATTCGTCAATTTCGAATTTCTGGACTAAACCGTCTTCAATCATGTAGCGGCCGCCGGCGAAACCTTCTTCTCCCGGTTGGAAGATGGCGACTAATCTTCCGGCGAAATCTCTGTGCTGATTAATATAGTGAACCGCTGCGAGCAGGGTGCCGACATGACCGTCATGTCCGCAGGCATGCATCGTCATCGGAACTTTACTGCTCCATTCGACACCGGTTTTTTCTTCCAAAGGAAGTGCATCGGAATCTGCACGAAGTCCGATCGTTTTCCCGGGACGGTTTCCTTCGATAACGGCAACGACTCCCGTGACGTTTGCGCCGCCCACAAAAGTTGAAATTTCTTTAATCCCGAAAGACTTTAGGGCTTTTACAATTTTTTCCTGAGTTTTCGGAAGATAAAGACCGATTTCCGGCTCTTCGTGAATGCAATGACGAAACTGAGCACCGAGTTTGGCACTTTCTTCGAGTTGAGATGGCTTGATAATGATGGACATGAAAACTTCTCCTTGATTTTGATTTGTAACTATTCTAATCGGAGAAATCTCTCGTCTTTCATGACCGATCCCAAAAAATTTGCTGACAAAATAAAATTTTCCTTATTTTTGATAGAGATTTTCTGTTCGGGTCTCTTATCTCAAACCAAGGAGCGGGTTTCTATGTAGAAAACAAACAGTAACGTTTCTTACATGTCGGATACGAAGGGCTCTCTTCTAGGACTAAATTTTTATTATTATGGAAAGAGATCGAGGCACATTCGATCGATAAAATTAAAAATAAAATATCCCATAAAACAAAGTAAACGAGGGGCATTACCCTCTTTTTGGAGGAGAGAAATGGATACTAAAGCTTATTTGTATCGAAGAGAAGCCATCAAACGATGGACGCTTCTTTTCATAATTTCGCTTTTTTCCATGTTTGTACTCGGCACGTATGCTATTGCCGCTGAAAGATATTACGACGACAGCGGAAGATACATGGGGCGAATGGACGACTCCGGAAGAATGTACGATAAAAACGGAAGATACCAAGGCCGAGTTTCAGAAGACGGACGCTTTTATGACAACAGCGGTCGTTATCAGGGAAGGCAAAGTTCCGACGGTCGTTACTACGATAAGAGCGGAAGATACCAAGGCCGAATGACAGAAGACGGCCGCGGTTACAACAAACAAGGTCAATATCAGGGTCGGATCTCCGAAGACGGAAGAATGTACGATAAAAGCGGAAGATATCAAGGCCGCATTCAAAACAACGACTAAAAATTCAGCAAAAAATGAGGTCCTCTGGGGCCTTATTTTTTACCCTCAAATCCTAGGATTACACGATTAATTTTTATTTAAAGGTCACATTCGCGTTGTTGAGCAAGCTAACATATTAGCTGTAACATTTGCTTGTCACTTATTGATTTTTAATGGTTTTTACCGAGTGCAGAGATCTTTTTTTTAATCTAATGTCGCAAAATAATTTTTTAGAAGATTCCTAACATGGAAATGGACGTCAGAGCGCTCAACGCGCTCATTCCCGTATTTGACTTTGTCGGCATTGTCGCTTTCGCACTTTCCGGTGTGTTCGAAGGCATCAAAAGAAGAATTGACCCGGTCGGTGTTTTTATCGTCGCTTTTTCGACGGCATTCGGCGGAGGGATGCTCCGTGATATTTTGATTGACCGCCGGCCGTTTTACTGGATCGATCACGAAGCGTATGTCGTTGCCACTTTTGTCATCTGCATGGCGGCCCCCTTTATTTATAAATTTTTCCAGAGAACCAAACACGCTCATGACTGGTATATCTTTGCAGATGCCATCGGTCTCGGAATTTTCTGTATTTCCGGAACGTCACTTTCATTGGCAGCCGGAGTGCCTTGGTTATCTTCCGTCATCATCGGATGTATCACCGGTGTGTTCGGCGGCTTGATGAGAGACTGCTTCTTAAATCAGATGCCGGCTGTCGTGGCCGACCGCCAGCCTTATGCGGTTGTGGGTTTCATCGGATGCTGGTTCTACATCATGCTGTTAGAGCTGAAAGTTCCGGTTGATGCTGCACTTTGGGCAGGCTTCATTTTCATTACCGCTCTTCGTATGGCTTGTGTCTCGTTTAAGTGGAAAATTTCTTACTTCCTCAAAGAAGAACAAGAAAAAACCGCTCAAGAAAAATAATCTATCCGGCCTGCTTCAGCAGGCCGTTTTTTCAGGTAAAAAAAATCCTCCGGTGTTTTTCGCATCGGAGGATTCTGTTAATCAGGACGAACGATTATTCCTGAACGAAGTGAGCATGTTTCGGATCCCACATGGCATCCTTAACTGCCTTCTTCAGATCGGCAGGTTTTTCAATTCCGGCCAAGTTGTTGTCGAAGATGTAACCGGCAACTGCTGCACCGATTTCTGCAGAAATTTCACGAACCTGTGAAAGTGCAGGATACAAGCTGCCGCGTTCCAGATCTTCTGGTTTGACCATGTCGGCCAACACCTTGGCGGCCACCAAGAAGACATCATTCGGAATCAGTTTGGCACGGGCGAAAATAGCGCCGAGTCCGATTCCCGGGAATACATAGTGGTTGTTGCCCTGACGGGGAACAAAGGTTTTTCCTTTGTATTCAACAGGGTTAAACGGAGAACCGCATGCGAACAAGCAGCGTCCGTCTGTGTACTTGTATGCTTCTTCTGCTGTACATTCGGCCTTCGAAGTCGGGTTGGAGAGGGCAAAGATGATCGGACGTTCGTTGATCTTCGCCATTTCTTCCAGGCATTCTTTCGTGAAGGCGCCGCCCTGAGCAGATACACCGATAATTGCAGTCGGCTGAATCTCACGGATCGCATCCAGGAATGTTTCAGCCGGAGCATCTTCAGCGGCAAACGGCAGTTTGGCCGAAGTCAGCGGGGCAGTGCGTTTTTTGGTTACCAGTCCTTTGGAATCAAACAGTTTGATGCGACCCAAAGCTTCTTCTCTAGTCAATCCTTCTTCAACCATCGCGTCGGCGATTAAGTGTGCAATACCGGTTGCTGCGGAGCCGGCACCCAAGAACAGGACTTTCTGATCCTTGAGCTGCTGCTTGAGAGCACGCATGGCAGAGAACATACCGGTCACAACAACCGATGCCGTTCCCTGAATATCGTCATTGAAGCAGGGGACTTTATCCTTGTACTGATCCAAAAGATCATAGGCGTGACTGTTATGGAAGTCTTCGAACTGAATCACAACATTGGGCCAGCGTTCTCTGACGGCGTCCACAAATTCAGCAATCAAAGCGTCGTATTCCGGTCCGGTAACACGTTTCTGGCGAAGGCCCATGTAAAGCGGATCGTTCAGAAGCTCTTCGTTGTTCGTACCCACATCGATGCAGACAGGAAGTGTCTTCTGGGGGTTAACACCTGCGCAGGCAGTGTAGAGAGCCAGCTTACCGACAGGAATACCCATACCGTTAACGCCTAAGTCACCTAAGCCGAGAATGCGCTGTCCGTCTGTCACAACAATGATGTCAACATCTTTGTGCGGCACGTTGGCAACCAGCTGACGAACACGACCTTTATCTTCAGTAGAAACATAAAGACCGCGGGCATAGCGGAAGATGTGGCTGTACTGCAGACAGGCCTGACCCACCGTCGGCGTATAAACAATCGGAAGGAACTGATCGATGTAGCGGACCAGCAATTCAAAATACAAAGTTTCATCGGAAGCGTGTGCGCCTTCGAGAACAATATATTTGTTGATCGGTTTTTCGTATGTGTCGATGATGCCTTTAAGGCGAGTCACTTGTTCGTCGAAAGTAGACACTCTCGGAGGAAGAAGACCTCTTAAACCCAGTTCGTCGCGTTCTTCTTCAGTAAAAGCACTGCTCTTATTGAACCAGGGATTTCTTAAAAGGTTAACACCCCTCAGTGTTGTGTCTTTAATATCCGTCATTTGTCATCCTTTATTCTGCACTTCATTGTGCGCTTGTGAATAACCGCATTATCCATGAACACCTTCGTGCGTGCACGAAGTTTCAAAAAAAGAAGTCAGGCTTCCTTTCCAACATTCGACAAGATTGCCTTACATGCAGAGTTATCGAATACCGAGCTTTTCTTCCGCTCGAACGAGAAAAAAGAAAAGATACTCTCTTTAATCCCGCGTTCTCTTAGGTCACTTTTAAAAAACGCCTCTTAACGTACTTATTTCTACCGGGCTCGGTCCTTAGAGACACGAATAAATTTTATCACGCTGACTCGGGCCTCTATACGTTCCAAGGTTCAGAGTCATTGTCTGCAAAACACAACATTTCGTATTCTGCAGAAAACTATCCACTTGAAATTCCGCTCCGCACCCAAAATGCAGAGCGGAAACTGAGGTTAGATCGTGACGCCGTAGAGGCTCTTGAAGATGTCTCTCAAGGTCTTATCTAAAATCTTCGTGTACTCGCCGCGAAGCTGATCAGCATCTGCAGCCTTTTCTTTCAGAGCCTTGAAATCGATGTTTTGAGCTTTAATCGTCTGTTCGGCCAGCGTTTTCCAAAATGCCGGAGATTCGCTGTCTTCCCATTGGCCTCTGCCGCGCCCGAAGTGCGCAACCGCCAAATACAGAAGAACGGTATCCAGCAGGAAACCTTCCATCGAAGCCGGAGACCATGTAATGATATTTTCCTTATGGCCTTTTTGAACGTTGTAAGCAGCAGCCGCACCGGCGCCGCCCAAGGCACCGACAATCGCACCGCCCAAGGCACCGAGTCCCAGAGTAGCACCGCCGGTTGCAATATCAGCGGCAATTCCGCTGACCGCACCGCCGGCTACGGCGCCGAGCAGGGAGGCTGCTTTCGGATCAATCGTTGCCTGAGTTTCCCAGTCACTGCGCATACGGCGAAGAATTTCTGCCTTTGTTCCGCTGCCTTCCAGTCCATTAATATTAATAAGACGCTGCGTCAGTGTGCAGAGCCAATCAGCCGCTCGGGTGGACAAGGCAACTTGAGCATCTTCCATCGCACCGTGAAGGTCTTTCTTGATAAAACCCAAAGAACGTCCGATCGAACGGAGGCGTTCAATCAATGACTGACTGGCTAAGACTTCCTTATCGTTGGAAACCTTAACCATATAAGCAGCCATGGCTTCCAAAGAAGAAGAATAGAGCGCCTGCTTCTGACGAATCCACGTCGCATGCAAAGAGGCAAAAGTCGGTTTGTCCGCGTCCGTCAAACACAGCTCAATCTCTTTCCAGAGTTCGTATTCCTGAACCCAGCAGCGTGCAAAAGCGTCCATCGGCATCACAGCTTTCACGAAAGCGTAGGGCTTCAAATAGTCACGCCAAAGCTCGACTTCTGCCTTTTCTTCTTCCGGAGGACGAGCTTCACCCATCTGATTTAAGAGGACGATCACCGGTTTGTTTACCCAGGCAAGAATATCCATTTCCGCCTTGACGTAGGGCACGGCTTCCGGTGATTCACTGGCGTTCACTAAATAAAGAATCACCAGAGATTTCTCCCGCACATGTTTAATCGCCTGCTGATTCAGCCAAAGGGATTTATCCGTCAGGCGATCCCAGATTTCGCTCGTGAACCAGCCGATCGGATTGCTTCGGGCTTTGAGGCGTTCGGCCAAACGGACACTGTCTCCGAATCCCGGAGTATCCCAAAGAATAAGCTCGGAATCATCCGGCGCTCTTAATAAAACATAATCTTCCGGTTCGGTGGTGACGTGAGAGCGGTCACCGACTTCCCCGATATCTCTGCCCAATAAAGTACGGGCTAAAGTAGTTTTGCCGACGTTGGTATGGCTGACTAATGAAAGATTAATTTTTTGAGGATCTTTATTCATCTCAAGGAAACATCCTTATTTTGCTTGTTCAAACTGCGCCGCTGCGTCTTTCACATCAGCATCTGTAAGATTCACAAAAGCGAAACTCACACCGTACGGAGCAAGGAAGTTCGACCAATTCTTTTTACGTTCTGCAATTCGCTGAGGCGTGTTTGCGAAACGAGCCAAAAACCCGGAGGTATCGATAACAACACGAAGCAGGGCCTTTGAATCCAGAGCTTTCTGTTTAAGCTCCGCAATAAACCTGCCTTGTACTTCCGTCTCGGGTGTGGAAGTCATAGCAAAAACAGCAATAACTTCTGTTTGCTCTCCTGCAGGAATTTCAGGAAGCTTAGTATTTTCATGCTGGGCCTCAGAAAAGATGCACCGGGAATTTTCGGGATGCAGTTCGGAAGCGAATTTCTGAATTCCGTCTTTTACTTTTTCCGTTAAAGGATAAGAGAACGGAATAATTTGAATCAACATAGTTTGACCTCTCCATTGACGGAGAATATTGGAGTAGTAAACCGAGTCAAGATCAATCGGAAAGTGATTCTCAATATATCGGGCTTTTGCATAAGCATAAAGCCCCAGAAGGATTCGAGGAACCACAACGATCAGGGAAATAATGTAAAAAAGCTGAACCAGCCAAGGCGCAGCGTTTTGTCCGTGTCCGGCCCCGAACTTCATCGACTCGATGACTTGCGGCGTCAACTGATTAAAGAGATCCGCGTTGACGGGGATCATTCCGTAGAACAAATTAATAAAAGTCAGAACAGCCGCCGGTTTATCTGAAAGCCATGTGCTTTCCCATCCGACGGTGTACTCGGTGCCCCAGCCGTGGATACCGATAGATGCAATGAGTCCAAGACCAAAAAGAGCCGCTGAAAAATGCAGGATTTCGGCAATGCGTCCTCGCAGAAGCGGCAGCTCCGCTTCCGTCCACTTACCGTAAAAAGACACCAGCGCCTCTTGACCGTGGCTTCCGCGGGTTTGAAGTTTTAAAACCGCCGAAGCAAAGGTACGGCGAATATATCCGACCGGAGACTTTCCTCGATTAAACACTAAGGCTGCCGCAATCCAGCAGTAGACAATGATGTTCCAGGCAATAACGCCCAAGAGAGGAGGCGAAAGCAAGTTAATCCTGTTATCTGTAACGGAAAACTCGTTCGTCAGGATCCCCCCGACAAAGGCTAAGACCGCGAGAACAGAACCGATTGCCAAATACGGTATGCCCTGAGGCTTCTTAAAAGGAACGGCACCTTTTGATCTTAAGAGTTCAAGAACGCCTTCCGCTCTTGTCAAAAGCAGTTTCTTGAAATCGGCTTGTTCTCCGACTTCGCGAGCGCATCGTGCCGTGACTTCCTTAAGTTCGGAAATAGTGATTTTCCGGCGCTTTAACGCTTCCTCTTCCAGAACCTTCGTCCAAGTCAACAGGCGTGCCTGCTCCTCCGTAAACGGAGAGGAAAGATCGGATCGACTGCCAAAATTAAAAAATGCCATTACTTTCTAGTATTCATCAACAAATCACATTATCCAACAGGACGGCTCTTGAGTGCGAATCTGAGCACGATTTTAGGTCTCGGCGCCCAGAACGCTTAAAATTTCAGAAACAAAGAATAAGGACAAATAATGCAGGAAATATTAATTAACAATGCTGTCCATGAGACGCGGGTTGCCGTCTTAGAAGACGGCGTTCTACAAGAGCTCCGCATTGAAAGAAATGCGGATGTCTCTTTAATCGGAAATATATATTTAGGCGTTGTCGGGAAAGTGCTTCCGGGCATGCAATCTGCTTTCGTTGAAATCGGGCTGTCCCGAGCGGCCTTTCTTCACGTCAGCGATATGCGGCAGGCCCATCAGGAAAACGGAGGAACGCTGCCCATCGAGCGGCTCCTTCATGACGGCCAAGTCGTTCTCGTACAGGTTGCCAAAGATCCGATCGGAACAAAAGGCGCCCGCCTCACAACCGAAATCAGTTTGGCAGGGCGCCTGTTAGTCTATTTACCTTATACCTCCCACATCGGCGTCAGCCAAAAAATCGAGGATGAAGCCGAACGCGAACGTCTTAAAGAAGCGGTTGCCAAATTAACGGAAGAACAGGGCATTCCGAAAGGCGGATTTATTGTCCGGACGAGCGGCGAAGATGCCAAACCGGAGGACTTCGTCAACGATATGAAGTATCTGGAAAAACTTTGGTTAGACATCGAGGCTAAAACGCATATTGCCGGTGCGCCTTGCCTGTTGTATTCCGACGTCTCGATCTCCCAGCGAGTGCTGAGAGATATTGTGACAGAGCAAACAGGAAAAATTATTGTTGATAATCCGGAAGTTTTTGAGGAACTGACGAGATTCGGCAAAAAATTTGTACCGGAGGCCGTTCAGCTGCTGAGTTTATATAACAGCGAACGACCGCTTTTTGATCAATACAATCTGGAAAAAGAAATCGAAGCTTCCCTTAGCCGCAGAGTTGATTTGAAGTCCGGCGGTTATCTGATTATTGATCAGACAGAGGCTATGACGACCATTGACGTCAACACCGGTGCTTTTGTCGGCAGGCGAGATTTCTCAGACACCATTTACAAAACGAACCTAGAAGCTTCCCAGGCTATCGCTCGCCAGCTCCGCTTACGAAACTTAGGCGGAATCATTATCGTCGACTTTATCGACATGGATTCCAAAGAGCATGAGCAGGGCGTCCTGACGGAATTAAGAAAAGCCGTTGCCAAAGACCGCAATCGCATTTCGATTTCGGAATTCACTTCTTTGGGCCTGGTTCAAATCACGCGTAAACGTACTCGGGAATCCCTGGCTCACACGCTTTGCGAAACCTGCCCGACCTGCGGAGGAAGAGGAGAAATCAAGACAGCCCGAACCGTCTGCTACGAAATCCTCCGTGAAGTGGTGCGTGAATATCATCAATTCAAGGACGCCAAAGAATTTCGAATTCTTGCTTCACAATCGGTCATCGATTTATTCCTTGATGAAGAAAGCGAAGCTTTAGCGCTTGTCGGCGATTCCATCCAAAAGCCGATTACCTTGTCGGTTGAGACGGAATATACCCAAGAACAATATGACGTGTTGGTGCTGTAATGGCGAAACCTTACGAAATGTACGTCTTTGATTGGGACGGAACTCTGATGGACACAACCCGTCTCATCATGCAGGGGTACCAGCATGCCTCGAAAGCATTGGGTTATCCGGTGCCTTCGGACGAGCTGGTTCTTTCAACCATCGGACTCAATCGTTCCGACTCCATTGCCTTGTGCTGCTGCGACTGTCCGAAAGGCCGCTACGCCGAATTCATCCAAGCCTACATGGATTGGTACGCCAAAAAGGAAGCCCAGCTGGAATTAGTTCCGGGTTTCAGACAGCTGCTGGAGAACATGCATAAAGACGGAAAACGTCTGGCCATTGCAACCGGTAAAAGCCGGGAAGGGATGCAACGCGTTTTTAAAGCCACCGGAATCGAGCATTTGTTTGAATGCGTACAGACCGCGGACACTAATTTCTCTAAACCGAATCCCGGAATGCTTTTGGCAATTGCTGATGAATCCGGTCTTGAAACTAAAGACATGGTCATGGTGGGCGACGCGGTACTCGATATGCAGATGGCTACAAACGCCGGAGCAGATTCCGTTGCCGTAAGTTACGGCGCAAGCCCGAAGGCGCGATTGCTGGAAACGGCTTCTCTCGGCGTGGCTGACAACGTGCCCGAACTCGCATCCATTCTCGGCCTGGAAAAGTACCTTTCTTAGCTAACTACTCTAAATGGGGCAGATACTGACCATCTTCTACGAGGTTTCCCTTATAGTCTAACCATCGACAGATCGGAAGTGACTCCGATCCAATAACTTAAAAGGTGATCGAAATGGGAAAAGCTGAATGGAGCGTGACAGTATCTGATGAACTTAATGATGCCGTAATGGCCTATCTTGCCAAGAGCGGACAGGGCGTTGAAGGCTTGTCCAACTTGGTTGAAAACGCCGTTGGCAAATATGTTCAGGATCCGCGCGCTCTGGACAAAGAAAGTGACGTTACTGAAGGTGAACTCAATGATCTCATCAACGTTGCCGTTCAGCGCACCAAGGAAAAGTATTCCAGCCTGACTGAAGGCGAACTCCGCGAAATCATTAACGACGCCGTTCAGAAGACGAAAGAAAAGTATTCCGGTATTACCGCCGGCCAGTTCAACGACATGGTCAACTGCGGTGTGGATGCTTTGAAGAAAAAATTAGGTAAGTAATTGAGGTACCGGCACCGAGATTAGGTGCCGGGTTGACCGAGGCTCGCTCAGATAGAACGAGATAAGGTTCGACATCCTTGGCAAAACTTGTCAGACCGAAAGGTCGGCAAGTTTTTCTTTTTTATGCTTCGTTGAATCTCGAATGATTTCAATGGAACAGGCAAGGCTCTTGGCAGCCGGAGACAACTAATCAGAGCTGCTCTACTTTGATGCCGGCTTTCTTAAGAAATTGAATCCCGGCGTCATCACGATATTTCTCGTGATAATAGACTTCATTAATTCCGCACTTCTGTATTAATAGAGAGCAATGGATACAAGGGGAGTGCGTGATAAAAATCTTAGCGCCGTTGGAGCTGTAGCCGTTTTGAGCAAGTTTTGCGATGGCATTCAGCTCAGCATGCTGAACTTCTGGACGAGTGACGAGTTTGCCATCCACCTCATATTCACAGCAGTTGTCGTATCCGGTCGGCATACCGTTCCAGCCGAAAGAAATGATTGAATGGTTTTTGACAATGACGCAGCCGACTTTTAAGCGTTTTGCATAACTTCTCTGCGCAGCAATCTGCGCAATCGTCATATACATTTCATTGTCTTTTTTGATATCCATCTTATTTTCCTGCCGGAAACTAAACTTACAAGATTTTAGTTTTATACCTGATTTTCCGCAAAAATCAGCAAACTACGGTCGCTTCGGGAGATCGAAGGTTATGCAAGGTTTGCAGTGTGCTAATCTTTACACATTGTAACGAGAGGTTTTCTTATGCGTATCATATTGGCGCTCATCTGCTTTATCGCAATGTTTATGCACGGTTTCTTCGGATATTACTTATATGTCCGAGGAGAGACTGTTTTTGAACCGGACAACATGATTGTTGCCGTTCAGAAGAAAGTTGCAGTTAATACCAACAAACTGTCTATCTTCCAAAAAAAGAGTGATCACATCGATGATCCTATCGTCAAAGAGCAGGCTAAAAATGCCGCCTTTTACGAAAAACCTGACGACGGTCTAATCAAAACTGAAGAAAGAACCGAACAGGAAGGCGCTAAGACTGAGCTGAATGTCTCGCCTGATTCTGCTGCTTCCTCTTCGACAACTGAACCGACAGTCCCCGCAGTGACAACGGCAACTCCGGCTCCCGTTCCGACTGAAAGTAAGCCGACTGAGGAACCAAAAGCCAAAGAAGAAACGCATTACCTTCCTTTCAGCACTGGCTGGTCCGGATTCCTGCAGGTTGAAAATGCTCTGATCACAGTCATTCTTTTCCTGCTCGGCTTCTCGATTTGCTGTGTCAAAGGAAGAGGGCCTGCATCCCGCTGGGTGTTTGGTTTTAACCTGATTTTCTGGTCGGCTTTAGGCGGATCAATTTACTTCTTCCTGCCCGCCAACACGCCTCTTGTCATTTTCAATATTAAGTTCGCTTTCCCGCAGTGGTATCTCGTAATTTCCATGTGCGGTTTGGCTGCCCTTTTAAGCCTGCTTCTTTTCTTTAATGCTTTCCGCAAACCGATTGAAGCCGCAGCAAAGTCTGCAAAGAAAGAGCCGGAAAAAGCACAAAAGCCTGAACCCGCTGCTCCGACAGAAGCTCCTAAACCCAGCCGCTTCGGCTTCGGCGCCAAGAAAGAAGAGAAAGCAGAACCCGCTTCGACAATCATTCCGGTGCCTCCGGAACAAACTCACGGTCCGGAAAAACGGCCTGAATAACAACAAAAATCTCATCCCGCTTCGGCGGGATTTTTTTATACCCAATTTGAAGGGGATATCGATCTAAGATCCGGCGAAATGAATAGAATGCCAGCCATAGATTGGTGATCCTTAATCAGCTAATTAACAATGATCCATCCCTCTGAGACAGACACGGCAGATGTCAATGAATTCGGTGCCGTGCGTATCCCTGAAGAAATTCTTCGTAAACTCGGTGCCGGCGTCGGTGACTTAATTTCCTTTGTGAAAGACGAAGACGGTATTCGTCTCGTTGTTAAAAAACAAAATTCGATTCAAGAAGACCAGGTCAAAGCAGCAGACGGCTTAACAAAACCATTCCGAATTCCTACAATTCAGTTTGCAATTGAATAACGGAGTACAAGAATGTGTCATTTAACCGGAAAAAGCGAACCTGTCGCTCCTAGCGAAGACGAATGCAAAGCAGTCGTCGGCGAGCCTGCACCTGACTTTGAATTAGAGAGCGACTTAGGCGGAAAAGTTAAACTTTCCGACCTTAAAGGCAAGAAGGTCGTCCTTTATTTCTATCCCAAGGACAACACCTCCGGCTGCACGATGCAGGCCGTGAACTTCCAGGCCGCGCTCGATAAATTCGATAAGGCGGGATACGTTGTCATCGGTGTATCCAGAGACAGCATTAAGAGCCATACGAATTTCAGAAACAAACAGGGGCTTAAGTTCCCGCTGTTGAGTGATGCCGACTCTGAAGTATCCAAACTTTACGGCGTTCTGAAATTGAAATCGATGTACGGAAGAAAGTACCTTGGCATTGTCCGCAGCACTTTTGTCATCGATGAGAACGGCATTTTGACGGCCGAATACAGAGACGTAAAAGCCAAGACCAGTGTTGCTGATTTAGAAAAAGAACTCGGAATTTCTTAACTGAGAAGGTTAATTAAGATTAAGGAGCGTCCGTAACCGGACGCTTTTGTTTTAGTAACCAAAAAATCCGCCGGACAAAAGCGACGGAATAAAGTGAAATAGGCCTTCAAAGATATTTTCCATTGCCCAAAAGAAATCGTCTATGCCGCCTCTGATCTTGGCAAATTCTGCCGTAAGGTTAAACGTGCTGGCCAACCAATAGAGAACGGTTTCAAAAAAATCGTGGAATTGTGCCCAAAAGCTCGGATACATCTTTGTCTTCACTAATTATTACTTGCTATTAAGCATAACAAAATACCGCGATTGTTTAGCGGGCTAAAACCTATTTTTAGGCATGAAAAAGCCGGGCTTTCGCCCGGCTCACCTTGCCAATCTCTTATTTTTTATTTATTAAACTTCTTTAACTACTGTGTCCTGATCCATCGGTTCAGTACCGAGAACACCTTCGGACTTCGAAACGACAAGAGCAGTTAAGCTGTCGCCGAGAACGTTGACAGATGTACGGATCATATCAAGGATACGGTCGATACCGGCAATCAGAGCAACGGCTTCGAGAGGAATACCGACTTCCGTGAAGACCAGAGTTGTCATGATCAGGCCGGCACCCGGAACACCGGCAGTACCGACGGCGGCCAAAACGCCCATCAAAACGATCTGGAACTGCTGAGTCATGGTAAGGTCAATGCCGAAAACTTCGGCAGCGAACACAGCGGTGACGCCCATGTAAATAGAGGTACCGTTCATGTTAATGGTGTTGCCCAGAGGAATTGCGAAGGAAGCAATCGCCTTAGAGGCACCCATCTTGCGGGAGGCTTCAAGGTTAACAGCAAGAGCTGCAGCGGAAGAGCAGGTTGTGAAAGCGATGAGCCAGGGTTCGAATGCGCCCTTGAGGTAATCGGAGATCTTCATGCCGATGAGTTTGATGATCGGCAGATAGGTAACAGCAACGAAGATAACCGTTGCGATGAAGGCTGTAAGAATGAGCTTACCGAGCGGAAGCAGAACAGACAGACCGTGACGTGTAACCGTGTAAGCGATCAAGCCAAACACACCGATAGGAGCGTACAGCATGACGTAGTTGGTCATACGGATCATGACGTCGCCGACCATCTGGAAGAAGTCTGTCACCATTCGAACGGATTCGCCCATGAGAGAGAGGCAAAAACCGAAGAAGATGGAGAAGAAGATCACCTGAAGCATGTTGCCCTTAGCAAAAGCTTCGATCGGGTTAATCGGGACGATATCAAGAAGGACCTTAGAAAGGGCAGGTGCAGCAGCAGCCTTAGCCTTCAGACCTTCAACAGAAATCGTTAAACCGGTACCCGGTTCCATGATATTCGCAACGATCAGACCGATCGTAACGGCGATAGCTGTTGTTACAGCGAAGAAGAGAATCGTTTTAACGGCGATCTTACCGATCTTGCTGGCGTTACCCAAACCTGCAGAACCTGCGATCAAGGTAGCAACAACCAACGGGACGACGACCATGCGGATCAAGCGAATGAACAGCTGGCCAAGCGGCTGCAGGTAAGTAGCACCGAATTCGGAAGATACCATCGTACCTACAACTACGCCGAGGACCAAGCCGTACATCATCTGCATCGGCAGTCCTAACCAAAAGCTTTTCTTAGTTGACATAGAAACTTTACCTCCAAAGGATTGGCATAGTGGGCGACAAGAGAGAGACCCCCATAACCCTGATATCGATCATAGGCTAAATCCTGCTGGAAATAAATAGTTACAGACAAAAAATTTTTACGTTTCTACTAAGAAGTTATGAAAAACAGTGGTAGAACGTCTTAAGTAGAGGTACTTAGAATTTCATAACATGAAAAAACGTGTCCGAATGACGCCAATTAGTCCAAACAATACCGAAATAACCACTTAAATACCGCCAAATTCAACTCAACATAATAGTAGTTATGTTGAATAAAATATTTTTTTCGTTTTTATTCAAATAGTTAAGTTACTATTTCAAGAATTTTTGATAGCCCTTTTCTAAATTTCATTTTGATCTGTCTTCGCCAAGACTCTCTAAGAATAAAATTTTGTTGTTCGATGGCATGGGACTCGATTTGAATAAAAATGATTTATCTTGCAGTGATGATCGGCGGCGGTCTTGGTTCTTTACTTCGCTTTTTGATTAGTTCCTTCGGCTTTCTTCCGTTTGCGACCGTTTTCATCAATATCGTCGGCAGCTTTATTCTCGGTTTCCTGACTTTCTTCTTTTTAGATCGTCCTGAGATTCCGCCGGAACTTCGTTTCGGATTAACCGCCGGTTTCTGCGGCGGCTTTACGACTTTCAGTACTTTTTCCGTTGAAGTCTATGCCATGGTTTTAGACAACCATATCGGACAAGCGGCCTTCTATGTCTTAGCCAGTTTTTTAGGCGGCCTGCTCGCCGTTGCGTTAGGTGCATTTTTGGCGAAGAATTGCTGACGCGTTTTCAGGCAACCTCTCCGACAAACGTTCACTAAAAAAGATTTTAAGGCTTTAAAACGCGTCTCATTTTCATTCAATTTTAGGCGGAAAGCCTGATATTCAAGCCTTCCGAGCGTCTTATCCGTCTATTTTTGCGTTATTTTGAGCCTGTTACCTTTAAAGACCTCAAAATTTTCTTCATATTTTTCTTAGAGTTATCCAATTTTTCAGGATTTGTTCTGCTGCTCAGTGTTTCTTTGGTTTTTCGGCCTAAGAAATAGGCGATTCTTTCTGCGTTTGCGCCTGACGGATGAGGGAGTTCGGGAAGAAGACGATTTTCGAACTTCGTGCCCTTCACAACCTTTTCCAAATAATGCTGAACTCTCGGTCCTAACGGAAGCAACACGGCGTTAGGCGCTCTATCCAATTCTTGCAGAGTCAACGGAGCGGCAAAATCAAATAATTGAGTGTCCTGCTTAATTTCCGCATTGAAGTTCGTTTCTTTGCCGGTTTTGACGGCAAAAGTCGGATATCGAATACAAGAAGTCAGGTTCACGAGATCTTGCTTGTTTGAAAACAACCGCGCTGTGGTTTCGATATCCAAGAATTCTGCAATCCCGGCCTCGTCCATCAATTCAACGAGATTCTTGCGCATCGGTCCGCTGAAGCTTCCTACTGCTTTGCATCGCCTCAGAACCTCATCGTCTGACAAGCCTTGATGAATCAGACGCGCCGCTTCGGCCAGCATGTTATCCATCTGGACTTCGCCGGGCGTAATACCGACGATGAATAAACGAGCCTTTGGATTGACATAGTCGAACGGCGCGTAATAGATCCTTTCTTCTCCGAAATCCTTCAGAAGAAGATCCTTCCTGTCTTTCACATCTTTAAAGGAAGCGATGACTCGGCGGTATTTTGAAAACAGACTTTGGTTTTTCATTTCCATATATCAAAGGATCCGGAAGCAGCCTTTCACCGCTCCCGGATCTCTTGTTTATTTATCTTTGAGATTTATTTTTTGATTTTGACGACATCGAAACCTGCCAGCCGTTTCTTACCGACTTTTGTCCAAAGATAGAGTTCGGTATCGACATCCGGGACTGTAAATGCAACCGCCGTCTTGATCGGGAATGTAAAGACTGCGTCTTTTAATCCGTCTTTATTCACGTCTAAGAACTCAACTTTGAGCGGTTTCGGCATTTCACGGTTGACTTCCAAATCCGCATTGGAAAACGGAGAGCCGAAGCGTGTTGCTTCTTTATCGACTCTCGTCATGTGGACTTCAGGCGTCGAAAGCGCTGTCACGGTGAAGGTACCGTCGGAACTCTGGCTCAGCTCCTTGCTGTTGATAATGATCGGGAGATGATGGAGTTCATGCAATTCCTGCTCTGTGGCATGCAATACATTGTGGAAGGAATAGTTATTGAACTCATGCAGGAACGCTTTTGCTTTAGCCGGATCAACACGATAAAGCATTCTGCCTTCTTTGTCTGCTTTGTGAACTTCGGCAGCGGCCTGCTTTTCAAAAGCCCTCTTGTTTTTGGCAAAAATCGGATAATCCTGATGCTGCCAATCTAAGAAGTTCTGCATTGCCAGGAAGGTATAAACCGGACGGTCGGCGCGATAGGACAATTGTTCCGGCTTGGCATGGAACTGTGCCGCCGTTCCGGTCTTCGGGTCCATGAAGTTTTGTCCGATCGCAGCGCCGGCCAATGGATACTGAGGATAAGAGAACTGCTGAGACGGTCTGCCGTTTGTTCTCCAGGCGAGCGTAAACAGCGGATTCTGCCGAAGCACATACACAACACTGTCATAAGTTCCGATATTGCAGATGTCGTTCATGCCCTGGTGATACCAGCCGGAATTTCTGACTTCATGCTTGCTGTGGCCGCTAATCATCTGGCGGACCTGTTCGTAAGAAACTTTGTTTTTAAGTTTCATCGACATCGGGAATGCATGCTCGTCTTTGTAATCTTTGCCGGTGATGTAGTTCAGCAAGACGCGAACGCGTTCCTTCGTCCAATCCGCTGATGTCCTTTCATCGAGCTGGTAGGCTTTTCTCAGATTAAAGTCAGAGAAATTCTTCGGATCTTTCGGCTTGTAGGTGCCCTTCTTAATCGCGTTTTCAATCAGATCCGGAGACGCAATCACATTGGCCGTGTCTTTCAGATCGATATTCGTGATGTTGATCGCATTGGCCAAGAAGGCGATTTCGTCATCCTGAACCTTTCGAGCAACATAGCGGCTGCCGCGCAGAAGAACCAGCTGCCAGGCTTCATTGGCATCTGCGATCGTGTAAGTTCGGCCTTCCTGGAAATATCCGTATTTCTTAACAAGATCAATTGCAAGATTGACACCGTCTCTTGCAGAAGTTGCTCTTTCGGCAACTAAGCGGCGAATACCGTACCCAATACCGCCTTCATTGACCTTTTCACCTTTTTCAATGGTCTGGTTGCAGTTGTTGGATACAACGACGACACCTTTTTCATTGACAAAGCCGTCAGAGAAGGAATAACCGGTCGGCGCCAAAGTCTGAGACCACCAGAAACCTAGCGTCTTTTTGACTTGAGGGATTTTGGCTGCGGCCGGTTCAAATTCAATGAGTTCTCCTTCTTCATGCGTTGCAGGATCGACCCAGTATTGACTGGTGATAATGCGCATTTCATTGTCTTCGTTATGTCCGACAAGAATTTCTCCGGTTGCAGAAACGTTCTTCCCGACAATCACGGTAAAACAAGCATTAGAAGGCAGAGCAAAAGCGGCAAGTGAAACACCAACCAATGCAGACAGAGCGGTTAGTTTTAAATTCATACCGAACTCCTATGGGAATAATTGTGGTGATTTTTATCTTCCTATCTTGGCATGTAATGGCGATTTTGAATAGATTCAGCAACCAATAATTTTTCCGTTGATTAGGGTTTTCGAGAGGAATTATCTTTCTTGCATCTCTTTAGGAAAATCTTTGAGCAAAAGAAAACCTCCCGAGCTTTTACACCCGAGAGGTTGATAAGATCAATGAAATTGACGCTTATTCTTCGAAGGCACCTTTGACGATAACTTCGGAGTCTTTCATGACCTGGCGTCCCTTCATGAACAGATGGATCGGTTTGAGATCCTTGTCCATGACCAGGAGGTCAGCGTCTTTGCCGGCTTCGATCACGCCCTTATTATCCAGGCAAAGAGCCGTGGCAATAGTGCGTGTCAAAGGCAGCAAGGCTTTTTCAAGACCAATCTTGCCTGCAAGTTCCTGAAGCATCTTCAGGTCGTCGGAAACCTTGCAAACTGTCAGACCGATCATTTCGCCGTTCTTATCGAAACGGGGCATAGAGCCGTGGCCGTCGGAAGAGAACGTAATACGATCGATCGGAGCACCTTCGTTAAGAGCCATCACGAAAGCGTCTGCCGCAGAACCCATGTAGTTGCCGCCGCTGGTCGTGATATCAATGTATCCGCCTGCTTTGGTAAATGCAATAGCCTGAGCAAAAACTTCAGGATGACGACCGACGTGAGTCGGACGAATATGCTTGATCGGCATTCCCATCTTCACACATTCCATGAAAGCCGGGAAAGCGATCGGCAGGTCACCGAGGTGAACGTGCAGATAAGAATCGTGTCCGCAGATCATACCTCCGACACGGCAGTCAGAAAGAACTCTCAAGACTTCCTGAGTGGTCGGGAAGGAGCAGCGATGGTCGCCCATGGCAATCTTCACACCCAAGCATTCGGGAATCGTCAAAAGGTCTTTACGGACGTCGCCGGTAACAGTTGTCGGAGGATAACGATAGTTGGAAGTCCACATCCAGCCGGTAGCGCCTTCTTTGGTTAAGGCGCGAACCTTAGCCATAAGAGCTTCGATCGGACGGGTTTCGCTATCGGTTCCGGAAACACCGACAAAGGAAGTGATACCGCCTTCCACGAGCTCGGAGAAGTTAAGCTCCGGAGCGCGTGTCAGGGGACCGCCCTCTCCGCCGCCGCCAGTCACGTGAATATGCTGGTCGATAAGACCCGGCGTAACGATTGCGCCGTTCAGATCGATCACTTCCAGACCGGGAAGGTCGGCAGAGATTTCATCCTCCACAGCAATGATCTTGTCATTGACTGTCAGAATCTGTTTGATGCCCTTGTGTTCAGGAGCGTACAGATCTGCATTTTTAAAGAGAATTGCGGTAGCCATTGATTACTAGATCCTTTGAAAGTTCGTCAGATTACGATCCCAGAACGACCAGGCGCATGACCCACAGAGAGAGCAAAGCGACGATCGGAGGAACGGCCATGATCTTGAACATATCGGAACCCTGGATGCCGATAACGCCAAGGCAGCGGCCCATGTACTGAACCTGAGAACCCATGAGGTAAATAGCGGGAATCACGATAGCAAGCTGTGTACCGTCAACAGCGCCTTTATCGAACAAGGCAACTGCAACACCGACACCGCCGCCCATGGACATCCAGCCGCCGAGCAGGATCATGGCAGCTTCGCCGGGCAGACCGAAGATGGCCATAACCGGTCCGAGGCATGTACCGATGAAGTCCAAAGCGCCGGAGATGTTCAGCATTTTGATGATCACGAAGGCCATCAAAACGTTAGGAATCGTGGAGTGTGTAGCAATGTTCCAACCCTGAAATGCACCGTTGACGAATACGTCGGTGATCATCATTTTTTTAGATGTAGTAGCCATTTCGTATTCTCCTTATTAAGCGCTCTTCTTAAGGTTAATCTTTCCGCCCATCTGGATGACGCGCATGATGTTGGCAGCGAGGATCTTGCCGAGGAACAGAATGCCTAAGCAAGCACCGATGCTGACCGGAACTGCAGGCTTGCCGTCAGCGGCAAGCAGCGTGAACAGAACTGCGCCGGAAGAGAGGAAGTTGGTGATGAGAGCGTCGGCTGTCATCTGGAAAGTAGCAAAGTTGTTGAGCTCTTTGGGAGTCAAAACATTGTCGTCTTTGAGCTGGCGAGTCAGAGCAGCGCCGCCGTCAGTGGACTGCAGAGAAGCGATCAGAGCAAGACCAGCACCGCCGGGAACACCGATCAACGGACGAAGAATCGGAGTAAGCATCTGGCGAGCAGCTTTCAGAGCACCGTAGTGGTCGAAAACAGTAATCATCGCAAGAGCGAACATAACTGTCGGAACCAGAGTCAAAGCAAACATGAAGCCGTCGATAGCACCGGAACCGCCTTTACCGCGGAAGTTGGCCATCGTGGTGTGAATGCCGTCAGCGTTCTGAGAAACAGCTGTGACAACCTTACCGAAGGAGCCGTTGATTGTGGTGAAGTCGAAAATGCCCCACCATTGGTTTGTAGCGCAGACGCCGGAGAAGAAAACGCAAGCCAAAATCAGGGAAATGTAATTTCCGATGGTGACTTTCTTTTCTTTGTCATCTGCCAACTCAGGTTTTTTATCGTTGAGGTTAGAAGAAGCCATAGGACTATCCTTAAAAGTAACAAACAAAGCAAGTTTCGTTTTTCAAATGGGCTTATCAACGGCCCCAGGCTCTCTTGAAGCCCTCTTATCACCGTGTGATAAACCGTTTTTCTCATCCGAAAAACAAAAAGCATGTCCGCGAGGTTTTCGCGTGACCACATTATGAAAGGATTTTTACGATGTAAATATTCAGCCTTACCCTGAAATCCGTATTCAAATATGGTGTTAATACTGACAAGAAATAAGGCAATTTACGTTTTTTACATTTACAACAGCGGGAAATTTTTTCGCAAATTTGAATATTGTTTCCAAACGTACGGCAACAAATCCAGGCCTATTTTGGTTTTCAATGAGAAAATATTCGAATCAACTCCTGTAAAGTGAAAAATTAAACCTTTTCCTACCATTAAAACCGCTGTTACTAAATTACAACAAAAAAAATAGTTGCCTTCTGGCTCTTGCGAAGTCCTCAAATTTTCCAGCTAAGGTACCCAACTTAATCCCTCCGCTATATCGAAAAACAATTGCAAACCTAAAATTTCTCATGACAGTCCGAATAGCTTCTCACTAGGTCTTAGTGGAGGATTATTCGGAAGAAATTTTTAGCAGAGGCTGCATGTTTTTCAACATTATTTTTAATGACATTGTCCCGATCTTCGTTGTGATGGCATTAGGTTATGCCGGCGCGAAGATGAATGCGTTCACGCCTAGTCAAACTCAGGCACTCAACAAAGTTGTTTTGAACTTCGCTTTGCCGGCCGCACTTTTTGTCTCTATTACTAAAGCAACCCGCGAGATGCTTTTCGAAGATCTCACGCTGACGCTCGTCTCATTAATCGGTATCGTCGCCCTATTCTTCGTTTGCTATTGGGTTTGCAGAAAGGTCTTCCATCACACGGCTGCGGAAGCCGCAGTCTGCGGATTGACCGCCGGCTCCCCGACTATCGGCTTCTTAGGCTTCGCTGTCCTCGATCCGATTTACGGAGCAACCACTCAGACGGGATTGGTGGTTGCCATCGTGGCAATCGTTGCAAATGCCGTGATCATTCCGATCGGCATGTACTTAATGAGCTTAGCCGGTGCGATGGGCTCGGGGAACGGCTCTTCTTCCGGAACCGGCTCTGCCATATTAAATGCCGTCAAACAGCCGGTCGTTTGGTGTCCGACGCTTGCTGTCGTAATTGTCTTATTAGGGATCAAGCTTCCGGTCGCGGTTTATCCTTCTTTTGACTTGATTGCTCACGCCAATTCGGGTGTTGCCGTGTTTGCAGCAGGTTTGGCTTTGGCTACAGTGAAATTCAGCGTCAACACTGAAATTCTTTGGAACTCCATATTCCGTGTATTCCTTACTCCGCTCTGCATCGCCATTGCGGCTATCCTCTGCGGTCTCAGCGGAGAAAAGCTTTCGATGCTGACGATGGCCTGTGCTCTTCCGCCGGCTTTCTCCGGCATCATCATCGGTTCCCGCTATAACGTTTACGTCCAGGACGGCGCTTCGATTTTAGCTGTCAGTACGCTGATGTTTGCTTTCGCCGCTCCTTTCTGGATTTGGTTCTGCCCGATCTTACAAAGCTGGTTCTAAGATCCTTTGGGGCATAGAAAAAGAGCGGCAGGAGAAAATCCTTACCGCTCTTTCTTTTTGACTCAGTAACTACTAATTAAGGAAGCTTGTCATAGACTTCATCGGTCACCGGTTCTAACCATTCGTTAGAAGTACCTTCTCCCGGGACTTCAAGAGATAAGTGCTGGAACCAACTGTCTTTTGCTGCACCATGCCAATGTTTAACATTAGGCGGAATATTGAAGACCTCTCCGGCTTTCAATTCATGAGCCGGTTCGCCTTCGAGCTGTACCCAACCTCGGCCGTAAACACAAATCAGCATTTGTCCGCCGCCTTTTTCAGCGTGATGAATATGCCAATTGTTTCGGCATCTCGGTTCGAAAGTAACGTTATAAGTCGGAACTTGTTTTGTTGTTAACGGAGCAAGCCAGCTTTGACCGATGAAATATTTAGCATAAGCATCATTGGGTTTCCCGACCGGAAAATCACTAAGTTTCGGAACTTCTTTCATAAAATCTCCAATCCTTTTCACCGGCGAAAGTCTTAGGGCTTCGCCTCTATTTTCAAATTCAATATATAAATAATAAATCTTCAAAAGTTATGCAGCATTAAGATCAATGCAATCTATGCATAAGTATTTATTCCGTTGCAATTTCCTTTCTTTGGTTTTCTGTAAATAATTATCAATATCACTTTTGCAATTTGAGATAATTGCCTCAAAAGAATCAACCTCGTCCGGAGATTAGTCATGCCGTCCTTTGAAACCGGTGTCCGACTGCTAAAAAACATACTAATTAAGAAGAGAAGTTACTCTGCATTCTTTGCAGATGAAACCGATGCGCTGCACAAAGCCTTTCCTGCTAAGGCAACGGTTCATGCCGGGCCGTTCGGTATTCCGATGCTCTGGAACTCAGCTAGAAACTTCCTAGAAAAGAAGTCTTTTGAACCAAGACAAACGGACGGCATTGCTTACGTTCACATTCCTTTCTGTGAAAGCCGGTGCCTTTTCTGCATGTTTTATCAGAATCCTTATTCTTCGGAAGCTGCGGATGCTTACACGAACACGCTAATTAAAGAATTTGAACTATGGAACCAACGAGCCGCTCAGAATTCTGCACCGATTAAGGCTTTATATTTCGGAGGGGGTACACCAACAGCTTTAGAGTCCCACAATATTAAAAAGATTCTTGAAGCCGCCAGAAAGAATCTTCCGCTTGCGGATGACTGCGAAATTACCTTCGAGGGAAGACTTCACGGACTAACTGATGAGAAGCTATCCGCCTGCGTCGAAGGCGGCATCAACCGACTTTCTATAGGGGTTCAGACGTTCAACGCCGATATCCGCAAAGAAATGCAGCGCCTCGATTCCCCTGAATACATTATTCGTCGACTTGAGGAAATCTCAGCCATCGACAATCTTGCCGTAGTGATCGACCTCCTCTTCGGCTTCCCGGGACAAAAAGGAAAAGTCTGGACAGACGATTTAAAGATCGCTTCCGAGCTTCCGATTGATGGTGTGGACTGCTACCAGCTGAATGTCTTTGAGAAATCGCCGCTCAACACCCGCATCAAATCCGGTCTTTGTGATCCGGCAGCGACGCTTGCTGAAGCCGCCGACATGTATGCTGAAAGCGTTGAGCATTTTTCTGCTCATCCCAATTGGCATCGTCTGACGAATACCCATTGGGCCAGAACGCCGCTTGAAAGGAATCTCTACAACCGTTTGGCAAAAGGTCCGAGTGACTGCCTGCCCTTCGGCTGCGGAGCCGGCGGAAAACTTTTCGGCTACAGCTGGATGCAGGAGCGCAAACTTGCCAAATGGTCGGAAATGGTTGAGAAAGGACTCAAGCCGGTCTTTGTCATGATGAAGCCGCAGGAACACTGGCACTTGATGCGGACTTTGGCCAGCAGCGTGGAATCCGGTCCCTTCAATTTGAAAGAGATCGGTGACAACTTCAGCGTCGATATTGAAAAGCCGCTAAAACCCGTCATGGACCAATGGATTAAAGCCGGCCTCTTAGAAAAATCGGGAGACATCTATTCTCCGACCGTGGCCGGTCAGTTCTGGTACGTGACCATGGCTCAGCTCGCCACGGAAGCGCTGACCATGGCCATTGCAAAAGAAGATTCTTTCAAAGCTGATCCGATTACGCAAAGTGTATATTCACCCAACCAAGCCGAAGCGTGGTTAAAAACCATTAACAAGCGAGAAGAATGACTGCAGGAAAACGCTTACCCATTTGAAAACAATTGTATTTTTGATTCAGTTGAAATAAGATAACGATTCATTTCAAAAAGGAGTAAAAATGACAGCACCTCTCGGCAATGTTAAAGCCTCGGTCCCCCCTGAGCAGTTAAAAGCAAAAATGAATCCCGGCGATGTTTCTTTCCTCGGATTCGAACGCAAAGACAACGTTTTCACCGTTACTTTTGCTTGGATTGACATGATCGGCGGTCATCACGAACATACTTTCGCTCGCGGCGACATCTTCGCAGACTTCAACAAAGTCCTGAAGGTCTTCACTGACGGCGGTCTGCCCATCGACCCGGCCAAAGCTGACGACTTCCATATGCGTCTTTGCCAGCTCTCTACTGTTATGGTTCAGGAGCAGGCTCCGGCCGCTAAAGCAGAAGCCAAAAAAGAAGAAGCTCCTGCCAAGTAATACATTAAACACTTAATCGTGTTTGGGATTGCCGCTTTACGCGGCAATTTCTTTTTGTACTTGGTGTTTTTCCAAATTCCTTCGGAGGCAACTAAATTTTGATGCGGATTTACCCGCGGCAAAGGAATTGATCCTGCCGCAATCCGTTTTCACATTGTGCATCGTATAAAATTTTAGAATCGTATCTAAAATAAGACCCGAAGGAGTTCCAAAGAGATGCTTGAACAGCTCATGACGCGAAGAAAACTGATCCTTTTGGCTTCAGTTTCCTCCTTTCTTTCCGGCTGTTCTATGTTCTCCTCTGATCGTTATAGCTATCAGCCCGTCTCCTACGACAATTCGGCTGGATCAAAAGTCCTCAGAACCGCAATGAGTCAGTACGGAGCAAAATATAAATACGGGAAAGCTTCTCCCTCGGACGGTTTTGACTGTTCGGGTCTCATTTTCTGGGCTTACGGCAAACACGGAATTACCGTTCCCCGCCACACCGCCGCTCAATCAAAAGCCGGCAAATGGGTGGCTGCCCGCAACGCCCGGCAAGGCGATATTGTTGTTTTCAGAATCGGCCGAAGACTTCACACGGGCTTAGTCGCTGACAAAGGGCGTTTTCTTCACGCTCCCTCTTCCGGCGGTTATGTTCGGATGGAAAGTCTCTCCGGTGTCTACTGGAAAAACAAGATCGTCGGATACCGCAGAATCGTGTAAAGCAAACGATATTATTCTTAAAAATCACATCGTTACATAGGTAATTAAAAGAATGCGCAGTGACAAAATAAAAGTTGGTCCTCAGGCCGCCCCCCACCGCTCCCTTCTCTATGCACTGGGATTAACCGATGAAGAAATCCAAAAACCTCTCATCGGTATCGTGAGCTCCCAGAACGACATCGTTCCGGGACATATGAATCTGGACAAGATCGTTGACGCTGTTAAACAAGGCGTTGCCCTTGCCGGCGGTGTTCCTATCGTCTTCCCGGCTATTGCCGTCTGCGACGGTATCGCAATGGGACACGAAGGCATGAAGTATTCTCTCGTCAGCCGTGAACTGATCGCAGACAGTACCGAAGCAATGGCTATTGCCCATGCTTTTGACGCTTTGGTCATGGTTCCTAACTGCGACAAGAACGTTCCGGGTCTTTTGATGGCTGCCGCTCGTTTGAATATTCCGACTATTCTTGTTTCCGGCGGCGCAATGAGCGCCGGCATCATCGGTAAGAAGAAGCTCTCTCTTGTATCCGCCTTCGAAGGGGTCGGCGCTTACAAGGCAGGGAAGATTGATGCCAAGAAACTGACGGAAATTGAACAGAAATGCTGTCCGTCCTGCGGTTCTTGCTCCGGCATGTTCACAGCAAACTCCATGAACTGCCTGACCGAAGTTTTGGGTATGGGCCTACCGGGCAACGGCACGATTCCTGCTGTTCAGAGCGCCCGCATCCGTCTGGCTAAAAAGGCCGGTATGAAAGTGATGGAACTTCTGGAAAAGAATATTCGTCCGCGCGACATCATGACCTATGATGCTTTCCTGAACGCCATGACGGTTGATATGGCTTTAGGCTGCTCGACGAACTCCATGCTGCATCTGCCGGCTATTGCTCATGAATGCGGCTACAAGCTCGACATGCACTTGGCAAATGAAATCTCGGAAAAAACACCGAATCTTTGCCATCTCTCTCCGGCCGGCCCCCACTTTATTGAAGAACTCAACGAATCCGGCGGTATTCCTGCCGTAATGAAAGAGCTTGATAAGAAAGGACTGCTGAAGACAGACCTCATGACCGTTACTGGCAAGACGGTTGCTGAAAACATTGCTGACGCAGAAAACAAAGACGAAGAAATCATTCGTCCGGTCGACAAACCTTACAGTGAAACCGGCGGTATTGCCGCCCTCTTCGGCAACCTCGCTCCTGAAGGCTCTGTTGTGAAGCGTTCCGCTGTTGCTCCTGAAATGCTTGTCCATAAAGGACCGGCTCGTGTCTTCGATTCTGAAGAAGAAGCCATTGCGGCTATTTGGGGCGGCAAGATCAAAGACGGCGATGTTGTGGTTATTCGCTACGAAGGTCCGAAGGGCGGTCCCGGCATGCGCGAAATGCTTTCCCCGACTTCCGCCATCATGGGCGCCGGTTTAGGTTCTACCGTTGCTTTGATTACCGACGGCCGCTTCTCCGGAGCCAGCCGCGGTGCAGCTATCGGTCACGTTTCTCCTGAAGCAGCACTGGGCGGCCCGATCGGTTTGATTGAAGAAGGCGACATCATTTCCATCAACATCCCCGAACACAAGCTGGACCTTGAAGTCTCGGATGAAGTTTTGGAAGAGCGCCGCAAGAACTGGAAGCCTCGTCAGCCGAAGATCACGACCGGCTACTTGGCGAGATACGCCAAACTTGTTTCTTCCGGTACTTCCGGAGCTGTCTTAAGCTAATCGAGTGATTCGGACCGGCGCTTTAGGCGCCGGTCCTTTTTGGCACTTCTTGTAAAGCGCTATAACCTCTCAGTCTTCGGTTTTCCCGTAGTAAATCTTTAATAGCAAAAGCTCAGGAAATTCGTCAAAACCCCATGAGCCTCAATACTTCTTCAATTTTTGATTTTTTAAAGTCGTGTAGTAATAGCTTGCGAGTTATGCTTTCAAGAACACTTCCGCTGTTTTTTCGTGGCAGTAGCCTGCGGCCAAACACAGCTGAAGCAGCACTCTCGCCTTCTGAGGATTCAAGGTTCCGGCGTTGATCATGCCGGCTTCTGTCCATTCAGGTGAAGAATCAACCACTTCTCCGCTGCCGCAGCGGGAAGCGCGAACAACCGGAATGCCTTCTTCCAATGCCCTCTCAAGTTCCGGCAAATCTTTGCAATGAATGGAACCATTGCCCATTCCGGCATAAATAATTCCCTTAGCTCCGGATTGAACGGCCGCCTTAATTAAACGTCCGTCGCCGTTCGAATGCGCATAAATGATGTCGACAATCGGAAGATCTTTGTGATCAGACAGAAGATCGGAAGTAAACGGTGTTTTGAGCGTATGGGGACGGGCACTTTCTTTAAAGAAAGAAACTCTTCCGCCGGTAATAAACCCGAGCGCGCCTAAGCGAGGAGAAGCAAAGGTGTCGCAATTCGTGGTATTGGTTTTAGTGACGTCTCTGGCGCCGTGGATTTCGTCGTTAAGAACGACCAAAACGCCCTTGCCTTTTGCTTCCGGAGATGCTGCCACCTTTGCAGCATTAAGAAGATTCATGGGACCGTCGGCAGAAATCGAAGTTGCAGGCCTCATAGAACCGACCAGAACAACAGGCTTCTCGCTCTTCAATACTTGATTGAGCATGAAAGCTGTTTCTTCCAAAGTATCCGTACCGTGCGTAATAACAACACCGGTGACTTCCGGATCCTTGAGCTGGCTTTCTGTTTCTTTAACTAAACGAGCCCAAATTTCATCGGTCATATCCTCAGAACCGATATTGGAAACTTGGACAGAGGTAAAGTTAGCGATGTCTTCTAATCCGGGGACAGAGGCTAAAAGATCTTCAACAGTGGCAGAACCCGGAACATAGCCGGTTGTTGCAGAGGCAGATCCGGCTTTCCCGGCGATCGTACCGCCGGTACCGAGGATGGCGATGGTGGGGAGGTCTTCTTTCATTTTCTTTCAGGTAAAAAAGACGCTGCCGAAGCAGCGTCACAATTCAACGAAATGAATTATTTCTGATTTTCAGGTCTCAATACGCACAGACCGTTCATGTACGGACGGAGAACTTCAGGAACCGTGACGGAACCGTCTGCGTTCTGATAATTTTCCAGAACGGCAACGAGAGTTCTGCCGACAGCCAAGCCGGAACCGTTCAATGTATGAACGTACTCGGTCTTGCCTTGAGCGTTCTTGAAGCGAGTCTGCATACGACGAGCCTGGAAGGCTTCGCAGTTGGAGACGGAGCTGATTTCACGGTAAGTGTTCTGAGCAGGAATCCAAACTTCCAAGTCATAAGTCTTGGCGGAACCAAAGCCCATGTCACCGGTGCACAGTGTAATCACGCGATACGGAAGTCCGAGTTTCTGAAGGATGCCTTCTGCGCAGACAACCATTTCTTCCAAATGCTTGTAGCTTTCTTCCGGTTTAACGATACGAACCATTTCGACTTTTTCGAACTGGTGCTGACGAATCATGCCGCGTGTGTCTTTACCGTAAGAACCCGCTTCGGAACGGAAGCAAGGTGTCTGAGCGGTAATCTTGATCGGCAGATCGCTTTCTTTGAGCATCTGACCGCGAACGGAGTTTGTGAGCGTAACTTCAGAAGTCGGGATGAGGTAGAAGATCTCGCCTTCTCCTTCCTGGCCGCCCTTCTTAGCTGCAAACAAGTCTTCTTCGAATTTAGGAAGCTGGCCGGTACCGATCAAGGTTTCCTGATTAGCAATGTACGGTGTGTAGCACTCTGTATAGCCGTTTTCCTGAGTATGAGTGTCAAGCATGAACTGAGCCAAAGCTCTGTGAAGACGAGCAACCTGGCCTTTCATGAAGCAGAAGCGTGTTCCGGCAAGCTTAGCGCCGACGTCAAAGTCGAGGCCCAACGGACCGCCGACATCAACGTGATCCTTGATTTCAAAATCGAATTCACGAGGTGTGCCCCAGCGGCGGACTTCAACGTTTTCGGTTTCGTCTTTACCGACAGGAACGGAAGGATCCGGAAGATTCGGAATCGTTAAAAGAAGATCGTTGAGAGCTTTTTTAACGGCAGCGTTCTTGCCTTCCAAGGCGGCCAAGCCTTCAGCGATAGCTGCGCCTTCTTTCAGGAGTTCCGTAGCGTCTTCACCGGCCTTTTTGGCAGCGCCGATTTTCTTAGCAACCTGGTTGCGACGAGCCTGAAGTTCTTCCGTTTCAGTCTGAATCGCTTTACGTTCGCCTTCTAAGGCTTCGTATTTTTCAGTAGGGAATTGAAATTTACGAGTTGCCAAGCGAGCGACAACTTCGGGCAAATTCTTGCGAAGAAGATTTGAATCAAGCATGTAATTTCTCTTCTAGATTGATTTGAATTGTTTGATTGTACGCTATCGCGACACTTCGTCACATATTGCACGCAGGGCTCTTCTAGACGTTTTCCTTGATCTGCATCACAAAAACAATCTGACTAAAGACCAAGTTCTTTGTTTTTTGCTTTCAATGGCGAAGAAAAAACGGCAAAGTTTGAGTCGCCGCCACCAAAATGAGCAAAAAAATAATTCCTTCATATTCGTTTTTATCCGATTGCTTTCATACAATAACAACTGATCTGCTGAAATTCCTTCTGAAAAGAAGACTGTAGGCAGAACTATTTACCCAAAAGGTTACACAAAATGAACGCAAGAACAACGAACTTTGAACTTGAAGCACTTCTCAGTGCCTCTTGTTGTTCCTGCTGTCTCTGTATGTGTTGATTTGCCACATACCCTCTTTATTTTCCTGAAATCAATCCAAACTCAACCCTCGGATAAGTCTATGCACTTAGAGGGGTTAAGATAACTAAAGGATTCCTCTGATTATGAAGAACATTTTTCTAAATAGTATTCAGACAACCGGCTTAGAGCAAAAGCGATGTTGAACCGAGACTGAAATCGTAATTTCTAGAAACTCAAAAGCCGCTTCTCAAAGAAAAAGCGCTAACCTGATCAACAAACAATTTTTATATTTTCTAAAGGTACTACAAATGGCTATCCATCAATCCATCAGAGAACTTATCGGCAACACGCCTCTCGTTCAACTGAACCGTTACGCCGCCAAACGCGGTCTAGGCGCAAACATCCTGGCCAAAATTGAATATTTCAATCCTGCCGGATCTGTCAAAGACCGCGTCGGTTTTGCCATGCTGGATGCCGCTGAAAAAGCCGGCAAACTTAACAGCGAAACCGTCATCATTGAACCGACCAGCGGCAACACCGGCATCGGCTTAGCCGCAGCTGCTGCCGCGAGAGGCCTGCGCATCATTCTGACGATGCCGGAAACCATGAGCGTCGAGCGCCGCAACCTGCTTAAAGCCTACGGTGCCGAACTCGTCCTTACTGACGGTAAGAAAGGCATGAAAGGCTCTATAGAAAAAGCCGAGGAACTCGCGAAATCCATTCCCAACAGCATCATTCCGGGACAGTTTGTGAACCCCGTCAACCCTGAAACACATTTCAAGACAACGGGTCCGGAGATTTGGAGAGACACGGAAGGTAAAGTTGATATCTTTGTCGCAGGCGTCGGCACCGGCGGAACGATTTCCGGCGTTGGTAAGTATCTGAAATCTCAGAATCCGAATATCAAGGTTGTTGCAGTCGAACCTGACACTTCTGCCGTCATCAGCGGAGAACCTGCCGGTCCCCATAAACTCCAAGGCATCGGGGCCGGTTTCATCCCTGACACTTTGAATACAAAGGTCATTGATGAAATCATGAAGATCAATACCGAAGAGGCCTATGAAGCCGGCAAAGCGCTGCCTAGAGAAGAAGGATTCTTAGTCGGTATTTCTGCCGGGGCCGCTTTGGCTGCTGCAACAAAGCTCGCTAAACTTCCTGAAAATAAAGGCAAAAATATAGTTGTCGTCCTCCCCGACAGCGGAGACCGTTACCTCTCCAGCGAAATGTTTGCCTAAAAGCGATTGAATACAAGCCTCGCATTTGCGAGGCTTGCGCTTCTAGTCCGTGTGAATGTTAGGATCAGGCTCGCTGGCCTGTTTAGTTCCGACACTTCTGCCTTTGGGCATATCTCCGCTTCTTCTGGCCTCTTCGTTCAAAGCATGAAGCTGAGCGAGTTTTTCTCCGATCTTGATCTCGAGGCCTCTAGGCGATGGCTTGTAGACCCGAATTTCATCCATATCATCCGGGAAGTATTTAACACCGGCGGCAAAGGAGCCAGGTTCATCCGGCGGATAACGATAACCGGCGCCGTTACCGACTTTTTGCATGAGCTTTGTGGGCGCGTTGCGAATGTGCATCGGAACGGGACGCGTTCCGTCCTGCTTCACAAAAGCTCTCATCTTGTTAAATGCCTTGTAAACCGAGACCGACTTCGGTGCACAGGCCAAATAAACCACGGCATTGGCTAAAGCCAGCTCCCCTTCGGGCGAACCGAGTCTTTCGTAGATATCGACGGCGTTGGTTGTGATTTCCATTCCGCGGGGATCTGCCAAACCGATATCTTCGATCGACATCCGCATTAAGCGGCGTGCGATGTATAAAGGGTCCACGCCTCCGTCGAGCATACGGCACATCCAATACAAAGCGGCATCCGGATCAGACCCTCGCACCGATTTGTGCAGTGCCGATATCTGGTCGTAAAAATTGTCGCCGCCTTTATCAAATCGGCGAATGGTTGCCGGCAGCGCTGCACGGACGAATTTCTCGTCAATGACCTTAATGCCTCGGTCTTTTGCCATCGTGGCGGAGACTTCCAGAGCGTTCAGGAAGCGTCTCGCGTCACCGTCAGCAAGTCCGATGAGGATTTTCTCTGCCTCTTCGTTCACTTTAAGGCCGGGATACTCTCTTTCCAGAGCGCGTTCAAGCAGCTCTTTTAAGTCTTCGTCCTTGAGGGACTCAAGCACATAAACCGTGGAGCGAGACAAAAGCGCCGAAATTACTTCAAAACTCGGGTTTTCTGTGGTTGCACCGATGAAAGTGAAGAGCCCGCTTTCCACATGGGGCAGGAAGGCGTCCTGCTGGCTCTTAGAAAACCGATGGACTTCATCCACAAAAACGACGGTTGAACGTCCAGTCCTTTCTCTGTTCGCCGTGGCCTTTTCCACTGCATCACGAATATCCTTCACTCCGCCGAGCACGGCAGAAATCGAAATGAAAGGAAGACCGAAAGCATCTGCCATCAGTCTCGCAAGTGTAGTTTTGCCGACGCCGGGAGGGCCCCACAAAATCATAGAGTGCGGATGAGCGTTTTCAAACGCGCTTCTCAACGGTTTTCCGGGGCCAAGCAGATGCTTTTGTCCCACAACTTCGTCAATCGTTTTAGGGCGAAGACGTTCCGCCAGAGGCGACGCCTGATCTTTAGGCGCAGCCTTTCTCGTCGCTTTGACTGCTTCAGCCGCAGCGTTTTTAGTTGTGTCAGGCAAATCCGGATTTCCGAAGAGATCTGTTTCCATGAAAAAAGCACTCAAAAATTCTTTGTCATATTTTCGGATATTTTCTAAAGATATGCTTTAGCGTTAAAGACATCTTGCGAAATTTCCCGCGCTCTACTTGTCTTCAGCCAACACTTGTTTCAGATATCTACCGGTAATGCTTTCCGAGGTTGCAGCCACTGCTTCAGGTGTGCCTTCAACAACGACTCGGCCTCCTTCCGTTCCGCCCCACGGCCCCATGTCAATAATGTAATCGCAGTTCGTGACGAGTTCTAAGTCGTGCTCGATGACGATCACCGTCGCGCCTAACTGAATCAGATGATCAAAAATCAATACCAGTTTTTTAACATCCTGAGGGTGCAGGCCGATCGTCGGTTCATCGAAAACGAATACCGAGCCTTGCTGAGGTGTTTCCATTTCGTAGGCAAGCTTCAGTCTTTGGGCTTCTCCGCCGGATAAGGCAGGCGTAGCTTCCCCGAGCGTCAGGTAACTCACACCGAGGTCCTGTAGGATCTTGAGCTGTTTAGCGATTTTCGTTTCTTCATGCAGGATTCCGGCTGCTTCTTCTACTGTGAGCTTCAGCAGACCCGGCAGAGAACCCGACACGGAATCTTTTTCTTTGCTCTTCCACAGAATGTCATAAGCCTCTTTTCCGTATCGAGATCCCCCACAGCTCGGACAGATCGTATCGACATCCGGAAGGAACTGAACATCCATCGTGATGGTGCCGGTTCCGTCGCACACCGGACAGCGCAGCTTGCCGGTGTTGTAAGAAAAGTCTCCAGCCGTTAAGCCTTTGGCCTTCGCATCAGGCGTTCTGGCAAACAGTTTTCTCAAGTCATCAAACACGCCGTCATAGGTCGCAACCGTCGATCTGACATTCGCTCCGATCGGTTTGGAGTCAATAACTTTGACGGATTGAATGCCTTTTGCCTCTAACGAGTCGACATGCTCAGGAAGTTTTGTGCCTTGGATGACGGCCTGAAGCGCAGGTACCAAGCATTCGATAACGAGAGAAGTTTTGCCGGATCCGGACACACCTGTAACTGCAATCATTCGTCCCTTCGGAATGGAGACATCCAAGGCTTTGACGGTGTAGAAAGGTTTCGTCTTAATCCTTATCTCTCCGTTGTTGAACATATTCTTTTCTGAAGCGCGAGTTCGGACTTTCAGCGATTCTTTTCCGGATAGATAAGGACCGATTAAAGAATGAGGATTCTTCTCGGCTTCTAAAGGTGTTCCTTGTGTGATGATTCGTCCGCCTTCTTTGCCGGCGCCCGGACCGATTTCAATCAATTGATCTGCATCCAACAGAATTCTCGGATCATGATCAACGAGGACAACCGAGTTTCTACGGTCAACCAACTCACGAACGATCTTCATCAGTCCGTCTACGTTATAGGGATGAAGTCCGATTGAAGGTTCGTCGAGAACATACAGCACGCCGGTAGTGTCGCTTCTGACTGCCCGAGAAATCTGGACTCTTTGGAGTTCTCCGTTGGAAAGCGTACTTCCCGCTCGGTCGAGAGACAAATAAGACAGACCGAGATTTGTCAGGCGTTCTGCGGTCCTTAAGAACTCGTTGACGATGCTCTGCGCCATTTCCTTCATTTCAGGCGGCATTTGCCCGGGTATCTTCTGAACCCAAACAACTAGTTCTGAGAGCGTCATCGCGCAGACTTCGGCGATATTTTTGCCGATGAGTTTGGTTGAAAGCGCCCGCTCATTAAAGCGTGTTCCGTGACAGGCCGGACACAGGCCTTTGGTCAGGAACTTTTCAATCCGCTTCATGCCTTTCTCGTCTTTAACCTTCGAGAGCGCGTTTTCAACCGTGCGGACGGCATTGAAATAAGTAAAGTCCAAAGGAACGGCTTGACCGCTGCCTTTGTTGGTGTAGACGATGTGCTTTTTAACGGCCGGCCCGTCATAGACGATTTTCTTTTCTTCCGGCGTTAAATCTTTGAACGGAATATTTGTTCTGACACCCATGGCCTTGCATACTTCCGTCATCAACGACCACATAAGCGTGCCCCAAGGTTTTACGGCACCTTGATCAATGCTTAATGACTCGTCCGGAACGAGACTTGCACGATTGACGGTGACAGCGATTCCGGTTCCTCCGCATGTCGGACAGGCACCGGAGCTGTTGAAAGAAAAATCTTCTGCGCTCGGCGCATCAAACTCAACACCGCAGATTGGACATTTGAGCTTTTGACCCAAAGCGACAGCCGGTGTCGGCGGCAAATAATGACCATTAGGACAGCGGTGTGAGCCGAGACGCGAGAACATTAGACGGATCGAATTGAATAGTTCCGTCAACGTGCCGAACGTGCTTCGGATATCCGGTGTGGAAGGCCTTTGATGCAAGGCAAGTGCGGCCGGAATGTTTTCTACAGAATCAACTTTAGCGTCTTGGGTTTGTGTGAGCCGCCGGCGCGTGTAGGCAGACAGCGCTTCTAAATAACGGCGCGATCCTTCGGCATAGAGCACGCCTAAGGCTAAGGAAGACTTACCGGAACCGGAAAGACCTGAGATCGCTACCAGTTCATTGAGCGGAATGTCCACATCCATGTTTTTGAGATTGTGAACTTTTGCGCCTCTCACCAGAATGTCGTCTTTCATTTGCCTTTCACCTTTTGCCTGTCCAAAGAAAAATCGGCAAAGATCTCCCTCTCTGACCGATCTATTTTCTAGAGCTTAATCACTTCACGTTGTCACTAAGCCAGTTTTCCACTACCTTGGCTACTTCTGCGCTGTTCTTATCGGAGAACGGGAAGTGCGTATTGCCGTTATCTGGAAGCTATACAAACCTGTACATTGCTTCTCAGTTCGCTCTTCGATGAGGCTGAACGGGGAGATTCGTCCACAACACGCGCCGCATCTAAAGTCTTGTCGGAAACGGTATGGTTTAATGATTTCCAACCGACGTAACGACCATCCAGTACTGCTTTCACCCGAGACGGAGGCATTCCTATACGGATCTCCTTATCCCCTAGACGGCCGAGTATGTTTAACGCAGCAACCAAGTCAGCATGTCCGTGGTACCCGCACGAGCACTTAAATGAATCCCCTTGTCGGTTCTCTTTGTCCGTGCAGTGACACCGAGGGCATTCTCTTGAACTGTAGGCCGGGTTGACTTCGCTTACTTCAATCCCAAATTTCTTGGCTTTGTATCTGATTCTCTCCTGTAGGTATCCTCGCATCCAGCCGCTCAGCCGTCTGTTCCACTTCTTGCCGAAATGGACCTTCATCCGAGCGCTTAAGTCTTCAACGACAATCTCTTTGATCGGGTTTTTCTTCCGAGTAAATAGAAGATTCAGCTCTCTGTTAACGATGGTCTTAATAACTCCGATATCGCGGATGTACCTGGCCCGCTGCTTCTTTCTGCCGAGGTTGT